>Ga0307372_10008505_pt1 | contig 14413 bp, 11 predicted proteins | sample OX1MG_FD_202533 | JGI IMG/M metagenome (GOLD analysis project Ga0307372, IMG submission 202533) | Soil microbial communities from Risofladan, Vaasa, Finland - OX-1 | ecosystem: Environmental > Terrestrial > Soil > Coastal area > Acid sulfate soil | place: Finland: Risofladan, Vaasa | collected...
CGACCACCAGGCTGGCGTCACTCGCATGCTCCGCGTCGGCCATCACGCAACTGTATTCGGAACGGGGGACGGCATCGGATGTGCTCTCCCGGGTGGATCACCGTGGAGTCCGGTGCGTAGGGGCCGGAGGCTGTCGGAGGCTCTCCCCGCCGTGTCGAGATCATCCCGACCGGACGCAGCGACGAAGAACGTGCATGAGTTTCGACATCGCCACCTACCGCGCCCTTTCGGAGAAGCTCGACCTCGAGGACATCGATTTCGAGTCGTTCCGTCGCCAACCCCTGAGTCCCGAGGCGCTCCGTTGCCTCCGCTACATGCACGACGTCGAGAACCACACTGTCTGCTACCTCCGGGACGTCCTGGTGACACGGGCCCACCGCGACCCGGAGGTGACCACGTTCCTGACCCTGTGGAACTACGAGGAGTTCTGGCACGGAGAGGCCATCGCCAGGATCCTGGCGGCCCACGACGAGCCCTGCGGGACCGGCCGCATCGCGGCCCTCCGGGACAGGCTGCCGAGGAGCGACAAGTGGAGGCCCCTGAGCTTCCAACTGGCCTCGGCCATCTCCCCCCACCTGACGGCGGTCCACATGACGTGGGGGGCGGTGAACGAATGGACCACGCAGGCCGCGTACGCCCGGCTGGCCAGGCTGGCCGATCACCCGACGCTGTCGGAGCTGCTCCGCCGGATCATGAGACAGGAGGGCCGCCACATCGACTTCTACTCCTCCCAGGCCAGGTGGCGACTGGGCGACAGCCGATCCGCCCAGAGGCTCACCCGCTGGGCCCTCCGACGCTTCTGGGCCCCGGTGGGCAGCGGAGTGGTCCCCGACCGCGAGGTCGACTTCCTTCGGACCTACCTGTTCGGGGATCAGGACGGTCTGGCCATGGCCGACCGGATCGACCGTCGGGTCGACCGCCTGCCCGGACTCGGCGGGCTGCATCTGCTGCAAGGGGCGGTGTCCGGCTTGGCCGCCTGACCCGGACCGGACCAGTCGCCGGTCAGGAGGTTCCGGCGCCCGTCGCGGGTCAGAAAGTCGAGTGAATCGGTAAACTAACTGGGTGTTCAACTTCCCGAACCCCGTCGACGAGTACGCGGCGCGCACCGTGGCGGCCGGCGTGGCGGTCATGGCCGTGGCCGCCATCGTCCTCCGGCAACCCTTGATCCTGCTGCCCGTGGCCTACGGGTTCTGGTCCCACCATGAGCCCGCTCGGACAGCTGGCCACCCGGGTCATCGCCCCACGAGTCCCCTGGGGCCCGAAGCCGGTGGCCGGTCCGCCCAAGCGGTTCGCCCAGGGCGTCGGGGTGGTCTTCTCCACCACGGCCGTCATCCTGTGGTTCGGCTTCGGGCTCACCACCGCCACCTGGGCGGTGGTGGCCCTGTTGGCCTGTGCGGCCACCCTCGAGTCGGTCCTCGGCATCTGCCTCGGGTGCATCGCCTTCGGCTTCCTGATGAAGGCCGGGGTGATCCCCGACGAGGTCTGCGTCGCCTGCTCCGACATCTCCCTGCGCCGTCCCCGGCTGACGGGCGACTGACCGCACCCGGCGTGCCGCCCGGCACCCGCCCCGTCCTCGCTCAGAACAGGCGGGGCAGGAGTTCGGCGCACAGGCCGGCCAGCTCCTCGGCGCAGGACACGTAGACGCCGTCCTCACCACCGGCCGGGTCCCCGACGTCCTCCCACGGCTCGATGGGAAGGTCGGCCAGACCCAGCGCCGCCACCCGCTCGGAAAGAGGCCGGGGGTCGGCGGAAAGGTCGCGGCACAGCCGCTTGACGGTGGCGGTCTTGCCGGCCGCCTCGGGGTGCCGGCGCCGAACGTAGGCGACGTGCTCGCCGGCCATGGCCAGGATCAGGTCGGCCTCCCCGATGTCATCGTCGGTGAGTTGACGGCTCCGGTGACCCTCGACGGCGAAGCCCACCGCGGCCAGGGCGTCCCGGGTCCGGCGACTCATCGGCTGACCCTCCACCACATGGGTCCCGGCGGTCACGATGCGCACCGGTGCCGAGGACAACATGGCCCCGGCCATCACCGAACGCGCCGCGTTGCCGGTGCACAGCGTGAGCACCCTGGGGAGGAGCCCGTCGGCCACGGGGCGTCGGTCCATGGTCACAGTGTGGACCACCCCCGCTCGCTTGCCTGGCATTCCGAGATCCACGGCGTCGAGCCACGACGGGATCTGAGATCCGATCCGCGGCCCGGGTCGGCTACTTGATGTGCACCCCGGAGATGGCCCGGGCGATGATCAGCCGCTGGATCTCCGAGGTCCCCTCGAAGATGGTGTAGATCTTCGCGTCACGGTGCCACCGCTCGACAGGGTGCTCGCGGATGTACCCGTAGCCGCCCATGATCTGGATGGCCTCTTCGGTCACGTGGACGGCCGTCTCACCGGCGTAGAGCTTGGACATCGAGCCCTCTCCCGAGGCGAACTCCTTGCCCTGGCTGCTCATCCACGATGCCCGCCACACCAACAGGCGGGAGGCGTCGATCCGGGTCTTCATGTCGGCCAGCTTGAAGGCGATGGCCTGGTTTTCGATGATGGTCCGGCCGAACGCCTTGCGCTCCTTGGCGTAGTCGAGCGAGTACTCGTAGGCCGCCCGGGCGATACCGAGGGCCTGGGCCCCGACCGTCGGACGGGATCCCTCGAAGGTCTTCATGGCGGCCTGGCTCGTCGACCGCTTACCCTCGCGGGCCCTGGCCAGCCTCTCGTCGAGCTTCTCCTTGCCACCGAGTAGGCAGTGGCCGGGGACCCGGCAGTCGTCGAGGACCACTTCGGCGGTGTGTGAGGCACGGATCCCCATCTTCTGGAACTTCTGGCCCTGGGCCAGCCCCGGGGTGTTGGGTGGCACCACGAAGCTCGCCTGGCCCCGCGATCCCAGGGCGGGGTCGACCGAGGCCACCACGACATGGAGGTCGGCGATTCCGCCGTTGGTGATCCACGTCTTCGTACCGTTGAGTACCCACTCGTCAGAGGCCTCGTCGTACACCGCACGGGTCCGGAGGGAGGACACGTCGGAACCGGCGTCGGGCTCGGACACGGCGAACGCGGCCAGTTGGATCTTTTCGGGTGTCCCGAAGCACTGCGGGCCCCACTCCATCAGCTGTTCGGGCGTCCCGTTGGCGGCGATGCCGGCCAGACCCAGCGTGCTCCCGAAGATGGCCAGCGAGATGCCGGCGTCGCCCCACGACAGCTCCTCGCTGGCAATCGGCAGCATCAGTCCGCACGGATCGGAGAAGCACTGGGTGATGAAGTCGAAGGAGTACAGCCCGATCCGGGCCGCCTCCTCGATGATCGGCCACGGGGTCTCCTCCCGCTCGTCCCATTCGTGCCCCGCCGGGCGGACCACCGTATCGGCGAAGTCGTGGACCCACTTCTGGATCTGCAGCTGATCCTCGTTGAGGTCCAGGGAGAAATCGGCCATGGTGCCTGCTCCGTTCCGGCCCCCGAGGGCCTGTCACACGCGGCTGGCGCTCGGTCGCGGCCACCGGTCGCCCCGCGCCGTCCACCACCCCGAAGGCCGGTGGGCTTTGTAGTTACTCAATAGTAACCACAAAACGGCCCCAATGCCACGCATACCGGCACCGTCGGGCACGATCAGGCACGGGTGGGGCGCGACCTACCTCCGGCTGGGAGTGCGTCGGAGCAATCGGGGTGACGGCCCGGGGGCCGGGTACTGCGTGTGGGGCTAGGCCGGCTGAGCCAGGCGCACATCCACGGCCTGGAGCCCCTTCGGACCCTCCTGGAGGTCGAACTCCACCGCCTGGCCCTCCTCGAGCGAGCGGAATCCGTTCATCTGGATGGCGGTGTGGTGCACGAATACATCGGCCCCACCATCCGGTTGTGAGATGAAGCCGAAGCCCTTCTCGGCGTTGAACCACTTGACTGTTCCGGAAGCCACGGTGGCATTCCCCTTTCATCCACACGCGTCGTGCACAGGGGGTCCCTCACGAGCCCCTGGCCCGACCCTCCTGCCTGCGAGTAGGTCTTCGACCACCGGCTCAGGGGGATGCCCTGAGAACGAAAACGCTAGCAGCCTCCCCTGGAGAATCAACAGGTGAACGGCCGGCCGGCCGGGAGTTCACACGCCGTTCACCGACGGCGGATCCGGGTCCCCTCGGGCCCGTCCTCGACGACCCATCCGGACTCCTCCAGCTCACCACGGAGAGTGTCGGCCTCGTCCCACCGGCGGCCCGCCCGGGCCTCGTCCCTCCGCCGGACACGATCGGCGGTGGCCGGGTCGACCTCCGCGGTCACATCGGCTCCGAACCGGAGGCCCAGGGCGGCAGCGAGGAGGGCGGCGGTGGTCGCCGAGCGCGCCGCACCGGCCAAGTCACCGGCGTCGGCCGCGTGGTTGGCCTGACGCACCAGGTCGAACACGGTGGCCAGGGCGCCCGGGGTGTCGAGGTCGTCGTCCATCCGGGCCCGGAAGCGGGCCACCGCCTCGGCCTCGATGTCGTCATCCGGGCTCCCGGTGGCGGGCGAGGCCGCCGGGTCGATGACCGGTCCCGAAGCCAGCAGGTCGGCGATCCCGAAGCGGCGGGCCATCTCGTCCAACCGGGCCAGCCCGGCCTCGGCGTCGACCACGGTGTCCGGGGTGACCTCGATGGGCTTGCGGTAGTGGGATCGAAGCACCAACAGGCGGTAGGCCCGAGGGTCGCTCCGTTCCAGCAGGTCGGTCAGCGAGGTGAAGTTGCCCAGGGACTTGGACATCTTCTCCCCGTCCATGGTGACCCAGCCGTTGTGGACCCAGTGGTGGGCGAAGTCCCGCCCCACCGCCACCGCCTGGGCCCGCTCGTTCTCGTGATGCGGGAAGATCAGGTCGACGGCACCTCCGTGGAGGTCGAAACCGTCGCCCAGCAGATCGAGGGACATCACCACGCACTCGGTGTGCCACCCCGGGCGCCCCTTCCCCCACGGCGACTCCCAGAACGGTTCGCCCTTCTTGGCCTTCTTCCACAGTGCGAAGTCGAGGGGCGAGCGCTTCTCCTCGTCGGCCTCGACCCGGGCCCCGGACCGGAGGGAGTCGAGGGACTGGTGGGCCAAGAGGCCGTACCCAGGCACGTCCATCACCGACAGGTACACGCCGTCGCCGGTCTCATAGGCCACCCCCCGCGCCACCAGCTCCTCCACCAGGGCCACCATCCGCTCCACGTAGGCGGTGGCGTGGGGGGTCTCATCGGGCCGGAGCACGCCGAGCGCGTCCATGGCCTCCCACCACAACGCCTCGTTGGCCGCGGTGAACTCCGAGATGGGCACCCCCTCGGCGTTGGCCCGGGCGATGATCTTGTCCTCGATGTCGGTGATGTTGGAGACGTAGGTCACCTCCAGCCCGACGAAGACCAGGTACCGGCGGAGGACGTCGAACACCAGGGAGAATCGGCCATGGCCCAGATGCGGGACGCCGTCCACGGTCGGCCCGCACACGTACATGGACACCCGGCCGGGCTCGCGGAGCCGGAGCGGCGCCACCTCGCCGGTGGCGGTGTCGTGGAGCTGGAGCACGCAGGGTACGGTAACCCGATCATGAGCGCGCACGCGACCGGAGAGACCGACCGGGCCACCGGGCCGGCCGGGATCCCCGAGAAGCCCGGATTGGAGGGTCTCGAGGCCATCTGGTCGGCCCGGTGGGACGAGGACGGTACGTACGCCTTCGACCGGTCGGCCACCCGCGACGCCGTCTTCTCCATCGACACACCTCCCCCTACCGTGTCGGGATCGCTCCACATCGGGCACGTCTTCTCGTACACCCACACCGATGCCGTGGCGCGTTTCCACCGGATGCGGGGCCGCGCCGTCTTCTACCCCATGGGCTGGGACGACAACGGGCTCCCCACAGAGCGCCGGGTTCAGAACTACTTCGGGGTCCGGTGTGATCCCAGCCTGCCCTTCGACCCCGGGTTCGAACCGCCGGCCCGACCGGCCAAGCAGCCCGTCTCCATCTCCCGCCCCAACTTCGTGGCCCTGTGCCACCAACTGACCGCCGAGGACGAGCAGGTCTTCGAGCACCTCTGGAGGAGGCTGGGCCTCTCGGTGGACTGGTCGCACACCTATGCCACCATCTCGGACCGGGCCCAGCGGGTGTCCCAGCGGGGCTTCCTGCGCCTGGCGGCCCGAGGCCAGGTGGTGCAGCGCACCGCCCCCACGCTCTGGGACGTGGACTTCGGCACCGCGGTCTCCCAGGCCGAGCAGGAGGACCGTGAGCGGCCCGGCGCCTACCACCGCATCCGGTTCCCACGGGCCGACGCCGAGGGCGCGGTCGACATCGAGACCACCCGCCCCGAGCTGCTCCCGGCGTGTGTGGCCCTGGTGGCCCACCCCGACGACGAGCGGTACCGCCCGCTGTTCGGCTCCGAGGTCACCAGCCCCCTCTTCGGGGCGCGGGTGCCGGTCCTGGCCCACGAGCTCGCCGACCCCGAGAAGGGATCGGGCATCGCCATGATCTGTACCTTCGGCGACACCACCGACGTGGTGTGGTGGCGGGAGCTGTCCCTGCCCACCCGGACCGTCGTCGGCCGCGACGGGCGGCTCCTGCCCGTGGAGTGGGGCACCGCCGCGTGGCCGTCGGACGATCCCCGAGCCGCGGCCATTTCCTACGGGGAGCTGGTCGGCCGCACGGTCCGCCAGGCCCAGACCCGGATCGTCGAACTGCTGGCCGAGGCCGGTGCCCTCGTCGGGGACCCCACTCCGATCACCCACCCGGTGAAATTCTACGAGAAGGGTGAGCGCCCCCTCGAGATCGTCTCGTCCCGCCAGTGGTTCGTACTGACCCTCCCCCTGCGGGACCGCCTGCTGGACCGGGGCGACCAGCTCCGCTGGCACCCCCCCTACATGGCCCACCGTTACCGGGCCTGGGTCGAGGGACTCAACAGCGACTGGAACATCAGCCGCCAGCGGTTCTTCGGCGTGCCCTTCCCGGTCTGGTACCCCGTCGACGCCCACGGTGAGGTCGAGTTCGACCGGCCGCTGCTGGCGTCCGAGGACCGACTGCCCGTCGACCCCTCCACCGATGTCCCCGAGGGCTACGACGACACTCAGCGCGGCATGCCCGGTGGCTTCGTGGGGGATCCCGACGTCATGGACACCTGGGCCACCTCTTCGCTCACCCCCCAGATCGCCTGCGGGTGGGAGGACGACCCCGACCTGTTCGCACGGGTGTTCCCGATGGACGTCCGACCCCAGGCCCACGAGATCATCCGCACCTGGCTGTTCTCGACCGTGGTGCGCTCCGAGCTCGAACACGTTGCACTGCCGTGGTCGGACGCCGCCATCTCCGGTTGGGTGCTGGACCCGGACCGCAAGAAGATGTCGAAGTCCAAGGGAGAAGTGGTCACCCCGCTCCCCCTGTTGGAGAAGCACGGCGCCGATGCCGTGCGCTACTGGGCGGCCGGCGGCCGGCCGGGCACCGACACCGCCTTCGACGAGGGCCAGATGAAGGTGGGGCGACGCCTCGCCATCAAAGTGCTCAACGCCTCCCGGTTCGCCCTGGGCCGCATGGCCGCAGAGGACGGGACCGTGGTGGTGCCCGGTCCGGGCTCGGTGACCGCACCTCTGGACGGTGCCATGCTGGCCCGTCTGGCCGAGGTCGTCGAGGAGGCCACCGCGGCATTCGAGGCGTACGACTACGCGCGAGCCCTGGAGCGGACCGAGTCGTTCTTCTGGTCCTTCTGTGACGACTATCTCGAGCTGGTCAAGGCCAGGGCCTACGGCGATCCGGCCCGGCCCGGCCCGGCGTCGGCCCAGGCGGCCCTGGCCCTGGCCCTCTCAGCTGTGCTGCGGCTGCTGGCCCCGATCCTGCCCTTCGTCACCGAGGAGGTGTGGTCGTGGTGGCAGGCGGGGTCGGTCCACACGTCACCGTGGCCGGAACGGTCCGAGTTCGGTCCGTCGCTCCCCGACGAGCCCGGACCGGTGCTGGAGGTCGTGGCCGACGTCCTGGGGCGGGTCCGCCGGGCCAAGACCACGGCCAAGCGTTCGATGCGGTGGCCGGTGGCCACGCTCACCGTGAGCGACACCTCCGAGCGCATCGCCGCGCTCCGTTCGGCCGAGGATGATCTACGCGACGCGGGTGGGGTGGTGGAACTGGTCACGACGGTGTCCGACCTCTCCGACGTCCGGGTGGTGCTGGCCGAACACGAGTGACCGCCGTCCGGGCCGGCCGGCAGGTCAGGCCAGGTAGACGCTCAGTGCGGCGTCGGCCATCTCACGGGGGGTCCCCTCTTGCTCGATGCGGCCGTGCACCATGATGGCGGCCCGGGTGGCGACGGACAGGGCGGTGGTCACGAACTGCTCGACCATCAGGATGGTCATCCCCTGCTGGGCCAGGCTCCCGACCAGCTCATAGAGCTCGTTCACGATCAGCGGGGCCAGCCCCATGGACAGCTCGTCGAGCAGCAGGACCTCGGGCCCGGTGACCAGCGCCCTCGAGATGGCCAGCATCTGCTGCTCGCCCCCGGACAGGGTCCCGGCCATCTGCCTGCGCCGATCCCTCAGACGGGGGAACGCGGCGAACGTCTCCTCCTCGACGTCCTTCATGGTGATGCCGCCCCGGTAGGTCCAGATGCGCAGGTTCTCGCGCACGGTCAGATTGGGGAAGATCCCACGACCTTCGGGAATGGCGCACACGCCTCGCTTGACCAGCTTCTCCGGCGCAATCTTGCCCACCGGATCTTCGCCCACGAGCACGTCACCCGAGCTCGGCCGCATGCGACCGTTGATGACTTTGAGCAAGGTCGACTTGCCGGCCCCGTTCGGCCCGAGCAGGGCGAAGACGCTTCCGGCCGGCACGACCAGGTCGACGCCGTGCAGTACCTCGATCCGCCCGTAGGCCGCCCGGACGTCCCGGACCACGATGCTCGGGGGCAGCCGACGCGGCGCGGGCCCGTCGGGCGTGCCGGGCTCGTCGGGCCCGTCGGGCCCACCGGGCCCGTCGGGCGTACCGGGCTCGTCGGGCGTGCCGGGATGGGCGGGCCTGCGGGGCTTGTCGGGCTCACCGAACACGGCACTGACGACGTCGGTCATCGCTCGCCGGCCCCCTCGGGACCGCTCCCCACAGTCGAAGGGCCGACGGGATCCCCCTCCGGCTCGGCCTCTCCCAGGTAGGCCGCCTGGACCATCGGGTTGGTCCTGATGGCGTCCGGCGTGCCCGAGGCGATGACGTCCCCGAAGTCGAGCACGTAGATGTGGTGGCAGATCCGCATGACGAGCTCCATGTCGTGCTCCACCAGGAGCACGGCCATCCCGCCGGCGGCCAGTCCGACCAGCAGGTCGCCCAGCGCCTTGGACTCGGCCTCGTCCAGGCCGGACCCCGGCTCGTCGAGCAGGAGGAGCTTGGGGCCGATGGCCAGTGCCCGCGCCAACTCCACCATCCGGGCCAGTCCGGTGGGCAGGTTGGACGACTGCACGTGCCCGAACCCGGCCAGCCCGACCCCCTGGAGCAGCCGGTCGCACGTCGCCGTGGCCAGGGACGCAGGAGGGGCGGTCCCTGCGGCCGGCGCGGTGTCCACCTTGTCGTGTCCCGCCCCCCGGCCCCTCCGCCACGAGACGGTCCGTCGGAGATGCCGCCACTCCCACCACTTGACGGTGGACTCCAGGCCGACCTGGACGTTCTCGCTGGCCGAGAGGGTCCCGAAGATCTCGAGGCGCTGGAACGTACGGGCCAGTCCCATCCGGGCCCGGAGGTGCGGCTTCATCTCGGTGACGTCCGTTTCGAACAGGTGCACCGATCCCCGATCGGGGACCTGCAGCCCGCTGATCACGTTGAACAGGGTGGTCTTTCCCGCCCCGTTGGGACCGATGAGTCCGGTCACCGTGCCCGGTGACACCGTCAGGTCGACGTCGTTGAGGGCCGACACCCCCCCGAATCGGACCGCCACCTCCGAAACCGTGAGAGCGGCCGAGCTCCCGGCCGCGGCGTCATCCGGTGGCACGGGTCTCACCTCGCATCGCCGCAGCGGCTCCGAGCGGCCCGGGGGCCGCAGGCCGGGTCCCCCCGGCCGGCGCGTGGACCCACGGCAGTCGGAACTGCAGGGCCTCGATGCCGAGGAGGCCCCCCGCCGCCCGTCCGATCAGGATGATCCCCAGCCCGGCGAAGAGTCCGATGCCGTTGGGCCACAACTGGTTGAGGACCACGTAGGTCAGGGCGGCGAGGAATGCGCCCGACACGTTGCGGATGCCCCAGATGGTCACGAAGAGGACGAAGATGATGCCGGGGAAGATATCGAAGTCGCTCTGGCCCACCACGCTCTGGACGGTCCCGTAGAGCGCGCCGGCCAGCCCGGCCATGCCGGCGGCGATGGCGAACACCGCGACCTTCGTGAACCCGATGTTGAGACCCACGGTGGCATAGGCCGCGGGCGAGTCGTTGAGGGCCACCAGGCGACGACCGAACAGGCTGCGACGGATGGCCAGGACCAGCAACGCGGCCAGGACGAAGAACACCGTGACCATGAGGAACTCGGCGCTGTCGCTGCCGAAGCTCATCCCCGGGATCACGATGCGCCCGATGGGGATGCCGCCGTTGCCGTAGATGTGGACGTCCGTGAAGACCCCGTTGGCCATGGCGTCGGCGAAGGCGAAGGTGGCCAGGGCCAGGTACAGGTCGCGCAGCCGGATGGTGGGGAGAGCGATGAGGGCCCCCACTCCGGCGCAGATCACCGTGGCCGCCAGCAGCCCGATGAGTGAACCCCCACCGGCGATCTTGCCCATGACGAAGGCACCGATGCCCATGAAGGAGAACTGGCAGAGCGACACCTGGCCCGAGTAGCCGGTCAGGAGGACGAGGGACAGGCCCACGATGCCCAGCGTCATCACCACCCCGCCCAGCGTGAGGATGGTGGTGCCGTTGAACGCGGTGTTGTCGAACGCCACCGCCACCACCACGGCCACGAGGAAGAAGGCGCCACCGGCCACCAACGACTCCTTGCCGCCGGCGATCCGGGCCGCCCGAATGGTGGTGAGCCGGCCGACCGCCCTCAGCCGCACCGAGGGCAGGGTCACCAGGGCGATGAAGAGGAAGATCATCGGAAGGGCCACGTTGACGTCGGGGACCAGGCTCGGCGGGAGATGGGGGAGGAGGTAGTTCACGACGTAGTTCTCGGCCAGGCCGATGCCGATGGCGGCGGCGAAGGTGACCGGAATGTTCCGGAGCCTCCCGGCGATGGCGGCGGCATAGCCGTTGACCACCAGCAGGGTCATGGCAACGATGCTGATCCCGGTGGTCTGCGTGGGGGCCAGGAGCACGCCGGCCAGCGCGGCCATCACGAATCCGAGCACCCATCCGTACTGGCTCATCCGGTTGGGCGAGACGCCGGACATGGCCAGCAGTTCGGGGTCGTCCACCACGGCCCGCAGCCCGACCCCGGTGCGGGTCGAGTAGAAGAGCAGCCGTAGCCCGACCGCCACCGCGGCAGCGACGCCGATGATCAGCACCTCTTGATACTGGATGTTGATCCCGACCAGCTTGAACTGGCCGTTCACCATGTTCCCGACCTGGCGCTGCACGCTCGGGCTCCAGGTGATGGTGGCAAAGCCTGTCAGGATGACCAGCAGGCCGAGCGTGACCATGACCGGTCGCTCGGCCGAGGCGCCGTGGAGCCTGCGCATCAGCACCCGCTCCACCAGAGCCCCTGAGATGGACGCACCCACGATCAAGATGACAGCCAGAGCCACCAGGATGGGTACGTGGTGGGCGGTGACCAACTCCCAGTAGCAGAAGGCGGCGATCATCCCCACCGCTCCCTGGGCGAAGTTGAACACGCCCGACGTGGTGTAGGTGACGACCAGTCCGGTGGCGGCAATGGCATAGCCGGCTCCGAACATGATGCCGAACACGGTGTACTGGAGAAAGTTGCTCACCGAATCGTCCCCGCTCCCCCGTCGACCACGTCAGTCGCCTCCCTCGTTCTCGAGCCCTCTCAGGAGGCGGGAGGCTTCACGTACGAGTAGTCGCACCGGTACCCGTTGGTGCTGCTGGTCACCGGCGGGTCGTCCTGCCGCTGCCACTCGCCGTTGACGACCCGGCCGACCAGGTAGCAGTTCGATGTCGTCCTGGTCACCGGGTCACTGGTCGTGACGATGTAGCCCCCGTTGAACGAGGTGATCTTGGACAGGGCCTGAAGGATCGAGCCGCGGCTGGGATTGGTTCCGGCGTTCTTGAGGGCCTGGGTGAACAGGCTGGCGGAGTTCCATGCGTACAGGGTGAACAGATCGGGTGTGAAGCCAGGTGACGCCACGTTCACCCAGTGGAGGAATGTGGACACCTCGGGAATCAGCGCCGTGTCCCCGCCCAGGTAGAGCGAGGCGTTCTGATCGAAGTAGGACCCGTTGACGGCCGCCTCGCCCCCTGCGGCCGCCACGAGGTTGTCGGTGTAGGTGGCTGCTCCGAGGACGATCTTCGGATGGAAGTTCTGCTGGACGAGGTCCTTCAGCAGTGCCGAGGCGTACTGCTCGGCCATCTGGTCGATGAACAGCACCTGGACGCCCGCGTTCTTCATGGCGATCACGTTCTGGGTGAAGTCGAACTGGGTCTCCTCGTACGTCGGGTCGTAGACCACCTTGTAGCCCACCTTCTCCATCACGTACTTCTCCCCGGCCCAGTCGGCCTCAGGCGACGGAAGGCCCGCCACCAGGGTCCCCACGTGCTGCAGGGGGCCGAGTCCGAACTTGCCTTTGAAGTACTGGAGCGCGCCCTCCTGCCACCCACCTTCCAGCGGGACCGCGCTGTAGACGTTGGGGAGGTTGTTGCTGGCCGGGTCGAGGACCTCGGTGACGTCGGGGACACCCGGGTTCTGGGCCAGCACCGTCCCGCCGTAGCTGTCGAACGTGGAGAACCCGCCGACCAGCGCGGCGTCGTTGGTCACGGCGTTCTGGGTCCCCTGCTTGTTGCCGGTGCCGGTGTAGCCGTCGTCGGCGCTGTCGACGACGATCCTCCGACCATTTACCCCGCCGGTGGAGTTGACGTAGTCGGCGTACGCCTCCGTGCCCACCAGGGCCCCCTTGAACAGGCCGCCGATGGCCAGCGTCGAGATGTTCCCGACCCTGATCTGAGTGGCGGTGATGCCGGTGTGGTCGCTGAAGGCGCTGGAGGGGATGGCCCGGCCCGAGGAGCCCGACGTCGACCCGCCTCCGCTCCCCGACGTCGTGGTCGACGACGAGTTGGTCGAGCTGCAGGCCACCGCAGACATCGCCACCACCGCGACCATGCCGAGTGCCGTAAGGCGCGTCTTCCACGGTGCTGACCCCAAGGTTCCCCCTTGAACTAGTGGTGCAGCCCGCAAAACGGTCCATCGCCGAACCGGGCCGGCACGAATATGTGACTCTACGTCAGAAACTCGACTGCCTGTCTAGCATTGCACTGCCCGGGTGGAAAAGTTCCTCGCGCAGGCCGCTCCGCGGGTGTCAGCGATCGACCCGGACCCGCATGCCCTCGAGGAACCGGACAGCCCCCATGGTGGTGTGCCGGCACCGGATGGAGGCCAGTACGTCGAAGGCGTGCTGGGCCAGAGGGAGCTCGACCGATGCCACGGCCGATTGGGAGTGCAGCCGGAGCTCGGCCACGAAGTGCCGGGCCACCGCCGGTGGCACCAGCGTGTCGTTGGCGCCGTGGAATACCAGCATGGGCGGGGCGGACGCGGTGACCCGGCGGTCCGGCGACGCCTGTTCGAACACGGCCGGGTCGTCGGAGCTGGAGGTCTTCATCACCCTCCGTTCGAGGAGCTCGAGGGTCCCGGGACCGTAGGACCCCGACCGCTCGGGGTCCCCCGTCAGGTCGTAGACGCCGTAGAACGGCACGCAGGCCGCCACCGAGGTGTCGAGGTCCTCGAAGCCCGGCTGCCACTCGGGCACACCGGGGGTAAGCGCCAGGAGAGCGGAGAGGTGGCCACCGGCAGATCCACCGGAGACGGCGATGAACCCGGGGTCGCCGCCGTACTCGGTGATGTGCTGGCGCACCCAGGCCACCGCCCGCTTGCAGTCCACGATGTGGGCCGGCCAGGTGGCCCGGGGGCTGAGGCGGTAGTTGATGGAGACGCACACCCAGCCCCGCTGGACCAGCTCGTGCATCATCGGGATGCCCTGCTGGCGCTTGTCGCCGATCATCCAGGCGCCGCCGTGGATGTAGACAAGGACCGGCGCCCGCTCGGGCACCGCCCCCCGTCGGGACAGGATGTCGAGCTTGTGCCGGTAGTTGCCGTCGCCCCAGTAGTCGACGTTCCGCACCCGCCGGATCCCCCGGAACCGGAACGGGATGGCGATCACCAACCGCCACAAGTGGTTCCACGCCGGCGGCCGATCCGTGCCCAGCGTCATCACGGCCCCCCCGGTGGCCCGCTCGAGTGCCTCGTCGACCAGGGCCCCGGTGTGGGCCGCGACCACGGCGAGCCGGACGAAGGAGGCAGCGCTCAGGACCGTGATGGCCAGGC
>Ga0307372_10008507_pt1 | contig 14410 bp, 13 predicted proteins | sample OX1MG_FD_202533 | JGI IMG/M metagenome (GOLD analysis project Ga0307372, IMG submission 202533) | Soil microbial communities from Risofladan, Vaasa, Finland - OX-1 | ecosystem: Environmental > Terrestrial > Soil > Coastal area > Acid sulfate soil | place: Finland: Risofladan, Vaasa | collected...
CCGCGGCGAGCAGTTGCGCAGCCCGCTCGTCGCGGTCGCGGCCGCCGGCAAGCCGCGCCTCCAGCAGTTCGAGATTGCCGATGATCGCGGTCAGCAGGTTGTTGAAATCATGCGCCACCCCCGAGGTCAGCTGCCCGACCGCCTCGATGCGCTGCGCCCGGCGCAGTTGCGCCTCGGTCTTCTCGCGCTCGTCGATCTGCGCGGCGAGCCGGCGATTGGCGGAGCGCAGTTCGGCGGTGCGTTCGGCGACATGCCGCTCGAGCAGCTCGGTTGCCTCGCGCATGTCGTCGATATCGACCGCGGTGCCGAGCCAGAATCTGATCTCGCCGTCGATCCGCACCGGCCGGTTGCGGATGCGATGCCAGCGATAGACCCCGTCGTGCCGGCGCATCCGCGCCTCGACGATGAATTCCGCGCCATCGGCAAAGGCGCGCGCGCTGACGCTGTCGACCCGCTCGCGGTCCTCCTCGGGGTACAGCGCCGAGCGCGCCGCCGGCTCCGGCCCGATCGCCGCGCCGGCATAGTCCCGCAAGCGCTGATTGTAGTATTCCGCCGTGCCGTCCGGCAGGACGACGAACGCGATGTCGGGCAGCGCTTCGAGCATCAGGCGAAAGCGCTCCTCGCTGTCGCGCAGGCGTGCCTCGGCGCGTTTGCGCACGTCGATGTCGCGGAAGGCGACGACGAGGCCGCCGTGCGGCGCCGGATGCACGTCCAGTCCGATCCAGCGATCGCCCAAGGCGGGAGCCCGGGTTTCGAGATGCACCGGCTCACCCCGCGCCAGTACCCGGCGATAGGCACGGTAGGGCTCGCCATTCTCGACCCCGGGGAAGACATCCCGGAGATGCCGACCGGTCACCTCCTCGGCCGGCTTGCCCCATAGTTCGAGCGCTTTGCGATTGGCAAACAGGACCCGCTCGTCGCGGTCCATCGCGTACACCGCCTCGCCAATCGTCCCGAGCACCTCGGCGAGGCGTCGCTCGGAGGCGCGCACCGCCTCGCTCGCCTCGCGCCCGACCCGCGCCATCGCAAGATGCAGCCCGACCCGCGACAGGAGATCGCGTGCCCCGAACGGCCGGCGCAGAAAGTCGTCGGCGCCGGCAGCCAGCGCCCGCCGCTTGACCGCCTCGCCGGCCTCGGCCGACAGCATGATGACCGGCAACCAGTTGGTCGCCGGGTCGGCCCGCAGCTGGCGGAGCAGTTCGTACCCGTGCAGCCGCGGCAGCGCCGCGTCGGCGACCACAAGATCGGGCGGATCGCGGATCGCGGCGGCAAAAGCGGCGCCGCCGTCATCCGCCGTCTCGACGCGGCACCCGGCCGAAGCGAGCACGCGCCGCAGGCGCTCGCACATCTCGGGATCGCCCTCGGCAACCAGAATGCGCGGCGCGCGGCCGTCGGGGGCACGGATCAGCCCGCCGATATCGGCTCCGTCAGAGATGACGTCGGCCAGCGCTCGCTGCGATGCATTGCGACTGGGCTGCATCGGGATCGCCGCCACTCCACCGCTCCCGATAATGCCGGCTCCCCCAAAAGATCAGCGCCTGCAAACACGCGCACCGTGATGCAGTTCCATGCAAAGTATCGTTAAGCGAGTGTTGCCGTGCTGGCGCAGTAACCAATCGTCAGCAGTGAGGAGGACAATCGATGGCCAGGATGCGGCGTGAGCATGACAGTCTCGGCATGGTCGAGGTCCCGGCCGACCGGCTGTGGGGCGCGCAAACCCAGCGTTCGCTGGAAAACTTCCCGATCGGGCAAGAGCGGTTCCGGTGGGGCAGTCCGGTGATCCGCGCCTTCGGCATCCTGAAGCAGGCGGCGGCGCGCGCCAACGAGACGCTCGGCGAATTGCCGGCCGCCAAGGCCCAGCCGATCGCGGCAGCGGCCGGGGAGGTGATCGCCGGCAACCATGACGACGAATTCCCGCTGGTCGTGTTCCAGACCGGCTCCGGCACGCAATCGAACATGAACGCCAACGAGGTCATCGCGCGGCGCGCGGCGCTGATCGCGGGCGTCGCGATCCATGCCAATGACGACGTCAACCGCAGCCAGTCCTCGAACGATGCGTTTCCGGCGGTCATGCACATCGCCGCGGTCGAGGCGATCGCGGGCACGCTGTTGCCGGCGCTGCAGGAATTGCGCGACGCGCTGGCCGCGCGCGGCGCCGCGCTCAACACGGTCATCGTCATCGGGCGGACTCACCTGATGGACGCGACGCCCTTGACCCTGGGACAGCTGTTTTCCGGCTGGATAGCGCAGCTCGACCAGGCCGCGGCGACGATCCGGGAGGCGCTCGACGGGCTTTACGAATTGCCGCTCGGCGGCACCGCTATCGGCACCGGGATCAACGCACCGCCGCGCTTTGGCGCGCTTGCCATCGAACTGATCGCCGCCGCAACCGGCCGGCCGTTCCGCCCGGCCGCCAATTTGTTCGCGCTCGGCTCGGCGCATGACGCGGTCGTCACCGCCAGCGCCGCCTTGCGCACGCTGGCCGGGGCGCTGATCAAGATCGCCAACGACATCCGCTGGTACGCGAGCGGGCCGCGCGCCGGGATCGGCGAACTGGTCCTGCCGGAAAACGAGCCCGGCTCCTCGATCATGCCCGGCAAGGTCAACCCGACCCAATGCGAGGCGCTGACGATGGTCGCGGCGCAGGTGTTCGGCAACGACCACACGATTGCCTTCGCCGGCAGCCAGGGCAATTTCCAGCTCAACGCCTACAAGCCGATCATGCTGCACAATCTGCTCGAATCGGCCGCGCTGTTGGCCGAGGGCTGCCGCTCGTTCGCCGTGCGCTGCGTCGCCGGCATCGCAGCGAACGAGCCGCGCATCCGCGAGCATCTGGAGCAGTCGCTGATGCTGGTGACGGCACTGTCGCCGCATATCGGCTACGAGAAGAGCGCCGAGATTGCGCTGAGCGCGCATCGTGCCGGGATCAGCCTGCGCGCGGCGGCGCTCAAGCTCGGCCATGTCAGCGAACAGGAATTCGACGCCTGGGTGCGCCCCGCGGACATGACCGGGACGACGGCAGAGTGAGCGCAGCGCCTACCGGGACGCCGGTTGGATGGCGGCCGCGCGGGCCGGCGGGTCGGGCGCCTCGAGATAAGCGATGATGTCGCGGCGGATCGTCGCATCGGGCTCGCTGACCGGCATCCGTGCCCCCGGGAGGAATTGCTGCGGCCCGGCCAGCCAACGATTGAGCGTCTCGGGCGACCAGCGGATCGCCGCCGCGCGCAACGCGGGCGAATAGTCATATCCGGCAGCGGTGCCGGCGCGGCGGCCGACGATGTCGCCCAGCATCGGACCGATCTTGTTGCGATCGAGCGCGTGGCACGCTGCGCAGCGCTGGGCAAACAGATTCGCGCCGCGTTGCGGGTCGGGCTTGGCGGAGGCGACAAAGCGCGACAGGTCCTTGACGCCTTCCGGGTCGGCCGAGCGGAAGAACGTATAGGACAGCGTGATCGTGTCGACCTCGCGTGTTTCGGGGTCGCTGCCGAGCTTCGGATCGACATAGAAATCGACCGGCATGTCGGCCCGGTCCCCGGCGCCGAGCCGCTCGTCGCTGAAGCAGAAACACTGGATCTTGTTGAAGTAGATGCCGGCCTTGGTCGGCGTCACGTTGAATGTCGCATGCCCGATCAGCGGCTTGTCGCTGAGGTTTCTGGCCGAGAAGAAGACCAGTTTCTCCTCGCCGAGACGAACCTTGACTTCCGCCTGCTCGGGCACGAAACGCCACGGCAGCCCGGGCGCCACGTCGGTGGCAAAGCGGACCGTCACGACCCGACCGGACACGGCCTCCGGTGCCGCGATCGCGCGCTGCGTCGCGCCGCCGAACCCGGTCGCCGCACAGAACAGGCGGTAGAGCGGCACCGAATACGACACCAGCGTCAGCATGACGGCGAGGATGCCGCCGAGCGCCGCCACCGTGATCCATTTCCGCCGCCGAAGCCGCGTCTCGCCGGGTGCGCTCATCGTGCTCTCATCGGCCGGGCCGGCAGGTTATCGCCGAGGCCGCCGCGATGCACTGCGGCATAGCGGCGGCGGTCATCGCGCCAGTCAATGCGCGGTCAATGCGGCGGTCAATGCGGCGGGGCGGTCCATTCCTCGGCGCTGGCGCCGGCCAGCGCGCGCACCCGCGCCTCATCGCGGCCGAATTCGGCGGCACTGCCGCTGAACGCCACCCGCCCGTCGTCGAGCACATAGGCGCGGTCGGCGATGGCCACCGCAGCGCGCACGTTCTGCTCGACAAGCAGCACCGAAATCCCCTCCGCGCGCGCCGCGACGACGACGTTGAACACCTCCTGCACGATCAGCGGCGCCAGCCCCTGCGACGGCTCGTCGAGCAGCAAGAGCTTGGGATTGAGCAGCAGCGCGCGGGCAATCGCCAGCATTTCCTGCTCGCCGCCCGACAGCTGGCGCCCCTTGTTGGATTTGCGCTGTGCCAGGCGCGGAAACAGCTCGTAGACCCGGGCAATCGTCCACGGCCCCGGCCGTTCGAGCGGCACCCTGAGGTTTTCGTCAACCGTCAGGTTGGCAAAGATGCGCCGCCCTTCCGGCACATAGCCGACCCCGAGAGCGGCGATGCGATAGGGTGCCCAGTCGGTCGTCGCACGGCCGAAAATGCGCACCGCCCCCTCGCGCGCCGGGGTCAGCGCGACGACGCTGCGCAGGGTCGTGGTCTTGCCGGCGCCGTTGCGGCCGAGCAGGGTGACGATCTCGCCCTCGCGCACCTCGACATCGACCCCGTACAGGATGTGGCTTTTGCCGTAGAAGGTGTGGATTCCCTCGACATGAAGCGCGAGCTCGGTCATGCCGCCGATCCGAGATAGGCGGTCTGCACCGCCTCGTTGTGGGCGATCTGGTCGGCCGTGCCCTCGGCGAGCATCACCCCTTCGGCCAGCACCATGATGCGGTCCGCGAGGTGAAAGACGACGCGCATGTCGTGCTCGATCAGCACCGTCGTCAGGTTGTGCTCGCGGTGCAGCCGGTGGATGAGGCGCGTGATGTCATAGGTCTCCTGTTCGCCCATCCCCGCGGTCGGCTCGTCGAGCAGCAGGAGGCGCGGCTTCAGCGCCAGTGCCATCATGATTTCGGCGGCGCGCTGATCGCCGTGCGCGAGCTCCCCGACCAGGCGGTCGGCCCGATCGCTCAATCCGCTCATCTCGAGCAGCTCGCTGACCCGGGCGCGCACCTCGCCGTCGGCCGCGCGCGACAGCCATGGCCGCAGCCGGTAGCCGGCCGCCGATTCGACCGCGATGCGCAGGTTCTCGCGGGTCGTCAACTCGGGGAACACCTCGGTGATCTGGAAGGTGCGGGCGATGCCGCGCCACACCCGACGCGCCGGCAGCAGCCGCGTAATGTCCTCGTCGTCGAACCGGATGCGGCCCGCAGACGGTGTCAAAAAGCCGCTTATCATGTTGAAGAACGTGGTCTTGCCGGCGCCGTTGGGGCCGATCACGGCGCGCAACTCGCCCGCTTCGACGGCCATCGACACATTGTCGACGGCAACCAGATCGCCGAACCGCTTCGAGACGTTCTCGACCTGCAGCAGCGTCATGGCGCGCTGCGCCGCCTGAACATGCCGAGCACGCCGCGCGGAAAGAACAGCACGACGAGCACGAAAAACAGGCCGATGAACGACATCCAGTTCTGCGTCTGGCTCGACACGTAATCCTGCAGCACGACAAAGATCGCGGCGCCGATCAGCGGCCCCCAGAAGCTGCGCATGCCGCCCAATACCGCCATGATCACGAAATCACCCGACTGGTCCCAGCGCAGATCGTGCGGGTCGGCGAAATTGTTGAGCAGCGCGTAGAGCGTGCCGGCGAGGCTGACGAAGGTGCAGGAGATCACCCACGAAAGCCAGATATGGCGATCGACCGGGATGCCGAGAAAGCGCGCCCGGCGCTCGTTCTCGCGGATCGCCAGGAGGGTGCGGCCGAACGGCGAGCGCAACAGCACCGCCATGATGCCGACGGCGAGGGCAAAGCACGCCAGCACCAGGTAATAGAACGCCTTGTCGTCGTGGACGATGTCGAGCGTGCCGACGCCAAGATCGATCGGCAGGCGCCGCCAGCCGGACAGCCCGTCATCGCCGCCGGTCACGGTATTCCAGCGGTAGGCGATAAAATAAAAGACCTGGCCGAAGGCGATCGTCACCATCGCGAAATAGATGCCGCGCAGGCGCACAATCAGCGCCCCGATCACCGCCGCCGCCGCCACCGCGGCGAGGACGCCGACCAGCATGCCGGCCAGCGTGCTGGCCACCAGGTACTTGATCGTGAGGCCGGTGCCGTAGACGCCGAGGCCGAAATAGGCGGCATGCCCGAACGACAGGACGCCGGTATAGCCGAGCAGGAAATTGAGCGACATCGCCGCCAGCGCCAGGATTACGACGCGGGTGCCGAGCTGCGTATAGCCGCCGACCGCGTTGAGCCAGAGCGGCATGGTCAGCAACAGGATCCAGACGATTGCGTCGGCCGCGCGCCGGCCGATGCGCTCCATCAGAACCGGCCCTCTTCGCCGAGCAGGCCGCGCGGCCGCACCAGGAGGACGAGGCCCATCAGCACATAGATGACCGCCTCGCTCGCCGACGGGAAAAACACCGTCGTCAGCCCCGAAGCGACGCCGATCAGCAATCCGCCGAGCAGCGTCCCGGGCAGGCTGCCCAGCCCGCCGATGATGATCGCGACAAAGCTCGGCATGATCAGATCGCTGCCGATCGTCGGCTGCAATCCGAGCATGCCGGCGGCCAGCACGCCGGCGAGGCCGGCAAGGAAGATGCCGAGGCCGAAATTCAGGCTGCGCAGCAGCCGCACATTGACGCCCAGCACCGAGACGGTCTCGAGATCGAGCGTGCCGGCCCGGATGCGGATGCCGAGCCGCGTGTGGTTGAGGATCAGGAACAGCGCGGCGACCGTGCCCGTCACCAAAAGCACCATGAACAGGCGGTAGCCGGTGAGAAAGAAGAACTGGCCGCTCAGCGGCTGCGCCAGCCAGTCGGGAATCGCGAACGGCAGGGTTGCCGGTCCCCAGATGAAGCGCGTGCCATCCTCGAGCATGAACGCGAGCCCGAAGGTCAACAACAGGCTGTAGAGCGGATCGCGGCCGTAAAGCGGGCGAATCAACACCCGCTCGATCGCCAGGCCAAGCAGCGCGGTCAGAAACGGCGACACCACCAGGGCGCCCCAGAACCCGATATACGGCATCAGCGTGTAGGCGAGATAGGCGCCGACCGCGAGAAACCCACCATGGGCAAAATTGATGACCCCCGACAGGTTGAGGATCAGCGACAGCCCGAGCGCCATCAGCGCATAAAACGCGCCGATGATCAGGCCGTTGAACACATTGTACAGAATGAGCTGGGTCATCGGACGGGGCGCATCGATCCGGGACGCGGGAGACGGACGCCGCTCGCGCGTCGCGCCCGGCTCCCGCCGTGGCTCAGGCCGGCCACTTCATCTTGCAGCCGGTCTCGGCAACAGGCAGCGCGGCGGCGATGCCTTTGACCTCCTCGTCGACGACGAACAAGTCTTCGGGATCGTCCTTGCCCGTTTCCTGCGCATGGCCGACATAGAGCGTCGGCATCAGCTGGTTGTCGCCCTCGCGGTAGAATGGGTTGTTGGGCATCAATGCGACCTCGGGCGGCAGTTTGAAGTTCTGCAGGAACTTGGCCATCTTCCCCGCGTCGAGCGACTTTGTCCCCTGCGCCGCAAGCGCGCAGCTCCACACCGAGACATAGCCGAACCAATGGCGCGCCGTCGGCACCTTGCCGCCGTTGCGCTTGCGGATCTCGGCGACAAATTCGGTCACGTGCGGCACATTCGGCTGCTTCCAATACCACTCGAAGACCCAGGTGCCGATGCGCGCCTCGGGCGGCAGGCCGTCGAGCACCTCGAGCTCCTGCTGCGCGCCGGCGATGTGGAATTTCTTGTTGAGCCCGAACTGCACCGCCTGCTTCAGCGCGTTGACCGCGTCCTGGCCGGCCTGCAGGAAGATGATCACGTCGGGGTTGGCGGCCTGCGCCTTGATCAGGAAGGACGAATAGTCGGTCGTGCCGAGCGGCGTCAGCGAGGCGCCGACCTCGGTGCCGCCGAATTTCTTAAGGCTCGCCTCGAAACCCTGCTGCAGGGTGTGGCCGAAGGCGTAGTCGGGGGTCAGGAAATACCATTTCTTGCCGTATTTCTTGAACAGCGTCGCCGAGACCGCGTTGGTCTCCATGCGAGTCGTGTTGCACACGCGGAAGACATTCCAGTGGCAATCGCTGCCGGTCACCGAATCGGTGTGGCCGCCGGTGACGATGTGCAGAATGCCGGCCTGGTTTGTCACTTCGCCGAGCGCGATCGCCATCGCCGAATTGACGTTGCCGAGGAAGAAATTGACCTTGTCGCGATCGATCAGCTTGTGCGCCTTCTGCACCGCCGTCCCGGTGTTGGCGCTTGTCGAATCCTCGACCAACAGCTCGAGCTTGCGGCCGAGAATGCCGCCTTTCGCGTTGATCTGATCGACCGCGAGGCTGCAGCCGATCTGCTCGTTCTTGCCCAGTTCGGCATAGGTCCCGGTCAGCGGATCGTCGAGGCCGATCTTGATCGTCTCGGCGGCGCGGGCGGAAATGACAAACGGCGCCGCGACCTGCGCAACGCCAGCGGCCGCGGCGGCCCGCAACAGGGTCCGCCGCCCAATCGGTGACGGCTTCAAAAACGTCATCGTTTCACTCCCTCTTCCCCGTGTTTTGTGGATCATCGCCGTGGTCGGACGGGCCGATCGGCGCACCGGGCTCATCGCTCGGGCCAGATTATGCCTATCAATCGCAAATCCTCGGCGTCTTCAAGGTATTTCGCGGGTTTCAAGCAGCCGGTGCCCCTCGCGCCGCGAGCGCGCCATGCCACCCAGCGGTCACCAGTGGTCAAGAGCTCGCCGGCCTCATTCGCGGCCGGCCTCATTCGCAACTGCCAATGTCGCCGATGCCGACCGTGCGGCCGCTGCGCTCTACCGTCGCTGTGACAAATCGGCGCCGATACCGAACCCGGTCACGCCGCAAAGGCGAGCGTTGTGTTGCAGGCAGCGGCGGCCGGCACCACAACGCGACGCGGCGCGATCCGCACCCCCGGCACGGCACGCAGCCGCTCGGCGGCGTCGCCGGGCGAGGCCACCCGGAATTCGAGCGCCGCCAGGTATTCGCCGCGCCCGGCCGGATCGGCTGCCGCGAGGCCGAACTCTGCCTCGACGGCTGCAGGCGTCACCAGCTCGACCCGCGCCGCGCCCGCGTCGATGATGCAGCTCCCGTCGCGCTCCGCCACCGCATCGGCGCCGAACAGTGCCGTGAAGAGGCCGGCGGTTCGTCGCGCGTCGGGCGTTGCGACGACCACCCGGGCGATCGCGCGGGCGCCATTCGGATGCGACTGCCATTGCGCTCGCCATACCAGCTCCGGGGTCGAGTGCTCGCAGAAATAGACCCGGCCCATCGCAATTTTCATCGGGTCGAGCCGGGTCGTGCGAAAGCGCGCATCCCGCCGCACGCCGTCGATCTCCACCGGCCGCGAGAACGATTGTACCGGCAGGATCGGCAGCCCGGCGGCCTGCGCGTGGGCGTGCGCCGCATCGGCGTCCGCCGTCTTGAACACCAGCCCGTTGAGCCCGACGGGAAACGGCGCCAGTTCCGGGCGGCCCGCGGCGCCGGCACCGAAGCCGAGCAGTTCGAGGTAGTCGGTCGCGAACATCGCCAGATGGTTCATCGAGCCGAGCGTGTGCTGGCCGCGCGGCGTCAGCTGGAAGCCGAGCGCGGCAAAGGCGCGCGCCGCCTCGTCCATCCGCTCGCGGACATCGATGACGACATGATCGAGCACAGGCGGGGGCAGTGGCACCGGTCGCTCCGGTCGCTGGGTTATGCCGCGCCACCGTAGGACGAGGGCCGCGGCGCCGCAACGGCGACCTCAGCTGCTGCGAAATTGCGCCTTGCGTTACTGCTGGAAGGTTTCGACCCCCTCGTAGGTCTGCCCTTCCCGCTCGATCGCCGGCGACGGCCGTTACCTGCTCAATACGAGTTTGGCGAAGCCGCGCAGGCGTCGATCGTCAGAATCGGGACGGCGGAATTGCGGTGTACGCCACGCAACAGGCGAAATCCGGTTCCAATCAGCTGCCGTCGCGCGCCTCAGAACGGCCGGTCGCCGTCGATCGTGACGCGGTGCATGACGCGGCGCTGGCCGTTGTAATCGTTGAGCGCGTAATGCTGCACGCAGCGATTGTCCCAGAACGCGATCGACCCCCGCTCCCAGCGGAAGCGGCAGGTGAATTCCGGGCGCACCGCGTGCTCGTAGAGGTAGTTCAGTAGCGGCCGGCTTTCCTCGACCGTCATGTCCTTGAAGCGCACCGTGAAGTTGCGGTTGACGTAGAGCGATTTGCGGCCGGTCTCGGGATGGGTGCGGACGACCGGGTGCTCGGTCTCGCGGTGCGCCGCCTCGTTGCGGGTGATCTTCATCGCCGAGAGGCCCTGCCGGCGGGCGTAATCATTGTCGGCGTCGGTGCCGTAGACGTGCCGGGCGCTGTGGATCGCGGTCAGCCCGTCGAGCATCCGCTGCATGCCCGGCGACAGCGCCTCGTAGGCGAGATACTGGTTGGCGAACATCGTGTCGCCGCCATAATCCGGTACATCCAGCGCGTAGAGGATCGAGCCCAAGGCCGGCTCGTCGAGATAGGTCACGTCGGAATGCCAGCCGCCGCCGAAATTCTTGGTATCGGCCTCGTTCTTGGCGACGACGAGGATCTCGGGATGGCCCGGCATCGCCTCGACAAACTCATGCACATTGAGGCTGCCAAAGCGCCGGCCGAGCGCGAGGTGCTGCTCCGGCGTCAGATGCTGGTCGCGAAAAAAGATGACGCAGTGATCGAGCAACGCCTGATGCAGGTCGGACGCGGTCGCGTTGTCGAGATCGCGCGACAGATCGACGCCGTCGACGATGGCGCCGAGCGCCCCGCTGATCCGGCCGGCGCTGATGCTCTGATAGGCCATCCTGCTTTTCTCCTTGATGCGTGGCCGATGATTCGCCCGGCCGGTCCGCCCTGACAAGCGGTTTCTGCGCCCTGCCCCGCCGTCACCGCCGCGCCCGGAAGAACCGGCGCAGCAAGTCGCCGGCGGCGCGCTCGGCGATGCCGCCATAGATCTCCGGCCGATGGTGGCAGGTCGGCTGCTCGAAGATGCGCGGGCCGTGCTCGACACCGCCGCCTTTCGGGTCGTAGGCGCCAAAGTAGAGCCGGCGGATGCGCGCCAGACCGATCGCCGCGGCGCACATCGGGCACGGCTCCAGCGTCGCATAGAGATCGCAGCCGGCCAGCCGCGCCGCATCGAGCCGGGCGGCGGCAGCGCGCAACACCAGCATCTCGGCATGCGCGGTCGGGTCATGGTCGCGCTCGACGCGGTTGCCGGCGACGGCAACAACCTCGCCGGCATCATTGACCAATACCGCGCCAACCGGTACGTCGCCCGCCGCCCCGGCCGCCGCCGCGGCGTCAAGGGCGCGCGCCATCAGCGCTGCCGTCGGCAGCTGATTCATCGCCGGCGATTGCGCCGGTGAATGCGCCGGTGATTGCCGAGATCGCCGGCGCGACCTATCTCGTCCCTGCGCATGCCTCTCCTGAATCCGCGCCCCACGGGATCGCCACCATGCCACAACCGACGATCGGCCTCACCCTCGACCATGAAATGCCCGGCGAGAAGCCCGGCGGCTACGCCAAATTCCCGTGGTATGCGATCCGCGAGAATTATTGCAGCGCGGTACGCCTCGCCGGCGGGGTGCCGATCCTGTTGCCGCACGACCCCGATTATGCCGAGCAGTATCTCGACCGCATCGACGGGCTGATCGTGACCGGCGGCGGGTTCGATGTCGATCCGGCATTGTTTGGCGCGGCGGAGCGCCATCCGACGGTCCGGACCAAGGACCGCCGCACCGCCTTCGAACTGGCCATCACAAGGGCGGCGCTGGCGCGCGCCCGGCCGGTGCTCGGCATCTGCGGCGGCCAGCAACTGCTCAACGTCGCACTCGGCGGCAGCCTGATCCAGCACATCCCGGACGCGGTGCCGAATTGTCTGGCGCATCGCCAGCCGAACCCGCGCGACGAGCCCGGCCACGATGTCCAGATCCTCGCCGGCACGCTGCTGCATCGCGTGACCGGCGCCATCAGGCTCGCGGTCAACAGCGCGCATCACCAGGCGGTCGACGCCGCCGGGCCGGGTGTCGTCATCGACGCCGTCGCCGAGGACGGCATCATCGAAGGCATCGAGGATCCGCGGCATCGCTTCTGCCTCGGGGTGCAATGGCATCCGGAATTTCTGCTGAGCGACGGCGATCGCGGCATCTTCCGCGCCTTTGTCATGGCCGCCGGCGCATGAACCGCAACGCGCCCCCCGTAACCCCCGAAGATCCGCAGCGGATTGCCCCCGAGCGGATTGCCCCGGAGCGGATTGCCAAGGTGCTGGCGCGCGCCGGGCTGTGCTCGCGCCGCGATGCCGAGCGCTGGATCGCCGAGGGGCGAGTCGCGGTCGACGGCGCCATCTTGACGAGCCCGGCCGTCACGGTGACCGCGGGCAGCGCGATCCGGGTCGACGGCAAGCCGCTGCCCGAGCCGGAGCGCGCCCGGCTGTGGCGCCACCACAAGCCGGCCGGGCTCGTCACCACCCATCGCGACGAGAAGGGCCGCCCGACCGTCTTTGCCGCGCTGCCGGCGGAGCTGCCGCGTCTGGTATCGATCGGCCGGCTCGACCTTAATTCCGAGGGGCTGCTGCTGTTGACCAATGACGGGGGGCTGGCGCGCCGCCTCGAATTGCCGGCGACCGGCTGGGTGCGGCGCTACCGGGTGCGGGTGCACGGTCTGGTCGATCCGGCACGCCTCGCCAGCCTTGCCCGCGGCATCACGATCGACGGCATCGCCTATGGCCCGATCAGCGCCACGCTCGATCGCCAGCAGGGATCGAATGCCTGGGTCACCCTGTCGCTGCGCGAGGGCAAGAACCGCGAGGTGCGGCGCGTCCTCGAGCATCTCGGCTATCCGGTGACCCGGCTGATCCGGCTCGCCTACGGCCCGTTCCAGCTCGGCCATCTGGCGCGGGGCGCCATCGAGGAGGTGCCGCGCAAGGTGCTCGCCGAACAGCTCGGCACGGGCGTAGCGGCGGCGGCGGCGAGCCATGCGCATCGTCGGCGGTAGCCATCGCGGGCGGCGGCTCGTCGCGCCCTCGGGCGACGCGGTGCGGCCGACCAGCGACCGGGCGCGCGAGGCGCTGTTCAACATTCTGTCGCACGGAGACTTTGCCGCTGCCGGCCTGCCGTTCGCCGACCGGCCGGTGCTCGACGCCTTCGCCGGCACCGGCGCCTTCGGTCTCGAAGCCTTGTCGCGCGGCGCCTCCGACGCTCTCTTCATCGAAAACAACCGCGAGGCGCTCGCCGCGCTGCGCCGCAACATCGCCGCGCTCGACGAGGAGGACCGCACGCAGGTCGTGACCGCCGATGCAACCCGGCCGCCGCGCGCCCGGGTTGCCGCCGCGCTGGCCTTTCTCGACCCGCCTTATCACAGTGGGCTGACCGCGCCGGCGGTGGCCGGGCTTGCCGCCGCCGGGTGGCTGATCCCCGAGGCGCTCGTCGTCATCGAGGTCGCGGCGCGCGAGGCAGTGCCGCCGGTCGCCGGCTTTCGCGTGATCGACCAGCGCCTCTACGGCGCGGCGCGGCTCGTTTTCCTGCGCCGCGACGGCGCCACAACCGGAGAACCGCGATGACCGACCCCCTGCCCCGCGTGACCCTCCCCGATGGCGAGTCGGTGCTGGCCTTTGGTCAGGGCACCTGGCATATGGGCGAGGATCGGCGCCGCGCCGCCGCCGAAGAGGCCGCCTTGAAGCTTGGCATCGAACTCGGCCTGACGCTGATCGACACTGCCGAAATGTACGGCAGCGGCACCGCTGAGGAGATCGTCGCGCGGGCCGGCGCGGGGGTGCGCGAACGCCTCTTCATCGTCAGCAAGGTGCTGCCCTCCAACGCCTCGCAAAAGGGCGTGATCGAGGCTTGCGAGCGCAGCTTGCAGCGGCTCAAGACCGACCGGATCGATCTCTACCTGTTGCATTGGCGCGGCTCGGTGCCGCTCGCCGAGACGCTGGCGGGCTTCGCCCGGCTGCAGCGCGACGGCAAGATCCGCCATCACGGGGTCAGTAATTTCAACATCGATGAGATGCGCGAATGGGTCGGGTTGGCCGGTGGCTCCACGGGCGGCCAGACCGTGGCGGCCGACCAGATCCTCTACAATCTCGGCCGCCGCGGCCCGGAATGGGAGCTGATCCCGTGGTGCCGCGAGCGGGGCATCGCGATCATGGCCTATACCCCGCTCGAACAGGGCCGTATCCTCGGCAACCGGGCATTGCAGGAGGTCGCCGCGCGGCACG
>Ga0307372_10008508_pt1 | contig 14409 bp, 13 predicted proteins | sample OX1MG_FD_202533 | JGI IMG/M metagenome (GOLD analysis project Ga0307372, IMG submission 202533) | Soil microbial communities from Risofladan, Vaasa, Finland - OX-1 | ecosystem: Environmental > Terrestrial > Soil > Coastal area > Acid sulfate soil | place: Finland: Risofladan, Vaasa | collected...
CGGTCTCATCCCCTCACGACCGGTGCATTCCCGGAGCCTCGCGGCATCCACGGCCAGCCTTCGACGACTGATATATGAGTCCTCGAAGGAGCGGAATGCTAGCAATGCAGCGCACGTGCGGGCGCCGCCTGTTGCCCCGTCGCGCCGGCTGCGTCGCTGAGCCCCGGACGGCCGCGCCAGGCCGAGTGCGCCGCGCGCGCCGCGCCGCCACCAAAAGGACGCGGGTTCAGTCCCCGAGCTCGGCGCGCCGGCGAACGACGAACTCCTCGAGCGCCGCGCGCACGCCCTCGTCGATCGGCGGCTGCTCGTAGCTCTCGAGCGTCGCGCGCCAGATCTCGCCGGCCCGCTCGGTCGCGTCGCGCCCGCCCATCCGCGTCCAGCGGTCGAAGTTCTCGGTCGAGGACAGCAGCGGCCGGTAGAAGCATTCGCGAAAGCGCTCGAGCGTGTGCACGGCACCGAGGAAGTGGCCGCCGGCGCCGACCTCCTCGTGGGCGCTGAAGGCGAGGCTCGCCTCGTCGATCTCGAGCGGCGAGAACATGTGGCGAAGCTCGCGCAGCAGCTCGATGTCGACGATGAACTTCTCGTAGCAGGACACCAGGCCGCCCTCGAGCCAGCCCGCCGAGTGCATCACGAAGTTGGCGCCGGCGAGGAACGTCGGCAGGAAGGTCATCAGCGACTCATAGGCCGCCTGGGCATCCACGGTCTGGCTCGCGTTGAGCGCCCCGCCGCCGCGCCACGGCAGCCCGAAGCGCCGGGCGATCTGCCCGGTGCACAGCACGCCGATCGCCGACTCGGGGGTGCCGAAGCTCGGCGAGCCCGACTGCATGTCGGTGTTCGAGAGAAACGACCCGAAGACGACCGGGCAGCCGGGGCGGATCAGCTGCGTCAGCGCGATCCCGGCGAGCCCCTCGGCGATCTGCTGCACGAGGGTGGCGGGCAGCGACACCGGCGACATCGCGCCCATCAGCAGGAACGGCGTGACCACGACCGGCTGGCCGGCGCGAACGTACTCGAACATCGCGCCGAGCATCCGGTCGTCGAAGCGCAGCGGCGAGTTGACGTTGATCAGCGAGATCGAGACCGGGGCCCGCTCGATCGCCTCGCGCCCGCCGAACAGGATCTCGCCCATGGCGATGGTGTCGGCGGCGTTCGCGGCCGAGGTGACCGAGCCCATGTAGGGCTTGTCGCTCAGCGTCTGCAGCGCGTAGACCATGTCGAGGTGGCGCGAGTCAAGCGGCCGGTCCTCGGGCTCGCAGATCGTGCCGCCCGGCGAGTCGAGCTCGTCGAAGCTCTGCGACAGCCGCACGAGGTTCTCGAAGTCGGCCATCTTGGCGTCGCGGCGCACCGCGCCCTCGCGGATGAACGGGCAGCCGTAGACCGGGGCGAAGACCATGTGGTCGCCGCCGATGTGCACGCTGCGGGCCGGGTTGCGGGCCGCCAGGTCGAACTCGTGGGGCACCTTGGCGACCTGCTCGAGGATGAACTCGGGATCGAAGCGGACGCGGTTCTCCTCCTCGACGATCTGGCCGGCGGAGCGCAGCAGCTCGACCGCCTCGGGCAGCAGGAACTCGACGCCCAGCTCGCTGACGATGCGCCGCCAGCCGCGGTCGAGCACCTCCATCGCGTCCTCGCTGAGGATCTCGTAGCGCGGCTGTGCATTGACGAACACCCTGGCCTCCTCGTCCTCGCTTGAAGATCACGCGCCGGCGGCTCTAATATATCTCGCGTGGAACAACTGTTCCAAGAAGATCTGCGACTGCCGCCGGTCAGCCAGGCCGTCGACCGCGGCGCCCAGCTGCTGGTCGCCGTGCTGGCCAGCGAGCGCCCGGTCAGCGTGACCGAGCTCGCCCGCACCACCGGCCTGCCGAAGAGCACGGCCTCGCGCCTGCTCGGCGTGCTCGAGCACCACGGCCTGGTCGCCCAGGACGGCGCCCGCGGGCGCCTGCGCCCCGGCCCGGCGATCCTGACCTGCGCCCAGCGCGGCCTCTACGAGCGCAACATCGTCGAGCTCGCGCAGCCCTCGCTCGAGGCGCTGGCGGCGGCCAGCGGCGAGACGATCAACCTCGCGGTGCCCGGGGCCGGCGGCGTCGAGCACCTCGCGCAGGTCGAGGGGCGCCACTTCCTCGGCGCCGGGCAGTGGGTCGGCCGCCGCGTCGAGTACCACTGCACGGCGGTCGGGAAGGTCTTCCTGGCCGAGGGCGTGGCGACGCTTCCCGCCGGCGCGCTGCCGGCGCGCGGCCCGGCGGCGATCACCGAGCGCCCCGCCCTCGAGGCCGAGCTCCGCGCGGTCAGCCGCGCCGGCTACGCGACGGCCGTCGACGAGCTGGAGGCCGGTCTCGCGGCGATCGCCGCGCCGGTCCGCGGCGGCGGCGGCCTTGTCGTCGCGGCGCTGGCCATCTCCGGGCCGACGCTGCGGCTCGGGCCGGGCGAGATCGCCCGCCTGGTGCCGGTGCTGAAGCTCGAGGCGGCGCGACTCAGCCGCCGCCTGGTCGTTCCCTCCGACGCCGAGCACCTACATATACAGACAGGAGAGCACGCCGCATGACACACGAGGAGATCCTCCAGCTGCTCTACGACGAGACCCTCGTCGGCAACGCCCCGGTTGTGCGCCAGGGGGTCGAAGACGGCCTCGCCGACGGCATGGACCCCGAGCGGATGCTGTTCGACGCGCTGATCCCCTCGCTCGAGGAGGTCGGCGCGCGCTTCGAGCGCGGCGACTACTTCGTCCCCGAGATGCTGATCGCCGCGCGCGCGATGCAGGGCGCGCTCGACATCCTGCGCCCGCTGCTCGCCGAGTCCGGGGCGGCGCAGGTCGGCACCTTCCTGATCGGGACGGTCAAGGGCGACGTCCATGACATCGGCAAGAATCTCTGCAATATCATGCTCGAGGGTGCGGGCTTCACGGTGATCGACCTCGGCGTGAACGTCCCCCCGGAGCGTTTCATCGAGGAGATCGAGAAGCACAACCCGGACGTCGTCGGCTTCTCGGCCTTCCTGACGACCACCATGCCGATGTTCAAGGCCAACATCAACGCGATCGAGAAGGCGGGCCTGCGCGACAAGGTGATCGTGATGGTCGGCGGCGCCCCGGTCACCCAGGAGTACGCCGACGCGGTCGGCGCCGATGGCTACTCAGCCGACGCGTCCTCGGCCGTGAAGAAGGCCAAGGAGCTGATCGAACGACGTCGCCAGCTGGTGGCGGTGTAGCGGTGAGCCGCCTGACGCAGATCGAGCATGCGCTGAAGGAGCCCGTCTGGGGCTGCAAGATGTGCGGCCAGTGCGTGCTGCACGACACCGGGCTGACCTGCCCGATGACCTGCCCGAAGACGCTGCGCAACGGGCCCTGCGGCGGCGTTCGCGCGGACGGGCGCTGCGAGGTGGTGCCCGAGATGCCCTGCGTCTGGGTCAAGGCCTACGAGCGTTCGGCCAAGCTGCCGATCTGGCGCTCGCACATCGACAATCTGCGTCCGCCCGTCGACAACGCGCTCGAGGGCAGCTCGTCATGGGCCAACCTGCTCAGCGGCCGCGACCGCGAAACGCCCGCAGGCTGGGACCCGCACGGTGTCGGAACTTCAGCGTAAGCTCGCCGCCGGCGAGCTGGTCGTGACCGGCGAGATGCCGGTGATCAACGGCGACGGCCTGGCGACGCTCGAGCGCCAGCTGGAGCCGATGGAGCCCTTTCTGGACGCGATCAACGCGACCGACAACCCGTCGGCGCGCGCCCACGCCTCGCCGCTGGCCGTCGCGATCGCGCTGCGCCAGCGCGGCGTCGAGCCGATCATGCAGCTGACCTGCCGCGACCGCAACCGGCTCGCCCTGCAGGCCGATCTGGTCGGTGCGGCGATGCACGGGATCGAGAACATCTGCTGCCTGACGGGCGACGACGTGACCGCCGGAGACGAGCCGCAGGCCCGCCGCGTGTTCGACCTCGACGGGCCACAGCTGATCTCGGTCGCGAACGCCATCGCCTCCGGGCGCTACCTCTCGGGGCGCACCATCGAGCCCGCCCCGCCGCTGTTCGTCGGCGCCGTCGAGAACCCCGGCACGCCGCCGTTCGAGGTGCGCCGGCGGCGCGCGGAGAAGAAGGCCGACGCCGGCGCCGGCTTCCTGCAGCTGCAGATGTGCTACCGCCCCGAGCTGCTGGAGCGCTTCATCGCCGCCGTCCACGAGCGCGGCGTCAGCGCCCGCTGCGGGATGCTGCCGTCGATCTGCATGGTCGGCAGCGCGACCGCGCTGCGCTTCATCGACGAGCGGGTGCCCGGGGTCGAGGTGCCGCCCGAGGTGCTGGCCCGCGTCGACGCCGCCGCCGACCAGCTCGAGGAGTGCTTCGAGCTGGCCTGCGAGCAGGCCCGCCACGCGCTGTCGCTGCCCGGCGTCGCGGGCCTCCACCTGATCTCGTTCCGCAAGGACGCCGCCATCGCGCGGCTGTGCGAACGGCTGGGGATCCCGCCCCGGGAAGAAAGAGAGCAACATGGATACCGTCCTTCGCTCGCGGTCTAGCAGCGTCACGATCGGCTCCGCCCAGCCGTTCGCGATCATCGGCGAGCGCATCAACCCGACCGGGCGCAAGCTGTTCGCGCAGGAGCTGCGCGACGGCGAGCTCTCGCGCGTCGCCGCCGACGCGGCCGCCCAGGTCGCCGACGGCGCCGACGTGCTCGACATCAACGCGGGCATCCCGCTCGTCGACGAGGCGGAGCTGCTCAAGGCGATGATCCGGATGGCGCAGGACACCGTCGATGTGCCGCTGTGCATCGACTCGTCGGTGATCGAGGCGCTCGAGGCCGGCCTGTCGGTGTACGAGGGGCGCGCGCTGGTCAATTCGGTGACCGCCGAGGACGAGCGCCTCGAGGAGATCCTGCCGCTCGTCGCGCGTCACGGCGCCGCGGTGATCGGGCTGGCCAACGACGAGACGGGGATTCCCGAGACGGCGCAGAAGCGCCTCGAGATGGCGCGCAAGATCGTCGGCGCCGCCGGCGACTTCGGGATCGCGGCGGCCGACGTGATCATCGACCCGCTGGCGATGACGGTCGGCGCCGACACCGAGGCGGTCACCATCACGCTCGAGGCGATCCGCCTGATCCGCGACGAGCTGGGCGTCAACATGTGCCTCGGCGCGTCGAACGTGTCGTTCGGCCTGCCGCAGCGGCACGTGCTGAACGCGGCCTTCCTGCCGATGGCGATGGCGGCCGGCCTGACCAGCGCGATCATGAGCACCGCGGCGGTCTGCGTCGAGAGCGTGCGCGCCGCCGACCTGCTGCTCGGCCACGACCCCTGGGGAGCGAGCTGGATCGCCGCGCACCGCGCGCGCCAGGCGCAGGAGGCCGCAGCGGCGAAAGCCTCGCCGTGAGCGGCGAGCCGGCCGCGGGCGTGGCCGCGCCCGCCGGCGACGGCGCCCGTGGCGAGGGCGCGCGCCGGGTCCGGCTGCGCTTCGAGCCCGACGGCGTCGAGGTCCGCGTGCCGAGCGGGACGCCGATCTTCGACGCGGCGAGCTGGAACGCCGTCGCGATCGACTCGACCTGCGGCGGCTACGGCACGTGCAAGAAGTGCCGCGTGCGGATCGTCTCGGGCGAGGTCGGGATCAGCGCCGTCGACCCGCGCGCCTTCACCGCCGATGAGCTGCGCGACGGCTGGCGGCTGGCCTGCCGGGCCAGCGCGCACGAGGACCTGATCGTCGAGGTGCCGCCGCTGCAGACGCGACCGAAGGCGGCGCTCGTCGGCGTCGGTCGCCACGTGATCCTGCGCCCGTCGGTGCAGAAGCGCCACCTGGTGCTCGCGGAGCCGACGATGGAGGACCAGCGCTCGGACCTCGCGCGGGTGCTCGATGCCCTCGAGGACCTCGAGCCGACGGCGTCACTCGCGCTGCTGCGCGAGCTGGGCGGCGTGCTGCGGGGCGCCCACTTCGACGTCACCGCCGTCGTCTGCGACCGCGAGCTGATCGCCGTCGAGCCCGGCGACACGACGGCGCGGCGCCATGCCATCGCCTTCGACCTCGGCACGACCACCGTCGTCGCGACGCTGCTCGACCTCGACACCGGGACGCCGCTCGCCGTCCGCTCGATGCTCAACCGCCAGCAGCCCTACGGCGCCGACGTGATCACCCGGATCTCGGCGACGATGATGGACGACGGCGCGCTTGGCGCGCTCCGCGCCCGCGCCCACGAGACGCTGGGAGCGCTCGCCGCGGAGGTCTGCGCCGAGGCCGCGGTGTCCGCCGCGGAGGTCTATGAGATCGTCGTCGCCGGCAACGTGACGATGATGCAGCTGGCCCTCGGCATCGACCCCGAGCCGCTGTCGATGGCCCCCTTCGTGGTCGCGACGCATCAGCCGCCGCCGGCGCTCGCCGCCGACTTCGGCGTCGCCGCGCACCCGCGGGCGCCGGCCTTCGTGTTCCCCTCGCTCGGCGCCTATGTCGGCGGGGACATCGTCGCGGGGATGCTCGCGACCGGCCTGACCCGCGACCGGCGGCTGCGGCTGTTCATCGACGTCGGCACCAACAGCGAGATCGCGCTGGGGTCCGCCGAGCGCGTGCTGGCCACCGCGGCCCCGGCCGGCCCGGCGTTCGAGGCGGCCCAGATCCGCTGCGGGATGCGCGCCGCCGACGGCGCGATCGAGGGCGTGCGGATCGTCGACGGCGAGCTGGCCCTCGAGGTGATCGGCGACGTCGAGCCGCTCGGGATGTGCGGCTCGGGGCTCGTCGACTGCGTCGCCGAGCTCGTCGAGGTCGGTCTGCTCGACCATTCCGGGCGCTTCATCCCGGACGAGGAGGCGGCGGCGACGCAGCCTCCGGCGCTCGCCGCGCGGCTCGGTCGCGTCGGCGAGGAGCGCGTCTTCGTGATGCACTGGCGCGGCGAGGATCCCGCCGCCTCGATCTACCTCTCGCAACGCGATGTGCGCGAGCTGCAGTTCGCCAAGGCGTCGATCGCGACGGGATGGGCGATCCTGGTGGCGGAGCTGGGTGTCGAGACCGCAGATATCTCGCAGGTCCTGCTGGCCGGCAGCTTCGGCGCCTACCTGACCCCGATCAGCGCGATCCGCATCGGGCTGGTGCCGCGCCTGCCGACGACCCGCATCATCTCCGCCGGCAACGTCGCCGGCGAGGGCGCGAAGATCGCCGCGCTGAGCCTGCGCGAACGGGCCGAGGCGCAGTCGATCGTCAGCGAGGTGGAGTACGTCGAGCTCTCCGGGCGCGAGGACTTCAACGACCTGTTCATCGACCAGCTGGCGTTCCCCGGATGACCGTGGCCGCGCCCGCCCGCGTCGGGGTCGTCGCCTGCGGCGCGCTGGCCGTGCACGTCCGCGCGATCGCCAAGCGGCGCGGCTGGGCGCTCGACGTGCATCCGCTCGACGCGACCCTGCACAACCGCCCCGAACGGATCGCGCCGGCGGTCAGCGAGCTCCTGGCCGCGCTGCGCCCCCGCTACGCGGCGCTCGCGGTGGCCTACGGCGACTGCGGCAGCTACGGCGCGCTCGACGACGCGCTCGGCGAGGTCGGCGTGGCGCGGCTCGCCGGTGAGAACTGCTACGAGATCTTCGCCGGTGACGCCCTGCGCGAGGCGCTCGAGCAGGAGCCCGGAACCTACTTCCTGACCGACTTCCTCGCCCGCAGCTTCGAGCACACGGTGATCCGCTCGCTCGGGCTCGACCGCCACCCGGAGCTGCGCGATGCCTACTTCGGTCACTACCGCCGCGTCGTCTGGCTGGCCCAGCGCCCGACCGCGGCGACGCGCGCCGCCGCCCGGCGCGCCGCGGAGCTGCTCGGCCTGCCGCTCGAGGAGCGGGCCGTCGGCGACGGCGGGCTCGAGCGAGCGCTCGAGCGGCTGATCGCCCAGGCGACCGCGGCGCCGCGCGCCGCGGCGGCGCCGGCGTAGGCGCCGGGCGGGGCCATGGCCGCGGAGCGCGCCGCCGCGCGCGGAGCGCTCGCCCTGCACTGGCCGCCCGGCGCGCGCGGGGCGCGCGGCTACGCCCTCGGCGGTGCCTGCCTGATCGCCTTCTCGAGCATCCTCGTGCGGTTGAGCCACGCGTCGCCCTCGACGGCGGCGATCTTCCGCTGTGCCTACGCGCTGCCGATCCTCGGCGCGCTGGCGTGGTGGGAGGACCGCCGCCACGGTGCGCGCAGCTGGCGTGACCGGCGGGCGGCGATCGCCTCCGGGGTGTTCTTCGCCGCCGACCTGATCCTCTGGCACAACTCGATCGAGGACGTCGGCGCCGGGCTCGCGACGGTGCTCGCCAACATCCAGGTCGTCTTCGTGCCGCTCGTCGCGTGGCTGGTGCTGTCCGAGCGGCCCGCCCGGCGGGTGCTCGCGGCGCTGCCGGTCGCGCTGCTCGGCGTGCTGGCGATCTCGGGGGTGCTCGAGGCCCACGCGTTCGGGCGAAGCCCGACCCGCGGCACCGTGTTCGGCCTCGGCGCCGGGATCGCCTACGTCGGGTTTCTGCTGTTGTTGCGCCGCGGCGGGGTCGACCTGCGCCGACCGGCCGGACCGCTGTTCGACGCGACGGCGACCGCGGCGCTGCTCTGCGTCGCCGCCGGTGTGGTGATCGGCGACGCGCGGCTCGTCCCGGTGTGGCCGGGCGCCGGCTGGCTGGTGCTGCTCGCGATCAGCTCGCAGGTGCTGGGCTGGCTGGCGATCGTCGTCTCGCTGCCGCGACTGCCCGCGGCGATGACCTCGCTGCTGCTGACCGTCCAGCCGGTCGGCTCGGTCGTCGCCGCCGCGGTGATCCTCGGCGAGTCGCCGAGCGCGCTGCAGCTGCTGGGCGTCGCCGTCGTGCTCGCCGCGCTGCTCGCGGCGACCGCGACGCGTCCCGCGGCCGCCGGGTAGCGGTCGGGCCTACTCGCCCCGCGGCCCGTCCGAGCGCACGTGCGCCCGCTCGGAGGCGGCCCGGTCGCGATCGTCCGCGGCCTGCTCGCGCTCCGCGCTGGCCTCGGCGCGAACCACGGTCGCGGCGCTGCGGTCGATGGCTGCCCGCCCGCGGCTGCGCGCCGCCGACAGCAGCCGGCGCAGGCCGCGTTCGCCGCCGGGCACGATGTCGAGCGCCAGCAGCTCGCAATCGCGCAGCGCGGCGGCCTCGTCGCGCGCCGTCGAGGCCTCGTCGCGATCGTCGGCGGCCGCGTCGCGCGAGGCGGCCGCGTCAACACGGTCGTGGGCGGCGTCCTCACGCTCCTGCGAGCCCTGATCGCGCAGCACGCTGGCGCGTTCGTGGTGGTCATGGGCGGTTGCGAGGTCACGGTCGCTCGCCGCCTGGTCGCGGTCGCTGGCCAGCTGGTCCTGGTCGGCCGCCGTCTGCTCGCCGTCGGCCGCGGCCTGGTCGGTGTCGGCGGCGGCCTGCGCCGCGTCGGAGCGGCTCTGCGCGCTGTCGGTGAGCAGCTGATCGTCCGCGAGGCTCCCGGTCGTCGGGGCGGCGGTGTCCGGGTCGCCGGTGCTCGCCCCGTTGCTGGAGCTCGCCGGGCGATCCTCTGAGGTAGCTGCATCGGCCATTGCATGGCCTCCAGTCGGCGAGGCGGTGGGTCTCGGTGAGCCCCGCGCCCATCCATTGATACAACGAGCCTAGCAGCGAATGCCACAATCTCAGCCTGGCCGGGTGTCAGCTTGCGGGGCCCGAGCGGACCGGGCGCCGGAGCCGGCGAGCGCCGGTGGCCGGCGGGCGCTCTCAGGAGGACAGCAGCGTGTCGGCGAGCAGTGTCGCGACGTCGACGACCGTCAGCTCCTCGCCGGTGCTCTGCACGCCGTCGTCGAGCATCACGGTGCAGAACGGGCAGGCGACGGCGAGCGTGTCGGCGCCGGTCGCGGCGGCCTCGTGGACGCGTGCCTCGTTGATCTGGCCGGCCCGCTCCTCCATCCACATGTGCGCGCCGCCCGCGCCGCAGCAGAACGTGCTGCGGCCGCTGCGCGCCATCTCGACCGGGGTGCCGGCGGCCGCCACCAGCTCGCGCGGCGGCGCCAGCACGTCGTTGTGGCGCGCGAGGTAGCAGGAGTCGTGGTAGGTGATCCGCCGCTCCGCCGACGGTGCGCCGGCGGCGCCCGGTTGCCCCGCGAGCCGCCCGTCGCGCAGCAGCTGCGCGAGCAGCTCGGTGTGGTGGAGCACCTCGTAGTGGCCGCCGAAGTCGGGGTACTCGTTGGCCAGCGTGTTGAAGCAGTGCGGGCAGCTCGCGACGATCTTGGTCACGCCGGCCTCGCCGAGCGTTTCGACGTTGCGCTGGGCGGCCTCCTGGAAGACGTACTCGTTGCCCATCCGCCGTGCCGGATCGCCGGTGCAGCGTTCGCGCGGGCCGAGGATCGCGAAGTCCACGCCGGCCGCCGCGAGCAGCTTCGCGGTCGATTCGGCGCCGCGGCGCGCCCGCTCGTCGAACGACGCCGCACAGCCCACCCAGTAGAGCACCTCCGGCGCGGGGTCGCCCGGCGCCAGCACGCGCACGCCGAGCTCGGCGGCCCAGTCGGCGCGCTCGGATTGCGCGCGGCCCCACGGGTTCGACGAGCGCTCGACGTCGCGGAGCATCGGCTCCGCCTCGGCCGGGAAGCGTGACTCCACCATCACCAGGTGACGGCGCAGGTCGACGATGTGGTCGACGTGCTCGATCGAGACCGGACAGGCCTGCACGCAGGCGCCGCAGGTCACGCAGTCCCAGACCACCTCGTCGCTGACCGCCGCCGGGACCAGCGGCGGCGGCTCGTAGGGCTCGCCGGCCCGCTGCGCGTCGAGCAGCTTGGCGCCCTGTTCGAAGACCTGGTCGCGCAGGCCCATGATCAGCAGCTTCGGCGACAGCGCCTTGCCCGTCGCGAAGGCCGGGCAGGCGTCCTGGCAGCGACCGCACTCGGTGCACGAGAAGGTGTCGAGCATCTGCTTCCAGGTCAGGTCGCCGACGACGCCCGCGCCGAAGCGCAGCGCCTCGTCCTCGACGCCCTCCTCGTCGAAGCGCAGCGGCTCGAGCCGCCCGCGCGCGCGGGTCCGCCCGAACCAGACGTTGACCGCCGCCGTGGCGATGTGCAGGTGCTTGGAGTGCGGCAGGTAGGCGAGGAACGAGACGATCGCCAGGACGTGGGCCCAGACGAGGATCCGCTCGGCGGCTCGGGTCGCGGCGCCCGTCCCGAAGAGGTGCGAGAGGGCGTGCGAGACCGGCGCCCAGCCGGCGGAGTACTCGTTGAGGCGCAGGGCGATCCGCGAGGCGTGCCACAGCAGCAGCGTCGTGACGATCGCCGCGATCCAGGCCAGGATCAGGTCGGCTTCGCGCAGGTGGCTGCCCTCGAAGCGCCGCGGGCGCTGGACCTTGCGGATGAACAGCGCCGCGGCGACGCCGAGCAGCACGAGGCCGGCGAAGACGTCGACGAGCAGCGCATACCACCCCTGGTGCCCGAGCCACGGCAGCGTCGCGTGGCGGTCGACGACGCCGATCATCGCGATCACGATCGTCGGCAGAAGGACGCAGAAGCCCCAGAAGATGAAGGCGTGGACGAGGCCCGGCCCGAGCCGCGCCAGCAGCTTGCGCTGGCCGAGCACGTCGGTCAGCTCGTGGCGCATCCGCCGTCCCGGGTCGCCGCCGCGCTCCGCCGGCGCGCCGAGTCGCAGCAGGCGGATGAGGAACGTGGCGCGGCGCGCGAACAGCAGCCCGCCGATCGCGATCGCTGCGGCCAGGGCGATCGCGGCGAGCGCTGAGGCGGACCCGCCTATGTCTCCCTCGCCTTCCGGATCGCGGCGTTGATCGCCGGCACGACGGTGTGCAGATCGCCGATCACCGCATAGTCGGCGCTGGCCAGGATCGGCGCCTCGGCGTCGGGGTTGATCGCCAGCAGCCGCTTGGCGCCCTTGCAGCCCGCCATGTGCTGCGTCGCCCCGCTGATGCCGCACGGGATGTAGAGCTCGGGCGCGATCTTGGTGCCGGTCTGGCCGACCTGGTCCGAGTGGGGCCGCCAGCCGGCCATCGTCACCGCGCGCGAGCAGCCGACGGCGCCGCCGAGCAGCGCGGCGAGCTCCTCGATCGCGGCGAAGCCCTCGGTCGAGCCGACGCCGCGGCCGCCGGAGACCACGACGGTGGCGTCCGAGAGCGAGACGCCGCCGGTCCTCGCGGCCACGCGCTCGACCACGGCGACGCGCTGATCCTCGGCGGCGAGGTCCGGGGTGAAGCTCTCCTCGGGCAGCGTCTGCGGCGTGCCCTCGAGCGTCTGCGCGGCGACCGCGTGTGGCGCGACGGTGAGCAGCACGGGCGTGCCGTCGAGCGTTGCCTCCTCGAGCAGGCTGCCGCCCCAGCGGATCCGCGTGAGGTGGGCGCCGGCCTGCGCCGGTGCGGCCTCGACGCAGTTCGCGGCCATCGGCTGATCGAGGCGGGCGCCGACCCGGGCGAGGATCTCGTTGCCGCGGTCGCTGCCCGCGGCCAGCACGGCGGCCGGCGCGAGCCGCTCGATCAGCTCGATCAGGCTCGCCGCCCAGGCGTCCGGTGCGAAGCCGTCGGGGTCGTCCAGCGCATCGTGGCGGGCGACGAACGCGCTCGTCACGCCGTGCGCCGCGAGGACGGCGGCGGCGTCGCGGCCGGCCGCTCCGATCAGCACCGCGGCGAGCGTCCCGTCGACCGCGGCGGCGTAGCCGCGGGCGAGCGCCAGCGCCTGCAGCGAAAGCTCGTCGGGCTCGCCCGCCGCATGCTCGACCAGCACGAGAACGCTCGCCGCGGCCATCACAACAGCCCCAGATCGCCGAGGATCTCGACCACGGCCGGCGCCGCGTCGGGACCGTCGCCGAGGATCTGGACCTGCTTGCCGGCCTGCGGCGGGAGCTTCAGGCGAAGCCTGGCAAGGCGCGGTTGCGGGCGCGACGGGGCACTGGCGGCAAGCGGCTTGCGCTTCGCCCGCAGGCGCCCCGGCACCGACGGGTAGCGCGGCAGGTTGAGGCCCTCCTTGACGCCGATCACCGCCGGCAGCGTCAGCCGGTAGACGTCGCGCCCGGACGCGACCTCCTGCTCGCAGCGGACCGCGTCGCCCTCGAGCGAGATGCCCTTGACGCCGGTCACGCACGGCAGTCCGAGCGCGCGCGCGACCCGCAGCGCCACCTGGAAGTTGCCGGCGTCGGCCGACTCGTTGCCGAACAGGATCAGGTCGTACTCGGTGCCCGCCTCGCGCGCCGAGGCGATCGCGGCGACGATCGCCGAGGCCGTCGCCTGGGGGTCCCACTCCTCGCCGTCGGTGACCAGGTGGATCGCGTCGTCGATCCCGAGCGCCAGCGCGTCACGGAGCTGCTCCTCGGCCTCGCGCGGGCCGAGGGTCAGGACCGTGGTGGCGCCGCCGTGCGCTTCGATCAGCCGCACCGCCTCCTCGGCGGCGCACTCCTCGTGCGGGCTGATCGTGAAGCCGAGGTGCTTGGTGTCGATCGCCTGCTCGTCGTCGCGCAGCACGATCCGGCCGCCGGTGATCGGCACCCGCTTGACGGCGACGAGTACGTTCATCAGCTGCGGATTCGCGAGTTCTCGGGGTCGAAGATCGGCGTCGCGCCGACGACCGCCACCGTGCACGGGTAGCGCTCGCCCATGTACTCGACGGCCAGCTGTTCACCGACCGCGGCGTGCGCCGGCGGCAGGTAGCTCATCAGGATGTGGCGGCCAATCGACGGCCCGGCGCCGGCGCTCGTCACGTAGGAGTGCCGGCCGCGGCGGTCCACCAGCGCCCCGCCGTCGCGTGTGAGGACCGGCTCGTTGCCCAGCATGTAGCGCTTGACGCCGCCGGCCGAGGTGTGGTCGTCGACGGTCAGCGTGCAGAGGATGGCGTCAGGCTCCTGATCGCGGTGGCGCAGATGCGCCGCGCGCCCGACGAACGGCTCGTCCTTGACCTTCGCTCCCGCCATCCCCGCCTCGACCACGTTGTACTCGCCGTCGAGCTCGAAGCCGTAGGCGCGGTAGCACTTCTCGAGCCGCCCGGTGGTCCCGTACACGCCGATGCCGGCGGGGACGATCCCGTGCGGCGCCCCGGCCTCGGCGACGATGTCCCACAGCCGCGCGCCCTGCTCGATCGGCACATACAGCTCCCAGCCGAGGTCGCCGACGTAGGAGATCCGCGACGCGAGCACGCGCAGCGACTCGATCTCGATCGTCCGCGCGCGCCCGAACGGGAAGCCCTCGTGGGACAGGTCGTCGCTCGTCGTGCTCGCGAGGATCTCGCGGGCGCGTGGCCCCCAGACCCCGAGCGTGCACCACGCGGAGGTCAGGTCGTGCAGTTGCGCCGAGCCGTCGACCGGCAGGTGGTCGGCGAACCACTTGCGGTCGGCCATGCCGTGCGCGGCGCCGGTGACGACGCGGAACTGCTGCTCGCCGAGCCGCATGATCGTCAGGTCCGCGCGGAAGCAGCCGTTCGGCGTCAGCAGCGGCGTGTAGACGGCGCGGCCGACGGCGACGTCCATCTGGCGCAGCGCGACGCCCTGGACGGCCGCCAGCGCGCC
>Ga0307372_10008509_pt1 | contig 14408 bp, 11 predicted proteins | sample OX1MG_FD_202533 | JGI IMG/M metagenome (GOLD analysis project Ga0307372, IMG submission 202533) | Soil microbial communities from Risofladan, Vaasa, Finland - OX-1 | ecosystem: Environmental > Terrestrial > Soil > Coastal area > Acid sulfate soil | place: Finland: Risofladan, Vaasa | collected...
CGTGGTCGTGGGCGCCCGGGTCGTGGTCGTCGCCGGAGGCACCGTGGTCGTGGTGGTCGGCGTGCCCGCCGGCGGGACCGTCGGCGGCGGGGTCGTCGAAGGCTGCGACTTGGCGGTCGGCAGGGTCGCGCCGGCCGACACCGGGTTGGTCTGCAGGTACTGAAAGATGGACTTCACCGCCGGTGCGGCCGCCGCCGACCCGTAACCGCCCTGGTCCACCATCGCCAGCACCACGTACTGCGGGTTGGGCTCGGGACCGAAGCCGACGAACCACGCCGTGGGCTCCTTGTGGCCGGTCACCTGTGCGGTCCCGGTCTTGCCGGCGATCCGGAAGGCGTTGAGGTCGAAGGCCGGGGCCGTGCCCTCAAAGGTGGAGTAGGCCGTCCCGCGCGGGTCGTCGACCACCCCTTCGAAGCCCTGCAGGAGGGGACCGGTGATGGAGGGCGGCAGGCTGACGTGCCCGGTGACCCTGGGGGCGATCCTCTTCACGACGCTGCCGTTCGGGCCGACGACGGCCGCGGCCACCTGGGGCTGGTAGCGGGTTCCCCCGTTGGCGAACGTGGCGTAGGCGGTGGCCATCTGCAGCGGGGTCAGCTCGGCGTTCTGGCCGAAGGCCATCTCGATGTTGTCGCCCACCGTCCAGATGTTGCCGTTGGGGAAGCCCTTGGGATCCTGCTGGTAGAGCTTCCTCTGGATGGTCGGGCTGTTGATGTAGCCGACGTTCTCGAACGGCAGGTCGATGCCGGTGGGGCTGTCGAGCCCGTACTGGATGCCGACGTCCTGAATGCCCTGGTCGCCGTACTTCGCCCGGTTCTGCCAGAAGAGGTAGCCCAGGTTGTAGAAGTAGTAGTCGTCGGACTCGGTCAGGGCCAGGGGCATGTCGACCAGCCCGTTGGCGACGCCCTGGTCGTCGTGGAACGCGCAGCCCGACGTGCAGTTGGGGACGACGAAGGTCCCCGTGTCGAGCAGGTACTGCCCGGCGCTGTAGATGCCCGTCTGGAGCGCCGCGGTGGCGGTGACGAGCTTGAAGGTCGAGCCCGGTGGGTACAGCCCCTGGATGGCGTTGTTGTTCTCGGCGCCGGCGGCGTTGATTGCGTTGAGGTTCGCCTGGCTGATCCCCCCGACGAACTGGTTGAGGTCGTAGCTGGGATAGGACGACATGGCCAGCACCTGGCCGTTGTTGACGTTCATGACGATGACCGCGCCGCTCGTCGCCGGGGGGTGGATCCCGCCGTTGAGCGGGTCGGTGGTCTGGCGGTCGGCCATGATGTCGGCCTGCAGGGCCTGCTGTGCCACGGCCTGCAGGTTGGCGTCGATGTTGGTCACCAGGGTGTCGCCCTGCTGGTAGTTGGTGTTGCCGAGGGAGCCGACCACGTTCCCTTGGGCGTTGACCTCCAGCACCTGCTTGCCGGCGACGCCGCGCAGGTACTGCTCGTACTCGGACTCGAGGCCGGACTTCCCGATCTGGCTCGCCGGGGTGTAGCCCTGGTTCGGGTGGGCGGCGAGCTGCTGTCCCGTGATGTCGCCCACGTAGCCGAGCATGTGGGCGGCCAGGGTGCCCCCCTGGGGGTAGCTGCGCTGGGTCATCTGCTCGACCGAGACCCCGGGGAACTCGGCCGGATTGGTCTGGAGGTACTGCACGGTGGCCGCCGGCGCGTTCTGCAACAGTGGAACCGGTTGGTACACGCTGTACTGGACGCTCTCGAGCTGCGCCTGCACGTAGGCGGGGGTCTGGCCGATGAGGGCCGCCACCCGGGCGATGACGTCGGGGTGCTGGGCCGCCGACGCCCGCGACAGCACGATGACCTCTTGAACCTGGTTGTTCACGAGAACGGTGCCGTTGCGGTCGACGATGTCGCCCCGGGGCGCGGGCACCACCACCGTCCGGATCCCGTTGGCGTTCACCGCCGCCGTGTAGTTCTTGTGGTCGATGATCTGCAGCGCCCACAGCCGCAGGACCAGCACCCCGAACAGGGCGAGCACGATCATGGCGATGATGTTGAGCCGGAGGAACGGCCGGGACGGCTGGTCCTCGGGCGAGGCGACCAGGGAGGCCACGCTGACGTTCTTGCGCTGGTGGATGCGCGGCTGGCGCACCCGCGTGCCGCGGCCCGCCCGCCGGGGACCACCCTTGGCGGGCTTGGGATAGAGGTGGTCTCCTCTGATCGGATGGCGAAGGGACCGCCTGGTCACCACCGGGCTCCGGACGCCAGCGTCCGGCGTCGGCTGGTGGGCTCCGAGCCGAGCGCCCGGCGCATCGTCCGCACCGTCGGGAGGACCAGCAGGGCGTTGACCCCCGCCACCACGGCGACCACCGACCCGAGGTCCACCCTGAGCATCTGCTCCTGTCCGAGCACGGCACCCAGCACGGCGTACAGCATGACCGCTGCGGTGCTTCCCGCGAGCGCGGCCACGATGGAGAGCCACGGCCCCGACGTGCTCAACCCCGCGGTGGCCCGGCCCACGCCGAAGCCCAGCAGGCAGCCCACCAGCGCGGTCAGGCCGAGGGGCGTGGGCAGGAACAGGTCGACGCCCAGGCCGGCGACGAAGCCGACGAGGGCGCCCTCCTGGGGCCCGGCGGTCAGGCCGGCGGCGATCGGCAGCAGCCACACCAGGTCGGGGTGGACACCGGCGATCCGGAGATCGAGCCCGACGGTGGACTGCGCCAGCAGCACCACCGCGATGACCAACCCCACCCGCGGGGCGGCGCGAAGGCTCACGGCGCGCTCGGGGGGACGCGCCCCGGCGAGGCGGGGGCCGCGCTCATGAGGCGGGGACCCACTGCACGACGTCGACGTAGGCAAGGGCGCCCAGGTCGGCCAGCGGGCTCACCTGCGCGGTGATCTCGGCCCCCCCGGCGCTCACCCGGGTGCCCGTGACCCGGCCGACCGGGATCCCCGCCGGGTACTGGGCGCCCTGCAGGCCGCTGGTGTAGAGGCGGTCGCCCTTCCGGAGCGCGGTGGTCGCCGCCACGAAGACCGCCGTCATCGGACTGCCGGGACCCTGACCGTCGAGCACCGCGGTCGCGCCGTGGGAGCCGGTGCCGACCACCACCCCCACCTTCGACTGCCCGTCGGTGATGAGCTGCACGATCGACGAATGGTGGTTGGCCTGCACCACCTGGCCGACGAGGCCGCCGGCGCCGACCACCGGCATGGCGTAGCCGACCCCGTCGGAGCGCCCCTTCCCGATGGTGATGTCGACGTCGAAGTTGGAGACGTCGATCTGGGTGGTCTGGGCGGAGACGGTGGGCTGGGCGCCGAGGAACGGGAGGTGCTGGAGGGCCAGGATCTCCTGGAGCTGGCGCTGCTCGAACGGCCGCTCGGCCTCGGCCATCCGGAGCCGGCCGATGGTCGCCTGCAGCTTCTGGTTCTCCGTCTGCAGCGAGCCGTAGTCGACCGCTCCGGCGAAGAAGTCCCCGACCGGGCGCAGCAGATCGTTGACCCCGTTGCGCAGCGGCGAGAACACGTCGCTCGCCAGGGACTTCACCCCGGCCGAGAGGTGATGGGTCCCGTTCGTCTGGTCGATGGTGATGATCGTGAACGACACGAGCACCAGCACCACGACCGTGGTCAGCGTGCGGCGCGACCGCCGTGGCCTGGCCACCCCGAGAGATCCGGTTGCCTCGTCAGCGCGACGACGACGTGATGAGCACCCGCTTCAGTGCCTCGAACTCCTCGAGGCACTGCCCACTGCCGATGGCGACACAGTTCAACGGGTCACGGGCCACCACGATCGGCATCCCTGTCTCCTGCTGCAGCCGGGCGTCGAGCCCGTGCAGCAGCGCGCCACCGCCGGTCAGCACGATGCCCTGCTCCATGATGTCGGCCGCCAGCTCGGGGGGCGTCCGGTCGAGGGTGACCTTCACCGCGTCGACGACAGCGGCGACCGGCTCCTCGATCGCCCGCCGGATCTCCTCGGTCGAGATGACGATCGTCTTCGGGAGCCCGGTCACGAGATCACGGCCGCGGATCTCGGCGTGGAGCTCCTCCTCGAGCGGGTAGGCCGAACCCAGGGCGATCTTGATCTCCTCGGCGGTGCGCTCGCCCAGCGCCAGGCTGAACTCCTTCTTCACGAAGGTGACGATGGCCTCGTCGAGCTCGTCACCGCCGATTCGCACCGACTGGCTGCACACGATGCCCCCGAGGGAGATGACCGCCACCTCGGTCGTCCCGCCGCCGATGTCGACCACCATGTTGCCGGTCGGCTCGTGCACCGGCAGGCCGGCGCCGATCGCCGCGGCCATGGGCTCCTCGATGATGTAGGCCTTCCGGGCACCGGCGTACTCGGCGGCCTCCATCACGGCCCGCTGCTCCACCCCGGTGATGCCCGAGGGGACGCAGATCACCATGCGGGGCTTGGCGAACCGCCTCTGGTGCACCCGGTGGATGAAGTACCGCAGCATCTTCTCGCAGATCTCGAAGTCGGCGATCACGCCGTCCTTCAGCGGACGGATCGCCTGGATGTTGCTCGGCGTCCGGCCGATCATCCGCTTGGCCTCCGCTCCCACCGCGAGCGGCCGGCCGTCCTTGACGTCCACCGCGACCACCGAGGGCTCGTTGAGCACGATCCCCCGGCCGCGGACGTACACGAGGGTGTTCGCGGTGCCGAGATCAACGGCCATGTCCCGGCCCAACAGGTTCAGTCGGTTGTCGGCCATCGAACGCGAGGTCCTCCCGGGTGGCCCGCCAGGGCCTCTGATCGGCGTCGGCGGTGGCCTCAGGCTAGGGGACGACCAACGCCCGCACAAGGGCGGGCTGCCGATCAGCCCGGGGAGGGGGCCGGGAGGCCGGGAAAGAAGAGGTCGATCTCCCGCCGGGCGGCCTCGGTCGAGTCCGACCCGTGGACCAGGTTCTCGGTGGTGGCCAGGGCCAGGTCGCCCCGGATGGTTCCCGGAGCCGCCTCCCTGGGATCGGTGACCCCCATCATCGTCCGGACCACCTTGTGGGTGCCCTCGGGGCCCTCCACCACCAGCACGAAGGCGGGCGAACGGGTGATGAAGGCCACGAGATCGCCGAAGAAGTGCTTGCCCTCGTGCTCGGCGTAGTGGCGACCGGCGATCTCGGGGGTGATGCGCCGGAGGTCGGCGGCCACCAGCCGCAACCCCTTGCGCTCCAACCGCCCGACGATCTCGCCGACGAGGCCCCGCTCGACGCCGTCGGGCTTCACGATGACCAGGGTCCGTTCCACGAGTCGGGGACAGTAGCAGCCCAGCCGGCCGCTCAGGCCGCCGGGCCAGCAGCCCAGCCGGCCGCTCAGGCCCGGGACGCCCCCTTCAGCAGCATCTGGCGGGCGTCGGCCACCACGTACAGGGAACCGGCGACCAGGAGCAGCCCGTCCTCGGGCACCAGGGAACGGGCGAGGGCGACCGCCTCGCCGACCGTGCCGGCCACCGTCGCGGCCAGCCCCAGTCCCCGGGCCGCTTCGGCCACCACCTCGGCCGGCAGCGCCCTCGGCGACTCGGGTGCGCAGGCGACCACCGTGCGCACCCCGGCCGGGGCGAGGGCGCCGAGCATGGCGGAGGGGTCCCGGCCCCGGAGCATGCCCACCACCGCGACCACGTCACCGGCCACCCCGAACTCCTCGGCCACGGCCCTGCCGAGGGCCTCCATGCCGGCCACGTTGTGGGCGCCGTCCACCAGGGCCAGCGGCCGCCGTCCGACCACCTCGAGCCGCCCGGGGACGGTGACCGCGGCGAATCCCTCCCCCACCACCTCCTCGGTCAGCGGCGCCCCGAAGAACGCCTCGACGGCGGCCAGCGCGCAGGCGGCGTTCTCCCCCTGGTGGGGTCCGTGCAACGGGACCAGCACCTCGGCGTAGGTGGCACCCGGGGTGGCGAGGTCGACGAGCCGGCCGCCCACCGCCAACCGGTTGGCGGTGCACGCGAACTCCTCGCCACGCACCCAGATCTGCCCGGCGCCGGCGGCCAGGGCCACCGAACGGACGACCTCCACCAGCGAGGGCTCGCCCACGCCGATGACCACCCGGCTGCCCGGTTTCACGATGCCGGCCTTGTCGCCGGCGATCCCCTCGAGCGTGGGCCCGAGCACCTCCGTGTGGTCGTAGCTGACGTTGGTGACCACCGCGACGTCGGCGTCCACCACGTTGGTGGAGTCCCACGTCCCGCCCATGCCGACCTCGACCACCATGGCGTCGACGGCCACGTCGGCGAACCACCGGAGCGCACCCGCCGTCAGGAGCTCGAAGCGGGTCGGCCGCTCGCTCATCATCGGCTCGAGCAGGGCCAGCGCGGCGAGGACCTCGGTGAACGACTCGTCGTCGATGGGGACCCCGTTGCGGGCGATCCGCTCGTTCACCCGCGTGAGGTTGGGGCTGGTGTAGGTGCCGACCGACAGGCCCGCGGCTCCGAGCAGAGCGGTCGACATGGCCGCGGTGGAGCCCTTCCCGTTGGTGCCGGTGACGTGGATCGTCGGGATGCCGCGCTGGGGGTCCCCGAGCAGCGCGGCCAGCTCCGTCATCCGCTCCAGCGTGGGCAGGGATCGCCGGGTCGGGGCGGTCGACTCGAAGTCGATGTGGGCGTCGAGCCAGGCGAGGCCCTCCCTCAGGGAGGCGAACGGCGGGGACGCCACTCGGGGATCAGGATGCGGCGCGGCGGCTGCGGGTGGCCTTGGCCGGCGGGTCCCCGAGGGGCACCAGGGTCGGGTTCACCCGGTCGAGCACGACGGCGCGGTCGATGACGCACTTGCCCACGTCGGTCCGGCTCGGCAGGTCGTACATGACGTCGAGCAGGACCTCTTCGAGGATGGCCCGCAGCCCCCGGGCGCCGGTGCCTCGGAGCAGGGCCTGCTCGGCCACCGCCTCGAGCGCGTCCTCGGAGAACTCGAGCTTGACCCCGTCGAGGTCGAACGTCCGCTCGTACTGGCGGGTCAGCGCGTTCTTCGGTTCCACCAGGATCCTGATCAGCGCGTCCTTGAAGAGCTGGCTCACCGCGCTCACCACCGGGAGGCGGCCGATGAACTCGGGGATGAGCCCGAACTTCATGAGGTCTTCGGGGAGCACGTGGCGGAGCACCTCGGTGTCGTCGCGCTCGGCCCGCTTGACCTCGGCGCGGAAACCGATCCCCTTGCGGCCGATGCGGCCCTCGATGATCTTGTCGAGACCGGCGAACGCCCCGCCGCAGATGAAGAGGATGTTCGTGGTGTCGATCTGAATGAACTCCTGGTGGGGGTGCTTGCGGCCGCCCTGGGGGGGCACCGACGCGGTCGTCCCCTCCAAGATCTTGAGCAGCGCCTGCTGGACCCCTTCCCCGGACACGTCACGGGTGATGGACGGGTTCTCGCTCTTGCGGGCGATCTTGTCGATCTCGTCGATGTAGATGATCCCGGTCTCCGCCCGCTTCACGTCGTAGTCCGCGGCCTGAATGAGCTTCAACAGGATGTTCTCGACGTCCTCGCCCACGTAACCGGCCTCGGTGAGGGCGGTGGCGTCGGCGATGGCGAACGGGACGTTGAGCATGCGGGCGAGGGTCTGGGCCAGCAGCGTCTTGCCACAGCCGGTGGGCCCGAGCAACAGGATGTTGGACTTGGAGAGCTCCACCCCGTCGTCGGCCGGCGGGCCGGCCTGCACCCGCTTGTAGTGGTTGTAGACGGCCACCGACAGGATCTTCTTCGCGTACTCCTGGCCGACGACGTAGTCGTTCAGGAATTCGAAGATCTCGCGGGGCTTGGGAAGGTCCTCGAAGTTCAGCTCGGTGGACTCGGTGAGCTCCTCGGCGATGATGTCGTTGCACAGGTCGATGCACTCGTCGCAGATGTACACGCCCGGCCCGGCGATGAGCTTCTTCACCTGCTTCTGCGACTTGCCGCAGAAGCTGCACTTCACCAGGTCCCCCCCTTCGCCGAACTTCGCCACCGTGCTCCCTCTCCGTCCTCGTGCCGACCCTGGTACCCGTCCGAGCGGTCCTACGCCGCCCCGATGGCCTCGAGCGTGGCCGTCTCGCGTGCGGTGATGACCTCGTCGATCACCCCGTAGGCGACGGCCTCGACGGCCGTCATGACGAAGTCCCGCTCGGTGTCCTTGGCGATCTTCTCGACGGGCTGGCCCGTGTCCTCGGCGAGCATCCCGGTCAACAGGTCCCGCATCCGGAGGATCTCCCTGGCCTGCAGCTCGATGTCGCTGGCCTGACCCTCCACGCCGCCGAAAGGCTGGTGGAGCAGGATCCGGGCGTGGGGCAGGGCGAAGCGCTTGCCGCGCGCCCCGGCCGCCAGCAGCACCGCGGCCGCCGACGCCGCCTGCCCGAAGCAGAAGGTGGAGACGTCCGGCTTCAGGAACTTCATCGTGTCGTAAATGGCGAACAACGCGGTGATGTCCCCGCCCGGGGAGTTGATGTAGAGGTGGATGTCCTTGTCCGGCTCCTCCGACTCGAGGAAGAGCAGCTGCGCGCAGACCAGGTTGGCGACCGTGTCGTCGATCGGCGTGCCGAGGAAGATGATCCGCTCCTTCAGGAGGCGCGAGTACAGGTCGTAGGCCCGCTCCCCCCGGTTGGACGATTCGACGACGGTGGGCACCAGGTAGTTGCGGGCAGCCATGCGGTCTCCGGGCGAGCTGCTCATCGTTCGGTCTCCTCGTTCGTCGCTTCGGCCTCTGCCAGCTCGTCCGGACCCTCTTGCCCGGCTCCCTGGTCGACCCGGAGATCGTCACGGGAAACCATGTTCCCTTGGTCGTCGACGAGCTCCACGTTGTCGAGCAGCCATGCCAGCGCCTTGGCTTTCCTCTGCTCCGAGCGTACCGCGACAGTCCTCCGAGTGCGGTCGAGCTGTTCCCGCAGCGCCGAGGGCTCCACCTCCATCCGGGCCGCCATGGCGGCCACCTCGGCGTCGAGCTCGTCGTCCTGTACGACCATCCCCCGGACGTCGGCAACCGCCCTGAGGGCCAGGTCGGCCTTCACCGCCCGGAACGCCTCCTGCCGCAGCTCCCCCAGGAGATCCTCCTGGGTGCGACCGGTCACGGTCAGCAGCTGGGCCAGGGAGATCCGCTGCTCCTCGAGCCGGTGGCCGAGGTCGTGGACCCGCTGGTTGAGCTCCTCGTCCACCAGGATGCCCGGGACCTCCTCGTCGTCCACCAGGCCGACGAGCTCGTTGAGCGCGTTCTCGCGCAGGGCCATCTGCGCCTGCACCACCTTCACCTGCCCGATCCGCCGGCGCAGGTCGTCGCGCAGCTCCGCCAGGGTGGCGAACTCCGACGCCTCGGCCGCCCACTCGTCGGTGAGCGCCGGCAGCTTCTTCTGCTTGACGTCCTTCACCAGGACCCGGAAGGCCACGCTCCGGTCGGTGCCGGGAGGGGTGGCTGCGAATGCCAGGATCCCCCCCGCCCCCGTGCCACGCAGCTGCTCGTCGAGCTCGGGGACGATGGTCCCGCTGCCCACCTCGTACAGCAGGTCGTCGACCGCGATGGCCTCCTCGCCGCCCGGACCGGTTCCCTTCACGTCGATGGTGAGGTGATCGCCGTCGATCGCCGGGCGCGACACCTCGACGAGCTCGCCCTCGTTCTCACGCAGCCGGTCGACCTGTGCATCGATCTCCTCGTCGGTGGCGACGAGAGCGGGCACGGTCACCCGCAGCCCCTCGTAGCCGGGGATGCCGACGGTGGGCCTCACCTGCACCACGGCGTCGAAAGCCACCGGTCCGGCGTCCTCGCCCGAGGTGATGTCGATCTCCGGCGGGGCGATCGGGTCCACGGCCGCGTCGGCCACCGCCTGGGCGTAAAAGTCGGGCAGCGACTCGCGAAGGGCCTCGGCGCGCAGTGCGGTGGCGCCGCCCATCCTCGCCTCGAGCACCTGCCGGGGCACCTTGCCCGGCCGGAAACCCGGGACCCGGACCTGTCGGGAGAGGGTCTTGACGACGTCGTTCAGGGCTCGGGTCACCTCCGGCTCGTCGATCTCCACCGACAGGCGGATCAGGTTCCCCTCGATCGGTTCAGCAGTCGCTCTCATAAGGAAGGGCACACTCTACCGGGCCGCCCCCCGGGTCCCTGCCACCGGGTCCCTGCCACCGGTCGGCGACCACCCGCGACGGTGAGGTGATCAGGCCTTTCCGGCCATGGTCGGGGGTAGGATCCGTGGACCGCGTCGTCGGCGCCACGCGGACGCGGGCAAGGCGTCGGCGCCACGCGGACGCGGGCAAGGCGCCAGAAGGGAGCTCCGTGACCATCGGCGGGTCTGGGCATGAGGGCAGCGGGCCCCGCCAGGTGTCGGGGACGGTGACCGGGGTCATCGTCCGTTACGTCCGCGCGGCGGCCGGCGACACCGGTGTGGCCCGAGTCCTGGCCGCCAGCGGCGAGCGCCGCCAGGCCCACGAGCTCGAGGACCCCGCCACCTGGGTCTCCCACGACGAGGCGGTCTCGCTGATGTCGGCGTCCGCGGAGGTGACCGGGGACCCCGACGTCGCCCTGCACGTCGGCCAGTGCATGATCCGCCAGCACCGGGGAACCGAGACCGCCGTCCGGCTCCGGGCACTCGGCTCGCCCGCCGAGCTGATGAGAAGCCTGGCGGTGGCTTCGAACACCTTCACCACGGTGTCCTCGCTGGAGCCGACCGAGATCGGCCACGACCACGCCGTCCTCCGGTCGAGCTCGCCGCCCGGCCTGCCCCGGCACCCGTACTTCTGCCAGCTCACCAAGGGCATGCTCTCGCAGGTGCCGGTGCTCTTCGGTCTCCCCCCCGCCCCGGTCGGCGAGACCGAGTGCCAGGCCCGCGGCGGGCGCTTCTGCGACTACCACGTGGGATGGAGCGACGGCGTCGACGCGCCGGCCCGGCTCGACGTTCTCGACGGGCACGCAGGGCTCGACACGCCGGCCCGGCTCGACGGGCAGGTCCACCCGGCGAGCGAGCTGCACCGCCAGCTCCTCCAGCTGGGGTCCCATCTGTCGGATGCCTACACCACCACGCCCGACATCCTCTCCGACGACGATCTCTCGAACCGGCTCGACCGGATCCTCGATCGTGCCGGCACCGCCGTCGGCGCCACCGGCACGATCCTGGTGGCCCGCAGCTCCCAGGGCTCCCCCCACCACCTCCACCACCGGGGGATGACCGACGCCGAGGCCCGGCAGCTGGCGGAGGCGCTCTTCGATGCCCCTACCGGTTCGGTGAACGGCAACCGGCTCGTGGTGGACGTCGCGTCCCCCCGCCGCGCCTACGGCCGGCTCGGAGCCGTCTTCCCCGCCGCCACGACCTGGACGGTGGAGCGTCACGCGGCCCTGTCGTTCTACGCCGCCGCCGCCGCGGCCGCGCTCGACCTGGCGGCCTCGGTCCAGGACGCCCGCCAGAGCGACGACACGGCGCAGGCCCTGCTCTTCTTCTCCCGAACGCTGGCGGGTCTCGGCACCACCCGTGACGTGGCCCAGCGGTTGGCCGACACCATCTCCGCGGTGGTCGGCAGTGACGAGTCCTCGGTGCTGTTGTGGGACACGCTCGACCAGAAGCTCAGCGTGCAGGCGCGCTCGCGCGGCGCTCGCCCCCCGACGCACCTCATGCCTGCGGCACCCGCCGCGCCCGATCCGATCGGTGCCACACCCGCCGGAAGGGTGCCGGGCGACCCCTCCCTCGTGCTCACCGCGACGGACGTCGCTGCGGCCCCGCCCGAGCCGGAGCTCGACAGCTCCCTGCTCGAGCGGTCGCCCGTGGTGGCCGCCCTGATGGGGTCGCGCGACGCGGCGGTCGTCGACCGCAGCACCCAGGACGCCTTCGTGACGACCCTGCTCGATTGTCACGGAAGCGAGGTCGCGGTCCTTTTCCCCCTTTTCTCCGACGACGAATTCCTCGGCCTCGTCACCGCGGAGTTCGGGGAGCCGCCACCCTTCGACCTCCGGACCGACCACCACCTCCGAGATCGCCTGGCCGGCCTGGCGGACCAGGCGGTCATCGCCCTTCAGAACGCCTTCCTGGTGGAGCAGGTGGGCGATCAGGCCTGGCACGACGCGTTGACCGGCCTCCCGAACCTCCGGCTCCTGGCCGATCGGGTCGAACAGGAGCTGGGGCGGATCGCGACGGGCGGCGAGCCGTCGACCCTGCTCTACGTCGATCTCGACCGGCTGCAGCGGGTCAACGACGCCCTGGGGCACTCGGCCGGTGACGAGCTGATCCGCCATGTGGCCCAGCGCCTTCGGGGAACCGCTCGTGACCAGGACACCGTGGCGCGGCTCGGGAACGACAGGCTGGCCGTTCTCCTCGTCGGGCTCTCCGACCGGATCGCCGTGCTCCAGATGGCCGAGCGCATGCTCGAGTCCGTGCGCGAGCCGTTCCACGTGGCCGGAGCGGAGATCTTCACCTCCGCCAGCATGGGGATCGCCATCGCGCCCCGGCACGGAGGGTCCTCCGACGAGCTGCTGGCGAACGCGGCGGAAGCGTGCCGGCGCTCCAAGCAGAACGGTCGGAACACGTACACCCTGTTCAGCGACGACGGCGACCCGGCGCGTGGCGACGCGGAGCTGCGGGCCGAGCTGCGGGCCGAGCTGCGTGACGCCCTCGATCGCGACGAGCTGTTCGTCCTCTACCAGCCCTTCATCGACCTGCAGACCACCCAAGTGGTCGGCGTGGAGGCTCTGGTCCGGTGGCACCATCCGACCCGCGGCGTGCTCGAGCCTGCGGCGTTCATCCTTCAGGCCGAGGAGACCGATCTCATCGTGGGCATCGACCTGTTCGTCCTGCGCGAGGCGTGCCGGCAGATGCGCCGTTGGGCCGACGAGGGGGTCACGCCGTTGCGCATGTCGGTCAACGTGTCGGGGCGCGATCTGGTCCACCCGGGGTTCGTCAGCTCGGTGGTGATGGCCCTGCGGGACCATGGCGTGCCGCCCGAGTGGCTCGAGCTGGAGGTCACCGAGCGGGTGACGATCGACGAGGACGGGGTCATGCGACGTGCCGCCGAACAGCTCCGCCAGCTCGGGGTCCGGTTCTCGCTCGACGACTTCGGTGCCGGCTCGGCCTCCCTGCAGCAGATGGCCGCCTTTCCCGTCACCACGCTCAAGATCGACCGGTCCTTCATTCAGCTCCTCGGACCACCCGACGAGCTGAGCTCGCTGGCCACCGCCATCATCGGCCTGGCCGAGAAGCTCGGGCTCGACTGCGTGGCCGAGGGGGTCGAGACGTCCCGCCAGAGCAGGGTCCTCCTTCAGCGCGGGTGCAGCACCGCCCAGGGGTTCTTCTTCAGCCCGCCGCTCTTCCCGAACGACGTGAAGCGGATGCTGCAGAGCCCGATGCGCCCGACGTCGATAGCCCCCGCCTCACCCGACGAGCCACGCTGAACGACCGCCTGCCCGCCCGGGCGTCCGGCCACGGTCGACCCCGGGGATCCCACCCCCCCGAAGAGAGCGGCGGTAGCTTCGACCTGCCCGAGCCCCAGGGAACCCCCGGGGAGGGACCCGAGGTCGGGGACGAAGGCTCGGACGAGGACACCCCGGGCGAGGACACACGGCCGAGGAGGCCGAGGAGACACGGCCGAGGACACACGGCCCAGGACACACGGCCCAGGGCCACGACGAGGACCAGGAGGAACAGATGGCGCCATACGAGGGTTACTGCGTGAAGTGCCGTGAGAAGCGCGAGTTCGACGGCAACGAGGTCGAGCTCGCGAACGGGCGGCGCGCCGCCCAGGGGAACTGCCCGACGTGCGGGACCAAGATGAACAGGATCCTGGGCAAGAAGTCCTGACCACGGGCGGCAATCCTCGGAGCGTCGGGAGAGCCCGGGTCCGGCCCCAGGGTCGGCCGACCCCGATCAGGCCAGGAGCGGGCCGACGCTGCTGATCTCGTACCGGCGGAAGTCCGCGGCCAGGACGGCCACGGAACCTTCGGCGGCCTGACGGTCGGCCAGCAGGCCGAGATGCGCGCCGAGGGCTTCGGCGCTCTCCCAGCGCTCGAAGACCCGGATCCGACCCGGATCGGTCAGGTCGGCGCTGAACACGTAGTCGATGCATCCCGGCTCCGACCGGGTCGCGAGCACGCCCTCGCGCCGGCCCTCCAAGTAGGCATCGCGTTGCTCCGGCTCGACGTCGATGGATCCTTCGACGATCAACATCCGTTCCTCCTGTCGCCCTCGGTCGGGGTCCCCCGGTGGCGGGTTGGATCCGAAGGTAGCCGTTCCGGCGGGGCACCCCGTCTTCCGACGACGACAGCCGCCGGCCCGGGGACCGCCGGATCAGGCGGTACGATCTTCGGGTCGTTGGAGGATCCTCGTCGGCCTCGCCCGGGTGAGCGGCGGGACCTCGAGAAGGCAGGAGGCGACGAAGGCAAGCAACGGGGAGTGGCGCAGCCGGTAGCGCGCCTGCTTTGGGGGCAGGAGGTCGGGGGTTCAAATCCCCCCTCCCCGACCAGTTCGTCCCAGCTCGGCGGCTTGCGGGACCCTCACGACCAGAGCCGCCGATCAGCGTCGACCACCGTGAGCGAGGTGGATC
>Ga0307372_10008510_pt1 | contig 14408 bp, 15 predicted proteins | sample OX1MG_FD_202533 | JGI IMG/M metagenome (GOLD analysis project Ga0307372, IMG submission 202533) | Soil microbial communities from Risofladan, Vaasa, Finland - OX-1 | ecosystem: Environmental > Terrestrial > Soil > Coastal area > Acid sulfate soil | place: Finland: Risofladan, Vaasa | collected...
TATGGCGAATGTCGCGATCGGCCATCTCGTTCCTCCTTGTGACGCGGTCATTACTCGAGGCTGAAGCGCACAACGACCGAGACCTCGATATTGCTGGCGGTCATGTCCGCCGGAAACGGCGGCAGCGTGGCGCCGCGCATCATCGCCTCGACCGCGGCGTCGAGATCCGGGTGGCCGGTGCTCTGCACCACCGCGTAACTGAGGACGCGGCCGGAGCGGTCGACCCGGAAGCGCAAGGTTGCCCGGCCTTCCTCGCTGTTTTCGCGGGCGCTGAGCGGGTATCGCTTGTGCCGCTCGAGCCACAGCGCCAGGGCGCTGCGATAGTCGCCGGTGACGACCGGTGCGGCTCGTGGGCGGGGCCTCGGCGGCGGCAGGGAGGCGGTCTGCGGCGGCGCGACCGAAAGCGGCTCTCGTCGCGGCGGCGGCGGCGGCCGCCGGCGCTCGATCCGCCGGCGCAGATGCGGCTTTGGCGGCGGCGGCCGCGGCCGCTCGACTCGTCGGACGGGCGGCGGCGGCGGCGGGGGCAGTTCGACTTTAGGCAGCGGCGGCGGGGGTGGCGGCGGAGGTGGCGGCGGCACGACCTTGGGGACCGGCGGCGGGGGCGGCGGTTTCGGCGCGACCACCGGCGGCGGTTGAAAGATCACATCGATCGCCTCGGGGACGGCCGGGGGGCTCAGTCGCAGCGGCGGCAACCGCGTGCTCAGCCACACCAGCACGAGCAAGCCCGCCGCATGCCCGGCGACCGACAGGACCAGCGGCAGTCTGACTTCGGTCACGGCGGCTTTGCCGCCTCGGCCATCAGCGACACCTTGGCGAACCCGGCGGTGTTGACCAGGCCGAGCAGGTCCATCAGCCTTCCATAGGCGATCCGGCGGTCGCCCCGGACATAGACGATGCGGCCGGGATCCTCGGCGGCCAGCGCATCGAGGCGGCGCTTGAGATCGGCCGCCGCGACCGGCTTGTTGCCGATGAACACCGCATCGTCGTGATTGATGCTGACGATGATCGGCTGTTTCGGCTCGGTGACTTTGACCGCGGTCGTTTTCGGCAGATCGACCGGCACGCTGACGGTCAACAGCGGTGCCGTGACCATGAAGATGACCAGCAGCACCAGCATCACGTCAACCATCGGGGTCACGTTGATCTCGGCGAGCGGCTGGTAGCGGCCCTCGTCGCTCTCGTCAGGCGGGCGCCGCGATACGGCCATGGCTCGGCTCTTGGCGGGCAACCGTCGGGGCGGCGGAGGGCTGGCAGAACAGGCTGCCGGATCGCCCGATCAGCACCTGCATGCGGCCGGAAAACCGTCCGAGTTCGACGATGATCTTGTTGTAGGCGATGACCGCCGGGATCGCCGCGGCGAGACCCATCGCGGTGGCGAACAGCGCTTCCGCGATGCCCGGCGCCACGACCGACAGGCCGGTGCTGTTGGCCTCGGCGATCGCGTTGAAGCTGTGCATGATCCCCCACACCGTGCCGAACAGCCCGATGAACGGCGCCGCCGAGCCCAGCGTGGCGAGAAAAGGTGCGCGCGCCTCCAGGCGCCGCAATTCGGTGCTCAACGTAAGGCGCATCGCGCGCTCAACCCGGTCGCGCCGCTCGCCCCAGCTTTCCGCATCGTGCTGCGGCGGCCGGGCGCTTTCGGCGGCCCCGGCACGCAGGACCAGCGCCGCCGGATCCTGCCGGACCGCGGCAATATTGCGCGGCACCAGCTCATCGCCGTCGCACCCCGACGCGGCGCGCGCCTCATATTGGCGCGCCAGCCGGCTGGCGACCCCGATCCGCCACAGCTTGTCGATAATCACCGTCCAACTCCACACCGACGCGGCGAGCAGCAGCAGCAACACGCCCTTGACGACGATGTCGGCATCGAAAAACAGCGCAACGATCGACAGCGATGCGGTGGGTTCAGTCATCTGTCATCCCGGATAGACCCGGCTCTATCGTTGGCGCAGCCGCAAGAAACGCTGCGCCGGCCCCGCTCGACGGGGTTTGACGAGGCGGAATCGCGGTCGGTCGAATAAGGTGCCGGCCCTGCGCTGTGCCTATATCTCGCGAACAAGGCTCCGAGATCAAGCCGCGCATTGCTGAATTTGCCGCGCCCGGGCTCGGCAAACGCGGTTCGCGTTTGGACCCGCTGCATCGCCTGAAGCTGAACGCCGATTATTCGGTCACCTACAAATGGCTGGTCGGCGGCAATGTCGTCGTCGCCAGCGATCAGTACTATTTCGGCGATCAGTCGAACGAGAACCCGCCGCTGTCCGGCTATGCCGGGGTCCGCGTCACGTTCTAGAGGCCGAGCACTTCCTTCATGCCGTAGAGGCCAGGCGGCCGGCCGACCAGCCAGCGCGCGGCGCGCACCGCGCCCGTCGAATAGATGCCGCGGTTGGTCGCGCGATGGGTCAATTCGAGACGCTCGCCGGCACCGGCGAAGATCACATGATGATCGCCGACCGCATCGCCGCCGCGCAACGCGGCAAAGCCGATCGCGCCGGAAAGCCGCGGCCCGGTGATGCCGTCGCGGCCGCGCTGCGCCACCTCGTCGAACCCGACGCCGCGCGCCGCCGCGGCCGCCCGCCCGAGCGCCAGCGCCGTACCGGACGGCGCGTCGACCTTGCCGCGATGGTGCATCTCGACGATCTCGATGTCCCATTCGGGACCCAGCCGGCGCGCCACCTCGTCCACCAGCCCCAGCAGCAGATTGACGCCGAGGCTGGTATTGGCCGCCCAGACAATCGGCACACGGCCGGCGGCGGCGCGCACCGCGCGCTCCTCGGCGCCCTCCAGCCCGGTCGTGCCGATCACCAGCGGCGTGCCGAGCCGCGCTGCCAGGCCGGCGTGCTCGGCGGTGGCGGCCGGGGTGGTGAACTCGATGCCGACATCGCTGTCGCGCAGCACCTGCTCCGGGTCGTCGCCGACCGCCAGACCGAGGCGCCGCAACCCCGCCAGCTCGCCGATATCCTGGCCCAATGACGCGGTGCCCGGCCGGGCGAGACCGCCGGCCAGGCTGCAGCCTTCGGTGGTGACGATTTCGCGGACCAGCATGCGGCCCATCCGGCCGGCGCATCCGATGACCGCAATCCTGGTGTCCGCCATGCCCGCCTCCCCGCGTTGCGGCAACAGACAGGGTCAGACATCGTCCGACAAAACACAAGCCGCGCCGGCTATGTGCCGCCCGCCTGGGTTTTGGCCCAGCTGTCGCGCAGCCCGATCGTGCGGTTGAAGACGAGCCGGCCCGGCGCCGAATCCGGATCGCGGCAGAAATAGCCCTGGCGCTCGAACTGGATCGCCGCCTCGCTGTTGTCGCCGGCAAGCCCAGGCTCGACCAGGGCGCCGGCCAGCACCTCGAGCGATTGGGGGTTGAGGTCGGCCATCATGTCGCCGTCGGCGCCCGGGTCGGGGCGGGTGAAGAGCGCGTTGTAGAGGCGGATCTCGGCCGGCACAGCGTGCGCGGCGGTGACCCAATGGATCGTGCCGCGCACCTTGCGGCCATCGGGCGCGTTGCCGCCGCGGGTTTGCGGATCGTAGGTGCAGCGCAGCTCGACGACCTCACCCGCTGCGTCCTTCACCACCTTGCGGCAAGTCACAAAATAGGCGTAGCGCAGCCGCACCTCGCGGCCCGGCGCCAGGCGATGGAAATTGCGCGGCGGGTTCTCGACAAAATCGTCGCGCTCGATGAAGAGTTCGCGGGCGAACGGGATCGACCGCGTCCCGGCGGCGGCATCGTCCGGCTTGTTGACCGCGTCGAGCTGTTCGGTGAGGCCGGACGGGTAGTTCTCGATCACCAGCTTCAGCGGGCGCAGCACCGCCATGCGGCGCGGCGCGGCGCGGTTCAGCGTGTCGCGCAGGGCGCTTTCGAAGATCGCGACATCGACCAGGCTGTTGGCGCGCGCGACGCCGATGCGGCGGATGAATTCGCGGATCGCCTCGGGCGGCACGCCGCGCCGGCGCAACCCCGCCAGCGTCGGCATGCGCGGGTCGTCCCAGCCCGCGACATGGCCGTCATCGACCAGCGTCTTCAAAAACCGCTTCGACATCACGGTATAGCCGAGATTGAGGCGGGCGGATTCGTATTGCCGCGGCCGCGACGGCCCAAATTTTTCGCCAATTGGCAGATGCTCGATCAGCCAGTCGTAGAGCGGCCGATGATCCTCGAATTCGAGGGTACACAGCGAATGGGTGATGCCCTCGATCGCATCCGACTGGCCATGCGCGAAATCATAGGTCGGGTAGATGCACCAGGCGGTGCCGGTGCGCGGATGCGCCGCGTGCAGGATGCGGTAGAGCGCCGGATCGCGCAGGTTGATGTTGCCCGAACCCATGTCGATCCGGGCGCGCAGCACGCAGGCGCCGTTGGCGAACTCGCCGGCCCGCATGCGGCGGAATAAATCAAGGTTTTCCGCGGGCGCGCGGTCGCGGAAGGGGCTGTTGCGGCCGGGCTCGGTCAAGGTGCCGCGGGTCTCGCGCATCTCCGCCGGCGACTGGTCGTCGACATAAGCGAGGCCGTCGCGGATCAGCTGCTCGGCCCAGTCATAGAGCTGCGCGAAATAATCCGAGGCGTGATAGAGGTGCTCCCCCCAGTCGAAGCCGAGCCAGCGCACGTCGCGCATGATCGCGTCGATGTATTCCTGTTCTTCGCGGGTCGGGTTGGTGTCGTCGAAGCGCAAATTGCAATGCCCGCCGAACTCCGCCGCCACGCCGAAATTGAGGCAGATCGCCTTGGCGTGGCCGATATGGAGATAGCCGTTGGGCTCGGGCGGGAATCGCGTCACCACCTCGTTGCAACGCCCGGCGGCGAGATCGGCCGCGACGATGTCGCGGATGAAATCGCGCCCGGCTTCGCTCGCCGCCACCGCCTCGACCGCACTCATCCCGATCTGCTCCGCATGATCCGCGACCGTTATGTGGCTGATCCGGGCCCCCGCGCCAAGGCCGGCGCGACGGATGCCACAGCGCTGCCGACGAGATTGATGGCTGCTTTCCCGGCGACAACAGCCCGGTCGGTCCTAGCCTGGCCAGCGCGTGTTGAGCCAATCGAGATCCCAACGGGTCGGGTTGTCCTGATACCAGCCCGTGCCATTAAACCGGTTCTTCGCCGCATAGAAATACTCCTCGTACATGTCGCCGACGCGCTGCATCGAGAAATTTGCAGCGGCCCAGGCGCGACATTTTGCCGGTCGAATATCACCGATGTTTTTCGCGGCCCAGACGAATTGTTCGAAGGTGCGGCACCGGTAGCCGGTTACGCCGTGAAGATTGTATTCCGCGAATGCGCCCCAATCGGTCGTGATGATCGGGGTGCCGGACAGCATCGCCTCGACTTGTACATTGCAGAACGGCTCGACAAACAGCGAGGGCAGTATCACCGCCTTTGCTTTAGCCAGCAGCCGTTTGCGGGTCTTGACATCGACCGCACCGACCGGCTCGACATACTCCGAAATTGGACGATCGGTCCGGCCGCCAAGCCCCTCAAGCGATCCGGGTCCAGCGACAATCAGCCGGCCGCCGACCGCCTCGATGACATGCACGGCGAGTTGAATGCCCTTGTCCGCGGTCAAGCGTCCCAGGAACAAAAAGTAATCATCCTTTTCCGAACAAAATTCAAATTCCGACGGGTCGACAGAATTAGGGATAACCGTATTATACCACATCTCATCGGCCATCTCCGCGGTCTCCGTCGCGCCCAAATCGGCATGAAGACCCGAATAGGCATGAAGACCCGAATAAGCATGAAGAATCGCATAGGATTCAAAAATCTTGAATGGCGCAAAAGTTCCGTCTCGGTAATCGATACCGGATTCGCAGACGAGCATATCGTTGTGCGCTGCCCCGACCGCTTGGTGCTTGTTGCCAGCCGTGCACAATAAAAAATCATCCTTCTGCTTGCGCTGTGCAATCGCCACGATCGCGTTGGCATGAAAGGTCCGATAGGCGTGATCGTCCAGCCGAAACCGTGGCGCTCCGTCCCGTCGCCAATCATGGTTTCCGTAGGCGGTCGACAGATCGCATCGATCTGTGACCGTAACATGCTCATCGCACTGAACGGCGGAGTCTTGATGACCGTAATGAATGACGTAATGTCCCCGTTGCTTAAGCATAGCGCAAAGCCGCACGACTTTCTGCGTCAGGGAACAGAGATTGTACTCTGCGGTCGAGATCGTATGTGGAATGCCAAGCACATGAAAGCGGTGCGTCGCTTCCTTGGTGCCAAACTTGTAATCGACCAACGGAAATTGCTGAGGGGGTATCTCCAGAAACAACGACAGCCGCTGCCCGATCTCGGGGTCGGCAAGGTCTACCAGCAGGAAATTGTCGCGGCCGCTGAAATACGCCGTCAGGTTCTCGTGATGGCGGCGATGCATTTCAATCAAAACGCCATCCGGTACGTCGTCGAGCCGTTTTGGCTTATCGGCAAGGTAATGCCAATACAGCACCCGCTCGTAGACCTCGAGCTCTCTGAACAGCATATGGCGACGTACCGAGCGAAGCCAGTCGGCAGGCTTGCGATATACGGCGACAAATTTGGCGTCGGGATACGCTGCATCCAGCTCCTCGTAGATCACCGGGATCGGCAGGTCGCTGACCGCGTCAAAGGCGTCGAACACCGGGCGCAATAACTCAAAAATCCGTTTCGGTGCTGTCTCCGATCCGACGCATTGCGATTCATAAGAGACGCCGTTGACCGTAGATGGCCAATGGCAAGTGCTTAACCCGACGTTACGGAGAAGCGCAGTCATACTTTGCGTCGCGCTGCGATGCAGGCTAACGACAAATACCTTCGGCATGATAATGATCTCCGTCGGACCGGATGTGGCTTACGCCGTAGCGCATTCTCGCGGCTGGCGAGTGACAACGCGGGGTCGAGGTTCCGGCATCATTTGCGACCTCACCAGGCTCGTCGCCGCGTGAAGACCACGGGCGAATTGCCACAGATGCGACCTGCTCTCGACCCGCTGCATCAATTTCGCGGCATCAGCGTCGCGGCCTCCTCGCGCAGGGCGCGGCGATGGAGCTTGCCGGTTTCGGTGACCGGGAGGGCGGCGCGGATCGCGATATGGTCAGGCACCTTGTAGCTTGAGGCGAGGGCGCGGCAATGGGCGCGCAAGGCTTCGTCGGTAAGTTCCATGCCGGGTTGCGCCACGACGAAGGCGACGATCGCCTCGCCACGTTCGCCGGCGGCAGCGCCGACCACCGCCGCCTGCGCCACGCCCGGGTGCTGCAACAGGAGGCTCTCGATTTCCGCCGGCGAGACGTTGATCCCGGCGCGCTTGATGATGTCGGCATCGCGCGCGACGAAATGAAAGCATCCCGACTCGTCAAGGAATCCGAGATCGCCGGTGCGAAAATAGAAGTCGGGGGTGAAGGCCGCGCGGTTGTGCGCGGCGCTCGCACCGCAATAACCGGGCGTCAGGTAGCCGGCGACTTCGAGCGCGCCCGCGTCGCCGGAAGGCAGCCGGGCGCCGGTTGCCGGATCGACGATGCGCAGCCTGACCCCCGGCAATGGCGGGCCTTGCCCGGCCATGCGGCGGTCGATCGGCCAGAGGGCGGGCGTCACGCAGCAATTGCCATAGGTTTCGGTCGCGCCATAGATGTTGCAGATCTGCGCCGCCCCGAGGTCCTCGGCGGCGATGCGCACCTCCTGCGGGCTGCCGATCATCAACCCGGTGCGCAGGCTCGCGACTCGCTCGGGGCGGAATTCCGGGTGGCGCAACACCGCGCCGGTGATGCTCGGCAAGGTATAGACGACGGTGCAGCGGTGCCGCTCGGCGAGGTCGAGCCAGCCGGCGGGCTCGAACCGCGATTGCAAGACCAGCGTCGCGCCGTGCGACAGCGTGGCGGGTAGCGCGTTGCAGGCGCCATAGGCCCAGAATAGCGGCGGCGCCAGCAGCACCCGGTCGTCCGGCGCGAGGCCCATCCGCTCGCCGATGTTGAAGCCGTTCTCGATGATCGCGAAATGCTGGAGCCGCACCGCTTTCGGCCGGGCGCTCGACCCCGACGTGTAGAGGATGAGCGCGTCGTCCGCCGCACTCGCCCCCGTCCCCGGCGCGAGCGGCAAGAGCGGCGCGGCCGCGGCGCGCAATGCGTCATAGCCGATCCAGCCCGCTCGCATCTCGCCGCCGAGCATGACGATAAGGCGCAGGCCCGTCGCATTCGGCGCCAAGGCGGCCAGCGCAGCGGCGAAATCCTGGCCGCCGAACGACGCCACCGCGATCAGCGCCACCACCGCGGAATCGGCCAGCAGATAGGCGAGTTCCTCGGGCGTCGACCAGGTGCTGAATGGCACCGCGACGGCGCCGAGCGCGGTCGCGCCGCAACAGGCTTCCAGCCATTCGAGGCGGTTGTTGATCAGGATGCCGACCCGCTCGCCGCGGCCGATGCCATACGCCTTGAGCGCCGCCGCGATCCGGCCGGCGCCGTCGGCGAGCGCGCGGTACGTCGCCTGCCGCTCGCCGCAGATCACCGCGACACGGTCGGGAAAGCGCGCGGCCTCTTCGCAGACAAGTTCGAACAGGGTGCGACTGTAAGGCGGTTTCATGCGTTATCTTCACGACAGAACGGGCCCGTTCGCAACCATGCGCAACCGATGTCTCCGCTGACGCTGCTGCTCAATATCCTCTGGCTGGTGTGCGGCGGTCTGCCGGCCGCGTTCGCCTGGGTGATCGCGGCCGGGGTGATGGCGATCACGATCATCGGCCTGCCCTGGTGCTTTGCCGCGCTGCGCATCGCGCTCTATACGCTCTTGCCGTTCGGCTACGAGATGCGCTCGCACCCCGACGCCGGAGCGCTGAGCACCCTCGGCAACATCGTCTGGTTCGTGCTCGCCGGCTGGTGGCTGGCGCTCGCACACCTGGTGATGGCGGTAGCCCTGGCGATCACGATCATCGGCCTGCCGTTCGCCTGGGCGCATCTCAAGCTCGCCGGCGCGAGCCTCTTCCCGGTCGGGACCGAGATCGTGCCGCGCGGCACGCCGCGCTGGTGGTGATCTAAGCAGCAATTCGGCGATCGTCACCCGATTGCTCGGCCGGTGGCAATCAGCCCCTCACCCCAACCCTCTCCCCGCAGGCGGGGCGAGGGAGCAGCGCGGCCCACCTGCTGAACCCTCTCCCCGCAGGCGGGGCGAGGGAGCAGCGCGGCCCACCTCCTGAACCCTCGCCCCGCTTGCGGGGAGAGGGCAGGGTGAGGGGTGGACCGGTCAACAATGGCCCAACCAAACGCATCCTGCTTAGACCACGCCCTTCGCGCGCAGCCCGGCAATCGCCGCCGCGTCGTAGCCGAGGGAACCCAACACCTCGTCGGTGTGCTGGCCCTGGTCGGGGGTCGGCTGGAGCGTGTCGGGCTGCGGGTAGCGGCTCATGTGGATCGGCTGGCCGACCACCTCGTAGGTGCCGATTTTAGGGTGCTCGACCTTGCGGGCCATGCCGAGATGCTTCACTTGCGGGTCTTCCCAGGCCTTGTCGATCGTGTTGATCGGACCGCACGGCACGCCGGCCTTGTTCAAGGCCTCGACCCAATAGGACGACGGGCGCGAGCGCACCAAATCGTTGAGATGGGCGATCAGCGCCGCGCGGTTTTTGGCGCGCAGCGGCACGGTGGCGAAATCGGGGTTGCTCGCCAGCTCCCGGTCGCCGGCCACTTCGCAAAACCGCTTCCACAGATTGTCGCCCGAGGCGGCGATATTGATGTAGCCGTCGCTTGTCTGGAACATCCCGGTGCCGGGCGAAGTGGGATGAAAATTGCCCTCCTGGCCGGGCACCTCATGCTTCATCAGCCAGCGCGCCGCCTGGAAATCGAGCATGAAGAGCTGCGCCTCAATGAGCGAGGTGTGCACCCATTGCCCCTCGCCCGAGCGCTCGCGCTCCAGCAGCGCCAGCACGATGCCGTTGGCCAGGAGGATGCCGGCGCTGGTGTCGTTGATCGCGATGCCGACCCGCACCGGCCCCTGCCCCGGCAGCCCCGTCACCGACATCAGCCCGCCCATGCCCTGGGCGATCTGGTCGACCCCGGGGCGGCCCTCATAGGGCCCGTCCTGGCCGAACCCCGAGATGCTGCCATAAACGATTCGCGGGTTGATCTTCCTCACCGATTCGTAATCGACGCCGAGCCGGTGCTTCACGGTCGAGCGGAAATTCTCGACGATCACATCGGCCTTCGCGGCCAGCTGGAAAAAGATCTTCTTGCCCTCGGGCGTCTTCAGATCGAGGCTGAGGGAACGCTTGTTGCGGTGCAGGTTCTGGAAATCGGGGCCGTCGCGGCGGCTGCCGGTGGCGTCGGTATGCTCGCCCGGCATCTCGACCTTGATGACGTCGGCGCCCCAATCGGCGAGCTGGCGAACGGCGGTCGGCCCGGCGCGATGGGCCGTCAGATCGATGACCGTAAACCCGGTGAGCGGCAACGAGGGCATGAGGATCCTCCCGGCGGAAAACGCTGCCGCATGCTAGCGGGTCGCTGCGGCGCGCGCCATTCCCTGCTAGGCTGCAGGCCGCCCGCCGCCCTGCGAGAGTGACCGTTATGTCCCCTGGTATGACCCACCATTTCGGCGTCCTGATCCCATCCACCAACACCACCGGCGAAATCGAATACAGCCGGCTGCTGCCGCCCGGGTGGCAGGCGCATTACGGCCGGCTGATGACGAGCAGCGCGACGCACTCGCCGTTTTCGCCGCCGCGCGACGAGGATGTCGAATATCAGGCGCGCCTGCTCGGCACCGCCAGGGTCGAGGTCGTCTTTCTGCTGCAGACCTCGGCCAGCCTCTTCGCCGACGATTTCGACGCGGCCTCGATGCGGCGCATGGCGGCGGCCGGCGTCCCCTCCTTCACCTCGGCGATGGCGATCGGCGAGGCGATGGGGGCGCTCGGCGCCCGGCGGGTGGCGCTGGTTTCGCCCTATTCGGAGCCGGTCAACGCCAGCGCCAAGCGTTATTTCGAGGGCAGATACGGGCTCGAGATCGTCGCCCTGGAAGGCTTTGCCGCGACCGATTCCTACGCAATCGGCCAGCTCGGCCCGGAGAACGCGCGCGACGCCTTTGCGCGCATCGACAATCCCGCGATCGAGGCGTTCATCGTGCCCGGCGGCAATTTCCCGACGATGGCCTCGCTCCCCCAATGGGAGCGCGAATTCAAGAAGCCCGTCGTCACCACCAACCAGGCCGCGCTGTGGGCGGTGCGCCAGCGGCTCGGCAGCGCCGACCGCTTCCCCGGCCTCGGGCGGCTGCTCGAATAGGCAGCGGCGAGAGGGACGCAAAGCCATGATCGTGACATGGTCAACCGCGGCGCCGGCGATCGGCGCCGCCTTCGCGGCCTCGCTCGTCGAGGTGGTCGAAGCGTTCACGATCGTTCTCGCCGTCGCGACGCTGCGCGGCTGGCGGCCGGCGACATGGGGTACGGCGGCGGGGCTCGCGGCGCTGACCGGCGGTGTCGTTGCGCTGGGACCGCTGCTGAACCGCGTGCCGATCCACGGATTGCAGCTGGCGATCGGCGTTTTGCTGCTGCTGTTCGGCCTGGGCTGGCTGCGCAAGGCCACGCTGCGTGCCGCCGGGGCGATTCCGTTGCATGACGAGGACGCGATTTTCGCCGCCGAAGCGGCCGAACTCGACGCGACGGCGCGGCGCCACGGCAACCGGCTCGACTGGATCGCCGGCATGACGGCGTTCAAGGCGGTCATTCTGGAGGGGATCGAGGTCGTGTTCATCGTCATCGCGGTCGGCGCCGGGCGCGGGCTGCTGGTGCCGGCCGGGATCGGCGCCCTGGCGGCCTGCGGCGTGGTGCTGGCGGTCGGTGCGGTCGTGCATCGGCCGCTGTCGCGGGTGCCGGAGAACACCCTCAAATTCGGGGTCGGCGTCATGCTGTCGGCGTTCGGGGTCTATTGGACCGGCGAGGGAATTGGCGTGCCCTGGCCCGGTCAGGACCTGGCCTTGTTCGTCTTCGCCCTGTTGTTCCTGGGCGCCGGGATGCTCGGCACGGCGATTGCCCGCCGGCCTCTTGCGGAAGCCGCGCGATGAGCCTCATCGCAGAAATCGCCGGCGAACTGGCCGGCATGTTTGTCGGCGATGCGCGGCTCAGCCTCGCCATTCTTGCGGTTGTCGGCGTGGCGGCGGCGTTGCGCGAGCTGAGCGGGCTCGACCCGCTCCTCGGCGGCGCCGTCCTTCTGGTCGGCAGCCTGGCGGTGCTGATCGAGAGCGTGCGCCGGTCGGCCCGCGGCAATCGCTTGCCATGATCGCGGCCGCGCTCGCATAGACTGCAAAAAATCGAGGAGGAGATTGTCGATGCTGTTCACATGCCAGCCGGAGGGAGCGCAGATCCCGGGCCGCTTTCCGGGGCCGATGCACGCCCGCGGCAAGTGGTTCACGATCGACATCCACTGTCATCTGTTGACGCAGAAGGCCGAGGAGATGGTGCGGGCGGCCGGCATGTCGAGCGACTGGCAGCCGCGCATGCAATTCGCCAACGAGCACACCAAGCGCATCAACCGCGAGCAGGCCGAGCGCACCCGCACCCAGTTTTCCTCGATCGAAAAGCGGCTCGCCGACATGGACCGCATGGGCATCGACATCCAGGCGATCACCCCCTCGCCGGCGCAGACCTATTACACGGCCGAGCCCGATCTGGGGCTGGCCACGGCGCGGGTCATCAACGACAACATCGCCGAGATCTGCGGCAACCATCCCGACCGCTTTGTCGGGCTCGGCACCGTGCCGTTCCAGGCGCCCGAACTGGCCGTCGCCGAAATCAACCGGCTGCACAAATCGCTGGGCCTGCGCGGCGTCGAGATCGCCACCAACGTCGCCGGCGCCGATCTGTCGGAGCCGCGCTTCCGCCCGATTTTCGCGCGCGCCGAGGAACTCGGCCTCGTCCTCTTCATGCATCCGACCGGCTTTCCCGAGGCCGGCCGCTTCCGCGACCATTATTTCACCAACATCATCGGCAACCCGCTCGACACGACGGTCGCGGTGCATCACCTGATCTTCGGCGGCGTGCTGCACGATCACCCGAACCTGAAATTGGTACTGTCGCATGGCGGCGGCTACCTGCCGGCCTATTCGGGCCGGATCGACCACGCCGCCTCGGCCCGCCCCGACACCTGCGAGTGCCTGCGCCACATGCCGACGACGTATCTGAAGCGGCTCTATTTCGACACGATCGTCTACACCCACCCGCAATTGCAGTACCTCGTCGAACAATACGGCGCCGACCACGTGCTGATGGGCACCGACTATCCGGCCGACATGGGCGAAATCGACCCGATCGGCTTTGTCGAGGGCGCCCCCGGCCTTGACGATGCCGAGCGCCGCGCCATCCTCGGCCGCAACGCCGCGCGCCTGCTCAACATCGAGATGCCGCCGGCCGCGCCGTAGGCGGCTTTTCATAGGCCGGCGCGGCCGCCCGCCGGCGATCCCGGGCGGGTTGGATCGCGACATTTTCGATAGGCCGACCAGCGCCGTCAGCGACGCCGCGGAGGCGGCGCGTGCGCGCCGCGTTCACAGCGCGAAGGGCGAGCGGAGCCGCGCCGACCGCGGCCGCCCCGACCTTCTGCTAAAAAATATCGGGCTTGTTATTCCGCCCATTCGACACCATTTCATAAATAATACCACAAGTATATTGACATTCGTTCCTAAATAGTAATCGCGACGGGTGCGAGGGAGGACAAAATGCAATTTTATTTTTGGCCAGCAGAACACGCCGCCGGTCTTCTGGCATTGACGTCGGTCGTGATCCTGCTCTTCGCCTGGCCGGCACAGAACGTGCCGATCTGTGCCGCGGCGGGGGTGATGATGGCGGTTGCGGTGGGCATAGCCCTGCGCACGCATATGCGTGCGGCCCGGCTCGGCTCGTAGCGCACCCAAAAACCAGCGCGCCAAGAAACCAGCGCCGCGGCGCGTCAGCGATCGCCCGTCGCCGCGTCGGTCAGCAGGCCGCGGAACCAGGATTGCGCGGCTTCGCTGGCGGCGCGACGGTGCCAGGCCATCGAGACGGTCATCGCAAAATCGATCGGCAACGGCAGGATCGCGATCTCGGCGGTCAGCGCGATCTGCCGGGCGGTGCGGCTCGGCACGGTGGCGACGAGGTCGGAAGCCGCCAGCGCCGCCGGCACCGCCAGATAGGTCGCGACCAACAGCGCGAGGCGCCGCTTCAGCCCGAAATCGACGAGGATGCGGTCGAGCGCTCCACTTGTCGCACCGCGCGGCGACACCAGCACATGGGTCTGCGCGGCATAGGCTTCGAGCGATAAGGGCTGCGCCGCCGCCGGGTGATCCTTGCGCATGACGACGACAAACGGGTCGCGCAGCAGCACACTCGATTCGATATGCGCCGGCAAATTGCCGAGATGCGCCACCGCGACATCGATCGTGCCGCGGTCGAGCCCTTCGGCGATGTCGGTGCCGCTGCCCGGCAGCAGCCGCAAGGTCGCACCGG
>Ga0307372_10008513_pt1 | contig 14403 bp, 11 predicted proteins | sample OX1MG_FD_202533 | JGI IMG/M metagenome (GOLD analysis project Ga0307372, IMG submission 202533) | Soil microbial communities from Risofladan, Vaasa, Finland - OX-1 | ecosystem: Environmental > Terrestrial > Soil > Coastal area > Acid sulfate soil | place: Finland: Risofladan, Vaasa | collected...
CTGAAACGCCACGGCGACGATGACGATGCCGAGCAGCACGGGGAGGACGCCGCTGTCGCCGCTCCGGATGCGCTGCCCCCAGGCGCGCAGATACTGACCCAGGGATTGCGCCAGGATCTCCGGCGGGACGTCGGTCGCGGTCACCTCGCTGGCCGCGGTCAGGTCCACCATCGGCTCGGTGGCTGCGGTGCCCGAGGCGGTGGCGGCGATCGGCGTGTCGGTCTCTCTCCCAGCCATGGTTCAGACACTCCCCCCGTCGGCAACCGCTCCAACCGGCGCGCGCAGCCGCCCGGTTCCGGTGGTCATGTACTCGATCACGCTCTGCCGGTCGAAGTCCGTCGCCGGCCCCTCGGCCACCATCCTCCCCAGGTGGAGCACCGCGATCCGGTCCGCCACCGCGAAGACGTCGTTGAGGTTGTGCGAGATCACCATCACCGCCAGGCCGCGGTCGCGGAGGCGGCGCACCAGATCCAGCACCATCCCGGTCTGGACCACCCCCAGGGCCGCGGTCGGCTCGTCGAGGAGGACCACCTTGGAGTTCCACATCACCGCTTTGGCAACCGCCACCGACTGGCGCTGCCCGCCCGAGAGCGAGGCCACCGGCTGGCGGATGGACCGCACCGTGGTCACCCGCAGGCTGCTCAGCGTCTCCGCGGCGGCCCGCTCCATCGTGTCCTCGTCGAGCAGTCCACGACGGAGCCGCTCCCGCCCCAGGAACATGTTCTGGACGATGTCCAGGTTGTCCGCCAGGGCCAGGTCCTGGTACACGGTCTCGATCCCCAGGCCGGCCGCGTCCCGGGTGGTGTGGATATGGACCGGATGTCCCTCGAAGAAGATCTGACCGTGGTCGGCCTGATGCACCCCGGCGATGCAGCGCACCAGCACCGATTTCCCGGCCCCGTTGTCACCGCACAGCCCGGTCACCTGCCCTGCCGGCAGGTCCAGATTCACCTGGTACAACGCCTGCACCGGTCCGAAGTGCTTGTCGATGCCCCGCAGCTTCATCAGCGGCTCCGCCGGGGCCGACGCCCCCACGCTCACCGCTCCTCCGGGGTCGTGATTCATCTCAGTCGCCTCAGATCAATGAGTCGCCGATGGTAATTACATCAGCCACAGTCCGACCGCATCGCCCTGGCATGCACATCGCTACGGACTGCGTCACCCCACGTCAGGTTGATGCCGTCCGCCTGGAAATTGGGGCAAGCCGGGCCGCCCCCTGGGGCGACCCGGCTGCTCCACCGAGGAGGCGTCCACACGAGACGCTTCCGGCTTAGACGATTACGAGATTCCGGCCGACGTGCAGAGGCTCGCACCGGCGATGGCGCAAATGGCCGACGCGGGGTCGAAGCCGTCCTTGACGACCGTTGCCTCCATGTTGGTCGCATCAACCCACGTCGCCGTCAAGAGCGACGCCGGCTCGCTGACGCTGGAGTTCGCCGGGTTCACCGTGGTGCCGTTGAGCAGCGCGGCGGGCACCGAGTTGCCGGAGAGGAGGATGGTGGCCATGGCGACCGCATCCTGTGCCTCCTTGTAGACCGGCTTGTAGACGGAGCCACACTGGTATCCCTCGAGGACCCACGCCATGCCCTGGGCGGTCGCGTCCTGCCCGGTCACCGGGATCTTCTTCGGTGGCACACCGGCCGCCTTGAGGACGTTGATCACCGCGTTGCCGAGGCCGTCGTTGGCTTCGATCGTCGCGTTGATCGACGGATGGGAGGTGAACTCCTGCTGGAAGATCGTGCCGCCCTGCGTGTTCGACCAGCCGGGGGCAAAGTTCTCACCCACGAGGGTCATTCCCTGGCTGTTGGTGGCACCGGCGGCAACCGTCTTCGCCGCCTGGCTCCAGACGACCTTGTTGTACCCGGTTGCGAACGAGATCGCGTTCGGGTCGGTGTCCTCGCCGCCGTTCAGGACGAAGACCTGCGGGCTCTTGACGCCCCACGAGGAGACGCAGGACAGGAAGCCGTTGCCGATCGCCTCACCGACGGCTTCGTTGTTGAAGCTGACGTAGTAGGTCTTGGAGCCCTGGAAGGTCGCGCGGTCGTAGCTGACAAGCGTGACGCCCTTGGACTCCGCAGACTGGGCGATTGCCACGCCGGTTGGCCCGTCGAGCGGGCACATGATCAGGACCTTCGCGCCGAGGTTGATGTCGGCGGTGGCCAGGGCGAGCTCGGTCGCGTCGCTCCCCTGAGCGTTGTCGATGCGGAACTGGTTCTGGTTGAACCCGGCGTCCGCAAGGGCGGCGGTCAGGTACGGCTGATCGAAGTTGACCCAGCGTGTTGACGACGTGGTGTCGGGGAGGATCACGCCGATGAGCAGGCTGTTCGCGCCCTTGGTCGCGTAGGCGGTCAGCGGCTTGAGCAGGCTCATGGTCGCCCCGATGTCGGTGGTGAAGGCGCTGACAGTGATTCCCGCAGGCACACCGGGGTTCGTGAGCGTCCCCCCACTCGACGTGCCCGGGGAGCTGCTCCCGCAGGCCGCAACGACAAGAGCGCTGGTACCCACGAGGGTGAGTTTGCTCATCTTCGACAGATCACGGAGCCCCCGGCCCCTGATTCCATCCTGCAAGTGCATCAGACTTTTGCCCTCCAACCGAACCCACCAGATGCGACGCCGCCGCTCAGGCGACGAGCGCCGCCACCAAACCTCCGTGAGGCAGCGTCCGGATGGTTCGCCAATCGAGCGGGGTTTGTCAACTCCTCGAACGAAAAATCACCCCAACGGGTGAATTTTCGTACTCGCGGCCTCTCGACGGCGATCTCCGGAGGACTATTCCTGTTCCGTCGGCCGGATCAGAACCTCGTTGATCGCGACGTGTCGGGGCCTGGTCACGATGTACGCGATGGCGTCGGCGATGTCCTCGGCCGTCAGGCGCTCGATCGCCGCAAAGCGCTGCACCATCCCGGCCAGGATCTCGGGCCGGTTATGCGACGCGAGCTCGGTGTCCACGGCCCCCGGCTCGACGAGCGAGACGCGTACGTGGCGGGTCGTGACCTCCTTGCGGAGGGCGTCGCTGAACGCGCCGACGCCATGTTTGGTGGCGTTGTAGACCCCGCTCCCGTTGCGCGTCTCGCGGCCGGCGACCGAGCTGATGTTGATCAGGTCGGCGACCCGCCGGTGGCTGTCCTCCGCCGCGCGGAGGAGGTGAGGAAGCGCGGCGTGGGTGCAGTAGAGCAGGCCAAGCACGTTGATCTGCACCATGCGCTCCCACTCGTCGACGGGCGCCTCGACCACGGGTCCGAGCAGCATCACCCCGGCGTTGTTGACCAGCGTGTCGAGGCGGCCGAACTCGCTGACCGTCGCCTCCACCGCTCGGACAGCCTGGCTCTGCTTCGTGACATCGGCGGTGATCACCGCTGCCGACGCGCCATGCGCCCGGATCCGGCCGGCGAGCTCTTCGAGTCGATCCGCGCGGCGAGCGACGAGCGCGACCGTGGCGCCGAGCCGGGCGAGCAACTCGGCGGTCGCTGCGCCGATACCGCTCGACGCCCCGGTGACGAGGGCAACCGTGCTCGCCAGGGGTTTGGTCGACGTTGCCATGACCTCGGTAGATTGCCATACGAGGATCGATCGGGCTCCCAGTGCCCGGTCGCGTGAAATGAGTCCGGCCGTGACCGTGGCGCGCATGTCTCCACCCAGGGCCCGCAATAACAGGCGTTCGATCGGGATGTGAGGCGGCCGATGCCCGTCCGTCGTGTCAGAGTCGGCACATGGACAGTGACGGCTACGGCTACGCAGCAGACGATCGCGGCACGGCACGGCTTCTCGACGACCTGCGCACGTTCTCGCCCTCGGCGATCGAGCGGGTCGCGCGGGGATGGGAGTCGTACGGGCGACCACACCTCGACACCTACCACGCCGCGGAGGCGGCAGCCCTGCACGCCATCGAGGAGGCCCACCTCACCACCGGCTGGGAAACCCTCCAACGACAGATCCTGGACCTCACCGAGGGACGGACGTCACTGGTGTCATGGAAGATCGAACATGGCGCGGAGGGCCACCACGCGGAATCCGCGGCCCTCGGCGCTGCACTCGCGCTGCATGCCGCGGGTCATCTGGACCGCGCGCACTTCGAGACACTCCTTCGGCCGATGGCCGAGGCGCTTCCGTGGCTGCTCAGCCCGCCGGGCGGCAGCGCGTAGTCAGCGCGGCGCAGTCGGACGGCATTCGACGACGAAGTACGGCGGCCGATCTTCGGCGGTGACGACGTCGAGGCCGGCCTCGCGCGCCAACTCCGAGAACTCGCTCAGCGAGTTGGTCTTGCCTCCGAGCAACACCATCTCGATGCCGATCGGCCGCGGGGTCCCGTCCGGCACGACGCCGCCGAGGACCACGACAATTCCCGCCGGCCGTGCCGCTTCGGCACATCGGCGCAGGATCGCGACCGTGTCGCGGTCCGGCCAGTCGTTGAGCACCTTTCTGACAACGTAGACGTCCGCTCCCGCCGGAATCGGATCGAAGAAGCTCTGCGCTGCAGTCGTGACCCTGCCGGCCACGCCGGCGGCCTCGAAGTTTTCAGCGGCGCGGGCGACGGGGCCGGGCAGATCGACGAGCACGCCGTGTAGGTGGGGACGGCGTCGGAGGAGTTCCGCGAGCATCGCGCCCGTCCCGCCGCCGACGTCGACGACGGTTCGCACGCGCTCCCAGCCATCGGTGATCTCCAGCGTCGCGTCCGGCGTTCCATGACCGGCATAGCTCATCAGCGTGTCGAACTCAGCCGCGACGTCCGGGTGCGCGGAGAGGTCGTCCCAGAACGGCAACCCGAAGATGCTCCGATACCCGGGCTCTCCGGTTCGAACGTAGTCCAGCAGCGTGCTCCACGCGTGGGTCATCCTCCCCCCGATCCCGTCGAGGCTGAGGAATGAGCCCGGGCTGAGCAGGCTCCGTGCGGTCTCGTTCAGCGCGAACTGACCGGGGGGCGCTTCCAGGAAGACTCCTTTGGCGACCAGGTACGAGAGCACGCTGTGCAACGAGTCGGCCTTGCAGGATGACGCCACTGCGAGCGCGCCGACATCGGTGATGCCCGCGTCGATGTGTTCGGCGATTCGCAACGTCGCCGCGACACGGATGCACCACGGCGTGCAGAGGTCACTGAGTGTCCAGAGATCTGCGGCCGGTCCCGTATTCGACATCGCGTCTGTAACGACCGCGGCCCTCTACTCGCTGACGAGCTCATAGTCGGGATTGAGGATGGCGAGCCGGCGTTGCCACGATCCGACCATCCCCTCGACGATCAGGCGCGCCCCCGGCTCGATGCCGGGAATCTTCGGACGTCCCTGAAAGACGAGCAGCAGGATGCCGGTGTCGTCGGTGATCTCGCATTCGAGGTTCGCGGTGCCCTTGGCGGTCTGCACGCGCAGCGATCGGATCCGACCGGCGACACGCACACGGGTGCGCCAGGTCACGTCACCGATCGGGATGGTTCCGGTCGCGCGACGAGCAAGCTCTCGATCCACGCCGGTGCCACGCATCGGCTTGCGCCGGACTGGATCCGGGCGGTCGGGATGCGCGCGGAATCTGCGGCGCCGCGCGGCTTCGAGGTTGAAGGGAACGATCGTCGCCGCGACGTGTGCGACACCGCCGACGGCGTCAGCGATTCGATCAGCGGTGCGGTCGTGGAGCACGCGCGCGAGTCGCGAGTGAAACGCTCGGCGCGGGAGGAGCACGGTGCACTCGGTCTTGCCGTCCGCGACGATGTCGGCGACATACTCGAGCGCCGCGCGCTCCAGGCGGCGGTCGCGGCACTCGAGGATGTCGAGCGGGAGGTGCGCCAGGCCCAACCTGCTCCACTCTTCCTTGAGCTGTTCGGTGGCGGCCGCATCGATGTTGAAATGCACCGCGCGCACCTCGTCCGGGCGCAGTGTCCGAGCGTACTGAACCGCGCGCGCTGCGGCCATGTCGAGCTGGCCGACCAGCACCAGCACGACGTGGCGCTGCAGGACCGGTGCTTCTGCTGCGGCCACGGCCCCCGTCTCGAGCTGCTTCTCCTCCGCCACATACTGGCGATGCAGCCGGATCAGCCCGTAGTACAGGGGCGGTCCCACGACGATCACAATCCACGCCCCCTCGAAGAACTTGGTGACCATGAGGATGACGACCACGGCGACGGAGAGTCCGCCGGCGAATCCATTGATCACGGCCCCGATCCGCCATCGCCTCTCGCGGCACGTCAGGTGATGCTTGAGCATGCCGAACCCGGCAAACGAGAATCCGGTGAAGACACCGATCGCGTAGAGGCCCACCAACGCGTTGAGTTGCGCCTTGAAAACGATGATCAACAGAATCGCCACCGCGGCCAGCACGAAGATCCCGTTCGAAAACGCCAGACGGTGGCCTCGCTTGGTCAGCTGACGCGGCAGGAACGAGTCACCCGCGACGAAACTCGCGAGGTAGGGAAACCCGTTGAAGCTGGTGTTGCCCCCGGTGAAGAGGATCAAGACGGTCGCGGCCTGCACCAGGTAAAACAGCCCGTTGCCCAGCCAGCTGCTGCCGAGGACGTAGCGCACCTCCTGCGAGACGACCGTCGGGCTGCCGGACAGGTACGGCACCGCGTGCGTCCAGTGCGCAAGGAGTGACGTCCCGAGCACCAGGAACCCGAGGATCCCGCACATGACCAGCAACGCGATTCGTCCGTTCCGGGCCTCGGGACGCCGGAAGCTCGAAATGCCGTTCGACACCGCCTCCATCCCCGTGAGTGATGACCCTCCGTTCGCGAAGGCGCGCAGGCAGTAGAAGATGCCCAAGCCCATGAGGAAGCCGCGTTGATTCCCGATCGGGTAACCGAGCGCGGCAGCGCTGGGGAGCGCGTGTGCGTGGAGGCCACCGAGCGCGGCTTTCACGAGCCCGGTGATCACCACCAGCGACAGTGAAACGACGTAGAAGTACGTCGGGATGGCGAAGATGGAACCCGCTTCGCGAATGCCGCGCAGATTGCCGAAGAGCATGATCAGCGTGACGCCGACGGTGATCGCGATCGTGTACGGCACCAGCGTCGGAAACGCCGATGTGAGCGCGGCGGTTCCCGCCGAGGTTTGTACGGCAACCGTCACCGTGTAGTCGATGAGCAGTGCGACCGCCGCCACCTGCGCGACGTTCGGGCCGAAATTGTCGCGCGCGACCACGTACGAGCCGCCGCTCCTCGTGTAGACGCCGATGACCTGGATGTACGAGATCATCACGAAGATCATCACCGCGAGAATCGCCAGGGTGATGGGGATCACCATCGAGAAGGCGGCAAGGCCGATGATCGGCACCATGATCACCAGCATCTCTTCGGTGCCGTACGCCGACGACGAGATCATGTCGGGCGCGAGCACCCCGATGGCGACCGGGGTTGCGAGCCGTTCCTGGGAGAGTTGCTCGGACACCATCGGTGGACCGAGCAGCCGGTTCTTCAACCGGTAGGCCCACGACTCAGGGTAGGTCGCAGCGCCCGAAGGTCCGGGGGTCTCGGGAGCAAGTGGGCGTGTCGATGCCACCGGAACGCTCTGTGGCTCTTCCACGGCCGCAGTATGCCCCATGCCGAAGTTGGCGGCGGCGTCGCCCGACGCCCGAGCGACCTGCTTGAATGGTCCGATGCACATCGTCATCGCCGGTTGCGGAAGGGTTGGCTCCGGACTCGCCCGCAACCTCGAAGCCGAGGGCCACTCGGTCGCCGTCATCGATCGAAACCGCAAGGCCTTTCGCCGTCTGCCCTCGGATTTCAAGGGAATCGTCGTCGAAGGATCCGGCTTCGATCGCACCGCCCTCCACGACGCGCGGATCGAGGATGCCGGCGCCGTCGCCGCAGTCACGTCAGGAGACAACTCCAACATTCTCAGCGCGCGAATCGCCCGGGAGACCTTCGGCGTCGAGCGGGTGGTTGCGCGCATCTACGACCCGCAGCGAGCTCAGGTGTACCAGCGCCTTGGCATCCCGACGGTCGCGACAGTGACCTGGACCGTCGACCAGGTCCGGGGCTGGTTGCTGCCCGACGAGTTCACCCCGCACTGGCGCGACGCCACCGGGATGCTCCTCTTGCTGGATCGGGTGCTGCCCGAGCATCTCGCCGGCCAGAAGCTCTCGACCTTCGAGCGTGAGGGCAGCGTCCGTCTCGTGGCGGTGACACGAGCCGGGGTGCCGCGGCTGGATACGAACGGCCTTGTCGGTCAGGATGGGGACCTCCTCCATCTCGTCGTGATGAAGGACGATCTGCCCGCACTCGAGACGCTCCTGACGACCCCCGCTCCCCAGGCTGTGGCCGTTGCCATCAAGGCTCAATAGATGAAGGTGGCCGTCGCGGGCGGAGGCAGTGTCGGCATGGCCGTCGCCGCCGACCTCAAGGTACACGGCCATGACGTGTTCATCCTCGAGGTCGACCCCGAGCAGGTCGCGCGATTCCAGCCACACGTCGACGTGCGGTGGCTGGTGGCGGACGCCTGTGAGGTCTCCTCGCTCAAGGCGGCCGGAATGGCCGAGGTCGACGTGATGGTCGCGGCCACCGGCGACGACGAGGACAACCTCGTGATCTCGCTGCTCTCGAAGCAGGAATTCGCAGTGCCGCGCGTGATCGCCCGGGTGAACAACGCGAGCAACCAGTGGCTCTTCACCGAAAGCTGGGGAGTCGACGTCCCCGTGTCGACGCCACAGCTGTACACCGCGCTCGTCGAGGAAGCCGTGTCGATCGGCTCTCTGGTGCATCTGATGAGCTTCGAAGGCGCCTCGGCGCACCTGCTCGAAGTCACCCTGGCCGAGGATTCCCCGGCGTGTGGTCAGCCCATCGCGGACCTCGGCCTGCCCAGGGAGTCGGCGATCGTCGCCATCGTGAGACGCGAACACATGATCATTCCCGACCCCGAGACCCTGCTCTTCGCGGGCGACGAGGTCATCGTCCTCGCCATGGTCGAAAGCGAGCGCGCCATCCAGACCATCCTCGTCGGCGACACGCCGGCGAGCGGGCCGGCTCCGACCGTCCCCTGACCTCCGGCAGTCCGGTAGTCCAGGCGGCCGTAGACTCTGGCCAAACCCCATGTACGTCGAGGACCGCCCGGGCCGGGGCCCGGCAACCGTGTGGCTCCATCACGGCGTCGGGTCGGCGCGCGCGTGGGATGCATTCCTTCCGGCAGCCGCCGGCGGCCGCCGGGCCATCGCCTACGACCGTCGGGGCTTCGGGCTGTCGACGCACGATCGGCCGTTCACGACGGCCATGTTCCACGAGGATGTGGAGGACCTTCGCGAGCTGCTCATCGCACGAGATGCCGCTCCTGCGCACCTGATCGGACACAGTGATGGCGGCACGGTCGCGCTGCTCCTCGCCGCCCGCGCTCCGGAACTGGTGCTGAGCGTCGGGGTGGTGGCGGCTCACGTTCGCGGTGACGACACGACCGTGGCTACACTCCGCCGCATGGGTCAGCCGGATCAGTGGCCTCAACCGCTGCAGCGCAGCCTGCGGCGCGCCCACGGGGAGGATTGGGCGGACGTGGCCGGCGGCTGGCACGCACTCTGGACGTCACCGGCATGGGGGGGCTGGAGCATCGTCGATGACCTCGCCGCCGTGAGCTGCCCCGTCTTCGCTCTGCACGGGCTGCGGGACGACCTCTCGCCGCGTTTGCACGCCGACGAAATCCACGATGCGCTGCCCGGGGCACGAGTCATCTGGGTCGACACCGCAACGCACGACCCGCATCGCGCCGAGCCCGAGCGCTTCGTCAGCGAACTCCAGGCGCTGTGGCGGGATGCCGAGGCCGGCCATGGCTGATCCGTTCAACTGCAGCGAGTGGCTCGTCGATCGCCAGGTGGAGGCCGGGTATGGCGCCCGCGCCGCGCTGCTCTCCGGCGACGCGACGATCAGTTACGAGGAGTTGCTCGACTCGATCAGAGCTGCGGCCGGGGGCCTCCGCCGGCTCGGCGTCCGCCCCGAGGAGCGGGTCGTCATGATCCTTCGCGACGGACCCGAGCTCGCCGTGGCAATCCTTGCGACGATGCGAATCGGATCCATAGCGCTCCCGGTCAATCCGCTGCTGCCGCCTCGGGATCTCGTCGCCATCGCCCGCGACGCTCGAGCTCGCTGGGCGATCGTCCCCGGCGACGCGACGGCGCTCATCGCGGCGCTGGGCGCCGACGCTCCGGACCTGATCGCGCTGGTCCGCGTCGGACCGGGCGGCCCTGGTGGCGGGGGACCGCTCTGGTCCGAGGTCATCGCGGGCCACGGGGACGGCGATGCTGACGCGACGTCGGCCGAATCTCCCTGTTTCTGGCTCTGCACCTCCGGCACCACCGGGAAGCCCAAGCTGGCGATGCATCGCCACGCCGACATCCGCACCACGTGCGACGGCTACGCTCGCGAGGTCCTCAACGTCCAGCCGACCGACCGGCATCTCTCGATCGCCCCCATGTTCCACGCGTACGGGTTCGGCAACTCGCTCACCTTTCCGCTCGCCGCGGGCGCGGAGGCGGTCCTGGAGCCGACCCGCCCGCCCACCCCGGGCCTGGTCGCGGCGTTGATGCAGCGGTACCGCCCGACGCGATTCTTCGCCGTGCCGACCTTCTATTCGGCGCTCGTCGCGTCCGATATTCCGGACGACACCTTCGCCCCACTCCGACAGGCCATCTCCGCAGGCGAGGCGCTTCCTGCCGAACTGTTTCATCGCTTCCGCGAGCGTTTCGGTGTCGAGATCCTCGACGGCATCGGATCGACCGAGCTGACTCATATCTTCATATCGAACCGTGACGGGCATGCGGTCCCGGGCAGTTCCGGAACACCTGTCGGCGGCTATGCGGCACGGATCCTCGACGACGATGGTGTCGCCGTCCCCGCTGACACCCCCGGTCAGCTGTGGGTCTCCGGTGCCGCGGCGGCGACCGGCTACTGGTGCCGGCGTGATGAGACGCGGAGAACGTTCGTCGGTGACTGGGTCGCCACCGGGGATCTCTACTCCGTCGACGCCGACGGCATCTATCGCCATCTCGGGCGTCGCGACGACATGCTCAAAGTCGGCGGCGAGTGGGTGTCGCCGGCAGAGGTGGAGGGCGTGCTGCTCGGCCACGAGTCCGTGGCCGAGGCGGCGGTGGTCGGTGCCGTCACCGACGAGGGACTCGTGCGCCCTGTCGCCTTCGCGGTGCCGCGACCTGGAATGCATCTCGATGTGGACGACGTGCTGGCGCGATGCCGCGACGAGCTTGCAGGCTACAAACGTCCGCGGCGTCTCATCGTGGTTGAGACCCTGCCGAAGACCGCCACCGGGAAGGTGCTCCGAGCCGATCTCCGACGCGAGGCGACACGGGTGCTCGCCGACGCGGACTGAGCCGGCCTACGTGAGGTGGACGTACTCGTAGTCCACCGGCTGACCGTTGATGCCGGTCGCAGGCGGGGCGATCCAAGCGGCCATCTTCCCGGGCTCGAACACGGGTTTCATGAGCGACTGGACGTGATCGAAATCCGCGGCCGTCGGCAGCCACTCGGGCTCGCGACTCAGCCAGGTCGGCGCATCGACGAGCGCTCCCTCCGGCGTGACCCAGTGGCCGGCGAATGCACCGACGCGGCGATTGAACCCGTGATGGGGCAGCGACAACGTTCTGTCGGCGCCGGCCTCTTCGAGAATGCGGTTCCAGCGCCGGACACCATTGTTGCAGTCGGTGAAGTACTCCGAGCGGAGGTCCTGGTTCAGCGCGGTGAGGGCTGGGACATCGGCGCGCTCGATGCGCCCTTCCACGACGACGTCAACGGCGGCGGTGCGCTCCGTGAGCCGGTGGTCGTCAGCTCGGCGCTCCTCCTGCCAGCGTCCCTTCAGCCCGGCGGTGAAGTAATTCGCGACGTTGGTGGACCGCTCGCCGCCGAACAGGTCGAGGGAGACGCTGTAATGAAAGTTCAGGTACCGCTGGACGATGTCGAGCGGGATCCCCCCGTATCGCCTGACGTCGTCGGTGTCGTGCTCGCGCATGAGCTCGGCCGTGCGGCGAACCACACGGTCGATGCCGGTGGTCCCGACCATCATGTGGTGCGCTTCCTCGCGGAGCATGAAGCGGCAGGTGCGCGAGAGCGGATCGAAGCCACTCTCGGCAAGCGTGCCGAGCTGGAATTTCCCGTCGCGGTCGGTGAAATACGTGAACATGAAGAACGCGAGCCAGTCTCTCGTCGGTTCGTTGAACGCACCGAGGATGCGCGGTGCGTCGACGCTGCCGGAATGGCGCATGAGGAGCTCCTCGGCCTGCTCGCGGCCCTCGCGACCGAAGAAGGCGTGGAGGAGATAGACCATCGCCCAGAGATGGCGTCCCTCCTCGACATTGACCTGAAAGAGATTGCGCAGGTCGTAAAGGCTCGGCGCCGTGAATCCGAGCAGCCGTTGCTGCTCCACCGAGGCAGGTTCGGTGTCGCCCTGGACGACGAGCAGGCGCTGCAGCTCGGCACGATACTCGCCGGGCACGTGCTGCCATGCCGGCAGTCCCATGTGCTCACCAAAGGCGATGCGCCGGTCGGGTTCACGGTCGGCCAGAAAGATCCCCCATCGATACTCCTCGAGTGGAATGTGGCCGAAATGCGCCCAGCCGTCACGGTCGGCGCTGATCGCGGTGCGGAGATACACGTCGCGCGCGATGAGGTCGGGACCGAGGTCTCGCCACCACTGCATGAAGCGCGGCTGCCAGGCCTCGAGCGCGCGTTGCAGACGGCGATCGCCGCGCAGATCCACGTTGTTGGGGATGCGATCCGTGTAATCGGCGCTCAGGCTCACGTCAGACCCGTTCCTTGTCCAGCGAGGCGCGTTGACCGCTCCCATAGCGCCGGAGCGCGCCGGCCGGTCCGATTGCATTGGGGCGGCTGAAGACCCAATTCTGCCAGGCCGTGAGCCGCCCAAAGATCTTCGTCTCCATGGTTTCCGGGCCGGTAAACCGAATGTTGGCCTCCATCGCGGTGAGCGCATCGGGGCTGAAGGCGGCACGCTGCTCGAGCGCGATGCGCAGTTCGTCCTCCCAGTCGATGGCGTCGGGCGCGAAGGTCACCAGCCCGAGCTCGAACGCCGCGGCGGCGTCCAGCGTGACGAGCGTCGCCGCTTGCGCAGCCTCGAGGTCGTGAGCGCGTCCGAAGAATCGGGACCCGAGACGTGAGAGGCCGTTGCCCATCGGGTAGGCACCCGCATTCGACGCGGTGATCAACATCACAGCCGGGTCCTCACCCTCCCCCATCGTGCCGTCGAGCATGAATTGCTGATCGCACGCGAGCGCGAGTTCCAGCAGCAGTCCGCCAAAGCAGGATCCCGGTTCGATCGATGCGATGATGCTGCGACTGGTCACGTCCAGGCGCTTGAGCACGCGCCGCAGCAGCAGCGCGACCTCTTTGACGAACCAGTCGGACTCGCGGTGCTCATCGAGGAACCGGTCGTGCGCGAGTGCACGGGTCATGTCTCCCACCGTCTTGATGACCCAGGTGCCGAGCGTGAGCTCGTTGGTACGCAGGCGAAGGATGAGATCGTCGAGTTCTCGCGCCATGGCGAGCGGCCAGTACCGGTTGCCCAGCGCTCGTGCTTCGTCCGGGTCTCGGGGCGCCGGCTGAGCCGGGCCGCTGATGGTGATGGTCACCACACCGGAGGTCCGGTCGAGCATCGCGACGACGTGCTCGTACTCGATGCGCTGGTCATCAGACGACGTGACGAGGGGTTCGAGCACGATCCCGGACCCCGGGCTCGGACGTGGCGACCGCCTGGCAATCGCTCTCGCGCGCGCACGCACCGACTCATCGAATTGCCCACGCGGAATCGCCGCGTCCACGAGCCCCCACCTGACCGCGGTCGGCGCCTTGACGCCCTCGCTCTTGGTGACGAAAACGTCGGCGAGATCCCGGCGCACGTGACGCTTGTCGCCGAGACGGGTGAGCCCTCCGGTTGCGGGGAGCACCGCGAGCAGAGGGAGTTCCGGCAGCGAGACCGCCGACGATCCGTCGTCGATGAGGAGAATCTCTGCGCAGGCGAGTGCGAGCTCGTATCCACCTCCGGCCGCGGCACCGTTGACCGCCGCCAGATAGACCTGCCCGGAGTTGGCGGCAGCATCCTCCATCTCGAGCCGGGTCTCGTTCGTGAACTTGCAGAAGTTGACCTTCCACGGATGCGTGGCGTGCGCAAGCATGCCGATGTTCGCTCCTGCCGAAAAGCACCGGTCCTTCGCGGACGTGATGACGACGCACCCGACCTCCGGGTGTTCGAAGCGCAGGCGCTGCACCGCATCATGCAATTCGATGTCGACGCCCAGGTCGTACGAGTTCAGCTTCATGGCGTATCCCGGGCGCAGCCCTCGCTCCTCGGTGACATCCATCCAGAGGGTTGCGACAGCCCCGTCGATGTCGAGACGCCAGTGCAGGTAACGCCCCGGGTCAGTCGCGAAGGACACGGCCGGGACGCCGTCATCGGCGCTGACGGTCTTCTCGGCGGCTTCGAG
>Ga0307372_10008514_pt1 | contig 14403 bp, 12 predicted proteins | sample OX1MG_FD_202533 | JGI IMG/M metagenome (GOLD analysis project Ga0307372, IMG submission 202533) | Soil microbial communities from Risofladan, Vaasa, Finland - OX-1 | ecosystem: Environmental > Terrestrial > Soil > Coastal area > Acid sulfate soil | place: Finland: Risofladan, Vaasa | collected...
CGTCGTAGCTGTTCTCGGTCGCGTACCAGAGGCCCTCGGGTCCGTCGCCCGCGAGGTCGACGGCGTGGCCCTCCTCCATCAGGCCTCGACGCAGCAGGTGCGCCATCCGCCGGTCGTCCTCGACGATGAGCACTCTCACGTCGGAAGGGTACGCGCCGGCCCATGTGATCACGATGTGAAAGCGATGATGTGCGAATCCACAGATCCAGCTCATCGTCACCACATGGTCGTTTCGTCATCCTGGTGCTGTCCCACCCCCCAAACGAAGGAGCCGGACATGACATCAGGAGCAAGCGAAGACAGGAAGGTCAAGAAGGCGGGTCTGCGACTCGGCATCGCCGCCGCCGCGATGGTGGCGGCCGGCGGGCTCGGGATCGGCGTCGCCGCGGCGCAGAGCCCTCCGACGCCCACCCCGCCAGCGGTGTCGACGCCATCGACCCCGACGACGACCGCCCCGGCGACGACCGCCCCGGCGACGACGCCGGGTGCCTCCGGTACCGAGGGCGTCGGCGGCAACGCCGATCCCGCCGGTGACGTGCAGTCCACCGGCGGGCACCAGGACCCGAACGGGGTCGACGTCGGCGGCCAGGATGTGAGCGGCACCGAGACGTCCTCGGAGTCGGCTGGCGCGCCAGCCCCCGACGCCCCGGGCGGCACCCAGGACCAGGCGGGCACGAACGTCGCTGGCAGCGACGTGGGTGGCGGAGCCTGAGCCGAGGCGACCGGTCGACCGATGACCACCCGAGCGCGAGGACCCGGCGATCCCAGCTCGCCGGGGCCTCGCGCAGCGGCACGGCTTGGGCTTCCCCAAGCCGAGCGAGGGGCGAGCGCACGCAAGCCGGTACCGGCCGGGCGGCGGCGCGGGGCGGCCGCCGCCGGGCCGCGCTCTGCGCGCCCCGCACCGGGATCGGGGACGGAACGCCTGGCGAGCAGGAAGGCCCGCAAGAAGCTGCTCAGGCGGCGCAGGTCGGTGGCGGCGCTGATCGTTGGCGTCGTCGCGCTCAGCCCAATCTGGGTCTCGTTGGGATCCGCGCTCACCAACCCGACGCTCGGCACTTCGGTCGCGGCGCGCTTCGCGGAGTGGGCCCGCGGACACGGGGCCAGCCCGGTCGTCAACTGGGCGGAGAACCTCTGGTACTCACACCACCAGCCCCGCGTCGGGGGCGAACCGGCGAAGGGGGCCATCCCGGCGCCTCCGAGGAAGGGGGCCACGGGCGCAACCGGCTCCACGTCGTACTCGGTCGCGCACCTGGCGCGGCCGCGGGCCATCCGGCCCCTCGCCAGTCCCGCCATCGCGGGCGAGGGGATCTGGCACCCCGCAGGCCGGCTCGTGGCCGGGCTGCCCGCGCTCTACGAGTCCTTCGTCCGTCCCGACCCGATCCACACGAGCCTCGTGGTTGGCGTGGCGTGGATGGACACGAAGCTGCTCAGAGCGACGCTGTACTCGGGCAGCAGGATTCCCGGCGGCGGGCCCTGGCCGTACACGGCACCCGTCGCGCCACGCGCGTCGAGGTCGCTCGTCGCCGCCTTCAACGCCGGATTCCTCATGAGGGACGCCCATGGCGGCTACTACACCGACGGCCGCGTCGTCCTGCCGCTCCGGCGCGGCGCGGCATCCCTGGTCATCTACCGGAACGGGTCCGTGACCGTCGCCGACTGGGGCCGGGACGCCACGCTTTCGCCCGACGTGGTCGCAGTCCGCCAGAACCTCGACCTCCTCGTCGACGGTGGCAAGCCTGTTCCCGGGCTGAACGCCAACGACACGACTCGGTGGGGTGCGACCCTTGGCAACCAGGTCTACGTCTGGCGGTCGGGGCTCGGCGTGACCGCCGACGGTGCGCTCGTCTACGTCGGTGGCCCGGGCCTCAACATCACGACGCTTGCCGACCTCCTCGTCCGGGTCGGGGCCGTGCGGGCGATGGAGTTCGACATCAACACCGACTGGGTCAGCTTCGCCACGTACCGCCCTCGCGGAGCCGACGCGCGAGCGACCCCGGCGAACGGCGCTGACCTGCTCCCCACCATGGTCGGCACCCCTGCTCGCTTCTTCGCCAGCTGGTGGTCGAGGGACTTCGTCACCATGTCGAGCCGCAGGGCCGGTTGAGGAGCCGTCGTGACCGAGGGTCGACTGCACTCCAACGCGCAACACGCGGGTGAGATCGTGCGGTTCGAGCGGAGCGACGAGCCGGCGCCGGCCGTCGGGTCCGGCCCGGCGGCGCCGCGCTCGGCCGCCACGGTCGCCCCGCTCCCAAACGACCGGGCACGCCGTTCGGCGCTCGGCGTCCTCGTCGGCGCGTCGCGGCCGCGGCAGTGGCCGAAGAACGTGCTCGTGTTCGCCGCGCCCGGCACGGCCGGGCTGCTCTCGCACCCGGTGGCACTCGGCCGCACGGCCGCGGCGGCGGTGATCTTCCTCGTCGCCTCTGCGGGTACCTACCTCGTCAATGACGTCCTCGACGCCGCCGAGGACCGCCTGCACCCAAAGAAGCCTCGGCGCCCGGTCGCCTCCGGAGCCCTTTCGCCGACCCTCGCCCTCGTGCTCGGTGCCGAGCTCGATCTCCTGGCCGTGGGAGCGGCGCTCGCGCTGGCGGGCGTGGTGCTTGGGTTGGTCATCGGTGGTTACGTGCTGCTGACGCTCAGCTACTCGCTCATCTTGAAGCGGGTCGCTGTCGTCGAGCTGGCGTGCGTCGCCTCCGGGTTCGTGCTGCGCGCCGTCGCCGGGGGCGCCGCCGTGCACATCCCGATCTCTCCCTGGTTCTTGATGGTCGCGTCGAGCGGCGCCCTTCTCATCGTGGCCGGCAAGCGCAGCGCCGAGCTCGTCACGCTCGGCGAGTTTGGCGCTGCACACCGCCAGGTGCTCCGGCGCTACCCGGAGACCTTCCTCCGCTCGGTCCGGCAGATCGCCGCGACGGCGGCCATCATGAGCTACGGGCTTTGGGCCTTCGAGCGTGCCGCCCGCCTGGCGACAGGGCTCCACGGCACCGGCAGCACCCTCATCCGACTCTCGATCCTGCCGTTCGTGATTGCCATCCTCGTCATCGAGCTGGCGATCGAGTCCGGCGAGGGCGGGGCTCCCGAGGAGCTTGCCCTCACCAACCACGGGCTTCAGGTGGCGGGGGTCGCCTGCGTCCTGCTCGTCGCCATCGGCGTGTACGCGTGATGCTGCGGGCGGTGGCGCGGCGCGCCCGAACGCTTGCGGTCGAGCCGCACGGTGAAAGCCACGAGAGGCAACGGCAACGGGGGTAAGGCACCACGCACGGTCGGCTCCCCCGGCGCCTCGGCGAGCCGACCCCCGAGAACTCTCCCCGACGATCGGTGCGACGGGACGGAACCGCCGGCGACGGAGCCTCGGCGGCCCGCTGCGAGGCAGCGTCGCGCGCCAGGCGGTGGTGTCGCGGCCCACGCCGGGTCGGCCGCGCCGGGTCGGCCGGCGCAGCGAGGCTCAGGGCTCAGCCGGAAGCGGTCAACCGATCTGGCGTGGACGGTGCGCCGACGCCGTAACGAAGGCCGTCGAGCAGGAGCGCGACGAGGGGCCGCGCCTGCTCGGGCCAGTCGGCGTTGTCGGTCGCGAGGCAGATGCCCCCCATGGCGCGCAGGAGATCCGTCGCGCTGATGTCGTCGCGCACCCCGCCGGCCGCCGCGGCGGCGCCGAGCAGGCGCGTCGCCACCTCGTTCATCTCGCGTCGGCACTCCTCGAACAGGGTCGTATTGGTCCCCATCATCGACTTCAGGGCGCTCGCCATGCCGCGCTTGACCGCGACGTGGCCGACGAAGCGCTGCATCCACGCGGCGAGGGCCTGGTCCGGCGGCAGCGTCGCCAACAGCTCGTCGGCGCTCTCGCAGAGCACGTCGACCTCGTGGCGGTAGACGGCGGCGACGAGCGAGTCGCGCGTCGGGAAGTGCCGGTACAGCGTCCCGATGCCCACGCCGGCTCGCCGGGCGACGTCTTCGAGGGAGGCGTCGACGCCGTGCTCGGCGAAAGCCTGGGTCGCGGCGTCGACCAGCCGGGCCCGGTTCCGCAACGCGTCCGCACGGGGTGATCGCCCCGTTCTCGCCTGCTCGTCTTCTGTCACGGATGCGCCCTCCAGATACCGGCGCCACTACTGGCTTGCAAACCGGAGGCAGCCTCCGTATACTTCCGGAGGAACCCTCCGCATCGACACTCTACCCCCGGGAGCGAACCCGCGTGACGAGCATCGCAGCCTCCGCACCACCCACAGCCGAGCGCACGAGGCGGGACCGTCCCCGCCTCGTCCTCGCGATCATCCTGACCTGCCAGATCATGGTCGTCCTCGACACCACGGTCGTCAACATCGCGCTGCCCCACATCAAGGCGGCCCTCCACTTCTCGGCGCCCTCCCTCTCCTGGGTCATCAACGCCTACACCCTCACCTTCGGCGGGCTGCTGCTGCTCGGGGCGCGCTGCGGCGACATCCTCGGCCGCCGCAGGACCTTCGGCGCCGGGATCGCGCTGTTCACCGTCGCCTCGCTCGCCGGCGGTCTCGCCACGTCGAGCACCTGGCTCCTCGCCGCTCGGGCCGCCCAGGGCGTCGGCGCCTCGTTGGCCGCTCCGTCGGCGCTGGCCCTGCTCATGGTCGAGTTCCGCGAGGCCCGCGCCCGCACCCGCGCCATCGGTTGGTACACGGCCGTGTCGATCGGCGGTGCGGCGCTCGGCCTGCTGGCCGGCGGCATGCTCACCGAGTGGGTCTCGTGGCGCTGGGTGCTGTTCGTCAACGTCCCCATCGGCGTCGCGGTGCTCGGCTTCGCCCGGACGTCGCTCCCCGAGACGCCGCGCAACGCCGGTCGGTTCGACGCGACCGGGGCACTGACCTCGACCCTCGGCATGGCCTCGGTCGTCTACGCCTTCGTGCGGGCGGCCACCGACGGGTGGGGCGACAGCGGGACGATCGCCGCGTTCCTTCTCGGCGGGGCGCTGCTCGTGGCGTTCGCGCTCAACGAGCGGCGGGCGGCGCAGCCGATCACGCCGCTGCGGCTGTTCGCGGACCGCAACCGCGCCACCTCCTACGTGGCCCGGCTGTTCCTCGTCGCCGGCATGTACGGCATGTTCTTCTTCCTGACGCAGTTCCTCCAGGGCATCCTCGGTTACAGCCCGCTGCGCGGGGGCCTCGCCTTCCTGCCCCTCACCGTGGCCCTGTTCGCCGCCTCCCAGCTCAGCTCGCGCTACCTCGCCGACCGCCTGCCACCGAAGCTGATCATGGTCGGCGGCCTGATCCTGTCGACGTGCGGACTCGCGTGGCTCACGCGGCTCTCCGAGGCGAGCGCCTACGGCGACGTCCTCGGGCCGCTCGTGCTGTTCGGGATCGGCAACGGCCTCGCGTTCGTGCCCCTCACGACGGCCTCGCTCGCCGGTGTCCGGCCGGAGGACGCCGGCGCCGCCTCGGGCCTCGTCAACGTGATGCAGCAGGTGGGCGGTTCGCTCGGGCTCGCCGTGCTCGTCTCGGTGTTCGGCGAGGCGAGCCGGGCGGCCGCACGCGGCTCGGCACACATCTCCGGGGCGCTCAACCGCTCGCACCACGTCTTCATCGTCGGCGCCGACAAGGCGTTCCTCGCCGCGGCGATCTTCCTCGCGGCGACGGTGGTCCTCACCCTCGTCGCGATCGAAGGCCGACCGGGCGCGAGCCGCGCCCGAGAGTGGCAAGCAGCGACGAGTGGCGAGGCCGCCCACGAGCGCGTCCTGGAGGGCACCGTCGCCTGAGGAGGCGCCCTCCAGGCCACACCCCCTCGGGGGAGCGCGCCTGGAGGGCGATCCTGCCTCGCCACCCGGTCTCGACAGCCCGTCGTCTCCGAGCACGTCCCACCGCAGGAGGATCGGCTCGTCTCGCCGCACCTGAACCTGTTCCAGACCTGGGACCGGCTGAGCCTCAGTTCGCCTGTCCGCCTCGGCGCAGACGGCGAGATCGCCCGGTGCCGACGACGATGAGCGGCGCGCCGGGATGCACCTCGACCGGCTCGTGCTCGACGGGCCTCGGGCCCGATCCGACGAAGGACCCCTCGGTCGCGCTCGCGTCGAGACCCGCCCGGTGCCTGAGCGCCGCGATGAACCCGGAAGACTTCCTTGCCATGCTGGCCGGGGCACCTGTCGACGTGCTTGAGTGCCGAGTGCACGCGTCGCCGTAGGGCGTGCCGTCCGAGCTCTGGGAGGACCATGACCGCAACTCCCCGACATCTCACTGCGACCGTTGCGACGACGATGTGGGGGCGTCTGCCGTGCGAGGTGGACGAACCCGTCCTCAGCGTGGATGCCGGCGAACGCCTCTCGCTCGACACGGTGAGCCACGAAGGGATCCTCGAGGATCAGGGTCGCGACCCGGTCACCTTCTTCGGCGGACACGGCATCGCCGCGAGCGACGTGCTCGGCGACGCCATCGCGATCGCGGCACAGGGGACGCACACCCCCGAGGACGGGCCGCACGTCGTCGTCGGGCCGGTCATGGTCGCCGGTGCCGGGGTCGGCGACTATCTCGTCGTGCGCATCGACGAGCTGTGCCCGCGAGCTCCTTACGGGATCATCTCCAGCCGGCACGGCAAGGGGGTCCTGCCCGAGCGCTTCCCGGCGAACGGCGCGCCCCTGACTAGCATCTTCTGCACGGTCGACGGTCTGGAGCATGGCGTCGAGGCGGCACGGGCGAGCCTCCCGCTCGCCGCGGGTCGGACCGAGGGCCTTGTGCGGTTCCCGATCGCGCCGTTTCTCGGCATCGTCGGCGTCGCGACGCCCGGCGCGCACCGCCTGCACTCGACGCCACCGGGCGAGCACGGCGGCAACATCGACGTCGCCTTGGTACGTGAGGGTTCGACCGTCTACCTTCCGGTGCAGGTGCCCGGAGGGGGGCTGTACGTCGGTGACCCGCACTTCGCGCAAGGCAACGGCGAGATCGCGTTGACGGCCCTCGAGGCGCCGTTGCGGGCGACGATCACCGTCGACGTCCTCCCGCGTGCCCGCGCGACCGAGCTCTTCGGTGGTGCCCGAGGGCCGGTGCTGAAGACCGCGGACCACCTGGTCCCGACCGGGATGGACGTCGACCTCGACGAGGCCGTCGCGAAGTGCGCCCGCAACGCGATCGAGCTGCTCGCCGCGTCGTTCGCGATGGACCGCGAGCTCGCCTACGCGTATCTGAGCGCCGCGACCGACTTCGACATCTCCCAGGTCGTCGACGTCGTGAAGGGCGTCCATGCCCGCATCAGGCTCGCCGACTTCGCTGGCGTCGACGGCTCGCCGTGGTGAGCTCCGAGCGCGGGTGCGCCGTGGTGTCGCCGACCCCGGTGCCCGAGGAGCTGCTCGCCGCGTTCTGGAGGTACGACGCGGCCCTGTTCGACGACGACCAGGACACGCTGAACGACCTGTACATGCCGGGACCCGACACCGTTCGCGGCGACGGGTCCAACTTCCTCGTCGGCCACGAAGCCATCGCCGGCTTCGGCTCGGCTCGGCCGCGCATCCCCACCCGACGGGTCGAGGAGCTCCACGTCCGCCTGCTCGCCGAGCACTCGGCCGTGCTCCTGGCCCGCACGCGCGATGGCGATGCCACCGGGCTGCAGACCCAGGTCTGGCAACGACGGAGCGGCCGCTGGCGCATCATCGCTGCTCACGTCAGCCTCCCGGTGCGTCCGACGCACGCCAGCGCGGCCGCCTTCGACACCACGGTGTGGAGGGTGGTGGGCGACCCGCTCGTCCGAGCGACCGGCACCGGTCCGCTGTCGGGCACGTCGATCGCGGTAAAGGATCTCATCGCGGTCGGCGGCTTCGCGATCGGCGCCGGCAATCCCACCTGGCTGGCGGAGCGCGCACCTGAGCCGCAGAGCGCTCCGGTGCTCGCGACGCTGCTGGACGCCGGCGCGCACATCGTCGGGATCGCCCGGACCGACGAGTTCGCCTACAGCCTCTCCGGCGCCAACGCCCACTACGGCAGCCCGCCGAACCCCGCGGCGCCGGACTGCCTGAGCGGCGGATCGACCAGCGGGCCCTCGAGCGCCGTGGCGCTCGGGCAAGCCCAGGTCGGTCTCGGAACCGACACGGCCGGGTCCATCAGGGTCCCGGCCTCCTACCAGGGTCTGGTCGGTGTCCGCACGACGCAGGGCGCGCTCAGCACCCACGGCGTGCTCCCACTCGCACCCTCCTTCGACGCCCTGGGATGGGTCACCCGCGACGTCGCCACGTCGATCGCCGTGGCCGAGACGCTCCTCGGGCCACGCTCGGTCGGCCCGCCGGCGACGCGCACGGTCCGCCTGCCGACCGTCGAGTCGTTGGCGACCTCGGAGGTGCAACGGCGCTTCGACGCCGCGGTGAGGGAACTCGTCTTAGCTGATCGGCTCCCGCCCACCGAAGCGGTCGACCTGCCCGTCGAGCAGCTCGAGCGCTGGTTCGAGGCGTTCCGCACGGTCCAGGCGTGGGAAGCCTGGCAGTCGTACGGCCCGTGGCTCAAGGACCATCCGGGGACCGTCGGTCGAGACGTGGCACGCCGCTTCGCCATCGCCGCGGCGATCACCGAGGCCCAGGCCGACGGGGGGCGCGCCGAGGTGCGCCGGGCCTCCGCGCAGCTCAGGGCGTGGCTGGAGCAGAGCCTCATCGTGCTCCCGACGGCCGCAGGCCCAGCGATCGCCCGGAGCGCGAGCGGCGCGGACATCGAGTCGGCGCGGGCCTCGACGCTGCGCCTGACCTTCCTCGCCAGCGTGAGCGGCGTCCCAGCGGTGTCGATTCCGATGCTCCGATCGGCCGAGGGCAGGCCGGTGGGCATGTCCTTGCTGTCCGCGGCGGGAACCGAACGTGACCTGTTGGCGGCGGCCGGCATGGTCAGCGAGGGCGGACGCCCACACGACACACCTCGTTAGAGGCCGGAGCTGTCGGATCGCCGGGTGGGTGCTGGGCTGGCGCATGACACCGGCAGCGGTGGGTGCGAGGTCCTTGCTGTGGAGCGCGAGGCTCGGTCGGTGACAAGTGGGACGCGGGCGAGGTTCTCCTCGTCCTCGGGCCGGGCGATCGCAGAAACGGCGTGATCGCGGGGTTCACGGCGCTCTTGCTCGAGACCCCGGCGCGCCGTTCGCCCGTCGTCACCGAAAGGCACTGAGCCGCCGTGATGGTGGGCCGCCGATGACGGTCCGCCGGACGAGCGCGGCCGACCGGTAAGGCCAGTTGCGGGGCATGTCCGTCCTTCCGGCGCACCTCGTGTTCGCGACGTCGACACCGCCGAGGACTTCTTCGAGGTGCGGGAGAGCGCCACAGGGTTACGAACAGCTCCCGACGCTCTGCCCGTGCAGTCAGGGTACGACGAGGATCGGGTGACGCCCGCGCGTCAGGAGCCGCCGCGGGACACCGCCGAGGTGCCGACGCGGGTGGGTCGAGCGTCCGACGACGACAAGGTCGGCCGAGCAGGTCGTCGCCAGTCGCTCGAGCTCGATGGCGACCTCACCGCTTCGGCACGTGAAGTCCCCCCGGACCTCCGCCCGGTCGAGCTCCTCGGCGACGAAGCGGGCGAGGTGGTCGTCACCTTGCGGATCGTCGAGGAACGGCAGCGGGGCGACGAACCCGCTTGGGGCAATGGTCTTCGGCACGTGGGCCACGAAGCATGCATGCACGCAGCCCTGCTCGCGCGCCGCCAGGCCGACGGCCATGGCGAAGGCTCGGTAGCTCGTCTCCGAGCCGTCGATCCCGACGACGATGCTCGTGATGGCCATCGGGCTCCGCTCCTTGACGACGCTTTGATCCAGCTTGGCCCGCCAGTGTCCTGCATCGCCATCGGGCCGCCCTTAGGCGAGGCCCTCGCCTCCTTCTCCGGCCCGCTTGGCCGATCGTTCGGCGACCCCTCTGCTTCTGGCGCTCGCCTGGGCCTCAGGTCCTTCCCGGATGGGCCGATCGGACCGGCGCGCCGGGCGACGCCTCGGACCCCGTCGGCTCAGACGCGGCGTCGAGCAGGCCTCGGCCAGCTCCCCCGTTGCTCTCGGGGACGCCGACCATCTGGGCGGTGAGGCGGGCCTTCTGGGCGACGGACTCCTCGTCCTCGTGCACGTACCTCTGGCCTCGAAGCGCCGAGGCGAGCGCGGCGACCACGCTCATGACGACGGCGAAGGCGAGGATGATCACGAGGCCGTGCTTGAAGGAGGGGCCGATGAGGTGCGGGAAGAAGGACCGGCTGGTGAGGTCGGCGGCCTGGGCGGGAGCAAGGCGGCCGAGCACTGCCGGTCCGAGCAGGCTCTGCAGGGGGTTGTAGCCCAAGAAGGCGGCGAAGATGTAACCGAGGGGCGGCAGGTGGGCGAGCTCGGTGGCCTTGGCCACGGGGACACCATGAGCGACTAGTCCCTGGTACATCGCCGAGGGTACCTTGGCGTTCAGGCCGAGGACGAGCAGCGTGAAGAAGAGCCCCATCGAAAGCGGCATGCCCGCGTTCGCGAACGTCACCCGCATCCCCGAAGCCGCCCCGCGGTGTCGAGCGGGGACCGAGTTCATGATCGAGGCGGTGTTCGGCGACGCGAACAGGCCCATCGCGATCCCCGAGACGAACATGACCGCGGCAAAGGGCCAGTAGGCGAAGTTGGCCGGGAAGGCCATCATTGCCGCGTACATCGCGGCCGAGAGCAGCATGCCGGCTGTCGCGAACGGCCGGGCCCCGTAGCGGTCCGACAGCTTGCCGGACACCGGCCCGGCCGCGACGAAGCCGAGCATGTAAGGGATCATGTAGATGCCAGCCCAAAGCGGGGTGTCGGCGAAGCGGTAGCCGTGCTGGGGGAGCCAGATGCCCTGGAACCAGATCATCAACATGAACTGCAGACCGCCCCGCCCGACGGCCCCGAGGAACCCCGCCGCGTTGCCGGCGCTGAACGCCCGGATGCGAAAGAGCGACAAGCGGAACATCGGCTCGGCTACCTTCATCTCGACGACGACGAAGACGACGAGCAGGGCGAGGCCCCCAAAGACCATCTCCAGCACGAAGGGATCCCCCCAGCCGGTGAGGGAGCTGCCGTAGGGCTTGATGCCGTACGTGACGCCCGTGAGGACCATGGCGAGGCCCCCGGCAAAGGACAGGTTCCCGAGCCAGTCGATCCCGGCCTTGATGCGGATCCCGATCTCCTTCAGCTTCAGGTAGGCCCAGACCGTCCCGAATGCTCCGATCGGCACGTTCACGAGGAACACCCAGCGCCAGCCCAGCTCCGAGAGCAGCCCACCGGCGACGATGCCGAGGAAGGACCCGACGATCATCGCCACCATGTTTGTCCCGAGGGCGAGGCCGAGCTGCTCGGCGGGGAATGCGTCGGTGATGATGGCTGCAGAGTTCGCCATGAGCAATGCCCCGCCGATGGCCTGGAACATCCGCAAGATGACGAGCTCCAAGGCGCCGGTCGGCCCGGTGCTCCAGACGAGCGACAGGAGGATCGCCCCGAGGGTGAACCAGGCGAAGCCGAGGTTGTACATCCTCACCCGGCCGAAGATGTCGCCGATGCGCCCGACCGTCACGACAACGGCCGCCAATACCAGCATGTAGCCCATCATGATCCAGAGCAGGTACGGGAAGTTGGCTGGCTGGAGCGGGTTCAGGTGGATACCACGGAAGATGACCGGAAGGGCGATGATGAGGCTCGTCGCGTTGAGCGACGAGAGCACCACCCCGATCGTGGTGTTGGAGAGGACGACCCACTTGTAGCGCGGTCCGACGACCGGGGTCGAGGTGGGCGCCTGAGCGGTCATGTCGGACCCCTCCTCGCCTTAGGACCGTCCTCGTCCACCGCCGGCGCGTCGCCGGGGCGCTCGGTCGCTAGCGATTCCAGCACGACCACGGCCCGCTCGAGGGCGCGGCGGTCCGCCAGGCCGAGCGCGCCGAGGCGCTCCGCGAGCCAGGCGTTGCCGAGGCTCTTGCGCCGTGCGAGCAGCTCAGCGCCTTTGGCGGTCGCCACGAGGTGAACGCCCCGGCGGTCGCTCGGGTTCGCCTGTCGGGCGACGAGGCTCGCCTCCTCGAGCTTGTCGGCGAGACGCGTCGCGGCGGGAGAGGGCAGGCCCTCGAGCTCGGCGAGCTGGCCGACACCGAGTGGCCCAGAGCGGGCGACAGTGGCGAGCGCGGAGAGCTGGGCGATGGTGAGCTCGGAGGGGTCCTGGCGTCGCAGCTGGCGAGAGAGACGGATCATCGACAGGCGGAGCCGGTCCGCCAGCGCGTTTGGTGTGACCGCCCCGGGCGTCACACCCATCGCCTCGCTTCGCACCGACGCCTCCTCCCCGGACCGGGCGGGCCGTCGAAGCTACGTCTGTCGCCGCCGTGTCGGTCGATCGTCAATGTGCCATTGGTACTGGATGCCGCGAGCACCGACTAGGGCCAAAGGTTGGTAACGACACGTCGGGCCGCGCGAAGCGCCGTCCGGACCTCGCGCCCGATCCTGCGGGCGACGGGCTTGCCCGGCGCCGTACCCTCCGCGCCTCGGCTCCGAAGGACTCCACCGGGTCCGTCCCATCTCCACCGACAAGTGCCGTCCCTGCGACGAGCAGCGGCTCGCGCGCCGGCAGCAAAGCCCGCGCTCGGGGCTGCCCCGCTCGAGGCGGACGGCAGGCGTATGACCCGGCGCACGCCGACCTGGGTGGTCGCGGACGGGAGGGCCTGGAGCGACGCGAGCCGCCGGTCGGACAGCCTTCGTTCGCCCTGGGTCAAGGTGACGCACGCGCGCGTCGTGGGTTCCGCCGACGTTGCGCGGCCACCGCGTCTCGTGGCTGCGCGCCGACGCGCTGGCCAGCCTGGCCCTGGTCGCCGTGGCGCTCCCGTCGCAGATCGCCACCGCCCGGCTGGCGAACCTGCCGGCGACCGCAGGGCTCTACGCCTTCGTCGCCAGGTCGTTGCTCTTCGCCCTGCTCGGCACGAGTCCTCACCTGTCGGTCGGAGCGGACTCGACGACCGCCCCCGTGCTCGCTACCGGCGTGGCGTCGATCGCAGCAGTGGGAAGCGCCCGATACGCCGTCGCGATGGCCTTCACCGAGCTGCTGGTCGGCGCGTTGCTGCTCGCCGTCGGGCTCTTGCGCCTCGGGTGGATCGCGGAGTTCCTCTCGACCCCGGTGATGACCGGCTTCCTCGCCGGGATCGGCGTCGAGATCATCGTCCGCCAGTTCCCGGCAGTCCTCGGGGTGACCGGTGGCGGCACCAGCACCGTCTGTCGGATCCGCGAGGTCGTGGGCTAGGCAGGGCATGCCAACGGGTAGTCGGTTGCGATCGCCCTCGGCGTGCTCGGCGTGACCGTCGCTGCCGAGCGCGTCGACCACCGGCTTCTCGGGGTGCTGCTGGGCCTCGCCCTGTCCATCGTCGTCGTCGACGCCTTCGGCCTCGGGTCCCATCACGGCGTTGCGATCGTCGGGGCCGTGCACGGCGGGCTCCCGCACGTCGCAGCGCCCTCCGTCTCCTGGTCGGAGCTCCTCGCCAGGTCCCGTCGGAGCCGTCGGTGTGTCGAGCGAGGAGCACCCACCGTCGGCACTGTCACCGGCGAGCCCGCGCCCGCGTGGACGCGCGCGCCCAGACGTGGTGGAGCCCGGGCCTGCCTTGGCGGTGGGTGGTCCGTCACAGCAGAGGGGCGCAGGAGCTCCCTCGAGTGCTGCGGGCGAGCGCTCGACGACCCGGTGACGAGCCCCGTGCCCGGCGACCTTGGCTTCGAGGCCAGCCCCGTCCGGTTCGGCCTTCACCCTGGGCGGAGAGCGCAGCGCCCTACCAACGTCGTGAGCCATGGGCCCCGTCCTCGAGCCTCGGGGTCAGTGCTCACCGACGTTCCCCGGGGAGCTCTTCCTGTCGCCTCCCCTCACACCCGTCCTCCTCCCTGCCAGCGGGGCGCGCGATCGCCTCCGCGGGCCTGGTCACCCCCCTCGGGGCTAGCTCGGCTGCTGCTCGCCACCGTCGTCTCGGACGACGACGACCGGACAGTGCGCGTGGGTCGTGAGGAACTCGCTCACCGAGCCGAGCAGCATCCCGGCGAACTCGCCGTGCCCGCGGCTGCCGACGACGACGAGTGACGCCGTCTTCGACTCCTCGACAAGCGTCGGGGCCGGGTGGCCCTCGACGACCGCGCTCGAGAGATCGACGCCCGCGTGCGGCCCGAGGACCTCGCTGACGGTCGCTCCGAGCATGGCCGCGGCGTCGCCCGCGAGGTCGAGGTCGGCGGGCAACTGGTACGGCCATCCATAGCTGGTCGGGAACTCCCAGGTGACAACGACGACGAGCGGTGTGCCGGTGAGCTTGGCCTGTCGTGCCGCCCAGGCGAGCGCGGCCTTGGACGATGCCGAGCCGTCGACTCCGACGACGATTCGCTTCGGCCCGCTGGTGTTCTGCTGTGTCGCTGACATGACCCCTCCGGTTCGATCCTGGTCTCGGCTCCCCAGTCTGTCCTGTCGTCCCTCGTCGCCGTCCGGTGGTGGCGGAGCTCGCGCGCGCGGGT
>Ga0307372_10008516_pt1 | contig 14396 bp, 17 predicted proteins | sample OX1MG_FD_202533 | JGI IMG/M metagenome (GOLD analysis project Ga0307372, IMG submission 202533) | Soil microbial communities from Risofladan, Vaasa, Finland - OX-1 | ecosystem: Environmental > Terrestrial > Soil > Coastal area > Acid sulfate soil | place: Finland: Risofladan, Vaasa | collected...
TGATGGTGTCGGGATCCCTTTGCACCTCGGCACAATGACGAGCCAGGATGTCGAGTTTGTGGCGGACCGTGGAGGCGTTTCCGAAGAGGTTGCAGGCATCGGCGCGCTCGGCCACGATGCGCAAGGTCCGTCGTTCCCCACTCCCTCCGATGAGAATGGGAGGTCCACCCTGCTGGATGGGCCGGGGCCGGTTGACAGCTCCGGAGATCCGGTAGTAGCGACCCTCGAAACTCGGTGCGTCCTCGGTGAACATCGATCGGCAGATGGTGAGTGCCTCCTCGAGCCGATCGAACCGCTCCGCCAGAGGGGGGAAGGAAAAGCCCAGGGCGTCGTGCTCGCCTTGGAACCACGCGGCTCCGATGCCGAGGACGGCCCGTCCACCGGACAGGACATCGAGCGTTGTCACCTCCTTGGCCAACAGGGCGGGATTGCGATATGTCACACCGGTGACCATGGCGCCGAGCCGGGCTCGCCTGGTTCGGGCAGCCAGGGCACCGAGCAAGGTGTAGGCCTCGAACATCGGCTCATCCGTCTCACCGATACCGGGAATCTGAAAGAGATGGTCCATGACCCAGATGGAGTCGAAGCCCGCCGTTTCGGCCGTCGTGGCGATGGCCGCCACGCGTTCGAAGAGCCCCGCGTGCTCACCGTCGCTCTCCTGCTTGTCGCCGTAGGTGAAGCTCGGGATCTGGAGTCCGAATCGGGTGAGAATCGCCATCGGTGCCGCAGACTAGTGCCGCCGACTGCAGGGCACGATCGTGGCCTGCTCCCGAAGGGGCCTTCGTCAGGCCGTGGCGTCGAGTCGGGATCGAAAGGCTTTGGCACTCTCGACTTTGAGCTCGAAGGCTCGGAGCCGCTCGATGAGACCGCGATCAGACGTGACCACCGTGGTGTCCTCGGAACCGTCCAGGTCCGAGACCATCTCGACGATGGCATCGTCGGCTGCGTTCGGCCCCCCGGGGGCGAAGGCAATGCCCACGCCGGCCAGGCCCGCCCGGTCGAGTTCCCCGGCCCCGGCCCGACCGTCGAAGACGACGGTGATTCGCCCCACCGAGGCCTCCAGGACTGCCAGCTGATCCACCAGGCGCCTACGGGCAGCGGCGCGATCACGCCACCAGCCGTCGGGTCGGGTCCCGATGACATTCATACCGTCAACGATGAAGTGCACGGCACAGCCTCGCTGATAAACGAGCACAGACCCGGCACCGGTCCGGCAAAGCCCTATTGGGGGACATTTGATCCTCGGTTGCGGGGGTCGTGACTTCGGCCCCTCACAGTGGGCTCACCGTCAGAGAACGAACACAACCGGCCCGGCCGGTGGAAGGGACCCCCCCAAATGACCAGGCGTACCAGCCGTGAGTCGTACTCAGGCCAGGGCTCTGATCGGTCGAGCATCGCCTCGGCCGAGCTCCGGACCCTGGGCCAGTCCCAGGTGATCGGCGCCTCGACGGCTGACGTGGGCAGTACCCGGGAGCGGGTCCGCCAGGGTCGCCTCCTCAGGCTCGGGCTCTTCCTTCTGCCCGTCGCCTTGCTGCTCGGGGCCCGAGCCCTTCTGTGGGGAGGCGGTCCCTTCGGGCTCCCGCACTTCCCCCATGCCCTCGTCCCCTACCTCCCGGCAATGGCCCTCATCTCCTTGCTGTCGGTGGCCATCATCGTGCCACTCCTCGGCGCCGGTCGGTCGCCACACGTCCTCTATCGACCGAGCGAGATCGACGTCAGGTTCGACGACGTACGCGGTGCCGGCCTGGTCGTGGACGAAGTGGTGAAGACGCTCAATCTCTTCCTCGGGCACCGTAAGTTCACCGAGCACATGGGTGGTTCGCCCCGCCGTGCCCTACTGTTCGAAGGGCCTCCGGGAACGGGGAAGACGTACATGGCCAAGGCCATGGCCGCCGAAGCGGGGGTGCCGTTCCTCTTCGTGTCCTCGTCCGCTTTCCAGTCCATGTACTACGGCCAGACCAATCGGAAGATCCGGTCGTACTTCAAGGCCCTGCGTAAGTACGCTCGTCGCGAGGGCGGCGCCATCGGCTTCATCGAAGAGATCGACGCCATCGGCGGAGCCCGGGGGGGCATGGGAACGGGCCGGGCCGAAGGTGTCTCCGGTGTGGTCAACGAGCTTCTCATTCAGCTTCAGTCGTTCGACGAGCCGGCCATGATCAGCCGGATCGGTGCTGCCTTGGCCGACAGGGTGAACGGTTGGATGCCCGCCAGCCGGCAGATTCGGAAGAAGCCGGCCACGCCCGCCAACATCCTCGTCATCGGGGCCACCAACCGCGCCGCCGACCTCGACCCGGCCCTCGTCCGTCCGGGGCGATTCGACCGGACGATCTACTTCGATCTCCCCAGCCGTTCGGGCCGACGGGAGATCATCGACTACTACCTGGAAAAGAAGGCCCACGAGACCGAGCTCGACGTTCCGGCCCAACGCGACACCTTGGCCGCCGTGACCTTCGGATACTCCCCGGTGATGATCGAACACCTCCTGGACGAGGCACTCATCTGGGCCCTTCGCCGCCAGGGTGACCGCCTCTCCTGGGCGGACATCCAGAACGCCAAGATGACGGAAGAGATCGGCCTGGCCCAGCCCGTCGAGTACGCCGAGGCCGAGCGTCGGACCATCGCCACTCATGAAGCCGGACACGCCGTGGTGGCATGGCTGGTGGGTAAGGGGCGCAAGCTTGATGTTCTGTCCATCATCAAGCGCAAGGACGCTCTGGGCCTTCTCGCCCACTCCGAGGAAGAGGAGCGCTTCCTCAAGACCCGCACCGAGATGGAGGCTCTCATCCACATCGCCTTCGGCGGCATGGTGGCCGAGGAGATGTTCTTCGGCGAAGCCGGCTCGGGGGTGGCGAGCGACCTGCAGGCGGCGACGAACGCCGCCTGTCAGATGATCGGCAGCCTGGGCATGGGTACCACTTTGATCTCCTCCGCCGCCGTCGAGACTGCCGGTGCCAGCAACATCGTGGCCAAGGTCCTGTCGAACGATGACGGGCGTGACGAAGTCGAAGGCGTTCTGCGTCAAGCCAAGGCCGAGGTCCGCCAGCTTCTTGAGATGAACCAGTGCGTGGTGGAGGGCTTGCGCGACGCCCTGCTCGAGCGAGACGAACTCGTCGGAGCCGAGATCCTCGAGGTCATCGCTTCGGTGGGTGTCCCCGCCGTGGAGGCAAACATCTAAGTTCTCGACGTCGAACCGGGGGGACTCGACGTCGAACCAAGGGCAGCGCCGCGGCGGCGGCGCTGCCCTTGCATCTCTCTGATCCGCCTCAACGACCCTGCCGGGACCACCAGCCTCCCGCTCCGGACGCCAAGCCGGCGGCGGCCAGCTGCTCGAGGGCCAGGGCGACATCGGTCAGAGGAAGAGCACACCGTCCGACGATGGCGTCCAGGCTGGCGGGGTCGTGGTCGAGGGCATCCAAGGTCCGGGCGGAGATGCGGTTGAGTGCCCTCGCTGACCCCTCCGCACCGTGGGCGGTCCCACCTCTGACGAACGGCGCCCGGTCCGGCGAGCGCGGGGGGAGGATCTCCGATCGACCGGCGATGGCCAGCTCAACGGCGGCGATCACATCCCCGACGTCTCGGACCGGTACCGCACCATCCACCAACAGAGCGTTGCAGCCCATCGACGCGGAGCTGCGAACGGATCCTGGGACCGCGGCCACCGCCACCCCCCGGTCGACGGCACACTTGACCGTGTTGAGCGATCCTCCCTTTCGGTGGCACTCCACGACGACAACGACATGGGCCAGTGCAGCCATGATGCGGCTCCGAACCGCGAAGAGCCAGACCGGGGTCCCGGTGGACCCGGGAGCCCGTTCCGAGAGCACGGCGCCGGTCTGGGCGACCCCCTGTTGCAGTTGACGTTCAGCCTGGCGGGCGGGGGCGTCGAGCGCCGTGCCGATGACGGCCACCGGAGGTGCGCCCTGGCTGGCGGCCAGGACCCCGGCGTGTCCGGCCGAGTCGATCCCCCGGGCCAGGCCGGAAATGACGACCACGCCGGCCTCGGACAGAGCCGCACCGAGTTCAGAGGCGACGCTCAGGCCGTAGGGGGTGGCGCTGCGGGTACCGACGATGGCCACACGGGGTCTCGAGTCGATGAACGAAGGGTCTCCGAGAGTGAAGAGCACGCCAGGCGCTTCATGATCGGCGGCCAGGGTGGCGGGATATCCGGACCGACCCAGAATGCGAACGCCGATTCCGCGACCCGCACAGCGGGCTTCGACGGCGTCGACCAGGGCCGGTCGGGCCTTCGATCGGTACCGTGCCTCGGGATCGGCGGGGTGACGACCCCGGGCCAAGGCATCCCAGGCGGCTCGAGGCTCGTACCCTTCGAGGAAGCGGCGCAACCGGGCCGGTCCGGCTCCGAGGGCGGCAATGGAAGCGGCGTAGCGCTCATCGTCGTTGAGGAACGTGGTGCTCGTCACGACGAAGGCCCGTGTGACCGGACGCTACCGGCGTCGCGCAGGTGCAGGGCTTCGGCCACCTGGCGCTCCCCGATGAGCGACCCGGCGTCGTCGAGATCGCCGAGCGTGCGCGCCACTCGTCGGATCCTGTGCAGCCCACGTGCCGACAGTGCCCCTGCCCGAAGACGTCGCTCCAGCAGGGCGGCGCCTTCGGGTGACAGGGGGCACAGCTCGTCGAGTGCGTGTGACGGGATATCGGCGTTGCACCGCACGCCGCGATCAGCGGCCACGAGGCGGGCGAAACGCACACGCTCGGCCACCATGATCGACGTTTCCCCGGGTCGACCGCCCAACAGATCGTCCACGTCGGGGCGTCCGAGAGACAGGGCGAGATCGAAGCGGTCGAGAAATGGGGCCGAGAGACGGCGCGCGTAGCGGGCGCGTGCCGCGTCGGTGCACCGGCAGGCACCGGGGACGCTGCCTTCACCACACGGACACGGGTTCATGGCCCCAACGAGCAGGAAGCGGGCCGGCAGATCGATGGCGCGCCGAGCCCGTCTGATCCGGACGACGCCCTCTTCCAGAGGTTGTCGCAACATGTCGAGAGCCACGGCGGGGAACTCGCCCAGTTCGTCGAGGAACAGCACCCCGCAATGAGCGAGCGAGATTTCTCCCGGTCGAAGCCACGCCGTCCCGCCCCCGATCAGCGATACCTCTGTCGTCCCGTGATGGGGGGCTCGAAATGGAGGGCGCTGGGCGAGTTCTCCCCCGGCCAATCCGACTCCGGCGGCCGAGTGGATCCGGGTGACGGCCAGGGCGTCATCGCGCCCGAGTGGAGGGAGAATGCCCGGGAGCCGGGTGGCCAGCATGGTCTTGCCCGAACCGGGCGGACCCACCAGCAGCAGGTGGTGGCCGCCGGCAGCGGCCACCTCCAAGGCACGTCGGCCGACCGGCTGACCTCTGATGTCGGCCAGATCAGGCAGGGGCGGCAGGATCGTCTCGGGCCTGCTGTCCGAGGTGTCGGCCCACGGACCCTGGCCCCGGAGGGCGGGGACGAGTTGACCCAGGCTGGCGGCTCCTCGAACCTCGTGACCACCGACCAAACGAGCCTCCGAGGCACACTCGACCGGTACGACGACGCGCCGGCAGCTGAGTGCGGCCACCATGGGAACTACTCCGGGAACCGGACGAAGAGAGCCGTCGAGACCCAGTTCGCCGATGAACGCCGTATCCTCGACGTCTCCTTCCGCCACCGAGCCGTCGGCGACCAGGACTGCTACGGCGATGGGCAGGTCGAGCCCGGAACCGCCTTTGCGCCGTCCCGACGGGGCGAGGTTGACGGTGACCCGATGCTTCGGCCACGGCAGCCGGCTCGACAGAACGGCGGCCCGGACGCGGTCTCGCGACTCCCGGACGGCGGCATCGGGAAGGCCGACCACTGTGAAACCGGGAAGGCCGTTCGAGACATGGACCTCCACGGCGACGGGACGACCGTCGACGCCGTGGAGTGTTGCGGATGGGATGGAGGCGAGCACGACAGCTCCCACTTCTCCGGCCCCGGACCTTGGGTCCGGGCCGCTTCTGTGAGAGGGCCGATTCGCTCAGACGCCGGCCACACGAGGCGTGACAGGCACTGTAGGACACGGGTGTGTCACCGGCCGATACCGGGTCGTCCGAGATGGCATCTCGGCATCGGCTGGGACACAGCCTGGGTTCACCGAGGTGGCGTGCGCAGCTTGAACTGGCCACCGGCCGGGTCCGAGAGGGTCGCCAAACGCCCGTAGGGGGTGTCGTTGGCGTCCATGACCACCGAGCCCCCGAGGGAGTTGGCCCTGGCGACCGTGGCATCGGCGTCGTCCACCTCCCAATAGACGGACCAGTGCGACGGGACGCCCTCGGGCAGGAAGGCGGCGGCGTCCATGATCCCCGCCAATTCGCCATCGGCGACGGGGTTGCGCATCGTCGCGTAACGGAATTCGTCGGTGTCTCCGACTGTTTCGGTTTCCCAGTGGAATACCGAGCGGTAAAAGGAGACGGCGGCGGCATGATCCCGAGTGTGCAACTCGAACCAGCTCGGTGCTCCGTGCTCGTTCAGGACGGTGAACCCCGCAAAGGTGCCCGGCTGCCAGGCGCCCACGTGGGCACCCGACGGGTCGACAAGAATGCCTTGCCTGCCGAGATCAGCCACCTCCATGGCCGGGCCGATGATATGGGCCCCGTGGCCTTCGGCCGCATCGAGGGTCTCGGCGATGTCATCGGTGGCCAGGTAGATCGACCACGTGTCGGTGGCCTGCATATCGCCCATGGCTCCCATGGCACCGGCGACGGGAACATCGTCACGGGTGAACATGAAATACCCGCCGAATTCCGGGCTCGGATCCTGGGCCTCCCAGCCGAAGAGCTCGCTGTAGAACCTCCGGCTTCCCTCCACGTCGGAGGTCCACAGATCAGTCCAACAGGGTGATCCGATGGGGGGCGCGGGCACGAGTTGGCATAACCGCTCCTTTGGTCCGGTGGGGAATCTCACCACACAGACGGCCTCGGTGTCCGGAAATCATCGGTCATCGATGACGAGCTGCCCATCGAGATTCGACACGGCACGGCAGTGCGGGCGCCCTCCGGAAGGCTTCCCACCGCCTCCGCCCGCCGCCGCTGGTGGCTCGCCGGGACGGTGCCGATGAGATCACCGACAATCAACCGTCCACTATCTGATGGCTGGCCCTCAGCGATGGCGCCGGGTCACGATCCTGGACTCCGACAGGGTGGTCCTCAGCCTGGTACTGGAGGGTACCGGTGCTCCTGACCTCGCCGCCGTCACGCCACCATCGGTCACCGAGGTTTCGCCGGCAATGAAGGATCTTGTCGACCTCGCCGGTCTACGAATCGAGATGGAGGGGTAGACCGAACTGGGGGAAGAGCCGATCGACGTCCAGGAAATTGAGGAAGAAACTCATGCCTGCGATCTGCCCGGTCGAGACCTCGAGAACCTGCAGCGCCCGGGGCGCGTGCCCGCCAGCGGGATCGGGTCGGTACTGCCCGAATGCGGGACACCCGTTGGCCGAGGTGGGAACGAGACGCGAACCCCGGCACCCACGGGGTCCGGGCTCCAGCATAAAAGCGCCGATGTTCGATGCCCCTCTGATCCACTTGGCGAAGGACGGCATCGATTGGACGGCGTCGGCGTGGAGCAACGTCAACCAGCTCTTCGATGTCGTGGCGCTCGAAGGCGTCCATGTATCTCTCAATCAACTCGGCGTCGGTATCGTCCAGCTTTTCCGGGTGCATGTCTTGGGGCAGACGGCCAAGCGTGGCGCGTGCGCGGAAGCGCACTGTTCACCGCCGCCACGCTGGTGTCGAGACGTTCGGCAACCTCCGGCACCTGCCGTCGCAGGACCTCTCACAGGATGAGAGCAGCGCGCTGACGAGCGGGGAGATGCTGGAGAGCAGTGACAACGGCGAGGCGAATCGATTCTCTGTACTGGGCGATTTCGGCCGGGTCGGGACTCTCCGGTGCCACCCCGGCGTCAGGGACGGGGGTCACCCAGACGGCCTCGGGCAGCAGGGGGCCGAGGAGGGACTCGACGGGGCCGATGCCGGACCCATTTCCCATGGGTCCGGCCCGGCGTTGGACATGGCGGTGCATGTCGATGCACACGTTGGTGGCGATCCGGTACAGCCACGACCGGAGGCTCGATCGACCTTCGAAGCCCTCGGCGTTGCGCCAGGCCCGCAGCATGGTCTCCTGGACCGTGTCCTCAGCCTCGAATCCGGAGCCCAGCATCCGGTAGCAGTAGCCGGTCAGTTCCTGCCGGAAAGGCTCCAGGTCAAACGGGGCGATGGGGTCTGGCGCAGGGCCACGGGACGTGATTTTAGTGGGGAGAGCTCCAGTACGGCCTCGGCCATCGGGTCGAGGACGCAGCCGCATCGGAAAACTCATCGATGGGCTGGGATCAGGCTCATTTGCCTGTGAAGTACGGCTCACGCTTCTCGGCGAAGGCGCGCATCGCCTCCCGGGTGTCCTCGGTGGTGAAATTCACCGTCTGGCAGCGGGCCTCGTCCTCGAGGGCCTGAGCCATCGATACCGCCGCGCTGTCGTTGAGCAGCTTCTTTGTCATCGAGAGGGCGATCGGGGGCCCCGCGGCCAACCGTCTCGCCCAATCAGCGACGAAAGCATCGATTTCGTCATCGGCCACCACCCGGTTCACGAGACCGAACGTAGACGCCTCCTCAGCCGAGAGCGTGTCGGCGAAATAGGCGAGCTCCTTGGCCCGGTGAAGTCCGATGAGCCTGGGCAGGAGCCATGACGATCCGCCGTCCACCGAAAGGCCCCGGCGGGAGAAGATCTCGGACAGTCGGGCCGACGATGACATGACGGTCAGATCACAGCACAGGGCCAAGCTCAAGCCGGCACCGGCGGCGATGCCGTTGATCTTGGCGATCGTGGGCTTCGGCAGTCCGTGCAAAGCCAACATCACCGAGCCGAGGAAACGCATCCGCGTGAGGGGAGGGTCATCGCTGTCGCCGCTTATACCCTTGGGATCCCCGATGTCGGCTCCCGAGCAGAAGGCTCCCCCGGCACCCGTGACCACGAGAACCCGGTCCTCGCGACGGCGGTTCACCTCCAGGAGAGTGGCGTGCAGCTCCTGCCACATCATCCCGTTGGCGGCATTCTTGCGCTCGGGTCGATTGAGGGTGACGGTCACGACGCCCGCGTCACGCTCCACAATGATCGTTTCGGCAGTCACATCCTCACCCTACTCATCGACCAGTCGGATCGGCCAAGCTTCTGATCCCTTCAGAATGCGTCGTGGATGACCTCGATGCGGAACGCTCCCAGACGACCCTCCATCACTCCGGCGACGTCGAAGCGCACCGGTCGCAACTTCACACCCTGGGTCCGGGCATCGGAAAGCCACCTGGCCGCCAGCCGGCGTAGGCGTTTCTGTTTGGTGGTCGTCACGGCTTCGAGGGGTGTCCCGAAGGCCACGGAGGTCCGTGTCTTCACCTCGCAGATGACGAGGACGCCGCCCGGATCGATGACCACAAGGTCGATTTCTCCGTCGCGACACCGCCAGTTGCGGCTCACGACCTCATATCCGGCCCGGGTATACCACTCGGCCACGGCCTGTTCACCGCGCTCTCCACGGTGGCGACGATCGTGCTGTGGGGTACCGGCGGCGATGGGAAGGCCGGAGGAGGCGGACGCCATGCCGTGAGTGTCGCCCGGGGGTGTAACAGTGCAGGCGAAGAAGGCGGCGACCTCAGGCGTCGCGTTCGGGAAGCCGCTCCACGTTCACATCCCGGAAGGTGAGGACCCGGACGCTCGGGACAAAGCGGGCGGGACGATACATATCCCACACCCAGGCGTCGGTCAGCTCGACTTCGATGCACGTCGGAGCAGAGCTGTTGCCGACCGAGACCTTCACTTCGTTGGCAAGATAGAAACGACGTTCCGTCTCCACCACGTAATTGAACAGCGGGAGCACGGTGCGGTACTCCTGGACCAGGGCCAGCTCGATATCGGCCTCGTAGCGTTCGAGGTCCTCTTCGCTCATCGCCCTACGGGCGGACTGCCCGCTTCTCCTTGATCTTGGCCGCCTTGCCGATTCGGCCACGCTGGTAATAGAGCTTCGCCCGACGGACGTCGCCACGGGTCACCATCTCGATCCTGGCCAGGATGGGCGAATGGACGGGAAAGGTCCGCTCCACCCCGACGCCGAAGCTCACCTTGCGGACGGTGAATGTCTCTCGGGCTCCGGAGCCCTGGCGACGGATCACGGCCCCCTGGAAGACCTGGACGCGCTCACGGTTTCCCTCGACCACCCTCACGTGGACCTTCAAGGTGTCACCGGGGGCAAATTCGGGAATGTCGTCTCGCAGGCTCTCGCGATCGACGATGTCAGTGGGATTCATGGCGCGCGTCCCTTCGCTGGTCGATTTCGAGCGGCTCAGGCGACACCCATACCAGATGCTGACCTGCGGGTAACGGCCGACCGATGGGGCCTGCTGGAACTCGCCAGAATAGCCGCGTCCAGGACCCCGGTGCGGCGAACTCCGGCTCCGAGGTCGGGCGACGCCACCGGCTGGCCGCCGGGCTGGCCCCGCCCACGAGGACGCTCCGCCCCGGCCTCGATGGGCCTCAGGAACCAGAATCCCGCTCTTCGGTGTCCAGAAGCCGCTGTTCCTCTTCCGAGATCCCGCCCCGGGCCGCTATCAGGTCCGGGCGCTGCTCGATCGTCCTCTTGAGTGCCATCCGACGCCGCCATCTCTCGATCCGGGCGTGATCGCCGTTGCGCAGGACCTCGGGCACCTCCCAGCCCCGGAACTGCGCCGGGCGGGTGTAATGGGGGTATTCCAGGAGCCCGGAGGTGAAGCTCTCGTCCCGGGCCGAGGCATCGTTACCCATGACTCCCGGGAGGAGCCGTGACACGGCCTCGATCACGACGGCGGCCGCCGCCTCCCCCCCGGCCAAGACGTAGTCCCCAATAGAAAGCTCGCCGTCGACGAGATGCTGCGAGATCCTCTCGTCGACACCTTCGTAGCGGCCGCAGAGCAGGGAAAAGCCTCCCGAGGCGCTTCCGGCCAGACCGGCCAGCTCCTCCGCCACGGCCTGGTCGAAGCGGCGACCGCGTGGGCCGAGAAGAAAGAGGGGCCGGGGGGGATCCGCCGTCTCCACCGCCTCGAAAACCGGGCCGGGGGTGAGGACCATCCCGGCCCCTCCCCCGAAGGGGGAGTCGTCCACTGAACGGCGGCTGTCGCTCGTCGCATCGCGCAGGTCGTGGATCCGCAGGTCGAGCACTCCGTCCCGACGGGCCCGACCGAGCAGAGCGACAGAGCTGAAGGCATCCAGGAGTTCGGGAAAGATCGTGAAGACGTCCACCCGCATGGGATTCACCCCTCCCACCGACGACCCCGTCAGTCGAGCAGGCCGGCGGGAACGTCCACGACGATCCGACCCTGCCCGTGATCGACGACACAGCGCAACGGCACCAGGCCGCCGCCGTCGAGCTCGAGAAGATCACTGACCGGATTGGCCACGACCGCCGTCACCGTTCCGAGGAGGCGCCCGTCGGCATGATCGACGACGGTGGACCCCACCAACTCGTGGACCCACAGCGCCGATGGATCCTCGAGGGGGGCGGCACGCAGGACGCGGTCACGAAGTCCTTCGGCGGCGTCGATACCGTGGACTCCGGCGAAATTGACCAGCCAACGATGGCGGAACGGTCGTGAACTCTCGATGCGCAACTCGCCTCCGTCGGTCATGAAGACGGATCCCGGCATGGAACGCTCGGCGCGATTGCTCACGAAGTCGACGACGACCTCTCCGCTCAGTCCATGGGGCCGCACGACGCGCCCCACATCGAGAAAACCCTCGCCGGGCCCGTCCGCCGCGGGTGGGCGGCGGGGATCGTCAGTCGTCGACGAAGTCGACGTTGGTCTCCACCCCGTCTCGTGATCCCGCCACGCGCACGAGAGTCCGGATGGCTTGGGCCACCCGGCCGCGGCGCCCGATCATTCGACCCATGTCGCGCTGGGCGACATGGATGCGAAACCGGACGGTGCGACCGGAGTCATCGGCCTCGAGCACGACGGCGTCGGGGTCGGTGGCGATCGATCGGGTGATGTAATCGAGGACGGCGCGGGCCGTGCCTCCCTCGACGCGGTTGCCCGCCATGTCGTCCGCCACATTGATGTCGTTGACATCATCAATGTCATCGACCGCGTTACCGGCGGCCACCTCGTTGTAATCCTCGTCGCTCACTTGGCTTCCGCCGGACGGTACTCATCCCACGCCCCGGACTTGCGCAAGAGCTTCTCCACCCGTTCGGTGGGCGTTGCCCCCTGGCGCAACCACTTGAGGGCCTTCACGTTGTCGATCTCGACGATGGCGTCGGGTTCCGCGGCCGACCGGCCCCGCGGCGCGTACGTGCCGACGATCTCGATGAAGCGGCCGTCACGCGGCGACCGGCTGTCGGCCGCCACCACGCGGTAGGTCGGCTGCTTCTTCTTGCCCATCCGCATGAGACGGAGCTTTACGGCCACTATTTGACTCCCCTGGTCTTCCTGTATGCGTCACGCACCTTGGAGGTACGGACCTTCCATTGTGGCCCGTGGCGGACCCCACGGCGAAAAAGACCTCTCTGAGGCCTCGTCAAGGCTGACGACCTCGACCTCCGGCCTTCGGAGTGACCCGTCCGCCGCCCTTCTTCTTCTTGCTCCCTTTCAGGCCCTTTCCCCCGCCGCCGCCCGGGCCCCGCATGGGCGGCGACCCTCCCGGCAGCCCCATTCCGAGCTCACCGAAGGCGTCGGCACCCCCCGGGGCCAGCGACGCCAGGTCGCCCATCTGCTCGGACAGGACCTGGGCCGACTTCCCGCCACGACCCCCGAGCATCCCTCCGAGCATCCCGGGAGACTTGATCAGCTGCTGGGCGTCTTTGAACTGGCGCAGGAGCTGGTTGACCTCCTGGATCGAAGTGCCACTTCCGGTGGCGATCCGGCGGCGGCGGCCCCCGTCGATCAGGGAGGGATCTGCCCGCTCTTTCCCGGTCATCGACTGGATGATGGCCTCCACCTGGGTGATCTGACCGTCGTCGATGCTGGTACCGGCTTGTTTGAGCTCTTTGGGCACGCCCGGGAGCAGCGACAGGATGCCACCCAGGGAGCCGAGCTTCTTCACCTGCTGCAACTGCGAGAGAAAGTCCTCGAGGGTGAATCGACCTTCCATGAGGCGCTCGGCCCCACGCTGGGTGACGTCGCTGTCGAATTCTCGCTCGGCCTGCTCGATCAGGCTCATGACGTCGCCCATGCCCAGGATCCGGCTGGCCATGCGGTCGGGATGGAACTGATCGAAATCGGCGAGTCGTTCACCCGTGGAGGCGAAGGCGATCGGCTTCCCGACAACCTCCTTGACGCTCAGAGCCGCTCCGCCCCGGGCGTCGCCGTCGAGCTTGGTCAGGATGACTCCATCGAGGTCGAGGGTCTCGTGGAAGGCCTCGGCCGTGGCCACGGCATCCTGACCCGTCATGGCGTCGATGACGAGGAAGGTGAAGTGGGGACTGACGGCGTCCGAGATCCGACGGACCTCGTCCATGAGCTCCTGGTCGATGGCCAGCCGTCCGGCCGTGTCCACCACCAGGACGTCACGACCGAGGCGTCGGGCCTCGTTCAGTCCGGCGGTGGCCACCGTCACGGGATCCGTCGCCTCGCTGAAGACCGGCACCCCGGCCTGCTGACCAAGGATCCGAAGCTGCTCGACGGCCGCCGGACGTTGAAGGTCGGCTCCCACGAGCATGGGGTTGCGTCCCTGCTGGCGGAACCAGCGTGCCAGCTTGGCCGAGGTGGTGGTCTTGCCCGAGCCCTGGAGTCCGGCCAGGAGAACCACGGTCGGTGGTGCCGATGCGTAGCTGATCCGCAGGGTCTCGCCTCCGAGGATGCCGATCAGCTCCTCGTGGACCGCCTTGATGACCTGTTGGCCGGGACTCAGACTCCGGGAGAGGTCCTGGCCGACCAGCCGCAGGCGGATCCCGTCCACGAAAGAACGGGCCACCCGGACATCGACGTCGGCGTCGAGAAGAGCGGTACGGATCTCGCGGAGAGCGCCGTCGACGTCCTCATCGCTGAGCCGGCCCCGACCTCTCAGGCGGCCGAAGATCCCTTCGAGGCGGTCAGACAGGGTCTCGAACATGCGGCTGCTCAGGTTACCGGAGCCGGTGGACCGCCCGGACCCGCTGACCATGGCGGGAGAAGGGGATCAGTCGAAGAGAGCGTCCACGAAGGTGTCCGCGTCGAAGGTGATCAGATCGTCGGGACCCTCGCCGATGCCGACCAACTTCACAGGAAGACCCAGTTCGCGCTGGATGGCCACCACGATCCCGCCTTTGGCCGTGCCGTCGAGCTTGGTCAGCACCACCCCGGTGACCCCGACGGCGTCGAGGAACTGCCGGGCCTGGGTGACACCGTTCTGCCCCGTCGTGGCGTCGAGGACGAGAAGAA
>Ga0307372_10008517_pt1 | contig 14392 bp, 17 predicted proteins | sample OX1MG_FD_202533 | JGI IMG/M metagenome (GOLD analysis project Ga0307372, IMG submission 202533) | Soil microbial communities from Risofladan, Vaasa, Finland - OX-1 | ecosystem: Environmental > Terrestrial > Soil > Coastal area > Acid sulfate soil | place: Finland: Risofladan, Vaasa | collected...
AAGGCACTTGCTCCCTGTACACCTGCAGAGCGGCGGCACACACAGCGAGCGGAGCGAAGAGGCTGAGCAGACTCAGCAGCTGCCCATAGCCACTCGCAGAGCCCACGGCCGATGACGGATTACCGATGTAACCGAGCGTGCCGGTCGTTGCCTCGCTGGCGAGTCGGGCTGCAATCCCGACGGCATAAAGGATCCAGGGTGCTGCAAGACCCCGCACCTCGTCGCCGAACCGCATGCGCAGCGCCGACAGAGCACGCGCCGACATCCGGCGCGCCGGACGGCCTGGCCCTACCAGATAACCGAGCATCCACCCACTCACCCCGACTGCGACCAGCGACAGCGCCCGCAGGACGCTCGAGGTAGCAATCTCCGCAGCTGTCCCGGTCTGCGACTGGCTCCAGGTCACTGATGAAATACCAAAGGCTGCGCAGTACCAAAGAAGAATCCATGATCCAAGCTTCCAGTCGGCGAGCCCCAGTCTGGCGCCGTGACTTGCTCCGACTAGACACAGCAAGCCAGCGGCGTAGCTACCTAAGGCAAGGCCACCCCAGACAACCGCATTCGTTGGCCAGTCCGATGTAGCCAGTGCTTCGTAGAACAGGCTGATCGCGACAGCAAACAAGACCAGCGCAGTGATGGCCAGCGGCAGTGCCGTCAGTACCGGCTGGCGAATGTCGGCGGGTGCTGCGCTCACGACACCTTCTCCAGAATGGTTGTCAGCCGCCGCTCGTAGGAGTGATCGCGATGAGCACGCCGCGCCGCGGCGTCGCCTAGTCGCGCGGTCAGGCCGGGCTCGTTAAGCAGCCGAGTTGCCCGGTCAAGGAGCTCATCAAAATCTTCAAAGGCCAGCACCTCGTCGCCGACGTCGAAGACCTCCGGCAGCTTGGGTCGGAACTCGTTAATGACCGCCGCTCCGCACCCGGCAGCCTGAAAGAGCCGTCCGTTAACCCCCGCCACCTCCGCCGGGTGCATCGTGTTGAGCACCCCCGCTGCGGATCGGTAGATCCGCGCCTTCTCGTCACGGGTAACGTACCGGCCTGCATATACGGCCCGGGTCGGCGTCTCACCCAGCCAACGGGGAATACCGACACCATACAGCTTCACCGGAATTCCCTTTGCGATGAGCCGGTCTAGCAGCCGAACCCGGTACGGGTACATGGTCCCAGGCACGACCAGGTAGGGCTCGGTGCCAGCCGGGGCAACCGGTCGATGCCGACCAGGGTTGCAGGCTTCGGGCAAGTAATACGCGGGCAGCCCGAGGACGTCCCGCACACGGTCGACGATATGCGGCTCCTTGAAGAACAGGACATCGTAGGGTGCGAGCAGCATCAATTGCCGACCCAACTGTGACACATTATCGGTGAACCAAAACGCGACCCGAGCGCCATCACGCTTGATCAGTTTCACTGTGCCCGGCATGAGCCGCAAGTCGATATTTACGATCACCTCGCACTCGGCCTCCAGGGCCGCGCGCGCGATCTGGCGCTGGGCCCGCTCGTCAAAGCTCGGCAGAGCCATCCGAATGAGATTCGTAGCGTTATGGGCGTGTCGATTCCGATGACTCGGATGGACTGGGCCAAGCGCAGTGACCTCCTGACCCATGCGACGCAACGTTTCTGCAATATTGTCCGCGAACTCATCCCGGCCCACCGGCCCGATAACGCCGACCCGCACGCTCGCCCCCTCAACCGACTAGTATAAGAGATAATGATATCGTGGAATACGTTCTCCATGGTGGTGAACGCGCATTTCACCTCGCACGTGCCTCCCTACCTCCACAGCGCGGCACCAAATGCGAGTGGGGCCACCGTGCTGCCGAATTGGCCAGTCATTAATCCTGAGCCACACTACGCTCGTAGACGAAGAAGTCTGCACGCCCCGGCTCCTCATTCGGGCCGCGCGTTACGTTAGCCAGGCGCCACTCCGGACAATTTTCCTCCACCCAACGAGTGAAACGCCTGTGACGCACATGCGGCGCGGTGCCGCGCATCTCAGTATCAGATGAGTACACAATCACGTATCGCTGACCGGCGGCAAAGAGCTGAGTCATGTAGATCTCGAATACCGCATCCTCGACCAAGTGATAGACGACGTCAAGAGACATCGCCAGGTCAGAGCTGAACAAGCCAGCGCGGTCAACGAAGGCCTCTCCGTCATAGAGGAAAAAGCTCTTGGCCGGATCCGGGGAGAAGCGGCGCCTACATAGGGCAATCGCCGATCTCGATACGTCCAGACCGACATAACGAGGATACTCGGCCATCGACAACTGGTTCCCATCACCGCAGCCGAATTCTACGATCGAGCATACGCGATTTTCGCGAACGAATGTGTTCAGGAACTGCGCTTTGGCGTCGGCGAGAATACCATAGGACCCTGGCCCACTCAGCTCACCGCTCCTATAATTTTCCTCCCAGAAACTCGTGGAGCCAGAAAAATCCACACGCTGACGGAAAATGGATAGCTGACGCACTCCCGGTAGCGGTCGCACCAGATCCTTAATTGTCACAATTGCCCCCTACTTGACTTGATTGACCTTAAGGCGGCCGATGAGCAGCCGCTGGAGAAGTCCAATGTCGCTGGGATCATGACACCTTCTCGAGGATTGTCGTGAGCCGTCGCTCGTAGGAGTGATCGCGATGAGCACGCCGTGCTGCGGCATCGCCCAGTTGAGCGGTCAAGCCGGGCTCGTTAAGCAGCCGGGTCACCTGGTCAAGGAGCCCATCAAAATCCTCGAAGGCCAGCACCTCCCTGCCGATGTCGAAGAGCTCCGGCAACATGGGGCGGAACTCCGTAATCACCGCCGCACCGCACCCGGCAGCCTGGAAGAGCCGCTCATTGACTCCGGTTATCTCCGCCGGGTGCATAGTATTGAGCACACCAGCCGCAGCCCGGAACACTCGCGCTTTCTCTTCACGCGCAAGATACAGGCCGGCATGAGCGAGCCGTGCCGACGTGTCACCCAACCAATGCGGAAAATTGGCACCGTATATCTTGAGCGGTATCCCTTTGGCTATGAGCCGCTCAATGATTCGCACTCGATAGGCGTACATGTTGGCGGGTACGACGAGGTACGGGTCAGTTCCGGCCGCGACGAGTGGTCGATGCCACCCGGGATTGCAGGCTTCGGGGAGGTAGTACACAGGAAGCCCGAGGTTCGCGCGCAGTCGGTCGACGACATGCGGCTCTTTGAAGAACAGGACATCGTAGGGCGCTAGCAGCATCAACTGCCGCCCAAGTTGCGACACGGCATCGGGGAACCAGAAGGCCACTCGCGCGCCATCACGCTTGATCCGCTTCACTGTGCCCGGCATCAGCCGCAAGTCGATATTTATGACCACCTCGCACTCGGCCTCCAGGGCCGCTAGCGCGATCCGGCGCTGAGCCCGCTCGTCCAAGCGCGGCAGCGCCATTCGGGTCAGCATCGCCGCGTGATGGACCTGCCAGGCGTTGCGGTGGCTCGGATGAACAGGGCCGAGTTCAGTGACCTGATGACCCATGCTGCGCAGAGCATCCGCAATATTGTCCGCGAACCTATCTGGGCCCAGGGGCCCGATAACGCCAATCCGCACCTTCTGCCCTCCTCAGCCGGTCACTATCGGTGATGATCATATCACCGAACGTCTACCTTGGGATGGTGAACGCGAACCGAAGCGCGTCAGGGCATCTGGGTACTTGCCATCGGACTTCCACCACGCGATCGACGGCAGCTTGCTGGCCATCAAAGGCGCGCAAGCGACGTAGTTTCCCTCGACGAACGTCTCTAGCTCGGGGTCCCAGCCAGGGTAGAACTCGATTCCGAATGGCGTCAGTTTGCCGATGCGATAGCCCAATGGTTCTAGCAACTTAAATACATCTCGGAGAAAAAATCGTGGATAGATCCACCGGTGATTATACTCGAATTGTGCAACCGATATGCGGTGCTCGGCGAACAGTCTCTCCGCCCCGCGGAGCACAGCCAGATCGTGGCCTTCCGCATCGATCTTGACGAGGGAGATCTGATCTAGTCTTGCCTCATCCGCATACATCGCCAACGTCATCATCGGTACTACCTCTGTCGTGAGACCGTCGGGCATTCGATCTGACATGTGTAGCGAGTTAGTACCGGCCCCTGGCGCGACCACATGCAAGATCGCAGATCCGTCTCTATCACCGAGAGCGGCTCGGTTCAGTGTCGCATGCTGGCCTGCTAACGCTTCCGAAAGGCGCGAGAAGGTGTAGGAGGACGGCTCGAATGAGTGTAGATCCAGCTCCCCCAGCTGCTGTGTCCGACGCGCTGCGGCGAGGACCAGGTTCGCCCACTGGCCCAGATTCGCACCAACGTCTACGACATGAAAGGTGCGGCCAGCCGGAGTTAGGCCTAGCATCCAGTCCACAAGCGAGGCTTCACCGTTAACCTCCCGGCCGTTCCGAACATCTAAGCGCGCACGTAGAAGGACGAACCTAGCAGCCCGAACAACCTGCCGTCGGCCAACCGCACGGCATGCGACGTCCGTGACAGTAGTAGCGGCTCTTCGTAACATGGCATTAGTTCCTTATCATTATGAAACGAGGCGGTCTGGCGTGACAGGGCGCTTGAAACCACTGCCGCGGCGGTGCCTGGGCAGGCGTCCGAGCGAGCGGACCATCGAGACGTAAGCGACGCCGTAGGCAACGGTCGACGCGATAGCAGCGCCTGCGACACCGATCATCGGCAGCAATAGAATGAGCAGTGCGACGGTGAAAACGGCCGCTAGCCCCTGCGCCCAAGCGACCACCTTCGGATGATTTCTGCCACGCAACAGGTCACCGACAACTTGATTACAGGCCAGGAAGATTGCGCCCGGCGTCAGTATCCATAGCAGCGGAACCGCTCCACGGTACCCGGGACCGAATACCAGCGGAACGAGCCAATATGAGGCGACGTCGAGCGGAAGGAGGATGCCAATGGCTATTCCGGCACTCCCCCATATGGCCGTACGCTGCATTCGACGAGTTGTGTCGGTTACGGTATGCTGCGACGCTAGTCGTGGGAAAACTACATTGCCGATGGCCGAAACAACTGGTATCGGCAGTGAACTGAGAGATACAGCGATCGCATAACGGCCAAGCATTGCCGGCGCTACAGTCTGCGACAAGACGAGCTGGTCAAGCTGAGCATTAAGTGCGGCAGGGGTCATGGCGGCGATCTGCGCCATGCCGTATGCGGCAAGCGGTCTCACTAGCGCCGTCTGCGCGCGTCCTGGCGCCAATCCGGAGAGCCTGCAGCAGCGATACGCCCAGCCGAGTTGCAGCAGCATCGTCGCGGCCAGGATAATCATTACGCTTTCCAGGCTAAGCACGCGGATCTTCCACAAGACGACGGTCACAAGAACACTAAGTACCGACTGGCTAACGCGTACGGCGTTCCATCGGCGGAGGTCCCGTGCCTGCAACGAGAATGTATAACTTGCGCCGACAAATGCCATTATCGTCGCGCCAAATGCTATGCGGTAGCCGGTTGTCTCGCTAGCATTCCCGTGAGCCAGAATGGGAGCGAGCAACATGCCGGCCACAAGAACAATCGAGCCCGTAGCTAGCATCATCGCCCGTGATGTCGCCACGTATTGACGGGCACGATCCGGGTCATGCGAGACATAGAAGCACAGCGCCTCTGGCTGGCCCATGCCGCCAATAATCAGCGCGATGCCAAACCACGCGCTAATGGCCGCGTACTCGCCGCGAACCGTTGGGCCGAACGCCCGGGCAACGATGACCCCGCCTAACCCGGCAGCTAGCGTCGACGTGACGTTGAATCCCGCTGTTCGCACGATGCTGCGCAGGATGCCCGGCCGACGGAATGTCGTGGCAAGGCCGTGGAGTCGACTCGATGCTACGTGCGCGGTCACGGGTTCTCGACACTCGGGCCGGACAATCGGCTTATGCCGATCGCGGGGATCATAGCAAGCGCGCCGATCCAACCCTTCCCGTTGATTATCAATGCTCCGGCCGAATCCATCCAGCTATCCCGCGCTCCCTCATGACAAGCGACGACAGGTTCGGCCCGCGTTCCACCCGCCGTTAGCCTGTCAGGCCAGGGACCAGCCATAGACCGCGGCGCAGGCTCAGATCGCGAAGCATACGACCGGTTACGAAGTTTCAAGGCTCGGGTCATCTGGGCTTACGCGCCACGAAGGTGAGATTCTGCGTGACGACGTGCCCGCGGAGCGCCCCAGTCTCGGCCGCCAACGCAAGCCGGTAAAAAGCGCTGACGCCTTTCCACGCGACCAGTCGCGCGGCACTTATCACGCCGTGCGCAACGGGTGGACACGACATGACGGTGACCGACTCGAGACCAGCCGCGGCGGCCAACTGGCGAGCGCTGCGCTCCGTGAACCACGACTCATGCGTGAAATCGCCATACCGGATATGCCCCCCGAAGGGACTGACTGCGTTCGGCACTCTCGCGACGAACACTCCTCCTGGCATCAGCCCGAGCGTTACGCGGTCGAAAGTGTCGAGCACCTCCGACTTGGTGAGGTGCTCTAGCAGGTCAGTGGCCACTACAGCCGCGAATTGACCGAAGCGTTCCGTGAGTGCCTCTCGGTAGTCCCCTTCCAGGACCTGGTGCAATCCGGCCGAGTGGGCGAGAGCTACCTGTTGGGCGCTTACGTCCACACCTACGGCGTCGTAGCTGTCGGCGAGCAGCAAGCGCACTAGCTGACCTTGTCCGCAGCCGATGTCCAAGACAGGCCCGGCGTCGGCCGACGGAAGCACCGGACGGATGTCGCGACGGTATATCAGCCCGGCCGCTTCTTCATCGGCGCGGCCTGCGTGCTGCGAGGCATACGCCTCATAGAGACGGTCTCGTAGCTGCCCGTCCGCCGCGTCGGTCACGATCCGAGTATATGAGATTACGATCTGCGATCAATGGCCTTCAGCTAATCGCCTCCGCAGCGTGCGTCGCCGCCCCGCGCGGCTCGGCGAGCCGACGACATCGCCGGCCAGTCTCCCCGTCGGTGACCTAGCCGACCGGAGCAGCGCTACCAGCGCCACCTCGCCAGACTCAGACTTTGCTGCGGACAGCCTGGTTACCCAAGGTCTCCCACCGCCATCTCACATGCGGGACCTCTCATTGACAGGACGGCCGCCGGTACTGTGAGTTACTATATAATTACTATGCGTTGCAACTACCATATGCGGTCTGCCCGCACAGCTGCCCCCCCGGCACTCGCTGACATGGATACGCCTGACCTGAAGGCCGAGGTCCGCGGGTTCTGGGACGCGGCATCGTGCGGCGAGGTCTACGCGGATGGCCTTACGGCCGACCAGCGATTTCGCCAACATGCGGCAGCGCGCTACTCGCTTGAGCCTTACATCCACCGCTTCGCACGATTTGAGGATGGCGCCGGCGAGGACGTCCTTGAGATCGGCGTAGGCATGGGAGCCGATCACCTGGAGTGGGCCAAGAGTGGCCCGCGTCACCTGGCTGGCGTGGACCTAACCCCTCGTGCCGTGGCCTGGACCAGCCAGCGGCTCGCAACCTACGGATTTGCGTCCGAACTGAAAGAAGGGGATGCCGAACGCCTTCCCTTCCAAGATAACTCGTTTGGCATCGTCTACTCCTGGGGCGTCCTTCACCACTCGCCTGACACGTCGCAGGCCTTCCGTGAGGCCCATCGTGTGCTCCGGCCGGGAGGCACTCTCCGGGCGATGATCTACCACCGGCCATCCATCGTCGGATTGATGCTCTGGGCTCGCTACAGCCTCGCCACCGGGCACCCGGCTTGTAGCCTCACCGAGGTTTACGCCCGCCATCTAGAATCCCCGGGGACCAAGGGCTACACCGTTGCCGAGGCCCGCCATTTGGTAGCACCGTTCGGCGCCTGCAAGATCAACAGTGCAGTCAGTTTCGGGGACCTGCTTCTCGGTGAGGTCGGCCAACAGCACACTGGGCGCGCGCTCACCATCGCCAAGCGGTTTTGGCCACGGCCATTGGTACGCCGACTGCCGGTGCTCGGGTTGCTGCTCCTGATCGAGGCCACGAAATAGCTCCGCCGCCGTATGCGGCAGGCGTTGCGCGGCGAGGCCTTAGCGGTCACGCATACCGGTCGACCTAGATGACCTTGTCATAAGCGTTCGCGGCGCACTAACAGGTACGCGGGCTCATCGCCCACAGGTACGCGGGCTCATCGCCCAGCAGTATGCGCCACCGCCGTTGCATACCCGTCCTCGGTCACACCGCCACCGGGCGGAAGATCCCGGCTCTGCGGTGTGCGATCCCCTCGTTCGGGCGCTCTATCCAACGTTGCTCGCCGCTATCGTTACCGACTCGAAGCAGCAACACGCTTAATCGCCAGGGCACGCGAACACGTCAGCGCCGAAGTTCGCGCCGACCACTGGCACGAGCGAGCCGTCGCGGTCGGGGCGATACAGCACGTATCCGTACTTGGCGAGCAGGTCGGCCACGGGCCGGCGGTCAGTGCCGAGCGCGGTCATAGAACAGGCATTCCATTCCAGCTGGATCATCTTGATACGCCCATCGGACAGAGCGTGCTCACATCCCCGAAGCACTTCGATCTCGAAGCCCTCTACGTCAATCTTAATGCCTGCTACCACCCGGTCTTGGATGATCGAGTCAATGGTAACGACCGCTGTTTCAGCGGCACCTTCTGGATCCATTCTATTCAAAGCATCCAATCCACTTGTGAATCGGCATGTACCGCATATTGCTCCAGCGGCCATATGCAGCGTCTCTACGGGATAGTCATTAAGCGCCACGTTTTCCTCAAGTAATGCAAATGTGTCAGGCGCCGGCTCGAGGGCGACCACTTCAGCTCCCAGTTCAGCCGCCCAGATTGTGTAGGTTCCCACGTTGGCCCCAACATCTACAAATAGGTCGCCAGGCCGCAAGACCCTTCGCCATGCCATCATTTCAGCGTAGTCGGGCGGATTAGCACATACGACCTTCGCTACTGCTTGCCTATGGAGAGGCGTCCAGATCCTTGACCGCTGGCCAAGCGCCGTCTGGGTCCTTTGGTGAAGCACTTTAGCTTGAAACTGAAAATTCGCGAATCTAAGTAAACCGGACACTCGAGATCCCCGATTTGCCGGATGTTGCCAGATAAACCTGATAACGTATGCAAGCTCCTTAGCGAACGCTGATGTGAAAAAATGGGAAATTCGCGAACTGCTTCTAAACTGAATGATCATCGATGCCTCCGATTGCCTCTAGCCACACGCCCAGGTGGAGGCTGTTTCCCACAAGGACAGCCTCTTTTCACCCAACGTCAGGCTCGCTGCGTCCGTCGATCGGGCGCGCGCTCCTAGCGATGCTGCCTCGTGGCAGGACTTGACTGGTGTTAGTCACTCAATGAGTGTACGTACTCACTCTGTGTCATGACTGGTATTCGCCAATGCGGACCGCCGGATCTTGGCTGACAGCTATCCCTCCTGGCGGGCATGCAGCGCGTTGCGCCACGCCCTGGCCGGCCTCCGAACGGCATCCGCCTGCCGTCGCGCCATCGCCATCTCCGCGACCTTCACGACCACCGCGATCACCACGGCCGCCCGGAGCGCCAGCAGCATCCCCGGCAGCCCCTGCTCGAACCTGAGCGCGGCGGTCACGGCCCCGGCGAGCAGGACCGCCCGCGCCGTGGTCCACTGCGACAGCAGCCACCGCTCGCCCCTGCCGGCAAGGACGCCGAGGAATCCCAGCAGAACGATCAGCCACAACGGCGGCAGGAAGCCGGAGTACAGGCCAGGGAGGCCCGGGAGGAAGTTGACCTGCTGCATGGCGAACCCGTCCAGCTCGGCCTGCACGGGGTTCAGGTCGTGGGCCAGCTTCGACGGCCATAGGGCACTCGGCACGGCCAGCAGCACTGACTCGGGCACGGCTGCGGCGCCTAGCCGGGGCTGGCCGAGGTGCTCAGCCTGCACGATGGCGCCTGCGAAGTCGGTGCCGTCCAGCCGGACCGCGGCCTGCGCCACCAGGCCTGGGGTGCCCTGCGGTGACGTGCCCCACAGCGCGCCCAGCCCCCCGGCGAGAGCGGTAACCCGGGCCCCGAGGCCGCTGTCCCGGTAGTAGATCGACCGGCCCTGCTCGGCCCTGACGCCCGTGATCGCCAGGATGGCCACGGCGGTCAGAGCCACGGCTACGCGCACCTGCATGCCCGTCGGGCGCCTTCCCGCAGAGGCCAGCAGCGCCAGCAGCGCTATGGCGTCGATGAGGATGGGCGTCCGCTCTCCTGCTGCGGCGAGCAGGAGCGACTGCGCGGCCAGGATCGGCAGGAACAGCCGGGTGTCGTGCCGCAGCAGGAAGCTGAACGCGGCCACCACCACCATGATCACGAAGAACGTGGACGCGAGGCTAGACGACAGCGACGTGGTCGCCCCAGGTGATCCGCCGCCGTTGTATCCGCGCCCGGAGTAGGTCAGGACCGCCAGCGGGACGCAGGCCAGCGCCAGCAGCCGCCAGTCCAGCATCCTCGCCGCTACCCTGACGTCGGCCGGTTCTGGCTCGGCCATGACCCGCTGCGGCCGCGTCAGCAGGTAGCACGCGGTGAACGCCAGCATCGCCCCGGACAGGATCAGCGTGGCCTGGTCGACGTACTGCTGCTGCACGCCCCGCCGGTAGATGTCCCAGGTGCCGATGGACCCGAAGCTCAGCAGGACCGGCGAGACGCCCTGGTAGACGGCGCTCGCCAGGATCAGCAGCGTGACCGGGCGCCGCAGCCATGTCTTGCCCAGCAGATGCCGTAAGGCTAGGACCGCGACGAGCTGGAGGAACAGGGCTGTCATCAGGGTGACGCTCATGGCGGGACCTAACTGTCACTGGGCGGCTACCGCAGGGAATCGGCTTGCAACCGGGCGGCGCGTATGTACATCGGCGGCGGATCTTCGTCCTCGTCCTCATCATCATCGTGCTCATCCCGCTATTCCGCTGACCGAGACAACGGCAGCGTGCCGACGCCAGCCACGAGCGGAGGCGCTAGTGCAATGCCCGCCAGTCCTGGGCGCGTCGGTCCACGCGCTCGCCGTGTAGCCGCACACGGCGAGCCCGGCGTCGTCAAACCGGGAGAGCGATTCAGCACGGCGCCGGTGCTCCGCTCACCGCAGGGGTCGTCGTGGTGGCGGTCGTTATCGGGGTGACTGCGTCATTGTCCCGGCTGTCATCGCTTACGGGCTCCCTCGAGGCGCTGCTCATGACCATGCACGCGATACTACTCTTAGTAATTCTCCATTACCCATTGCGATAAGCTCTACAGGTTGTGCTTTGCGCCAGCGGATTGTCGCCGCTGAGGCGCCGAGGCACTCCGGTAGCGGCAGCCAGGCCAGACGCACCCGAAAACGCGGTGCGCACGGATGCCGCGAGTGCGCTGAGCAGGCAGCCGGCTCGCCGCTTCACGTTGCCTCGCCTGTGCACGCCCGGGCAGCGGGCCGCGACTGGCATGATCGGCCGCGTGACGCTGCTGCTGTCCCGGTCTGACCTGGAACGCCTGCTGGATGTGGATGCCTGCCTCAGCGCCCTGGAACAGGGTTCATCATCGGCCTCCCGGTCATTAGCCCGCAGCGGATTCGCACGGATCTGCCCGGTGCAGGCACAGCGACTGTCCTCATCCCAGGGCTGATCAACGGCTCCCCGCGTACACGTACACGGTCAAGGCGAACGCCAAGTTCCCGTCAGCACGGCCTGCCCTGCACGGCGTGGTCTGCCTGCACCATCTCGCAACCGGCGAACTCCTCGCGCTGGTGAACTCGGCGACCGTGACGGCATGGCGGACTGGTCTTTCAGCGGCGCTGGGCACCCACGCGCTCGCCCGCCCCGATGCCACAGCTGTTGCGGTCATCGGCGCCGGCGCGCGGGCCGAACTCGTGCTGCGCGGTCTTGCGGCACTCCGGCCGCTCGGCCACCTGCTGGTCAACGACCTCGATCCCGGCCGGGCCGCGAGCTTCGCCAGACGCCATGGCACCACCGGGCCGGGTATCTCGTCTGAGGTGATCCGCGACGCGGCTACGGCTGCGCGCAGCGCCGATATCGTCACGCTCGCCACCTAGTCCCGCGAGGCCCTGCTGTGCCCGGCTGATGTGCGACCTGGGACCCACATCACATCGCTGGCACCGATGAGCCCGGCAAGGCCGAACTCGCCCCCGACCTGCTGCGGGGTAGCCGCGTCATTGTCGATGACGTGTCCCTCGCAGTCGCGATGGGCGCGCTGAGCAACGCCGGGCTGACCTCAGCCGACGCAGCAGGCACCCTCGCCCAGGTGCTTCAAGGCCGGATGCCCGGCCGCCGCGACACTGATGAGATCACCATCTACGCCCCGGCCGGGCTGCCGTGGCAGGACCTGGCGCTCACCTGGGTTGCCTATCGCAGCGCATTGGACAGCGGCACCGGCCTTGAGTTCGATTTCCTCAGCTGATACGTCCTCGCGCCTTATGACGGCACCGGCTTAGACGATCACGGCTCCGGCCAGGGTCCGTGACGAGCGGCCATAGGCCGGACTACAAGAATCGAGCGCCACCGACGAGCCGACTTCCTCAGCGGACGTAGTAGCCCTTGCCGCGCACGCTGACGATCAGGCCCTCGTCCCGCAGAGTCGTCAGCGCTCGCGCCGCGGTCCGGTGAGATACCCCGTGCTCCTGGGCGAGGCTGAGGATCGAGGGCACCCTGCCAGTCAGCCTGCCCGTGGCGATCTTCCTGCGGAGCAGCGCTGAGAGCTGCTCATGCAGCGGAACCGGCGAGTCATTGTCGAGCACGGAACCAGCCAAGCCCCCCGTGGCGCACCCGTGTCTATTAGGGTCTACCCGTGCGCACACGTGTGTACCCTTAGAGAAGCTACGACGACCCAGGAAGGTGGCCATGCGGGATGACAGACGGGGTGCGACAGACAGCCCTGGAGGATCTGCAGCGGGAGTTCCCCGACTGGATAGTCACGATGGACCGGGATTTCACCGGATTCTGCTTTGCCTACCGGCAGTCGGGCAGCGCGACCCTGAGCGGCAAGGACCCGGCCGACTTGCGAGACCAGATCCGCAACTGGCTGGGGAGGCACAGTGAGCTGGACTGACCACCCGAGCGGCAGCCCCGCCGCAACCGGCACTCCCCCGCCCGCCGCCAGCCCCGACCATCTCGCCTCCGCTCGCGAGTTGCTGGTGCGCACCGCTGAGCTTCCGGACACCAAGCGCGAGTTGCTGCACGTGCTGAGCGAGTACCGGACGGCCCTGTTTACCTTCGCCGTCGCAACCGCCTCCGACGGGCGCGGCGCAGACCGCGCGTGAGACCGCCCGCGCACAGCGACGACGACGGGTGTCAGGGCCGCTGGCTCGACGTCCCCCGATCGCGACCGGCTCCTGATCACGGTCTGTGCTTCACGCGGCGAAGAATCCGCGAGAACGGGAGCGAGAACTTGGGCTGACCTCATGGCTCAGGCCTGCCAGGGTGCGCAACTCCGCACGCGGCATTGCCTGGCTGAGCGCTCGGGCCGTTTCGCCCATGAACGGATAACTCGCGCCGCCGTGCATCACCAGCGCGGGTAGCGCGTACCCAGCCGGCGCCTCAGCCGAGGTGGTGGACCTCCTGGAGCCCGTATACCGGCGTCGGAATCCCGACCTGGCGGGCCTTGAGCTGCAGCGCGAGGTACAGCGAGTAGTGCCGGGACTGATGCAGGTTGCCGCCGTGGAACCACAGGGCCTCCTGCTGCGTCGGCTTCCACATGTTGCGCTGCTCGCCCTCCCAGGGCCCGGGGTCCTTGGTGGTGTCCGAGCCCAGGCCCCAGCACTTGCCGACCTTGTCGGCCACCTCCGGCGAGATCAGATCGGCCGCCCAGCCGTTCATCGAGCCGTACCCGGTGGCGTAGACGACCAGGTCGGCCGGCAGCCGGGTGCCGTCCGCCAGCACGACGGCGTCCTGCGTGAGATGGTCGACCTGCCCGTGCGCCAGCTTGACCTCCCCGCTGGCCACCAGGTCGGCCGCGCCGACATCGATGTAGTAACCCGAGCCGCGGCGCAGGTACTTCATGAACAGGCCAGAGCCGTCGTCCCCCCAGTCGTGGTCGAAGCCGGCGGCCTCCAGCCGGTCGTAAAAGTCCTGGTCTCGCTCCCGCATCTGCTCGTACAGCGGAATCTGGAACTCGTGCATGATCCGGTACGGCAGGGACGCGAACGTCAGGTCCGCCTTCTCCGTCGTCATCCCCGAGGCGACTGCCTGCTCGGAGTACAGCGCGCCCACCCCGATCTCCATCAGCGAGTCGGACCTGACGATGTGCGTAGAGGAGCGCTGCACCATGGTCACGTCCGCGCCGTGCTCCCACAGGGCGCCGCAGATGTCGAAGGCCGAGTTGTTGGACCCGATGACCACGCAGGTCTTTCCCCGGTAGGCGTCCGGGCCGGGGTGGGCGGAGGAGTGGTGCTGGTCGCCGCGGAAGATCTCCTGGCC
>Ga0307372_10008519_pt1 | contig 14389 bp, 14 predicted proteins | sample OX1MG_FD_202533 | JGI IMG/M metagenome (GOLD analysis project Ga0307372, IMG submission 202533) | Soil microbial communities from Risofladan, Vaasa, Finland - OX-1 | ecosystem: Environmental > Terrestrial > Soil > Coastal area > Acid sulfate soil | place: Finland: Risofladan, Vaasa | collected...
TGACACAAAGACCGAAGCGGAGCGGGCGGGGGTGAACCCCGCGCCTACGAAAGGCAACGAGATGCGGCCCGAAGCCGCGCTGATTTTCAAGGCGTTGGCGACCTGACCAAGGGTAAATGCCTCATGTCAGCCAGCGAAAGGCGCTGGCGGGGCATGAGCGACAGGAAATAGATTCCTCGCCCCGCAGAAGCCTCTGGAACGCAAAAAGCGCGACGCACTCCACATCATGGCTCCTCCTCCCTCGCTGAAGGCTCCAGGGCGCGCGTAAGGGCCCTAAATGCGGCCCTGGTAGGCTCCCGGAGTTTGTCAGCAGCCAGCTAAAGCCGATTCGGGAACCGCGGGCAGATGTGGGACTCGTGGGAGCGATTTGGTAACGAAATCACCCCGGCGGGCCGAGCGCGTTTGACGGGCTTTGGGCCAGGATCCACGCAGTGTATTGAATCGTAAGGCCTTAGTCGAAGCGCCTGGATGGCTGTCGCCATGCTCTTATACCCGTGGCTAGACGAATCGAGATTGTAACAGCTGATCCGAGGAGCAGGATGCACATGAGCAAGCGAAAGAATTCGACCGGCGGCTTCACCCTCGTCGAGCTCGCGGTGGTTTTGATTGTCATGTTGGTCATGTTCGCGGTCGGAATGCCTTCCTTCCTGCGAGCCTATAGCGCGTATCGATTGAACAACGCGGCCGCAGGAGTGGCTGGAGTTTTGCAATCCACCAGATTTCAGGCCATACGGCTGAACACGCGGGTCAATTGTCTGATTCAGCAGAATTCGAACGGAGCAACGAATGTCTGGGCGGACTCGAACGGAGACGGAATCGAGCAAAGTACGGAAAACCAATTCCTCTTGAGCGGAGTCGTCACGCTGGTGCCAGCGGCGAACGTTCCCAACATAGGAAACCTGGCTACGGCAATTGGGGTCAGCACGCTAACGGCTATTTCCCCGACGAATGGCACGGCTACATTTGACGCGCGTGGGGCAGTAAGTCCACCCGGAGTATATGTGCTGTGTGTCGGCTATGTTGCGCACCCCAATGCCGGCGCCCGAGCGGTGGTCTTGATGCCTTCTGGAATCATTCAGACGTGGTCCACGGACGCTGCTGGAAACTGGTGGCAGATCAACTGACGAAGGATGGGAAAACCGAGTATGCGACAACCATTCAAAACGAACAGGGAAAGACAACGCGGATTCACCATCCTCGAGATGCTCGTGGCCACGGTGGTGCTGGTGATCGGCATCGTGGGCGTGGCGAAGTTGGTGCCCGTCGCGATTAATTTGGATGCCGCGAATCGGAAAGATTCCACCGCGCTAGTGATCGCGCAGCGTGAAGTCAATGCGTTGCTTGATCAGCCGCTTGGCAACGCGACGTTTAGCGACCCCCAAGGCATCGTGTGTCCGGCAGCAAGCACCTGCGACCTAGGGAATCCAGCGCAGCCGCTAGTGGTCGTGGGCAGCCCCGTGATCATGTTCGGGGACCGGCCTTTGATTAACTACAGCCAAGCACAGGTAGCTGGCTACAGCTCTAACTATACCGACCCCGACAATCCGACACACGCCTCATACGACGTCCGCTGGGCGGTAATCACGTTTGCGAACGCCCAAGGTATTCCGTTCGCCAAACGTTTCATTGTCGGTGTACGCCGGCAAGGCGGTAACTCACCGTTTCTGCCAATCACTCTGGATACGATGGTGGAAAAATGACAAGCGCGCGGAAGCGAAAAAACGAGGAAGGGTTCACGCTGATCGAGACGATGGTCGCGTTGGCGATGTTCCTAGTGATCTGTGGAACGATGTTTGGCCTGTTGAACTCGTCACAGGCGCGGTACCACACGGAGTCGCAGGTGCTTAGCTCGTTCCAGCAAGCACGCCTGGGAATGGACCAAATCGTGCGCGACGCCGACGATTCGGGCTATCCGCCTTTCGACAATTTCTCGGTGCTCCCTTCCGGCTGCAGTGTCAGCCAACCGTGCGCCGCCTACGCCAACTCTCCCATCGCCTGGCACCCTGGCTACATGAGTCTTACTCCGTGTTTAATCGGCACCGCCGGCGGAGGTACCTGTCAGACCCCGGGCGATTTTGACGTAGTCTTCGAAGAAAATCCCAACAACACCTTTGTGCAGTGGATCCGGTATCAGCTGGTTGGAACCACCCTTTACCGCGGCGTGGCTCAAAAGTCAAACGGAGGAAGCGCCTGGGCCGCCCTAAGCAACGGTTCCCAGATGTTCCCCTACGTCACCGATGTGATGAACAATGCTTCGGCCACGCAGATCGCGCAGTTCCAGGCCTCCTATCCGTCGATGTTTCCCGGAGGAGTTCCGCAACCTATTTTCCAATACTATTGCGCCAATCCTGCGGCGCCGCCAGCCACCATACTTTGCCAAAACGCCGTCGGCAATGTGACGATTAATGGAGTGCAGGTGCCTGCCGACTCACCGCAGAATGTGACCGATGTCGAAATCACGCTGATTGTTCAAACGCCGCAAGTGGACGCGCAAACCGGCGCGCCGCGCCTCGTTGAACTCAACGGCCGCGGCCATCGCGTAATTCCAAATCAGTAGCCACACAAGGAGTTTCCCATGACGCAACTTAACATTCACCCACCAAGACGCCAGCCCCGGTTCAGTCGAGGCCAGGAAGCCGGAGTGGCCCTGCTGATCGCCATCTTTATTCTGCTCCTTATCAGCGGAGTTGCCGTCGCCCTGATCGTAGCCTCGGGAACGGAAAGCTCGCTCGCGGGAAACTACCGCTCGTCGACCAGCGTGTATTACGCCGGGCTGGCTGGCTTGGAAGAGGGACGGGGGCGGCTCTTGTCTACGAATCCGAATTATTTCGACAATACCGTGCCGGGCTTCATACCCACGGTAGGGCCGCTGTTGGTGGGACAGGTGCGGTACATCCTGAATCCCCTGCCGGGAGAAACGGTGGCGCCGACGAATCTGACGTCACCCACGACTTATCCGGATAACGAGTATCAGACTGAATTTACCGTCCCAGTGACGAGCGCGACGGTGCAGACAATCCCATCCGTCTCAACGGTTGCAGGCATACAGGGGCCTCTCTACAAATGGGTTCGCATCACCGCGGCCACCGAACAATCACTCAACATCGACGTGAATGGTGTCTTGCCGCTTGATTCAACGACTCCGCTGTATTACGACCCGGCGCATCTGGACAGCTCGGGCAATCCCGATCCGAGCCTGATTGTGACCGCCGTCCCGCCGTCGACGGCGAGCCAAGTTTTTGAAATTACGACGCTGGCGGTGCTGCCGAACGGCAGCAAGAAGCTTGTGCAGTACGTGGCTACTCCGGTCACCTTCAATTTAAACCTTCCATCCGCATTGACCCTGCCGGGACCGATTGGCAGCTTCAATCCACCGAACTCGAAAGGGTATTGCATGGACGGAAACGACACGTCCCAGCTCACCACCGTCGCGGGCTGCTCTTTCACGCCTCCGCCGGCGGTGCCAGGCTGCACTACGACTACGGCCGCCACGCCCGCTGTCGGCGTCTCGCCGGGGAATAACAATGCGGGAAGCCAAACCAATACCAGCTATGTTGACAGCCAGATTAACATGACAGGGCGGGCGGCCAATTACACCGGCTCAACTGGCACCACGCCCAGCGTTGGCACGCCGCCGCTTCCGCCGAATCTGAGTTCGCCGACGCAGTTACAGCAGGAACTAGCAACCATCCAACAAAACGCAAACGTGTGCCTGGGATGCTCGACAGGCGCCGGCGGGACGTACACCTTCTCCAACATCGATACCGCGTCGGGCAGCTTATGGTCAAGTTGCGGCACTAGTTGCGGGACCACTCCGCAAATCACCTACGTCAACGGCAATATGGATATCAGCGGCAGCACCACGGGTTCGGGCATTTTGGTCGTCACTGGAAATTTGACTTACGACGGTAATTCGAGCTGGAACGGAATCATCTTGGTGGTCGGCAACGGACTCACCACATACGTTCAGAACGGCGGCGGAAATGGCCAATTCAACGGCGCAATCTTCGTCGCGAATACCGCGGGCAACCCGCCGGGAACGTACGGGCCCGCGGATTTCACCATCAACGGCGGCGGAGGAAACGGAGTTTATTACAACAGTTGCTGGATTCAGAACTCCCAGAAGCCGGTCACGCTGAAGGTGCTGTCCTTCCGCGAGATCAGCAATTAATGAAGCCACTGACGGAGAGCGTAACCATGAAATCAATTTCTCGAATCTCATTCGCTGTAGCCTTCGCCCTGGCTGGCTCGCTCTTGGCTTTCGCCCAGCAGCCGGCGCAAGCCCCCGCGGCACAAAAGCAGCAGGCGGAGCCTGCTCCGGCAAAACCAGCCGCCAAGGTCTGGACCGACGACAACCTGAGTTCGCTCCGCTCGCCTGCCGACGACTACCAAATACAGCAGGCAGAGGAAAAAAAGGCGCAAGAAGCAGCCGCCCAGCAAGCCGCCTCGAAGCAGACCGCCGTCGCGGACGCATCAATGCCAAAAACCGTTCAACAGGCCAACGGTATGATCGCGGACAAGAGCCGCGTTCTCACCTCTGAACAGGACTATTTGCAGGGCCTGCAGAAGCGACTGAAAGATAACTCGGCAACAGGACTCGAAAAGGAGAGGCTCGAATGGCGGCTCAAGTCCCACACCGCCACCGCACAACATCTCGCATCTGAGATAAAACAGCTGCAGGCGGATAGAAACGCGCTCGCCAGAAAAGCGCCCGCCGGCAACAGCGCAAACTCCGCAGCGCAGCCTCAATCGCCATAACGCACAATTATGACCTGAGGGACTGATTATTATTTTCATCGGGCCCCCCCCCCGCGTAGCAGTCGCAACGCCGCCATCACAATAATCACTCACCCTACAGCACCGGGCAAAAAAGGCGGCTCGGGACGAACCTGAGCCGCCTCTTTTATTTTCCGCGCATCCCGTCCCGAACCTGGCGAATCACCCTCTTTTACTTTTCGCGTGCGTAGCGCACGCGCGTGTATTCGCCTTCGCGGATTTTCGCGCGCCGCCGCTGGTTATTTCGCGCGCCTCACAATCCCATGCGGAATGAATCGCGGGACGCCGCGGCAGTAGTCCGCGTACGCGGGGCCGAACCGCGCGCGCAACTCGTGCTCTTCGAACGCGATTACGATCATGACGAGCGCGAACCATACCGCCGCGATTCCCCACATCCATTTTGTCGCTGCCAGCAAACACGCGCCCAGCACGGACGCCATCATGCCGGTGTAACGCGGATGGCGAATGGACGCGTAGACACCCGAGCGCGTGATCTCTCCGCCGCCGTGGACCTCCGGCGTGGTTGACAATTCCGGCCGGCCGATGAGCCGGGACGTTCCCAGATCGCGGCGGACGCTCGCAAAAAGCCAGAGGTCGAGCGCGATGAGCAAAAGGCCCGCACCGGTTTGCAGGTTGCCGGGGCGGACGTGCGTGAAAATGAATCCGTGACACGCGACCAGAAAAATCGTGACGAGTCCCCAGGCGACAGCCAGTCCCGTGATGTATGCCCCGCGCGCGCGGCCTCGCCAGAAATGCGCCCAGGGATGGACGATCAGCCAAAACAGAGGATTGGGCAGTTGCACGAAAAAAATAATGGCTGCAATCCAGTCGAATACTTTCACCGTATGCTCGCTCGCCGTTGCGGGAAATGCGGAACCGCGCATCTTAATCAACGCGGCGCTGGGAAGCAAACGCCACGCGCCCATTGACGCCACGAGGCTTTCGTTGGAGGATTCCCAATCCGGCGCATTCGCCGAAGGAGAGAACATGCCCGAGGTAACGTCGTGGGAAAAACTCGAGAAGGAAAAGCTGAGCGCCACAATCACGCGGCAGATGATTTACGGCGAGAAGGCCATGCTGGCGCGAATCGCGCTTTCGCGCGGCGCCATCGTGCCGCGCCATTCGCACATCAACGAACAAATTACCTGGATTATTTCCGGCGCGTTGAAATTGATTTTCGATGACGGCGAGAGAATCGTGCGCAGCGGCGAGATGCTGCTGATTCCGGCGAACGTGTTCCATGCCGCCGAAGCGCTCGAAGACACGGTGGACATCGATATTTTCGGGCCGCCTCGAGAGGATTGGATTCACAAAACGGACGCCTATTTACGCAAGTGAGCTCCAGCGGCAACGCCGTGTTTCGAAAGGAGCGGATGCGATGGATTTGGGCTTAAAGGGAAAAGTGGCGATCGTGGCAGCGGCGAGCAAAGGGCTCGGGCGCGCGGTGGCCGAGGAGTTCGCACGCGAGGGCGCGGAGGTCGCCATCTGCGCGCGTTCCGCCGCGAATCTTGCCAAGGCCGCGGAAAGCATTCGCAAAGCGACGGGGCGCGAAGTGTTTCAGCAAGAGCTCGACGTAACGAATTACGAAGCCGTGCGCGATTTTGTCGCTGCCGTCGAGAAGCGCTTTGGCCGCGTCGACATCTGCGTGACGAACGCGGGCGGGCCGCCCTCGAAGAAATTTCTCGATATCTCAATCGACGAATGGCACGCCGCCGTGGACCTGACGCTGATGAGCGCCGTTTACTTCGCGCGTGAAGTGCTGCCGCGAATGAAGAGACAGCGCTGGGGGCGGCTACTGGCGATTACTTCCGTCTCCGTGAAGCAGCCGATTGACAACTTGCTGCTTTCGAATTCCATTCGCGCCGGAGTGACGGGCCTGATGCGCACGCTTGCGAATGAATTTGGCGCGGACGGAATCACCGTGAATTGCATCTGCCCGGGCTACACGCTCACCGAGCGCCTCGATGAGCTCGCGGCCCTGCAGGCGAAGAATGCCGGAGTGGACCGCGAAAACATTTTGGAGCGGCTGAGCGCGCAAGTCCCCACGGGGCGCGTGGGCCGGCCCGAAGAATTCGCCGCGATGGTTGCGTTTCTTGCGTCCGAACGCGCGAGCTACATCAATGGCTGCTCGATTCCAGTGGACGGCGGATGGACGAAGAGCCTGCTATGACGCCGCGCGGGAATTCATTGCCGCAAGAATCGCCGGGCGATTTTCGAACTAACCGCCAAGCAGAATGCGGAGATCGCGCAGATTATTTCCAGTTGGTCCGGTGAGAATCGCGTCGCCGAGGCGATCGAAAAACGTGAACGCGTCGCTGCGGCGACAGAAATCTTGCGCGTCCATCCCCGCGTCGCGCGCGCGAGCGAGCGTGGAGCCATCGGCGACAGCGCCCGCTGCGGGACTATTCCCGTCGATCCCGTCGGTGCCCGCGCTGAAGACGGTGATTTCGCGGCCGGATATTTTTTCGACGCACGCGAGCGCGAACGCGGAATTCCGGCCGCCTGTTCCCCTCCCCGTCACCGGGCTGCTCACTTCTCCATTCACGATCAGGGCGACCGGCTGGCCCGCGCGTGAGCGCGCTATCGCTTCAAGCTGCGCGAGCAAATGCTGCGCGGCTTTCTCGACCGGCCAGCCGTCGGTCGAGTTATCGCACACGGTGAAAAACCCCGCGGCTTCCGTGGCGACGTGCGCGTGGTGAAACAGATCACGGCGGCCGAGCAGCAATTCAAATTTCGCGCGCGCGAACGCGGGGTCGCCGGCCTTCGGCGTCTCGACGAGCGTGTGCTGGTCGAATTTTGCGCGGAGGATCGCGGGCAGTTGTTCGAGTAGACGATATTTCCGCGCGATGCGTTCCGCGTCCTCGACCGTCGTCGGATCGGGCAGCGTCGGGCCGGAGGCGAGCGCGGATTCCTGGCCTTCCGGGACATCCGTCACGCCGAACGTCAACTTCATGGCGGCAGGCGCGGCGGCAGCGAGACGTCCGCCCTTCACGGCCGACAGATGCTTGCGAATGGCATTGACCTCGCCGATCGGCGCACCGCAGGTGACGAGAGCGTGATGCAGTTTTACGAAATCATCGAGCGAGATTTCCGTGTCGAGCGGCAATTCGCACAGAGATGAGCCCCCGCCGGAAAGCAAAAAGAAAATTAGCGTCTCACCGCTGCAATCGCGCAACAGTTCGAGAATCGCGCGGCCGGCCCGAAAGCTTTCCGCGTTGGGCACGGGATGCCCGGCAACAAAAGTTTTCCAGCCGTGGAGCGAGTGCGGCGGCACGGCAGGAACAACGAGGATTCCGCGCGACCGGAAATCTGGCGAGAGCACAGTCGTGAGGCCTTCCGCCAGCGCGAAGGCTGCTTTGCCAATCGAAATCGCAACGATTTCGCGGACACCGTGGCGCAAATCCAGGGGCGCGCCCCCCGCTTGAATCACGGAGCCGTGGCGATTCAGCCTGCGCGCGAGCGCCGCGGAAATGTCGATTCCGGCGAGCGTGTCCCGAAAAATCTGGCGCGCGATTGTTTTGCGATCATTCATGGCGAAGCTTTCTTTTACGGCGTCGCGCGCAATGCAAAAGTACGTTCGGGCCTTTCCGAATCTCTTCACTCATATTTGGATCTCGCCTGTCTCGTAAACCGGGCGGCAGCTTGCAAGACTGACCTCAGGGGCTAAAGCCGCCGTAAGCACCGCACTGTTCGGCACGGCTGAAGCCGTGCCCTGACAAAAACCATTTATAGAATGGGTTGTAGCGCTTCGGGATTGAGCGCGTTGGGCGGGCGCCGGCCCTCAAACAGCGCGATCACATTTTCGACGGCCATCACGGCCATTTTCGTGCGCGTCTCGACGGAAGCGCTGGCAATGTGCGGCGTCAGGATCACATCCTTGCGCGTGACGAGCGCCGGATGAGGGCTGGGCTCGTTTTCGAAAACGTCGAGCGCGGCGCCGGCGATTTGCTTCGCTTCGAGAGCGGCAACAAGCGCGGCTTCGTCGACCACCGGACCGCGCGATGTGTTGATCAGATACGAGCCCGGCTTCATTTTCGCGAGCGTTTCGGCATTGATCAGATGGCGCGTTTCAGGCAGCAGCGGGACGTGAACGCTGAGAAAATCGGATTCGGCGAGCAGGCGGCCGCGCTCGACATATTGCGCGTGCAACTCGCGCTCGACTTCAGCGCCGGCGCACTTCGCATCGCTGTACAAAATGCGCATGTTAAAACCTTGCGCGCGCTTGGCCAGGGCGCGGCCGATGCGCCCGAAACCGAGGATGCCGAGCGTCTTGCCGAAAACGTCAGTACCGCAAAATTGATCGAGGTTCCAGCCGGTCCACGCGCCGGAACGCATGCACGCGTCGGCTTCGACCACGCGCCGCGCGATGGCCATCAGCAGCGCGAAGGCGAAATCGGCCGTGGTGTCGTCGAGGACGCCCGGCGTGTGCGTGGCGACGATTTTACGGCGCGTGCAGGCCGCGACGTCAATGTTGTCGTAGCCGACTGAAACCGTCGCGGCGATGCGCAACTTTGGCGCGCGGTTCAGCAATTCGTCGTTCACTTTTTCGGTGAGCAAGCAGATGAGCGCGTCTTTATCCGCAACGCGGCGCAGCAACTCATCGCGCGGAGGGCGCTCCTGCGCTGTCCAATAGTCCACGTCGAAACGCTTTTCCAGTAGCGTGCGCGCGGGAGCAAACATTTCATGGGTCGCCAGCACTTTTGGCTTCATGATAAGTATCCTCGATAAAAATGCTGCGACGGTCAGTAGCATACCCGCGCATTGTGTGTCAACGCAGCTCGATCGGTCGCAACGCGATTGCGCGGCGGCTCGTTCCAGCCTATATTCGCGCACGATGCACAATCCGCTGGTTGCGTATCTGATCGGCAGTTGCATCCTGAGCGTCGGATTGGTGATCCTGCTTTCGGCGAAGGAAATCGCGCGCGGGTTGGCGCATTTCCTTGCGCGGTGGCTCGGAGACGATTCGGGCAAATCGCGCGGAAAGCGCGTGAGCGCGGCTGCTGATTCGGCGGAGCCTCAGAGTTACCGCGTGCGTCTGGCGTTGTGGCGCGTGATTGGCGTTTTCATTGTCATCGACGGATTTATCTGGCTGGCGCGCGCAACGGCAGAAGTGTTTCGCGCACTGCCGCATGGCAAGCCGTAAAGTTTGCAGGATTCCGACTTCCTCGTTGACGCAGACGGAAACGGGCGGCTATAGTGGTCTTCACGCTTCCAACCAATCATGGATCCGCATCTCCTTCGCGAACTCGAAGAGTTTCTTGGCAAGCATGGCGTTTTGAGCCAGCCGGAAGATTTGCTGCTCTACGAATACGACGGCTCGGTGGAGAGCGCGCGTCCGCAGTGCATCGTTTTTCCGCGCACGGCGGCGGATGTGGTGCGCATCGTCGCGCTCGCGAATTGCCATAAAATTCCCATCGTCGGGCGCGGCGCCGGCACGGGACTTTCCGGCGGAGCGCTGGCGCGGCACGGCGGCATCATTGTTTCGTTCGCACGCATGAATCAAATTCTGGAAATCGACATCGAAAATCAACGAGCGGTGGTGCAGCCGGGCGTGGTGAATTCGGATTTAAATTTGGCAGTGGCGGCCGCGGGATTCCATTTCGCGCCGGACCCATCGAGCCAGAAAGCGTGCACGATTGGCGGAAACGTGTCGGAAAACGCCGGCGGACCGCACACGCTGGCCTATGGCGTGACGACGAATCACGTTCTCGGCCTCGAAATGGTGATGCCGACAGGAGAGTTGGTGCGCATCGGCAGAAAATCGGCTGATGAGCCGGGATACGATTTGTGCGGGTTGTTCGTCGGCTCGGAGGGCACACTGGCACTGGTGACGGAAGTCACGGTAAAGCTGACGCGTCTGCCGGAAGCGGTGAAGACGCTACTTGCGATTTACGATCGCGTGGACGGCGCGACGGAGACCGTGGTCGAAATCACGGCGCGCGGAATCACGCCCGCGGCGTGCGAAATGCTCGATGGCTGGACGCTGCGCGCGGTGGAAGCGTGGGTGCACGCGGGATTTCCGCTCGATAGCGCGGCGGTGCTGCTGATTGAAGTCGATGGATTGCGCGAGGCCGTGGAGCAGCACGCGGAGGACATCAGCGAAGTTTGCCGGATGCACGGCGCGCGCGAGGTGCGCGTGGCGCGCGATGCGCGCGAGCGTGAACTGCTGTGGAAGGGAAGAAAAAATGCGTTCGGGGCTGTTGGCCGGTTGTCGCCGACGTATTACGTGCAAGACGGCGTGATTCCGCGCACGAAATTGCCGCAAACGCTGCGCGAGATCGAGCGTATCGGAAAAGAAAACGGCTTCGAAATCGGAAACATATTTCATGCGGGCGACGGCAATTTGCATCCGATCATTCTGTTCGACGCGCGCGACCCAAAGCAATTCGATCGCGCCGTCTCGACCGCGGACGCGATTATTCGTTATTGCATCGAGATGGGCGGCGCGATCACGGGCGAACATGGCGTGGGAATGGAAAAGGATCGATTGATGCCGCTGCTTTTCAGCGAAACGGATCTCGCGCTGATGCGGAACGTGCGCGATGCGTTCAATCCGGAGGGACTGCTCAATCCAGGAAAAATCTTTCCCACGGGCAAAGGCTGCGGCGAAGTTCGCATTCGGCCAATGCCGCAGCGCGGGTCCGGCAATAGCGCGGCGAGCGCAGGAAAAGATTTCGCATGAGTTCACCGGCAAAAACGATGCCTTCGCGCATCGCCGATGTTGTTGGCGCGGCAAACGGCACGAACGATCCGCACGAGCTTGCGGCGTATGAAGCTGACGGAGTGCGGCCCAGCGCGGCGGCGCGTCCGGGCGCGCCGGAAGAAGCTGCCGAACTGGTGAAACTCGCGGCGACGGAAAAGCTTGCCGTGATTCCCACCGGCGCGCGAACAAAACTCGGCATCGGCATGCCGCCCGCGCGCTACGACCTCGCCATCGACACGACGCGTCTCGATCGCGTGATTTCGTACGATCCGGGCGATTTGACCGTGAGCGTCGAAGCGGGAATGCCTCTCGCGAAACTCGCCGCGGCACTGGCGGAGCATAAACAATTTTTGCCGCTCTCAGTTCCCTTTCAAGAACGCGCGACGGTGGGCGGAACGCTGGCGAGCGGAGTCGATTCGCCGCTGCGGCAGGCGTATGGGACGGCGCGCGATTTCGTGCTGGGCATGGAATTCGCCACGGGCGAGGGTGCGCTGGCGAAGAGCGGCGGGCGCGTCGTGAAAAATGTGAGCGGATACGATCTACACAAATTGATGCTCGGCGCGATCGGATCACTCGGCATCATCACGCGCGTGAATTTCAAAACGTTTCCCATGCCTGCGACGACGCGCGGCTGGCTGGCCGGATTTTCGAGCGCGGAAGACGCAAGCGACTTCGCGCTGCGCATCCGGCAATCGCCGCTGGCTCCGCAAACGCTGGAAATCCTCGGGCTGCGGTCACCCGCGATTCTCGCCGCCGGGCACTTGCTCGAGAAATCCGAATGGGCCGTGGCCATTTCGGCGGCCGGAAACGGCCGCGTGATGGAACGCTGCGCCGGAGATCTGGAAACGATGGCGCGCGGCGCGGCCACGTTTATTGCGCTTGATGAGCAGGAGAGGCCGGCGCTATGGCAGCGGATTCGCGAATTTCCGGCGCGGATCGCGGAGGAGTCACCCGGCGCGGCGCTTATCAGGCTTTCGGTGCTGCCCACAAAGGTTGCGGAGGCATTACGGATGCTGCAGGGCGTCGCGGCAGAAAACGGATTGCCGGGCGCGGCGCTGGCGCGCGGAAACGGCGTGATTTATTTCGCGTTGCTGCCAGCGAAAGATGGCGCGGCGGAGCTCCCACGAATAGCGCAATGCGCGAAGGAGATATTCGCCGCTGTGGCGAAAAATAACGGGAGCGCGATGATCCCGTGGTGCGCGCTCAAATTGAAACGCGAAATAAATGTCTGGGGCGCGCCGTGCGAGGATTTTCCGCTGATGCAGCGCGCGAAACAAGCCTTCGATCCGCACAATATCTTTGCTCCGGGCCGCTTCGTGGGAGGGCTTTAGAGATGCCGGGCACGCCGCCGCAAACACGTGACGAAGCGCAGCGGGAATTCGCCGCGACGCTCAGCGGATTCACGGCGGGCGACAAGCCGGAGTACGCCGATTATTCACGCTGCATTCATTGCGGGCTGTGCCTGAACGCGTGCCCGACCTACCGGCTGTGGCACAACGAAGCGGATTCGCCGCGCGGGCGCGTCCGGCAAATGCTGCTCATTGATCAGGGCCGGATGGAATTGGGCGAAGGATTCGTCACGCACATTGACCGCTGCCTCGATTGCCGCGCGTGCGAGACGGCGTGCCCGTCGGGCGTCGAATACGGGAAGCTGGTCGAGCAGGCGCGCACGCAAATCGAGAAGAATTATAAGCGCCCGTTCGCGTCGCGAGCGATTCGCAATTTCGTTTACCGCCGATTGCTCGTCGAGCCGCAGCGCGTCGCGCGTATGGCGCGAATTGTTCGGTTTTACCAGCGCTCAGGATTGGAATCGCTCGCCCGCGGAACTGGGATTCTGCGGCTGCTGGGATTGCAGGAACGCGCGGCGCTTCTGCCACGCATCGATGGCGACTTCTTCTATTCGCGGCTCGGCAAAACGTTTCCCGCGCGCGGCGAACGGCGGGCACGTGTTGCATTTTTCGCGGGCTGCATTGCGCAGGTCACGTTCACGGCGCTGAATGACGCGACGATTCGCGTTCTGCGAGCCAATGGCTGCGAAGTCGTCGTCCCCGACGGGCAAGTGTGCTGCGGCGCGCTCGCGGCCCATGCCGGAGTGCGCGACGTGGCGCGCGCGCTGGCGAGAAAAAACGTGCAAGTGTTTTTGCGCGAGCCGTTTGACGCGATTATCACCAACGCGGCCGGATGCGGCTCGACACTAAAAGAGTACACGCACTTGTTGGAGGAGGATGAGCCTCAGGACCATCGGCCATCTGTCACCAATGACAAGCACGGAGACGCATTTCCGGCGGAGATGGCGACGGAGTTCGTGAAAAAGACGCGCGACGTCACCGAATTTCTCGCCGAGATGGGATTATCCGCGCCGCTGCGCGAAACGAAATTGCGCGTGACGTATCAGGATTCGTGCCATCTGCTTCACGGCCAGAAAATACGCGAAGCGCCGCGACAATTGATTCGCGCGGTGCCGGGAGTCGAATTCGTTGAGATGCCGCTCGCGGATCACTGCTGCGGGTCGGCGGGAGTTTACAACGTGACCGAGACGGCCGCGTCGATGGAACTACTCGAGGGAAAAATGCAGCACGCGCGATCGACGGGCGCCGCGGCGATTGTCACGGCGAATCCCGGCTGCATTTTGCAATTGCGCGCGGGCGCGAGGATGCACGGCACGGGACAGGAAGTGATGCACGTCGTCGAATTGCTCGACCGCGCGACGGTTCGAGGTGATTGAGAGCCACGGTATTCGGCTCGCGCGCTTTGACGACGCCGCGGACCGGGCTGTACCGCGAAAATCGGCATAGGGGGAACGGTTGCCCGTCCTCCCCTGCCACACCACCGTACATGCGGGTCCGCATACGGCGGTTCAGTGAGTTGAGCCCTGACGGGCCGTGAGGTTCGAGCCGTCGTTCGCCACAA
>Ga0307372_10008523_pt1 | contig 14386 bp, 11 predicted proteins | sample OX1MG_FD_202533 | JGI IMG/M metagenome (GOLD analysis project Ga0307372, IMG submission 202533) | Soil microbial communities from Risofladan, Vaasa, Finland - OX-1 | ecosystem: Environmental > Terrestrial > Soil > Coastal area > Acid sulfate soil | place: Finland: Risofladan, Vaasa | collected...
CGTTGCAGAAGCTGGTCGCGCGGTTCGAATTCCAAGCAGCACTCCATTTCTCGGTGAGCCGTGCGCAGTATAGCGAGGCTATTCAGGAAGCGTCAAGGAACCCCCGGGTATGCGTATACGCACGCGAAAAGGGGACCACCCTGATGGTCGGATCGAAGCCAAGTGCGAGAGTGCGGCATGGGTCGCTTAACTGAAACAGCTGCTGAAACACAGTTAGCTTCGCTTGCGGTGTTTTTTGATTAATTCAGTGAGAGATTGCGCGCCAGATCACCACCTCGCAAGCGGTGGCGGGTTTTTACTTCTTTCCGTTAAGAATTGCACCGAGCGTTTCACGAACAAGGTCTTTCTCTTTAGTCGTTATCGCAATCGTCAAATCAGACTGTGCGATTCGCACGATGTGACAACACCGAAAAGTTTAATGTTAGACTTTAGCACCATGCCGCTGACAAGAGAACAATTACTCGCTGAGGTTGAGGACTTGCTCAGGAATGTGCCTCCGATGGCAGAAATGCTCGCAAGCAAAGAAAGCGGTGTCGGCTGGCTCGGTCGGTTCTCCGCCGTAATGCGTGCCTGGGATTTTAGGCGCTCCCCGGAAGTGCTTCTGGCCCAAATGCAACTAGAAGGCATAAATGCGGCGGCGAACGATAATGGGTATCGACGGATTCTGATTCTATTGAACGAGGCGCGGCACGCTTTGCGCATGGAAACGGTTGGTCCCCTGAGTGTACCTGTCGCTCACGGCCAAATCTTCGACTACTTTGATGAGGTTCGGCGAATCATAGAACTGGCTAAGCAAGACTTGCTATTTGTGGACCCTTATCTTGACGCGGAATTTGTTTCGCGTTACCTGAGTCACGTCTCAAAGGAAGTAACCGTTCGCCTCCTTGCCCGGGAAAGACTGGCAACTCTGCTGCCCGCGGTCGATCTTTTTGCAAAGCAATCGGGATGTACGATTCAAGTACGCTCCGCGCCGCATTTCCACGACCGTTACGTGTTTGTTGATGGTAACGCGTGCTATCAATCAGGGGCGTCTTTCAAGGACGGCGCAAAATCTGCACCAACGACGCTTGCTCAAATCACGGACGCGTTCGCAGCGATGCTGCAAACGTACGAAGATCTTTGGACTAAGGCAAAGATCGAACCGTAAATCACCGGAAAAAATTAACGCGCGCGGCCTACTCGCAGCGACGACATAAGTCCTCCCTGGCGCAACCCGATCACCACCTTCGCAAGCGTTGCGACTTTCACTTTCTTTCCTTTGAGAATTGCCCGAACCGTTTTGCGGTCAAGTCCCGTCTCTTTGGTTGTTTTCCGCAATCCCTGCCCGCTGATGCGACGCTTGCTATGCAGTTGCTGGCGAAAGGGTTCGCTAGTAATCTGTTAGGTTCGACGAAGGCCGCCAAGCGGGCGCAAGGCTTGTACCTCGCACACGGCCAGAGGAAATTGGTGGGTGCTCTAACCTCGCTATCGAAATCCGCGACATCAACATGGCTAGGTGTGTCCGAAATACTTTTACTGCTGTTTGGTGTGCTTCTCGTTATCGGTCTTGTCGGCGAGTATCGTGAAAACCTCAAGCGGTGGGTTAAGGTCTTTGAAATGTTTGTGATTGTCGGTGTCGCTGGCGAACTACTAGCCGATGGCGGAATTTTCGCGTTATCGATGCACCTTGAGACTATCGGTAACAGTGAAATAGCAGCGCTAACCGAGCAGGCAGCGGTTGCGAATCAACATGCGGCTGAAGCAAATGATCGAGCGGCACAGGCTGAGGCCCTTGCGAAAGGATTCGAGGCTCAGATAGCAACCGCTGGAAATAGTGCTGCACAAGCAAATCAGAAAGCTGAAAGTGAAAGGGTAGCCCGGATACGTCTGGAAAACAAAATGAAACCGCGTCATCTGACGACGGAGCAACAAGCCAAGCTCGCGAGGCTCTTGGGTGATGAACCAAATCCTATTTCAATTTACTCTCAAGCGTTGGATGGCGAGAGTGGCGACTATGCGGACGACTTCACCGTCGCATTCAAAGCCGCCAAGTGGCAGACCTTCGGCCCGAATAGATCAAGGATGACTCACGACCAGGGTATTGAGATCGGCACGCTTGCACCTGGCACACCGGCTGCGAAGCGCATGATCGAAAGGATTCAAAAAGCGTTTGCCGAAGTTGGCGTAACCGCACGCGTAACCTACTTCAGTGGGCGTGATCAGAGGATGGCCGGACGATTCGAGAACAATGTCCTGTACTTGATAATCGACCACAAAGAAGATGTCGTTCCAACAGATATACGAAAATGAAGTAGGCCCGCCAGTTCATTGCTGGTACGCCTATCAACGTTCTCGCAACCCATTCACGACCTTCGCAAGCGTTGAGTTTTTTACCCTCTTTCCCTTGAGAATTGCCCGAACCGTTTTGCGGTCAAGTCCTGTCTCCTTCGTGGTTTTTCGCAATCCGTGCCCGCTGATCTCTGCAATTAGAGTTTCGTTCGCGGCCACACGTCCACCGTCATAGTGAATACATACATCATCGATGTTTTCGATGAAATCATCTTTCCCCTGCTCAAACCGCGACACCTCTTTTCCGATGCAATGGTGCAGGCCGCCTTTCATGGTCATGCGTTGCAGCAACCCTCGTGTATGAGCGTTGCATGTCTCTCCGTCCGGCCCGAGCGATTTGATTTCACGGTGCTGAACATACCCGCACAAAACATCGCCTAACGTGATGATATCCGCTCGCGAGAGTTCGTTCAGGCGGTAGATCCCTCCATCGTGCGTGTTGATGCACAGGGACTGTGCCCATCCGGCGCGGTTCTTGCTGAACGGAGTGAGCAGTGTCAGCTTCCGCTTGTCGCGCGTACGAGGATGTAAAACAAATCCGAACGGACTGGCTTTGCCTTTCAGTTGGCCCAAATAATGAGGCGTTGAGACTCTCATTTTCATCATGGCCGGTAAGCCAATCCATGCGGGTTCACCATCGACAGGTGTGGATGTCTCACAATCGATAGCGCGCCCGCCAAGCATCAAAACGTTAAAACTTGGCTCAATAATCTGCTTAAATTCAAGCGCCAGAAGAAAACGCCATAATTCCCACCACCATTTCGGCAAGCCGTTCTCGCGTTCCTCACTCGGAGCAAAAAAGATTAGACCGTGGGCTTTGGGATCAACAGTCGTGACGCACTCCGAGTGTTTGCAACATGGCTGATTACATTTCGTTGCGTAGAGCGCATACCGTTTGGCCGCTATGGACAATCCGAAGAGCTGGCGCTGAGCACCGTTTTCGTCATAGTTTTCATCAGTCAGCCGCAAGAGATGCGGCACAATTTTGCGATTGTACGGGGAAAGAGAATCGAATCGGCTCGTAATCTGCTCGACCTCGCTCCATGTGAGCGCCTTAATCGGCGAAGCACCGTCCGGCATTTGGACTGGTCCGCCCTCTTTGCTCGCTACGATAATTAACGCGTCTGTGTCGCAGCACAAATACGTCCCGCCAGCATCCCGAACACAACGCTCGATCATTGCCAGCAGCAGGCGTCCGCCCGAAGTGATCAAAGCTCCGAGCAGGGGAAAGTAAAAGCTGCCTGGCTGCTCGATGGTATCCGGCGCGGCCTGCTCGAAGATATGCTCGCCAGAATAGACTGTGATTTTCGGGCGCTTGCTGGGGTCAATCTTTACCGGATTCAATTCGAGATAGGTTCCATAGGACGTGCTGTTCGCTAGAATCTTGAGGAAATATTGCAGCCGATCATTGTGCTTATTCTGTTTTCGGTACTCGATTACGCGGGTGAAAAAATCTTTCTCTCTAGGATCAATCGAAATTGCTCCACGTAGTTTGACTGGTTTCAGACCGTGCTGTTTCCCATGCGCTACGAGGCAAATAGCCTCTTGAATTATCGGGACGCGGCGGCCCAGTAATTTGGCGGCAATTAGATCGGGGCCAGCAACCCACACGGACTGCTTCCAGTGCAATTCATTTAAGCCAATATTGCAGGTGCCAGACTTTCTGTCGTATACAGAGCGAACGGGCAGAATGCCGCCTTCAGGTACAACTCTCGCGTAGAAGTTGAATTGCTTCCAAAACGCGGGTCGAAATAAATCATCCAGCGTGAGATTTTCGAGCAGTGCTCGCACGTCCTCTGTCGCGTCCTCTATCGTAATCCGCTCTGCTGTTAGCACATCCCAGATGCCGAGCAGCGCGTCAACGCTCGGGTACTCGCTGGTCAGGTCAACCGGCACCACGGGTACGGGCCAGCGCCGGATTCGGCATTCCGCTCGCCCACCATAGTAGGCCGCCATTGCGATTCCGTGAATCTTGGGTGGAATGTCTTTAAACTTCCGCATCGGCTCGACAATTCCCATTGCGCGCAGATATGACTTACCGATGGAGGCGGGGCTGTAAGCGCGGTCTGGCAGTAGAGCAACCGGATGCAGCTCATATTCGTGCTTCAAGGCGTTGAGCAGGCCCAGCGTAGCGTGCACATCCCGTCGCGCATACGTGATTTCCTCATCGTTGACGCGCCCGGTCGGCCCATCTTCCATCTTCTGCGGGCTGGAGCCGAACGCCTCGATTGCGCCCGCCAGCGAATAGCTTTCGTCTGTCAGAGCGAACGCCACGGTGTGCAAATCCAACGGACGGAAGCAACGCCAACGATGCTGCTCTTTTTCCCAGCGCACTGCAGTTAATTCGATCTGTTCAGCCACGCCATTCAAAGGCGCGATACGGACGCGGGGACGATGAACATTGTTAAGCTTGTTTCTGCTCAGCTGACTGAGGACAAAAGAAAAGCCGCCGTTATGGGCTGGGGTCCAATCCACGGCAATTCGTGAGATATCGAATGAGAGGTTAAACCCCACGATCAGCGCGCCCGCGCGGACCGATTCCCAGAATATGCGTTCGACGAATGCCGCGCGCGACAGCAGGACCAAATGCAGGTCTGCCCCGCCTACAAGTGCTTCTGTCAGATGAGTTTTCTTATATGCAAGAATTGTTTCGACATCCGTAGCGGCGAGGCCATCGGCATGGAAGATTCCCTCTTGAACGGTTACGTACTCGGTGCCCTGAAGCTGACAGAAACGCCACACGCCAAAATTAAGCGTCTGTTCAAGATCAAGCGTCGTCTCCGTATCCCAGACAAGAGCGTAATCCGGCCACGGCTTTGGCGGACGCGAACGCTTTGCCGGTTGCTTCACCACCTTGCCAGTGTCACCAGAAACAACAATGTGTGCCCGAAGATAAAGATCGTGAATCATGTTATTCCTCCATCTTGTTAGCGAATCGCCAGCACGCCTTAGCCAGCAGAGTGAAATGAACGGCTAACGCTCTGAAGATTGCTCTCGCAAACCTATTCGGTTCTTTCTCGCTGGTCATTGGCACTTCCGCATCCTGCAAACCTTCGTGCGCACCAGCATGGCAGTTCAAGCAAGCCATGACAGTGGCCTCGTCGCGGTCCTCGCCGAAGAGGTGGTGATCCTGAATCCGACGCGGACGTACCACAAGGGGATCGGTAATTCCGCAGTAGATACAGCGAGCCTGCTCTGTTCCGAGTTCCTCTATCGCCTCGGTGTTCCGGCGCGCTGCGCGGGCTGGATTGTGCGGAAGCTCCATCCTAGTTCTCCTGTTTCCCGCCTCGCTGTTGCCGATAGAGCGAATCCAGCTTGATCAAGTCCGCGTCGGCGAACTCGTGAAGCCGGTCTGGATCAGTGAGCAATTCAACGCCACCCACCCGCTTCCCGACGAACGGCTTGAGCCATTCGGTATCGCCCGTCCTCAGGAATCGGCCAACCGCGATCAGGTGGTCAGAAGCGAGCTGCGGCTGTTTAGACGAACGGACCGTGACCGGCACGTAGCCCTCTCGACTAAACACGTTTATGTCGCGGCGTAGCGTGTCGCCGGAAGTCGCCGAATAACGCCCTGAAGCGCTACGCCTGAGCTGTTTCCCCAGGACTATTCGAACTGTGCGTGGCGTAGTGCGTTCGAGGCGTGCGGCTGTAGAGAGCGATTCACCTCGACTGCGCATCCGGGCGAGCACGGACAACGCGCGCAACCGCGCTCGACTTTGGAATCTGATTTTCAATTTCTTTGTCATAGTGTGATTAGTGTAGAGGCCCTATCCCGAGGTGTTCTACGAGAGACTCGCTTGCGGAGATACTGACGGGGACTTTACCCGCATAAAATACGGCTTTTCTCGATGCTAGCTTTTTCTCTTCGGAGAGAGAGGAGAGAGAGGACGGAAACTATTTACGACCAGCGCGGGATAACGCTCGGGACTTATCTTTATGGATGAGCTCTCGAAGGCGATGGTTCTTGTACGCCTCTTTCCATGAGCCGGGCCATCCGCTCCAGGTTGGCTGTGGTCTTACTTTACGCTCATCCATTAATTGTAGAAATTCTGTGATCGTTTCCGAAACGTCATCAATTTCGGCGATCAGTTTGTCTCGAATCATGCGTTGTTTATCATGAGTACGTAGAGCTTTCCGTTTGCTTGGCCTCCCCGCTTTGTTCAGCGCCCCCGCTTGTCCGATGGTCGCCGACCAACGTTCCTTTAGACGTTTCAACTGCTCATCGAATACTCCCGAGGTCAAAGCCTGGATTTGCTCAACTGTGTCGAGTGTCTTTGCTGCTGAGCGAACAGCTTCGTCTTTTGCCGGGTCACCTGTATAGAAGCCTCGTTCGCGGAGCAATTCAGGCAGGGCACGATGGATGTGAACTGGCAACCGCTCAGTAACCTCACCCATTTCCCGAGTCCAATCCGGGGCGTCAGAAGTAACGAGATTTGCGGACGTTTCGAGTGCGCTTGACTCTTCCTCGTTGAAAGCCATTGGCCGTTCGTAACGGTCGACAAGCGTTTGGTCGATCATCTCTATGATTTTGCGGTGCGCGAGCAACTGGAAGCACATGGTGCGCTCTGGAATTGTAACTTGGGGGGCATCGAAGAGCTTGCGCAAGTCGGGATACTTTGCAAAGAGTTGTATTATGGCCTTAATTTCAGCGCGCAGGACCTCGGCCAAGCACTGGCTGCTTACAAACCAGAAAGGCCATGGACCGAGCCAATCCGAATCGTCATAATCGGCAGACATTCTTGCATGATTTTAACCGACCTATTCCCACCATCGCCAGAATCAGTTGATTTCAATGATGCACCTTTGGAAACGGATTTGTTTATTGCGAACATGAGGATTCCCGAACCGGTGAGCCTAGAACCTGATAAAATGTAAGAAGAAAGCGGGCCTGCCGCCTGTTACGAGCAGACGACAAGCCCTAACCACCAAAAGAGAGTGAGCTCCAATGGCAGCTACGCAGACCGTACCTCAAGATTCGCAACACCGCAATTTAAGTCCAATTACGCCGCAACATGGAGTTGTCACTCTCTTCGGCTACGGCATTAAAGTTCATGTTGATCGCGGACACCTGACACTTCAGGACGGGATCGGCCCTGTCCGGCGTGAAGCTCAACTGCCGCGTATCGGGCACGGGCTCCGCCGTCTCGTTGTCATCGGTTCCGATGGATTTGTTTCGCTTGCGGCGCTTCGTTGGCTGGCAGACCAAGATGCTTCGTTTGTGATGCTCGACCGCGACGGTTCTGTTCTCGCGACAACCGGCCCCGTTCGCTCGTCCGACGCTCGACTGAGACGCGCTCAAGCCCTTGCTCACCAATCGGGGGTTGCCCTGAAGATTTCGAAAGACCTGCTCGATCAAAAACTCATTGCACAAGAACAATTGGTTCGCGAGAAGCTCCAACACTCGGGTGCCGCAGACAGGATCGCGGAGATGCGCCGTGGACTCCCAATTTGTCAGTCAATTGATGCCTTACGTCCACTTGAAGCGCTTGCGGCCAAAGCATATTGGGCCGCGTGGCGAAATGTGCGGGTCGATTTTCCGACCAAAGACCAGGGTCGTGTGCCCGAGCATTGGCGCACTTTCGGGACTCGCGAATCGCCTCTTACTGCGTCGCCACGCCTTGCCGTTAATCCGCCAAACGCAATGTTGAATTATCTCTACGCTTTGCTTGAGTCCGAGTCCCGGTTGGCTGTTGCCGCGCTTGGACTCGATCCTGGTCTCGGTGTGATGCACTTCGACAGCCCCTCGCGCGATAGCTTGGCTTCTGACCTCATGGAACCGATTCGCCCTCGGGTCGATGGTTACGTGCTCGATTGGATCACGCGCGGACCGCTGCGCCGAGAATGGTTTTTCGAACAACGAGACGGAAACTGCCGTTTAATGGCGTCGTTTGCGCAGCAGCTTTCAGAGACTGCGCCAACTTGGGCGAACGCTGTTGCGCCACTCGCAGAGCAGATCAGCCGTATATTTTCGGCGTCCGTGCCGAAGCGAAGTAAGCGAATATTTCCGAGCACGCGACTGACGCACAATAGCCGCCGGGAAGGTAAAGGGATTTCGCCCGATCTGTCCATAGAAGCTCCACCCCGGCCCGCGACTGTTTGCCGAACATGCGGGAAATTCACTTACGGTGCTGAATATTGCCGAGCATGTTCTCCAATGGCACGGCGCGGCAATCTCATCAGCGCGGCGAAGCTCGGGCGGATAGCAACGCATACGCCAAAAGCGGAAGCTCTCCGCGCAACAACGATGCGGCGACAAGAAGCCGCCAAGCGAGAGTGGAAACCGTCTGACTTGCCCGAGTGGCTGACCGAAGAGATTTATCGCGAAAAGGTCATGCCTCAGCTATGCACAGTTGCGGTTCGGGCCATAGTCGAGGCGCTGGCAGTCTCGAAGCCTTACGCTACGGATATCCGCAACGGAAAGCGCGTGCCGCATCCACGGCATTGGGAGAGGCTAGCGCAACGGGTTGGTTTATCGCCGGAGAAATAATGTCATCGAAACAGGTCCGCCGCATGTCGTCTCGACAAGGTCTTGCCGACGCCGGGCCGATATGTGCGGCCTCGACCGCACGTACATCGGCGGAATCGAGCGCGGCGAACGGAACGTCGCGTTGGTCAACGTCGAGAAGATTGCAAGGGCCTTCCGGATTAGCCTGAGGGAACTCTTCCGCGGAATTTGACCACGGAAAATGAATTGGGCCATGAAACACGGAGCGGCGAAAGAGATGGCGAAAACCCGCACCCTTAAACGGCAAAGGGTGCGGCACCCAGGTCAAAATCGTCTTAGCGCGTTAAGGGTGCTCCACCCGCCCGACGTGCCCCCCCTACTCCCGGCGCAAAGCGCCGCTCTTTAGGGTTACCCTGAGCAACGAAGGGCAGCCCTCCGGCGCTTCCCGTTAACCGGCCTCTCGGCTGCGGGCCGATGCCCGGGTTCTTTAACACCACGAGGTGACTTGAATCAGCATGGCCTAGCATGGCCTATCCGTGAGGCGCGAGAAAATGGATGGCATAAACGCCCACAAGGGCCACCACGGTAGTTCCAACCATGGCCATAGTGAATAGGCGGCAGTAGGCTTCCGCGATGAGTATTTCTCTACTCGCCGGCCGGAATCGCTTGAAATAGTACCAAAGAGCATAACCCTGCATCCAAATGAGCCCAAGTGCGAAAGCGATCATTAGTCTTGGGCCGCGGGCCACCATGATCTGGGCATCGAAGACGGTGGTCGAGATGAGAAAGAGCACGAGGCTAGCCGCGGGCATCCATCCACGCGCCGCCTCGCGGCCTTCGCGGAGGTTTCCCTTTTCGTCAGTACGCTCATTCATCGGTCGAGTCTCCATGATGTTAACCCGTCGTCACGCCGAAGGCCCTAATGATGACCGGGATACAAACCCGAGATCGCGGCCCACGCAACGATGGCCCAGACAGCGGGAGCAACGGTGGCGAGTCGAAACAAAAACAGATACATCGCACGATGGTCGGCCGGTTCCTCAGATAGACCCCTATATGCGGGGAGAATGCCGCGAAAGAAATAGGCAATGAATACTGCCTGCCAAGTCAAGAGGAGGGGAACGGAGAAAAGAGCCGCGGGGCGGTCCCATACATAAATCAGAAAGGCTAGACCGTCCACGCCAATGGAGAAAATAACGAGGAACATCACCCAGCTTCCGGCCTGATCATGGGAGTGGCCAGTATTCATGGATTGTAATCCCAGAGAAGGTTGCAGGCGAAGGCGTGAGCGCTCGCGGAGACGGCCCAAGGGGCCAACTCTGGCTGAAATAGCGTAACCACGTCTATTCCCACAGCTCCGGCGTCAACCCATAGGCACGGCGAGTGCTGCACCGGCGGCTTCGGAGGAGTTGGCGGCGGCGTTTGCGGCTGTGGATTCGGCTTCAACTGCTGGTTGTTCGGATTAGGCTGTGGCGTTGGATTCTGTGGGCTCTGCGGATCCTGCGGACCGAACAGACCGATGCCAGACAAAAAAACAGGAACCAGCCCGTACGCGTCTTGGTCAGTGTGGGGAATATACCCGAGGTCCTCCCACGCGTAGCCGATGAAAACGGGAACGTCGATATACGCAAATGGGTCGTAGGGGAGCGGAGCAGGTACATACGGCATCGCCCTGTACATCCCGGACGGGTCTGTGAAAATCTCGGGCAAGTTTTCTACGTAGGCATAGCGGTTCCACGACTGCGGGTTTGCAGGATTTACCGCCGCCACTCCTGCCGGATCAGGCGAGGGCCAGCGGCCCTGAATGCCGTACTCGCGGAAGTAGGCGTCGTACAGGTTGGTCGTCGTGTCCTCGTTCATCCCGGCGAATGAAGTGTCCGTGACGCCCGTGCTTCCCGCTTGCGCGTATTGCTCGCCGAACGGCGCATATGCCAAATCGTTGTACATCGTACGCGTCGAGGTCGAGGCGAAGCGCGAACTCCCCAGCCAGTCGGAATGCCGATAGTAGGGAGATGCCCCGCTGGCCTGCCACACTTCCTCGGTCCCGCCCGGCATCGGCACGAACGCTTTCACAAACGACGACTGCCCGTTCATCAGCTCCATCTTGAACCCGGTGGGTGAGTATAGAATCTGGGTGTAGACGCCGCCTTTATTCTGCTCCACCATGCGCTCCAGCGCATCGTAGGTCACCGCCACCGTGTCAATCGTCGTAGGCCGCGTTTCCGCGTCCCAGGCGTAGCTGTGCAGCGCGTCGTTCAGCACATCTCCATTACTATCATAAGTAGGCGTGAAGCTGCCAATTGACGACATCTGATTGGTTGCGTAAGAGTACGTCGGGTGAAATTGGCTGCTGCCCGTTTTCGTGATGTTGCCGAAAGCGTCGTAGCTGAACGTCTGCGACCAGACTGAGCCGCAGTTCGCGCTGGCGATGCGCACCAAATCATCATGCGAGTACGTGCAATTCTGGGTGTTCGCGGCGTTGAACGGGTCGGTGATGTTCAGACTTTCCATCGTGCCGTTCGCGTTCCAAGTTAGCGCTCCCGTTACCGATTGGCCGTTCACGTTGTATTGATACTGGGTCATGCGTCCGGTATTTGGATCATAGGTGAACGAGTCGCTGTCCAAAGAGGCAAACGTCACAATGGTGGGCTGGCTCGCTGTATTGTACGTCGTGCTCGCGAGTTGATTGCCGCCGGAGCCAGCGGAGTAAACGCGCCCTTCGCCGTCCACGTTGTAATTCGTCGTGTATCCTGTTGATGCGGTCAAATTTTGTATAACGCCATTGGCCCAATAAGTGGCCGCCGAATGGAAATAGCCGCCCGAATGCGGAGTCGATTCGTACACATCGCTCGCCTCTCCGCGCACCGTGTAGCTGAAGCCTTCGTCGGTGATTTTTGTGGAGCACGGCGAGACGCAGGTGTAAGCCTCCGCCAAGCGAGCCTTTGCGTTGACCATGGTCACACTGTTCACGGTCGCAGAATCGTAGACGAAATGTTTGCTCGGAGTGTTCGACGAATTCGGCCCGGAGGGATAGGTAATACTTGTTGCGCGATGAAGAGCGTCATAGGCATAACAGCTGACGTTCCCTGCGGCGTCGGTTTTCTTCACCAAGTCTCCGTTCGAAGTTCCGCAAGTGGCGTCGGAATCGTAAACATAATGGATAGTTCCCGTTTCCGGATTTGCTTCCGAGGTCATGCGGCCCAAATCATCATAGGTAAAGCTGCGCGACTGCGTTGTGCTCGATTGTGCGTCTTGCGTCACGCCAGTCAAGTCTCCCAGGGTGTCGTAAGTATACTTCGTCCAATAGCCCGTGGCGGAAGTGTTCTGCGCGCAAGTGCCGCTGCCGGAGAGACCCGTAATCTCACACACCGAACTCAGTTCTCCTACGGAGTTATACTCGGACTGCTTTCGCTTGGTGTTTTCTCCGGTTGGCGCTGGCCCGATTGTTTGCAGAACGTCATTCGCGGAGTACGAGAAGCTCACTGTTCCCCCGCCACCGTCCTGTGTCTGCGTCGGCCTGCTGAGGGCGTCGTAGGTCGTGGTCGTTTTTGGCGCAGAACCATTGGTTTGACCAGCAGTGCCACTGTAAGGAACTGTCGTCTGGTATGGCCTTCCGAGGCTATCGTAGTTCGTTTCAATCGAATCGTAGCTGCTCGAACCGGGTGACTGCTTCCGCTGCGTAACAAGAGTTCGTCCCAGTCCATCGAGGGTCGCCAAAACATCGGTCGTCGAACCGTTACTGTTGAACACCAGCGAACTTTCGACCGAATTCGGATTGGCATACGCATAGTTGGTGGCGTTGTTTTCCTGATCGGTACTCGTAGCAGGCCGCCAGAAATCCGGGTCGTTGTATGTGAAGGCTGTTACTTGACCGTTTTCGTCGGTCGCGGATGTTTCGACTCCGCCGTTGCAGTTCCAAGCCATGGATTTCGAGAGGCTCAGCGGTTCCGCCACACTTGTCGGAAACGAATTGCCACAAGACGCCGTGCCATAGGTGAAGGTTGTCTGCGCCCCATTCACATCGGTAACTGTTTGTACGGTCCCGGTGTCGAAGTACGTAAAATTTCTCGTGAGCGACGTAGTCCCTTGCACGAGAAACGAAACGGACGTAGCGTTGCCTCGGGAGCCGGAAACGGAGAGATGCTGCGGTGTGCCCGAGGTTGCAACAACGCTCACGCCGTCATAGGTGACACTGGTTTGCGCCACAACCGTGCCAGCGCCAGTCTCAATCTTTATCTGCAAGGGGGCATCGACAATGTTGTTTCCCAGCGAGGCATACGAAATGAGCGTTTTGCGGAGCGGCGCACCCGGTGAGCCGCTTCCGTAGTCGTAGTCGTCCTGTTCGGTGAGAAGGCCGTATGTGTTATAGAAAAAGACGTGCTTGCACACTTGAGTGCCCAGCGTTTTCGTGACGATTCTCTCTGTAATCGGCAATGTGATCGCCGTGGTGTTGCAGCTTGTGGTGTTGCCGTTATAACAGGTGACGTCGTCTTCAAGCAGCGTGGTCGTCCCCTGGTAGACCTTCCGTTCGGTTTGGTAAATCCCCTGAAAATTGTAGACAGTCTGATTGTTTTGCGGGTCGGTGACCGAGGTGGCCCAGGCCGTGCCGCCTTCCGTGTGGGCATAGGTCCAAGTTCCATCCGGCGTGGTGCGGGTCAAGGTTGCAGTACTGCCATCCGCACAGGTGATGCCATTGCTCCCGCCGCTGTAGGAATATGAAATCGTCCCTCCCGTGGGCAACGTGATCGAAGCGATTCTCCCCGTGATGTTTCCGGGATGACCCGGCGTGGCTTCATAGGTGATCGTGTACTTGTCACTTGGAACGCTGCTTATGTCCGGCAGGTCAATCTCACTGACAAGATTTTCCGACGTAGGTCCGAATTCGCTGATTCCGCTGCAACCAGTTGCCAACCGGAGAAGTCTGCGAGCTATCAGTTACTTCGTTACGCTGGCCAGAAGGTAAGCTGAGATCGACCCTGCCTTGCCCAACCGCCGTGGCCTTCAAGGTAGCGGTTCCAGACTCGTTGTCCGAACCAGCAATTCGAGTTACTGTGCCCGTCAACGTCACGTCATTGACCGTTGCCGTGCCGATAAGCGCTGCGAGCGACCGTTGGAGTACTAAGACCGCTTGCGCATCGCGCGGAGCAGCCGGTGTCGGCTGTTGGGCAACAACGGGAAGGGACATCAGCAAACTGCCAAGGAACAACGTGGCGAACCGTGTGACCTGCATCGGACACCCCCTCGCAGAGCAAAAGTGAATACCTTGTATACTTCGCGTGTAGGTCTGTCAATGGGAAATATTTTCGTAGTACTTTGCCCGCACCGTAAATGCGACCTGGCAAGGGCAGCAAGGCGGGATTAAATCTCAAGTCTTAAGAGATCGCGGAGACCTGCAAGGCAACGAGATAGCTCTCAGGCGCGTCTCCGCTGCCAACAAGACTGTGCTACCGCTCGGGGTGGTCCCTTTTTCGGGTGCGTATACGCATACCCGGGGGTTCCTTGACGCTTCCTGAATAGCCTCGCTATACTGCGCACGGCTCACCGAGAAATGGAGTGCTGCTTGGAATTCGAACCGCGCGACCAGCTTCTGCAACGCCAGAAAAAACTGGAACA
>Ga0307372_10008524_pt1 | contig 14385 bp, 7 predicted proteins | sample OX1MG_FD_202533 | JGI IMG/M metagenome (GOLD analysis project Ga0307372, IMG submission 202533) | Soil microbial communities from Risofladan, Vaasa, Finland - OX-1 | ecosystem: Environmental > Terrestrial > Soil > Coastal area > Acid sulfate soil | place: Finland: Risofladan, Vaasa | collected...
CGGCACCGCGGTCAAGTCGGCCAACGCCCAGCTGAACGCCGGTCAGTGGGCGGTCAACCTCAACCTCACCGGCACCGGTTCCAAGCAGTGGGACACCCTGGCCCAACAGCAGTTCCACGCCATCATTGGCATCGATCTCGACGGCGAGGTGATCTCCGCCCCCATCACCTTGCCGGCGCAGTCGACATTCACCTCGTTCAACGGGACGGTACAGATCTCCGGCAGCTTCACCCAGAGCCAGGCCCAGACCCTGGCCACCGAGTTGAACTACGGGTCGCTCCCGGTGAAGCTCGATCGGATCACCGTCCAGACCGTCTCCCCGACGCTCGGGAAGGCGTCGCTGCAGGCCGGACTGATCTCCGGCCTGGCCGGCCTGGGACTGGTCATGCTCTACATGATCTTCTACTACCGGTTGCTCGGGATGGTGGTCGTCTCCGGCCTGCTGGTGACCGCCGCCCTGCTCTGGGCCATCATCTCCTTCATGGGCCAGCAGTTGAGCACCACCATCGACCTGGCCGGCATCATCGGGGTGATCGTCTCCGTGGGTATCACCGTCGACTCCTACATCGTCTACTTCGAGCGATTAAAGGACGAGACCCGCTCCGGGAGAACCGTGCGCACCAGCGTGGACAAGGGATTCCGGAGCGCGTTCCGCACCGTGCTGGCCGCCGACGCGGTGTCGTTGATGGGTGCGATCGTCCTCTACGAGGTATCGATTGGTCAGGTACAGGGATTCGCCCTGTTCCTCGGCATTTCTACCCTCCTCGACATCTTCGTGACCTACTTCTTCACCAAGCCGTTCGTGATCCTGCTGGGTCGGAGCCGGGGGGCGGCTGAGGCGGGCAGGGTGGGAGTCGCCGCCGGTCTCGGGGTCCTTGCCGAGGACCGGATATGACGGCCCGCCGCCGTCGCGGCGACGACGGGACCGAGACGACGGTTTCCGAGGACGACGCCGAGTCCGAAGCCGCCGACGTCGAAGACGGGGTGGGCACCGATGAGGACGTCGATGTCGACGTCGACGAGACGGAGGTCGCCGCCGACGAGCTCGAAGAAGCCTTCGACGAAGAGCTCGAGCATGCCGCCGAGAAACGGTCCGGCCCCAAAAGTCCGAATGCGTTCGTCCGGCTCTACCGGGGTGGGACCTCGTTCGACTTCATCGGCAACCGCAGGTGGTGGTTCGCCATCTCGGCGCTGGTCATCCTGGCCGGGTTGGTCTCGCTCGGCACCCGGGGTCTGAACGAGGGCATCGACTTCAAGGGCGGCAGCTCATGGACGGTCGCCTCGCAGTCATTGACGGTGGCCCAGGCCACCACCGTGGCCAAGGCATCCGGCGTCGCCCAGCCCACGGTGGTGTCGTTGACCAATCAGGTCACCCACGTGAAGCAGATCCAGGTCCAAGCCGACCTCAACAGCCTCAGCGGCACCCAGCACCAGGCCACCGTGTTCAAGCTCCAGACCGCGCTGGCCCAGGCGGCCCACGTGCCGGCGTCGAGTGTGTCCATCAACGACGTGGGCCCGACCTGGGGTGGTCAGGTCACCGACAAGGCGATCGAAGCCCTGATCATCTTCTTCATCGTGGTGGCCATCTACATCTCGATCCGCTTCGAGTTCAAGATGGCGGTGGCGGCCATCATCGCGGTCATCCACGACCTGGCGGTGACGGTCGGGGTCTATTCGCTCTTCGGGTTCCAGGTGACGCCGGACACCGTGATCGCCGTACTCACCGTTCTCGGGTATTCCCTCTACGACACGGTGGTGGTATTCGACCGGATCCGGGACAATGCCACCGGTCTGGGCGCGTCCGGTCGCATCTCGTATTCGGACATGGTCAACCTGTCGATGAACCAGACGCTGGCCCGCTCGATCAACACCTCGGCGGTGGCCATCGTCCCGGTGCTCTCGGTGCTGGTGGTCGGCTCGATCTTCTTGGGGGCGACCTCGCTGCAGGACTTCGGGTTGGCCCTGGTGATCGGGCTCACCAGCGGGGCGTATTCGTCGATCTTCATCGCCTCCCCGTTGCTCGCGCTGATGAAGGAGCGAGAGCCCCGCTACCGGACCATCCGCCAACGGTTGGAGACCCGGGGTGACCGGGTCGGCATCCTGACCCCGGCGGCGGCCGCGGCCATGGCCGGCTCGGCGTCGGGCGGTGGCGGTGGGCGGGGGGCAAGCCGGAACCGGCCGCAGACCGCCGGCGTGATCCGGCCGGGCGGCGGGGCCAAGGTGTCCCGGTCGACCGGCGCAGCGCCGCGGGCCGCCAAGTCAGGCGGGACGGCCCCCTCCGGCCAGGCCGCGTCGTCGGGCGGCGGGCCCCGTTCGGGCCCCGGCTCCTCCCGTCCGGGTGGCAACCGACCTCCACCCCGTCCCCGCAAGGGCAAAGGCAAGGGCGGCAAGCGCAAACGGCGTTGAATCGTCCTGCTCCCCTGGCTGCGGCGGGTACCGTGTAGTGATGGCTTTGGCTTCACCAGTACCCCGGGAAGGGATCGATACCAAGGACATAAAGTTCCTGGCCGGATCGACACTGCCCGAAGCCGAGGCCATCCTGGTGGTCCCGGTGGTCGAGGCGTTCCTTCGACGTCATCCCGGGGCGGACACCTCGATGATCGTCCGGGCCGCCGAGACGGCCACCACCGCCCACGCCGGCCAGCTCCGGCGATCGGGTGAGCCCTACATCACCCATCCCATCGCGGTGGCCGGCATCGTCGCCGAACTGGGCCTCGACGCCCAAACCGTGGCATCGGCCCTGCTCCACGACGCGGTGGAGGATACCGGGGTCACCGCCGAGGTCATCGAGCGCGACTTCGGCAGCGCGGTGGCCGGCATCGTGGACGGTGTCACCAAGCTCGACCGGCTGCAGTTCGACTCCAAAGAGGCCCAACAGGCGGCCACCGTGCGCAAGATGCTGGTGGCCATGGCCAACGACTGGAGGGTGTTGATCATCAAGCTGGCCGACCGGCTGCACAACATGCGCACCTTGTCGGTCATGCCCGAGTGGAAGCAGCGCCGGACCGCCCAGGAGACCATGGACATCTATGCGCCCCTGGCCCATCGGCTCGGGATCCAGGAGATGAAGTGGCAGCTGGAGGACCTGGCCTTCGCCACCCTCCACCCCAAGCGGTACGCGGAGATCGAGCAGATGGTGGCCAGCCGGGCCCCGTTGCGGAACGAGTACCTGGCCCGGGTGCTGGTGGCCGTGCGCGAGCGTATCGCCGCCTCCGGGGTCACCGCCGAGGTGACCGGGCGCCCGAAGCACCTGTGGAGCATCTACGAGAAGATGGTGGTGCGGGGCAAGGAGTTCGACGATCTCCTCGACCTGGTCGGGATCCGGGTCATCGTGGAGGCCGAGAAGGACTGTTGGGCGGCGCTGGGCTCGATCCACGCCATCTGGCCTCCGGTGCAGGGGCGCTTCAAGGACTACATCAACTCACCCAAGTTCAATCTCTACCAGTCGCTCCACACCACGGTGATCGGGCTCGACGGCAAGCCCATCGAGGTCCAGGTCCGTACCCACGAGATGCACCGTAGGGCCGAATACGGCATCGCCGCCCACTGGGGCTACAAGGAGAATGCCACCCAGGGAGAGGGATCGGGCGATCGGGCCGCCGGCGGCAAGTCGAACAAGGCGACCAAGCCCAACAAGGTGGGACGGGGACGCGGTGCCGAGGACGGCCGGCGGGTGCTGGGCTTCCGGGGCCCGAAGAGCAGCAAGGGCGGAGGCAGCAGCCGACCGGGGGGGATCACCGACGCCCAGCGTTCGGAGATCGCCGAGCGGGACCGACGGGCCGAGCGGTTGGCCCTGGCCAAGGAGACCTCGTCGACCACCTCGGAAGTCGAGTGGATGCAGCGCATCGTCGACTTCCAGAACGAGACCACCGATCCCATCGAGTTCCTCGAGGCGCTGAAGCTCGACCTCGAAGAGGACGAGGTCTACATCTTCACCCCCAAGGGCAAGGTCATCGCCCTGACTGCCAACGCCACCCCGGTCGACTTCGCGTACTCCATCCACACCGAGGTCGGCCACCGATGCATCGGGGCCAAGGTCAACGGGCGACTGGTCCCGCTCGATACCCGGCTCTCATCGGCCGACACCGTGGAGATCTTCACCTCCAAGGCACCGACAGCCGGGCCGTCGCGGGACTGGTTGAGCTTCGTCGCCTCGTCGAGGGCCCGCTCGAAGATCCGCCAATGGTTCTCCCGCGAGCGGCGGGAGGACGCCAAGGAGGTGGGCCGCGAGGAGCTGATCAAGGAGCTCCGGCGGGACGGCCTTCCCGTCCAGAAGTTGGTCTCCGACAACGCGCTGTCCGATCTGGCCACCACCCTCAACTACGCCGACCTCGATGCGCTCCACGCCGCCATCGGCGACAACCGGGTCTCGGCCCGGGCGGTGGCCCAGCGCCTGCTGCGCGACCTCCGGGGCGGGGTCTATGAAGAGCAGCTCCCGGTCACCGCCCGGCGCCAGCCGATGGCCCCCCGGCCCGGCCGGGGTTCGTCGGTCGGGGTCTACGTGGAGGGGCTCGACGACCTGATGGTCCGCCTCTCCCGATGCTGCACGCCGGTTCCCGGCGATGAGATCATCGGCTTCGTCACCCGGGGTCGAGGGGTGTCCGTGCACCGGGCCGACTGCGCCAACGCCGCGTCGCTGGCCTCCCGTTCACGGGAACGGCTCATCGAAGTCGAGTGGGACCATCGTTCCTCGGGGATCTTCGTCGCCACCATCGAGGTGGTGGCCATCGACCGCTCCAGCCTGCTGAGCGACGTGACCAGTGTGGTCTCCGAGCACCACCTGAACATCGTGGGGGCCAATACCCAGACCGATTCCGACCGCATCAGCCGGATGCGGTTCGACGTGGAACTGGGCGATCCTGCCCACCTGGAGTCCGTGCTCAACCTGATCCGGCACCTCGACGCCGTCTACGACGCCTACCGCATCCTTCCCGGAAAGAAGGACTGAGGCCTCGATGGCCGGCGATGGCACGGCGGCGCGCGCCCCGAGTGGAACCCACGACGTTCTCTGGCCCGAGTCGACCCGGTGGGAGGCCCTGGTGGCGGCGTTCGCCGGCCAGGTGGAGCAGGCGGGGTACGGCCTGGCCCACACCCCGACCTTCGAGGACGTCCGGGTGTTCCGCCGGGGGATCGGCGAGGCGAGCGACGTGGTCGGCAAGGAGATGTACGAGTTCGAGGACCGGGGGGGACGGATGCTGGCCCTCCGGCCGGAGGGCACCGCCCCGATGGTCCGGGCCTTCGTGCAGCACCGGCCCCCGACGCCGTGGAAGGCCTGGTACGTCACTCCGGCATTCCGCTACGAGCGACCCCAGGCCGGCCGCTACCGCCAGCACCACCAGCTCGGGGTCGAGGCCATCGGCTCGAGTGATGCCGATCTCGACGTCGAGGTGGTGGCCCTGGCCGACGGGGTGTTTCGCTCCACCGGCCTGGCCGACTTCACCCTCAAGCTCAACTCGATGGGCGACCGGGTCTGCCGACCCGCCTACCTCGACATGCTCCGGGCGTACCTTGCCGCCCGCCGGGAGAATCTGTGCCCGGAGCACACCGAGCGCCTGGAGGCGAACCCGCTCCGGGTCCTCGACTGCAAGCGGCCCGAGTGCCGGGAGGCCACCGCCGAGGCCCCCCGCCTGATCGACCATCTGTGCGACGACTGTGCCGCCCACTTCGACCGGGTGGGGACGGGTCTCGCCGCCCTCGGGGTGCCGTACGAGCTCGACCACCGCCTGGTTCGCGGCTTCGACTACTACACCCGCACCACCTTCGAGTTCGCCTCCGGCGCGCTGGAGGCGGCCCAGAACGGGATCGGAGGCGGCGGCCGCTACGACGGCCTGGTGGAGATGCTGGGCGGCCCCGATACCCCCGGGATCGGCTTCGGGATCGGCATCGAGCGCCTGCTCCTGACCTGCGACGCTGAAGGGGTGTTCCCGGTCGATCCGCCGATCCTGGACGCTTACGTGATCGACGTGGCCGGCGGGGAGGTGGCCCGGGACGTGACCGCGGCGCTGAGGCGGGCGGGGCTGCGGGCCGACCGCGCCTTTGACGGACGTTCGATGAAGTCCCAGCTGAAGTCGGCCGACCGGTCGGGGGCCCGGGTGGCGCTCATCGTCGGCCCCGACGAACTGGCCGCCGGTACAGTGTCGGTTCGACCTCTGCGAACCGATGGCGAGCAGCGAGCCGTCCCGGTGGCCGACGTGGTGGCCGCGGTGCAGGCCACCCGGTGAACGACACCCCCGACTCCGACACCCCCGACTCCGACACCCCCGAAGCAAACCGCGCCCGGCTCACATGCCGGCTTCGAAAGGAAGTGTGATGACCGTCAATCCCGGATCGCTCGACGCCACGTCGATGCGCACCCACCTGTGCGGGAGGGTGGGGCCGGCCGATATCGGGAACACGGTGCGGGTGTGCGGATGGGTGGCCAAACGCCGGGAGCACGGGGAGCACCTGGCCTTCCTCGACGTCCGTGACCACACCGGCATCGTCCAGTGCGTGGTTCCCGGCAGCGTCGACGTGCGCAGCGAGTACGTGGTCGCCGTCGACGGGGTGGTCCGCCACCGACCGGACGGCACCGTGAATCCCGAGCTCCCGACCGGCGAGGTCGAGATCGGTGACTGCACCGTCGAGGTGCTGGCCGCGGCCGAGCCCCCGCCGTTCGTGGTGGACGACCGGGTCGAGGTGGAGGAGACCACCCGGTTGAAGTACAGGTTCGTCGATCTCCGCCGGCCGAAGATGCAGGCCGGCCTGCGTCTGCGGGCCAGGATCAACGCGGCGCTGCGGTCGGCCATGGACGACCAGGGGTTCGCCGAGATCGAGACGCCGCTGCTGTGGGCGCCCACCCCGGAGGGGGCCCGTGAGTTCGTGGTCCCGAGCCGGCTCCATCAGGGCTCCTTCTACGTGCTGCCCCAGAGCCCCCAGCTGGCCAAGCAGCTGTTGATGGTGGCCGGTTTCGATCGTTACTACCAGATTGCCAGGTGCATGCGGGACGAGGACCTGCGTTCCGATCGCCAGTTCGAATTCACCCAGCTCGACCTGGAGGCGTCGTTCGTGTCGCAGGACGACGTCCTGGCCTTCGTGTCCGAGGCGGTGCTCCGGGCCGCCGAGGTGGCCACCGGGGAGCGACCGGGCCCGGTGCCCCAGATGACCTGGGCCGACGCCATCGACCGCTACGGTACCGACAAGCCCGATCTCCGCTTCGGGATGGAGCTGGTCGATCTCTCCGCGGTGTTCGCCGAGACCGAGGTGAAGGCGTTCGCTGCCCCATGCGCGAAGGCGGTGGTCGTCGCGGGTGGGGCCGACTACGGCCGGTCCAGGCTCGACAAGCTCACCGACCGGGCCAAGGCCCTGGGGGCGAAGGGTCTGGCCTGGTTCCGGGTGACCGACGGGACAGACGGTGGGGGAGAGGGTGCGTCTTCCGGCCCCGGGTCGGCGGGGCTCGACTCGCCGCTCGACCGGTTCCTCTCGGATGATGAACGGTCCGGGCTGCTGGCGGCCACCGGCGCCGGGGTCGGCGACCTGGTCCTGGTGGTGGCCGACGAGTACCGGCTGGCCTGCGAGGTGCTGGGCCAGCTCCGGATCGAGATCGGTGGCCGCCCGGTGAGCGAGGGACCGTTCCGCTACGTGTGGGTGGTCGACTTCCCGATGTTCGACGGGGTGGACGCCGGCGGGAACCCGATTGCCGCCCACCACCCGTTCACCATGCCCCACCCCGAGGATCTCGACCGGCTGGAGTCCGATCCGGCGTCGGTGCGGTCCCAGGCCTACGACCTGGTCCTCAACGGCTGGGAACTGGGCTCGGGCAGCGTCCGGATCCACCGGGGCGACATCCAGAGCCGGGTGTTCGCGGTGCTGGGGATCAGCCAAGAGGAGGCGGCGTCGCGTTTCGGCTTCCTGTTGGGCGCCTTCCGCTACGGGGCGCCGCCCCACGCCGGCTTCGCCGTGGGCATCGACCGGTTGGCCGCCATCTTCGCCGGCGAGGAGAGCATCCGCGAGGTGATCGCCTTCCCCAAGACCCAGTCGGGATCCGACCCGATGACCGGGGCCCCCAAGCCGTTGGCCCCGGGGCTGCTGGCCGACGTCGGGCTGCGCCCTGCCCCGGTCAAGGACTGATCGCCCGGCCGTGGCTGCCGATGACCTGTTCTCGGATGCCGCCGACCAGCGCCTGTCCGCCCGGGCCCCGCTGGCCGCCCGGCTGCGGCCCCGGACCCTCGACCAGATCATCGGCCAGCAGCACCTGATCGGGCCCGGCGCCCCGCTGCGGGCCCTCATCGAGTCCGACCGGTTGACCTCGGCCATCCTCTGGGGCCCTCCCGGCACCGGCAAGACCACCCTGGCCTCGGTGGTGGCGGCGGTGACGGCCAAGCGCTTCGTGCCCCTGTCGGCGGTGAGCGCGGGGGTCAAGGACGTGCGGGAGGTGGTCGACGGCGCCCGGCGGCTCCTCGGGGAGCAGGGCCGGGGCACCATCCTCTTCCTCGACGAGGTGCACCGGTTCAACCGCGCCCAGCAGGATGCCCTGCTCCCGTCGGTGGAAGAGGGCCTCCTGGTGCTGATCGGGGCGACCACCGAGAATCCGTTCTTCCAGGTCAACGCCCCACTGCTCTCCCGCTCCACCCTGTGGCGGCTGGAACCGCTGTCCGAGGAGGAGCTGGCGGTGGTGGTGGCCCGGGGTGCCGACGCGGAAGGCGGGGCGGTCGAGCCCGAGGCGGTGGCCGCCCTGGTCGGTCTGGCCGACGGCGACGCCCGGGCGGTGCTGACCACCCTGGAGGTGGCTCTGGCCCTGGCCGGTTCGCGGGCGGTGACCATCGGGGATGTGGAGCGGGCCCGCCATTCGCGCCTCCAGCACTACGGGGAGGACGCCCACTACGACCAGATAAGTGCGTTCATCAAGTCGGTGCGCGGTTCCGACCCGGACGCCGGGCTCTACTGGCTGGCCCGGATGCTGGAGTCCGGGGAGGACGCCCGGTTCATCGCCCGCCGCCTGGTCATCCTGGCCAGCGAGGACGTCGGCGAGGCCGACCCGCTGGCGCTGGTGGTGGCCGACGCCGCCGCCCGGGCGGTGGAGTTCGTCGGCCTCCCCGAAGCCCAGCTCAACCTGGCCCAGGCCGTGGTCCACCTGGCCTGCGCCCCGAAGTCGAACCGGATCACCGTGGCCCTCGGACGGGCCCAGCGGGACGTGCGGGAGGGACCCCGGGGCGAGATCCCGACCCACCTCCGCGATGCCCACTACCGCAGCGCGGCCACCATCGGCCACGGGGAGGGGTACGTCTATCCCCACGATGAGCCCGGTGCCTGGACCCCGCAGCGGTACCTGCCCGACGAGCTGGGCGACGCCCGCTACTACGAGCCGAGCGACCGCGGCCATGAGGCGGTGGTCGCCGACCGCCTCCGCAGCTGGCGACCGGCGGGTCCGGGGGCTCCGGGGGCTCCGGGGGCTCCGGGGGCTCCGGGGGCTCCGGGGTCGACGCCGGAAGATCCCGACGACGGCGGTTCCAGCGGTGGATCCGCGGGCCCGGGTGCCGCCGATGGTGCCCGGGGCGGAAATGATGATCCCCCGGACCGGAAATAGGACAGACTGGCAGCCATGAGAACGGGGAAGTTGCGGAGAGCGGCGGCGACGGGTGCGGTCTCGGTGGCGGTGATCGCCATCCTCGGCGCTTCCGCGCCGGCCGGGTCAGCGACCCTGTCCGGGTCGGGCGCCGGCCTGTCGGGGTCGGGTGTGGGGGCGAAGGTGGCGGCCGCGGTGGTCAGGTTGGCCGGCTCGGTGCCCCTGCTGCCCTCCGGTTCCAAGGTGATCGGATCGACGGATCCGAAGGCAACGGTCTCGGCCGACGTCTCGCTCAAGCCCCGGGACCCGGCAGCCCTCGACGCCTTCATCACCGACGTCTCGACGCCGGGATCTCCGGAATTCCGCCACTACCTGAGCGTCGGTGAGTTCGGACCCCGGTTCGGGCCGACGGCCGCCACCCTCGCCGCAGTGCGGGCGTGGCTGTCCTCCACCGGCCTCCACGTCGGGTCCACCGACTCCGGTGGACTGCTGATCCCGGTGTCGGGGACGGCTGCCCAGATCGAGCAGGCGTTCGGTACCTCGCTGGTCGCGGCCCGGCTCCCGTCGGGACGGGTCGCCCGGAACAACACCGTCATGCCAGTGGTTCCCGCCTCCCTGGCCGGCGCCCTCCAGGGGGTGATCGGCCTCAGCACGGTGGTCCAGCCCCATGCCCAGATCAAGACCACCGCAACCCCGAGCACCAACCCTCCGCCGGCCGGCGGCGGGTCGAGCCCATCGGTCGCCCCGAAGGTCAACGGCGCGGTGACCGCCCACGCGGTGCCGTCGGCCTGCCCGGCGGCAAGCGCGCTGCAACCGGTCGGCTACACCGCCGACCAGGTGGCCCGTTCCTACGGCTTTTCCACCCTGTACGGACAGGGTCGGACCGGCGCCGGACTGCGGGTCGGCATCTACGAGCTCGAGCCGTTCACCCCGAGTGACATCGCCACCTATCAGAGTTGCATGGGCACCAACGTCAGCGTGCAGAACGTGAATGTCGACGGCGGCGCCAGTGGCCCACAGGGCGGCGAGGCGGCCCTGGACATCGAGGAGATGTCGAGTATGGCGCCGGGTGCGTCGATCGTGGTGTACTCGGGCCCGCAGTCGGGGAACGGGCCCATCGACATCTATGCCCGCTTGGTCGGGGACGACTCCACCCAGGTCATCACCACCAGTTGGGGCATCTGTGAGCCGCAGATGGATCCTTCCATGCGGGCCACCGAATCGTCCCTGTTTGCCCAAGCCGCGGCCCAGGGCCAGACCATCGTGGCCGCCTCAGGGGACGCCGGGTCTTCGGACTGCTACAACCCGTCGGTCGTCCTGGGCAACGACATCTCCTTGCAGGTGGATGATCCGGCCGATCAGCCCTACGTGACCGGGGCGGGGGGCACCTCGATCGTGTCGCCGAGTTCGCCGCCGGCCGAGACCGTGTGGAATTCGGGGCCGGGCACCGGCGCCGGTGGGGGAGGCGTCTCGGACGTGTTCGGCCAACCATCGTGGCAGGCGGGTGCCGGTGTGGATTCCCCGGCTGCCGACGCCCAGTGCGCGGCGATCGGACGCACCAGCTGCCGGGAGGTACCCGACGTCTCGGCGCTGTCCGATCCGGCCCACGGGTTCATCAACTACTGGGGCGGAGGCTGGGGGGTCGCCGGTGGCACCAGTGTGGCCTCGCCGTTGTGGGGGGCACTGCTGGCCGTGATCGACCAGGGGCAGCCGGCCACCGTGGGTTTCGTCAACCCTGCGCTGTATTCGTGCGGACCATCCGGATTCAACGATGTCACCATCGGAGACAACGATCTGTTCCCGGTCGCCAGCTTCCACTATTCGGCGACCGCGGGCTATGACCTGGCCAGCGGTTGGGGGTCGCCGATGGCAGTTGCCATGGCGTCCAATCTGGCCGTCGGGTCGAGCTGCACCAAGGGGCTTCCGGGGTACTGGCTGGCCGCCTCCGACGGCGGCATCTTCTCCTTCGGTCACGCCGGTTTCTACGGCTCGACCGGGGCGTTGACCCTGAACCGGCCCATCGTGGGGATGGCCGCCACCCCTGACGGAGGCGGCTACTGGCTGGTCGCCTCGGACGGGGGCATCTTCTCCTTCGGCAACGCCGGTTTCTACGGCTCGACCGGGGCGTTGACCCTGAACCGGCCCATCGTGGGGATGGCCGCAACCCCCGACGGCCGCGGCTACTGGCTGGTCGCTTCGGACGGCGGGATCTTCTCATTCGGGGACGCCGGGTTCCATGGCTCGACCGGGGCGTTGACCCTGAACCGGCCCATCGTCGGCATGGCGGCGGTGCCCGGCGGCGGCGGCTACTGGCTGGTCGCCTCGGACGGCGGTATCTTCTCGTTCGGCAATGCCGGGTTCCACGGATCGGCGGGGGGGTTGCCATTGAACCGTCCGATCGTGGGCATGGCCGCCACCCCCAACGGAGCCGGCTACTGGCTGGTCGCCTCGGACGGCGGTATCTTCTCCTTCGGCAACGCCGGCTTCCACGGCTCGACCGGCGGGATGGCCCTGAACCGGCCCATTGTCGGCATCTCCGCCACGGCAGACGGCGCCGGCTACTGGCTGGTGGCCTCCGACGGCGGCATCTTCACTTTCGGGGACGCCCGTTTCTTCGGCTCCACCGGTGCATTGACCCTCAACCGACCTATCGTGAGCATGGCGGCGACGTAAGGGCGCGTTCTCTTCTCCGCACCGCCGGCCACCGCCCAAAGCGGTGTAACACCCCCCTGCGAGACTGGACACATGAGTTCGGCCCAGGTGCTCGAAAGGAAGGGTGGTTCCGGAACTGACGCCGGGGGCGGCCTCCGCGCCCGCCTGGATGCCGCCACCTCCGCGCTCGCTGACCTGGTGGCGGGGTTGCAGCCTGGATGTCTGACCGGAGCTGATGCCAAAGAGCTCTATGGGGCCTTCGTGGCGGCCGAACGCTTCTGTGTGGCGGGCAAGACGTTGCTGGCTCCCCGGATCGAGGCCTCGAAGGTCTGGGCCGAGGAAGGGCACGCCAACGCCGCCTCCCTGATGGCGGCGCTCGAAGGGGTCCCCCTCGGCCAGGCCCGGTCCACTTTGGAGCTCGGCCGCCATCTCGACCAGCTGCCCGACACCGAAGAAGCCATCCGGCAGGGCAAGCTCTCCCGCCCGAAGGCGGCCGAAGTGGTGAGGGCGGCCTTGCTTGATCCCGAGACCGAAGGCGAGCTGCTGGCCGGCGCCGAGGATCAGCCTCTCCACAAGGTCAAGGAACGATGCCGGCGGTCCCGGGCATCTTCGGCCCGTCACGACCCGGTGGCGGCCATCAAGAGAACCTACGCCAATCGGTCCTTCACCTCCTGGAGCGATCCGGACGGAGCGTTCTGCTACCAGGGCAAAGACACCGCCGATCGGGGTGCCCAGATCCTCAACCACATCAACTCGGTGGCCAGCGGGCTCCGCCGGCAGCGCCGGGCCAAGGCCGAGGACGACCACAGCGGGGTGACCGACGGCGGCAGACGCCACGAGCCCGAGCGGGCCCTCCAAGCCGATGCGTTCTTTGCCCTCGTCACCCGGTCAGGTCCCGGTGACCGAACTGCCCACGCCAATCCCACCGGCGAACCACGAACCGGTGCGGGTGCTCGGTCGAAGTCCGGGCCGAGGTCGAAGTCCGGGCCGGGGTCGAAGTCCGGGCCGGGGTCGAAGTCCGGGCCGGGGTCGAAGTCCGGGCCGGGGTCACAAGGTGAGCATGTCGGACCCGAGGGTACGACCGTGGACCCCGATGTCGATCCGAACACCCTCGACCTCAACCTCGACACCGTCGACACCTTCGGCGGCGACCGGAGCGACCCGCCCCCCGACTCATTCACGCTGGTCGATCGACCCCCGACCTGCTCGGTGATGGTCCGTGTTGACCTGGCTGCCCTGCTGCGGGGCGATAGCCACCCTGGTGAGATCTGTGAACTCGATGGCCATGGCCCCATTTCCCCGAAAATGGCCCGGGACATGGCCAACGACTCGTTCCTCCGGTTCATCTTCCATGAGTCCGAGGACATCCGATCCATCTTCCATTTCGGGCGGACCATCAACAAGGCCCTCCGCACCGCGCTTGTCCATCGGGACCGGATCTGCGTGGTGCCGGAGTGCGAGGTGAGTTACGGGCTCGAGATCGATCACATCGTCCCGGTGACCGAAGGTGGGCCCACCACTCTCGACAACCTGGCCCTGCTCTGCCATCACCACCACTTCTTGAAGACCTTCGAAGGTTGGACCCTCAAGTTGATGGATGTTTCCGACCCCAAGCACCCCACCTGGCGATTCGAGCCCCTGCCACCGTTCGGGCAGGAGCCCGATCCGGGGGCTGATGGTCCACTCGCCCACCACAAGTGGCGCCGGCCCCACGGCCGGGGAGACTCCGAACCCGACCGCGGGCAGAATGTCGTTGGCGGTGACGCCGGCCGGCTCTTCGAATCGGGCTAGCAACGGTTCTAAGCTCGAAGGCGATCGGCCCGGTTGACTCAGGAGGGGCCAAGAGCGCCAAGAGGATGCATGCGGGCGCTCGAGGGGCGGAGAGCTCTCTCCATCAGCCCCGAGACCTCGTGCACATCCCCACACGGAACGTCCAAAGCGGCGTGGTGACGCCGGACAGCATCGGCATCGGGCGCCTCGAGAAGGCAGTACACCGTTCCCTCGGCGTTGTGGAACAACTCGATCTGCCGGACCTCGAACTCGTCTTCCTTGGCGTTCTTGGTGTCCTGGGTGATCTGTTGAATGGCTTCGCTGGCAATTTCAGGTCGTCATGGAAGTCCATGAACTTGGGCACAGGCTATTTCCCTTGTTTGAGGGCACGGCGGAAATGCAGCCCTGGTGAATCTTGGCAC
>Ga0307372_10008526_pt1 | contig 14383 bp, 12 predicted proteins | sample OX1MG_FD_202533 | JGI IMG/M metagenome (GOLD analysis project Ga0307372, IMG submission 202533) | Soil microbial communities from Risofladan, Vaasa, Finland - OX-1 | ecosystem: Environmental > Terrestrial > Soil > Coastal area > Acid sulfate soil | place: Finland: Risofladan, Vaasa | collected...
CGACCTTGAGCGCCGAGACCATCGGTGGCACCTGGCTGAGGGTGCCCGTGAACGCAGCGGCGGCGCTGGCGAGGTCCTCGGGGAGCAGAGCCGGCACCTCAGATTCGGCGGTCACGGCGCCGTCGGCGTCCAACGAGTCGGTCGCCACGCCGAGGCGTACGGTGCCCTCGTAGCGCTTGAGACCCGCCTGGGCGAATCTGAGCAGTCGCGTCGAGGACCCCACTCCGATCACCAGTAGTCCGGTCGCCATCGGGTCGAGGGTGCCCGCGTGGCCCACGCGCTTCTCGTTGAGCAGTCGACGCACGCGCGAGACGACGTCGTGACTGGTTGGGCCGCGGTCCTTGTCGACCAGCAGCAGGCCGCTACTCGGGCTCATGACCCTGGCGCCGAAGGATCTCCTCGACCGCCTCGCCGTGCACCACTGCCGGGTCGACCGCGAAGCTCAGTCGTGGCGTGCGCTTGAGGCGGGTCTGGGCGTTCACGGCGGACTGGATGGCGACGCGGTGCTCCTCGAGGGCGACGGCCGCTTCTTCGCTCAGCGAGTGGAGGAAGACGGTGGCCTGGCGCACGTCTGGCGAGGTCGACACGCCCGTCACCGTGAGCAGTCCGAGGCGCTCGTCGACGTCGCTCGCGCGCATGAGCTCGTCGGAGATGACCTCGCGCAGGATCTGATTGATCCGCGCCGATCGAGGGTAGGGGTGGTGGCCGCCGGAGGAGTGGGCCATGGCCTAGGCCGTTCGAGGAATCTCGCGCTCTTCGAAGGTTTCGATGATGTCGCCCTCTTTGAGGTCCTGGTAGTCCGACAGACCGATGCCGCACTCGAAGCCCGCGGCGACCTCGCGCGCGTCGTCCTTGAAGCGCCGCAGCGACGTGATCGTGCCCTTCCAGATGATCGTCCCCTCGCGCAGGAATCGCACCTTGGACCCGCGCGTAATGACGCCCTCGCGCACGAAGCACCCGGCGATGGCCCCGATGCGCGGGATCCGGAAGACCTCGCGCACCTCTGCCTCGCCGGTGACGACCTCTTCGAAGACCGGCGTGAGCAGACCGAGCATCGCGGCCTCGATCTCCTCGATCAGCTTGTAGATGATCTCGTAGGTGCGGATCTCCACACCCTCGGACTCGGCGAGCTCGCGGCTGCGCCGGTCCGGGCGAACGTTGAAGCCGATGATCGTCGCGTTGGACGCCTTGGCGAACTGGACGTCATTCTCGGTGATGCCGCCCACCCCGCGCATGACGATGACGAGTTTCACGTCGTCGCGCTCGAGCTTGCGCAGTGACTCGCTGCAGGCCTCGAGCGATCCCTGCACGTCGGCCTTCAACACGACGTTGAGCGTGGCCGTCTCGCCGCGCTGGATCTGCTCGAAGAGGTCCTCGAGTCGCGCGCCGCTCGCCGACGCCGAGGGCTGATAGCCAATGAGGCGCGCGCGCTGGGCGCGGGCCTCGGCCAGTGAGCGCGCGTGCGCCAGGTCGTTGGCGACGCGCATCTCGTCACCGGCGAAGGGCGGCTCGCTGAATCCCAGGATCCGCACGGGGGTCGACGGCCCGGCATCCGGCACCTGCTGGCCGAGATCGTTGATGAGGGCCTTGACCTTGCCGAAGGCGGCCCCGGCCACGACGGCGTCACCGACCTCGAGTCGTCCGCGCTGGACCATGACGGTGGCCACGGGTCCGCGGCCGACTTCCAGGTTGGCCTCGAGCACGGTGCCGAAGGCCCGCCCGGTCGGACGCGCGGTGAGCTCGGCGACGTCAGCCACGAGCAGGACCTGCTCGAGCAGCTCGTCGATCCCGGTGCCGGCCAGCGCGGAGATCTCGACGACAATCGTGTCGCCACCCCACTTCTCGGGCACCAGGCCCTGCTCGCTGATCTGTTGGAGCACGCGGTCGGGGTTGGCGTCTTCCTTATCCATCTTGTTGATCGCCACGATGATCGGCACACCGGCCAGCTTCGCGTGGTTGATCGCCTCGATCGTCTGGGGCATGACCCCGTCGTCGGCCGCGACGACCAGGATGATGACGTCGGTCACCTTCGCGCCGCGTGCGCGCATCGCGGTGAAGGCCTCGTGGCCCGGGGTGTCGATGAACGCGATCGGGCGGCCCTTCCAGGAGACCTGGTAGGCGCCGATGTGCTGGGTGATGCCGCCGGCCTCGTCGGCCACCACGTTGGTGGAACGGATCTTGTCGAGCAGCAGGGTCTTGCCGTGGTCGACGTGGCCCATCACGGTCACGATCGGGGCGCGTGGGACGGCCGCAATGTGGTCGTCCTCGTCCTCCTCGTCGAAGAACTTCGCGAGCAGGGCGGCCTCTTGCTGCTCGCCCGGGTCGACCAGGCGGACCTTGGCGCCCACCTCGGCCGCGTACAGCTCGATCATGTCGTCGCTGAGCGCCTGGACGCCGGTGACGATCTCGCCCTGGAGGAAGAGGAATCGAATGATGTCCGCGGCGCTGCGGTTGAGCTTGGGGCCTACGTCCTTGGCGGTCGAGCCGCGCTCAATGATGATCTCGCCTTCGGGCACTGGCGCGCTGCTCGGCTGCCAGGTGGTCATCTGCGTCGGCTCGAGCTCTTCGACGTTGCGGCGCCGGCGACGGGTGGTCTTGCGCTGCGAACCGCGAGGTCCCCCGCCGCCGCGCGCACCCGCCGGGCCACCACCGCGTCCGGGACCGGCCGGAGCGCCCGTACTGGGGCCACCGGGTCGCGATCCACCGAAACTGCCGGGGCGCGACGGGCCACCGGGACGCGGCGCCGTCGAGGGACGCGCGCTCATCGGGCGTGGGCCACCGGGTACCGCGGGTCGCGGAGAGCCCCCGGGCATCGGGCGACGCACTCCGGGCGGCGGCGGGATCGGGCGGCCGGTCGAACTCATCGGACGTCCGGGCGGTGGCGGGATCGGTCGACCCGTCGAGCTCATCGGCGGACGCGCACGCTCGGCACCGTCGCTGGGCGCGTCGGCGCCGGAGGAGCGTTGCGTCGGGCGAATGGTCGTGGGTCCGTCGGGAGAGGCGATGCGCGTCGGCGGCGGCTTGACGACCGGCGCGCTGCTGCGCACCACCTTGGCCGGCGCCGGAGCGGGAGTTGGGGTCGGGGCCGCCGCGGCGGCGGGTGCGGCGGTCGGTCGCACGGCGCGCGGCGCGGGACGTGGCTCCGGGGTCGCTTCGACGGGCGCGACCTCAGCCGGCGCACTGGCCGCCGTAGTGGCCTTCGTTGCCTTCGTGGCCCTGGTCGCCTTGGTGGCTTTGGCCGCCTCGGCGGGGGCGACCTCGCGGCGCAGCCCGTCGGCGTCGGCGCGACGACGGATCCGGTCAGCCTGGGCGTCTTCGATCGACGCCGAGGGACTCGACGCGCCGATGCCTAGTTTCTGGGCGAGTGTCAGCAGTTCTTTGCTGGTCATCCCGAGCTCCTTGGAGAGCTCGTGCACTCGAATCTTCTTTAACGCCAAATCCGTCCCTCAATCGTGCGTGCCCACCCATCTCGCGGGCACAGTTCTCTATTCTTCCACACCGTCCGCACCTCACGGCCGCCGCGCGGAGCCCGTCAGGACACCGAGCAACTCAAGGTCTGCCGACGTTACCGGCGTGCGCAGCGCCCGCGACAACGCGCCGGCACTCAGCGCTGCGGCGCACTCGGGTTGTGCGCACCACCACGCTCCGCGCCCCGGACCACGCCCGAGGTACCAGGACCCGTCGGGCAGTCTGGCCGCACGCGTCATCTTCGCGTCGTCTCGCTCGCTCCGGCAGACCACGCACGTGCGCCGGGGCGCTACGACGCGTCCCCCGCCGGCGCGTCGTCGGCCGGCGCTTCGGTCGCGACGACCTCCTCCGCCGGTACGTCGGCCAGTTCTTCTATGACGACAACTTCCTCCACGTGCTCGTCCGCGGTCATCGTGACCTCGTCGAGCACCACGGTCTCGTTGCCGGCCTCGTCCTCGGACACGGTGACCACCATGTCGACCGTCTCGATCCCGTCGGTGAGCACCTCTTCGACGCTCGCCGCCAAGGCCGCGGCAGCCTCTTCGTTGGCCTCGATCTCAGAGCGGATGTCGATGCGCCACCCGGTGAGGCGAGCCGCCAACCGCGCGTTCTGGCCCTCTTTGCCGATGGCCAGCGACAGCTGCTGGTCGTGCACGATGACGGTGGCGACGCCGTCGTCCTCGTTGAGACGAACCTCGCGCACGCGCGCCGGCGCCAGGGCCGCCTGGATGAACTGGATCGGGTCGTCGCTGAAGGGCACCACGTCGATGCGCTCGCTGCGCAGCTCGTTGGTGATGTTGCGCACGCGAGAGCCGCGCGCGCCCACGCACGCGCCCACCGGGTCGACCATCGAGTCGTGGCTGGCGACGGCGATCTTGGAGCGGTGCCCCGGTTCGCGAGCCAGCGCCTTGATCTCGACGATGCCGTTGGCGATCTCGGGCACCTCGATCTCGAAGAGCTTGGCCACCAGCGCGGGGTGCGTACGGCTCACCACGATCTGGGGACCCTTGTTGGTCTTGCGAACCTCGACAATGTAGACCTTGATCCGCGCGCCGTGGTCGTAGCGCTCGAAGGCGATCTGCTCGGCCTGGGGCAACAGGGCCTCGACGCGGCCGAGGTCGAGCAGCGTGTAGCGGTTGTCGTTCTGCTGGACCGTGCCCGAGACGATGTCGCCCTCGCGGTTGGCGAACTCCTCGTACATCTGGCGGCGCTGGATGTCGCGGATGAGCTGCATGAGGACCTGCTTGGCGGTCTGGGCGGCGATGCGACCGAAGTCGTCAGGCGTCGCATCCCACTCGCGCGTGACGTTGCCCTCGACGTCGAGCTCGAGTCCCCACACCTTGATCTCACCGGTCTCGGGGTTGATCTCGACCTCGGCGTCCTCGGCCGAGTCGGGCCGACGCTTGTATGCGGCCAGCAGGGCGTTGGCGAGCGCGACGAGCAGCTCGCCCTCGTCGATGTTCTGGTCGCGCGCGATCTGGCTCAGCGCCTCAAGGAAGTCAAAGTTCGCCATGGTCAACCTTTCGAACTCTTAGCGGAGTGCCCGCGCGACGGCGAGGGCTTGGCTTCGGCACCCCACACGAACACCGTGCGGGCGCGTTCCACGTGGGCGAGGTCGACGGCGACCGGACCGCGTTCGTGGTCGTCCAACGTGACCGTCGTGTCGTCGGCGCTGAGGACCACGCCTTCGAGGCGACGCGTGGGCTCGCCCTCGCGCTTCTCGCGCAGGGTCACGACCTCACCGACGGCGCGCGCGAAGTGATCGGGCGTACGCAGCTTTCGCTCCAGGCCGGGACTCGACACATCGAGGGTGAAGCGTCCGGGGATCGGGTCGTGCTCGTCGAGCCACGCGCCCAGCGCCCGATTGGCGGTCGTGAGGGCCTCTAAATCAACGCCGCCGGGACGCGTGACCGTCACCTCGAGCGAGCCCGCGACGAGCTCGACGTCGTAGAGTTCCAGGCCGAGTTCGCCCAGGAGGGACCGGAAGGGGGTCTCGAACTCCATACGCCCTCTCCTTCCTGGTCAGGGACGTTCAGGCAAAAGAAGAGCGCGGGCCAAAGGCCCGCGCATCAACGAGTCCAAACGTCCTTGGCGGACTGTCCAGTCAAGTGTAGCAGCGAGGTCGCCAGGTCTCAACCGGCGCAGGGGTCCTCGAGCGGGTCAGTACGCCTTGGCGACCACGCACGTGAGACCGGGCTCAGCGTCGTTGTCCGGGATGGAGCCGTCGACGCGCTGGAGGGCCCGCACGGTGATCGCCTCGGCGCGCAGCGCGGCCTCACCCTCGGCGTCAACCGTGTCCCAGGCCAGGCGCGCGAAGCCGGTTTGGGCGGCCTCGTTGGCCTCGCCGATCGTGGCAACGTCGATGGTGTGCTCGTCGCGGTAGGTCAGCGCCGCCTGGAAGAGGTCGGTCTGGACGGTGTCCAACAGCTCGGCGACGCGCGTCGCCAGCGCGTCGCGCGTTGGAGTCTCTTTCGTGCCGGTGTCGCGGCGCACCACGGTGACCGTGCCCTCTGTGAGGTCGCGCGGACCCACCTCGACGCGCAGCGGCACGCCCTTGATCTCCCAGTCGGTGACGCGGCGCCCGAAGCTGCCCCGGCCCCGGTCGACCTCCACGCGCACGCCGGCCGCGGTCAGCTCGGCCGCGATGGCCGCCACCGCCTCGGCGACCTCCGGCTCGTCGCGCACGGCCAACACCACAGCCTGCACCGCGGCGAGACGCGGCGGCACCAGCAGGCCGCGGTCGTCGCCGTGACCCATGACCAGGCCGCCCACGAGGCGCGTCGACGCCCCCCACGACGTCGTCCAGCACAGCGTCGACTCTCCGGCTTCGCTCTGGTAGTAGATGTCGAAGGCGCGCGCGAAGTTCTGGCCCATCTCGTGGCTGGTCGCCATCTGCAGCGCCTTGCCGTCGCGCATCATGCCTTCGGCGGTGATGGAGTTGATCGCTCCGGGGAACCGCTCGCTCGCCGGCTTGATGCCGAGGAATGTCGGCATCGCCATCACCTCGCGCAGGAACGCGTCGTAGACCTCGAGGTGGATGCGCCGCGCGTAGGCCGCGGCGTCGTCGAAGGTGGCGTGCGCGCAGTGACCCTCCTGCCAGAGGAACTCGCTGGAACGAAGGAACAGCCGCGGACGCAGCTCCCACCGCACCACGTTGGACCACTGGTTGAGCAGGAGCGGCAGGTCGCGGTAGCTCTGGACCCACTTGGCCATGAACTCGCCCACCACGGTCTCACTGGTGGGGCGCACGACGACCGGCTCGGCCAGCTCCTCGCCGCCGGCGAAGGTGACGACCGCGAGCTCCGGGTTGAACCCCTCGACGTGCTCGGCCTCGCGCGCGAAGTAGCTCTGGGGGATGAAGAGGGGGAAGTAGGCGTTGCGCGCGCCGCAGGACTTGATGCGCGCGTCGAGGTCCGCCTGCATGCGTTCCCAGAGTGCGTAGCCGTAGGGGCGGATCACCATCGTGCCGCGCACCGGCCCGTTGTCGGCCATCTCGGCCTTGGTCACGACGTCCTGGTACCAACGCGGAAAGTCGTCACCCTGGGCGGTGAGCGCGCTCGATTCGGCCACGGATCTCCTTTTGCGGTTGGCGAAGCCTACCGAAGGAACTACGCCTCGGCGCGACGCCGGATGCGCTCGATGCGCTCGGACGAGTTGTTGGCGTCCATGCCCCGGTCGTCGAGCAGCGCCGCGCGGTCCGCCGCGGCCTCGGCCTCGGCGCTCACGTCGCGAGCGGCTAGGCGCGCCTCGACGCCCTCGGCCCCGATCTTTTTGGCCTCATCCACGAGCGCCGCGACCATCTCGTCTTCGGGCACGACACGAATGATTTGGCCCTGGATAAAGAGGTGTCCGCGATGCTTGCCCGCCGCGATGCCGAGGTCCGCGTGGCGGGCCTCGCCGGGGCCGTTGACCACGCAGCCCATCACCGCGACCTGGATCGGGATGTCGAGCGCCGCGAGGGCCTCTTGCGCCTCGGTGGCGACTTTGATGACGTCGACCTCGGCGCGACCGCAACTGGGACAGGCGATCAGGTCCAGGCCCTTGCGCTCGCGCAGACCCATCGACTCGAGCAACTGGCGCCCGGCCTTGGCCTCTTCGACCGGATCGGCGGTGAGCGAGTATCGCAACGTGTCGCCGATGCCCTCGGCCAGCAGCGTGGCGATCCCCGCGGTGCCCTTGACCAGTCCCCCGGGGAGTGGGCCGGCCTCGGTGACCCCCAAGTGGAGTGGATGGTCGAAGGTCTCCGACGCCAGTCGATACGCCGCGATCATCGTGGCGACCGACGACGCCTTCACCGAGATCTTCACGTCGCTGAAACCGACCTCTTCGAAGTAGGCCAGCTCCACGCGTGCCGACTCGACCAGCGCCTCGGGGGTCGCGCCACCGAAGCGCTCGTAGATCTGCGGGTGCAGACTCCCGGCGTTGACGCCGATGCGGATCGGCACGCCGCGATCCTTCGCCTCGCGCGCGACCAACTTGATCTCCTCGGGCTTGCGTAGGTTGCCGGGGTTGAGTCGCAGCCCCTGGACGCCGGCCTCGAGCGCGGCGAGGGCCATCTCGACGTGGAAGTGAATGTCGGCGACGATGGGCACCGGACTGCGCGGGACGATCTGGGCCAGTCCCTCAGCCGCGGACTGGTCGTTGCACGTGCAGCGCACGATGTCCGCGCCGGCGGCGGCCAGGGCGTAGACCTGGGCCAGCGTGCCGTCCACGTCGGCGGTCTTGGTCGTGGTCATTGACTGGACCGACACCGGGGCGCCTCCGCCGACCGGCACCGTCCCCACCTTGATCTGGCGGGTCACCCGACGCGGGCTGAGCAACTGCGAGTTGGTCTCCACGGGTCCATTCTGCCGCGCCGAAGGCCGACGCAAAACAACTACCGGAAAGGATTGGCGATCGGGTGGGCGATGTCCAGGTAGAGCGTGGCCGCGAAGAGCAACAGCAGCAGGGTCATGAAGCCGTAGGCCAGCGGCGTCATCTTGTTGGCGTCGGCGTGGTAGCGCCGGCCGCGGCGGCTGCGCACGCGCTCGTACGTGGCGAGGGCGACGTGGCCGCCGTCGAGCGGCAGGATCGGCAGGATGTTGAGCAGACCCACGGAGATGTTGACCGTCACCAGGACCGCCAAGAGGATTCCCGGGCCGGCCTGGGAGCCCTGGACGGCCAGACGCGCCGCGCCGACGATCGAGATCGGACGTTTGAGCTGCTGGGTTGGGTTCTTGGTCGACGACGGCGTCGTGACCAGGTGGACGAGATTGGACAGTCCCGACGGCGAGAAGCGCTGGACGAACGCGTGCGCGGTCTGGGTGATCAGCGAACCCATGGTCGAGAAGCTTGACGGGATCGCCGAGATCACCGACTCGTGCACCACCTGATTCACCAGTTCGACACCGATGTATCCCTGGGGCGTCGATCCCTTGGCCAACGGCACTCCGTTGACCACGAGCTTTCGACCATCGACCGGCGTCACGTGCAGTGTCATTCGGTGCCCGTCGCGCTCAACGACCAGGGTCACGACCCGGCCCACGTGGTCGTGCACGGTGTTGATCAGTGTGGTGGCGCCGGTGACCGGCTTGCCGTCAATGGACAGAATGCGGTCGCCCACCCGCAGGCCGGCACTTTGGGCCGCGTTATGCGAATACCCCTGCCACGGCGTGAAGCCCCCGATGCCGACGTGGCTGGACGAGGGCAGGCCCACGAAGGTGAGCGATACCCACACCAGCGCGAACGCCATGACGAGGTGCATGAGCGACCCGGCTGACGCGAAGAGAACCTTGCGCGGATAGGTGGCCTGACGGTAGGTGCGCGCTTCGTCGGCCGGATCGACCTTCTCGGTCCAGGTCATCCCGGGGACCTTCACGTAGCCGCCGGCCGGGATCGCGCGCACGCCGTAGCGCGTCTCGCCGATCTGCGTCGCCCAGACCACCGGACCGAAGCCCACGAAGAAGTCGGTCACCTTCATGCCGGCGCGTTTGGCGGTGATGAAGTGACCGAACTCGTGGCCCATGATCATGAGCAGGAGCGCGAGGATGACCACCGGCAGCGCCCAGCCACCCCACCAGTACAGGAGGCCCGCGCCGACAGCAACTCCCACAAGGAGTCTCACCAGATTGGCGCGGTTGGACGAGGACTCTTCCATGACCGTGAACCAGTTTACTGGCTAGATCGAAACCAACTTGCTCGCCCGTCGACGTGCTTCCGCGTCGTTGGCCATCACGGACTCCAGTGAGGACAGCGGATCATCAACGTAGTCGTCCATCACCGACGCCACCACGGGAACGATGTCGTTCCAGCCCAACCGGTCGTTCAAGAAGGCGTCCACGGCGACTTCGTTCGCGGCGCTCAACCACGCCGGAGCGGCGCCGCCACGCGCGGCCGCCGCGTAGGCCAGGCGCGGCGCGCGGAAGGCCCCCAGGTCGGGCGGCTCGAACGAGAGCGACAGCGTGTCGGTGAAGTCGAGGGCGCCCCAGCCGTGGGCCAAGCGGTCGGGCAGTCCCAGGCAGTAGGCGATCGGCAGTCGCATGTCGGGTCGCGACAGTTGCGCGACCACCGATCCGTCCACGAACTCGACCATCGAATGAACGATTGACTGCGGGTGCACGACGATGTCGATGCGCCCGACCTCGACGCCGAAGAGCGCTGACGCCTCGAGCACCTCGAGTCCCTTATTCATGAGTGTCGAGGAGTCGACGGTGATCTTGGGTCCCATCGACCACGTCGGGTGGTGCAGCGCGTCGACTTTCGTGACCGTGGCGAGCCGGTCCGCCGACCAGCCGCGGAACGGTCCGCCCGACGCCGTGAGCAAGAGGCGACGCACGTCCGGGTGACCCGGAGCGTCGCCGGCGCCCGCCAGGCACTGGTGGATCGCGCAATGTTCCGAGTCCACCGGCAGCATCAACGCGCCCGGGGTGTGTCGCACCCTTTCGACGAGCGGGGCCGCGGCGATGAGCGACTCCTTGTTGGCGAGGGCCAGTCGGTTGCCGGCCTCGAGCGTGGCCAGGGTCACCGGAAGTCCGGCGAATCCCATCACGGCGTTCACGACCACGTCGGCGTCGCGCGCCAGCTGCGCCAGCCCCTCCGGTCCGGTGACGACCTCGGCGTGTCCGTCGAGCCGCGCGACCAATTCGACTCGATCGTCCTCGCTGGCCACGCCGACGTGGCCAACCTTGAACTCTTCGGCGATCAGTGCCAATTGCTCGAGTCGTGACCCACCGGCGATCGCCACCAACTCGAAGGCGTCGGGTTCGCGACGCAGCACGTCGAGTGTCTGTGTGCCGATCGATCCGGTGGCGCCGAGCAGAGCCACCCGGCGGCGCGCGTGCACCGCTATCCCAGTTTGAGAACGTGCAGGAGGTAGTACGTCGTGGGCAGCACGAAGAGAAGCCCGTCGATCCGGTCGAGGAGTCCCCCGTGCCCGGGCAGGAGCCTACCGAGGTCCTTCAGACCCAGGGTGCGCTTGACCATCGACTCGAAGAGGTCACCCAGGGGTGCCACCACGCAGATCGCGGCCGCGACCTCCAGGCCGGTGCGGTGTCCCCACGGACTCATGAGCGGCAGCAGCGCCACGCCAACCAGCAACGTCACGAGCGTCCCACCCACCGTGCCACCGATGGTCTTGTTGGGTGAGAGCGACGCGTTGAGCGGCCGACGTCCCAGCGAGCGTCCGATGAAGAGCGCCCCGGTGTCGTTGGCCACCGTCAGGGTTATAGCGCCGAAGAGGTAGGCCAATCCGTGTCGGTGAGCGAAGGCGTGCGGAGAGATCATGAGCAGCGCGTAGGAACCCATGACGCCGACCCAGGCGTAGACGAAGATCGTGGCGCCGAGTCCGTCCAGGACGTCAATCTTCTTCTCGGCCGAGAGGTACCACGCGAACCCGAACACGATGAGCAGCACCGTGACCGCGCCAATGGCGCCCGAACCCTTGTTGTAGACGCCGATCCCGAGGGTGATGACCGCGACGATGCCGAGCACCGTGGCCGGATGCGCCCCCATTCCACGGAAACCCGCGAAGGCTTCGGCGGCGGCCAAACTCAGCGCGCACAGCACCAGTAGCGCGACGGCGACCGGTCCGACCAGGAACACCCCGATCACCACGACCGCCAGCAGCACGCCGGTCAGCGTCGCCATAGAGACACTCGAAGACGGCCGCTGGCGCACGGCTCGCCCGGCCAGCGGATTCACCGCCGGCCGTCGGGTGCGCTCGGGGCGCGCGGGTGCGGGCCGCGGCGCCTCGTCGATCACTTCGTCGACTTCTGTCGCGTCCAGCGCGAACTCCCAGGGCCGTGGATCCTGCTCGCTGCGCTCTCCGGCCAGGAAGGACGCGTCGAACTGGTCCTCGTGAGCCACCCAGTCGGCCTCGCCCTCGCGCCAGGCGGGCGCCGGTATCGCGGCCCACGGGTCGTCGCTCGCCGCGGTCTCGCGCGCGACCACGATGGGCACCTGTCCCGTGGGCGCGTCGGTCCAGTGCGGCAGGAGCGTCGCCTCGTCGTACTCGGGCGTCTCGTCGACCAGGTCGGCCGCCACCTCGGCGCCGGTGATGGTGACGCGCGAGTCAGTCGCGCTCACGACGGGCAGCTCGCCGGTGGGTTCGTTGGTGTCGTCGTCAGACTTCAAGAAGTTCCTGCTCCTTGTGCGCGAGCAGCGCGTCCACCGCGGCCACTTCGTCCTGGGTCATCTTGTCGAGGGTCTTTTCCAGCCGCTCGATCTCGTCGCTGGAGAGGCTCTTGTCCTTCTCGAGACCCTCGAGCTCCTGGCGCGCGTGTCGACGCACGCCGCGCAACGCGACCTTGCCCTCTTCGGCCTTGGAGCGGACGACCTTGACGAAGTCCTTGCGGCGCTCCTCGGTCAGGGCTGGAAAGCTCAGTCGGATCACGTTGCCGTCGTTGGAGGGCGTGAGTCCCAGGTCGGCCGTCCCGATGGCCTTCTCGATCGCAGTGATCGAGCCCTTGTCGAAGGGCGACACCACGAGCAGGCGTGGCTCGGGCACCGAGAAGTTGGCCAACTGGCGCAGCGGTGTCTCAGTGCCGTAGTAGTCGACCATGAGGCCCTCAATGAGTCCCGACGAGGCCCGACCGGTTCGCACCGTCGCGAACTCGCTCTTCACGTGTTCGAGCGCGTGGGCCATTCGTACGCGCGCCTCATCCATCACGAGGTCGACGAGTTCGTTCTCCATTACCTCACCAGAGTACCGACGGCGTGACCATCAAGGGCGAGACCGAGGTTTCCCTCAGCCATCAGGTCAAAGACGCGTATCGGCATCTTGTTGTCTTTGCAGAACGTGATCGCTGTCATGTCCATCACGCGCAGGTCGCGTGCAATCACCTCGTCGAAGGAGATCTCTTCGAATTTCGTGGCCGCGGGGTTGACCATCGGGTCCTCGTCGTACACGCCGTCGACACCGCCGTGGGTGCCCTTGAGGACGATGTCGGCCTCGACCTCGGCGGCGCGCTGAGCGGCCGGTGTGTCCGTGGTGAAGTACGGATTGCCCATGCCGGCAGCGAAGATGACCACGCGCCCCTTCTCCAGGTGACGAACGGCACGCCGGCGGATATAGGGCTCGGCCACCTGGTCCATGCCGATCGCCGACATCACCCGGGTCGCGCGGCCGTGGTTCTCAATGGCGTCTTGGAGGGCCAGGGCGTTGATGACGGTGCCCAGCATGCCCATGAGGTCGCTGTTGGCCCGGTTCATGCCGGCCATCGCGCCGGTGGCGCCGCGCCAGATGTTGCCGCCGCCCACGACGACAGCCAGCTCCAGGCCGCCGCGCTCCATCGCACGCGCGATCTCGCGAGCCAGGAAGTCCACGGTCGTCGCATCGATCGTCTCATCGCTCGCCGCCGAGGCCAAGGCCTCGCCGGACAGCTTGAGCACCACCCGGCGCACTGGGCTTAGCTCCCGACCGCCACTTGGGCGTAGGCCACGATGGTGGCGTCGCCGAGGAACTGGGCGATCGTCTGCTTGTCGTCCTTCACGTACGGCTGCTCCAGTAAGACGCGGTCCTTGAACCACCCGTTGAGGCGGCCCTCGATGATCTTGGGCAGGGCGGCCTCCGGTTTGCCCTCGTTGCGCGAGATCTCTTCGACCGTCGCACGCTCCGCCGCTACCTCGTCGGCCGGCACGTCCTCGCGACGCAGATATTCGGGACGCGAAAAGGCCGCGTGCACCGCCACCTCGTGCGCGATCTCGGCGCTAGCGCCGCGCACCACTAGGGCGACCGCGATCACGCCGCGACCGGACTGCATGTGGACGTAGGTGTCAACGACCTCTCCCTCGCCGGCCACCAGCCGCACGACGCGCCCGATGGAGATGTTCTCCTTGAGCGTCGTCAGCAGGTTCTCGACGCGATCGGCAAACTGGGCGGTCGCATCCTCGCCGTCGGCGGCGACGCGCGCCGCGATCTCGTCGACCAGTGAGACGAACTCTTCGGACTTCGCGACGAAGTCGGTCTCGCAGCGCATCTCGACGATGGCCGCGGCGTTGCCGTCACGCACCGCCGCGACGGCACCTTCGCCGGCTGCGCGCTCGGCCCGCTTGGCGGCCGACGCCTTACCCTGTACGCGCAGCCACAGCGTGGCCCTTTCCATGTCGCCGTCAGACGCTTCGAGCGCCTGCTTCGCGTCCATCATGCCCACGCCGGTCGCCTGGCGCAGCGCTTGCACGTCCTTTGCCGTGATGGCCACTTGAACTTCTCCTTGGTTCAGTTAAGAAATTACGCCGTCACCGCGTCGCTCGTCGGCTCGACGACCACCGCGGGACGGTTCTGACGGATGTAACGGCCCTCGGCGACGGCGTCGGCCACCAGACGGCACAGCAGCGCGCCTGCGCGGATCGCGTCGTCGTTGCCGGGAATCACGAAGTCGATGACGTCCGGGTCACAGTTCGTGTCCACGACGGCCACGACCGGCAGACCGAGCTTGCG
>Ga0307372_10008530_pt1 | contig 14379 bp, 13 predicted proteins | sample OX1MG_FD_202533 | JGI IMG/M metagenome (GOLD analysis project Ga0307372, IMG submission 202533) | Soil microbial communities from Risofladan, Vaasa, Finland - OX-1 | ecosystem: Environmental > Terrestrial > Soil > Coastal area > Acid sulfate soil | place: Finland: Risofladan, Vaasa | collected...
TTTCAAACAAGTAATTACAAACCCGGAGTTGACAAATTTATTGTGTGATTGTTCTCGGATTTTCCACTCCAGCAATGATCACCCTGAGCCGAAATTATCGATTTTGTAACTCCGAAACTTTAGTTAACCTTAGTAACATCAAACGCATTATTAGAATCAAACCTTATTCCCTTATGTTCTTTAGTTTCTACTAATTTTAACGATGAGCCCTTTTTAGTGAACAGAAAATCCTGCTTCTTCTTTTAATAAAACCAAAGGCTAAAAATATACTAATGAAAAAATATTTGATATTGTATTATTCAAAAACCGGCAACAGCCAATTTATTGCTGAAAAATTGTCTAAAGAATTAGGATTTAATTCGAAAAAAATAATCCCTGTAATGGATAGCCTGGCGGTATTGTTTTTACTATCGTTAATGAAAATTGGCATCCCAACAAATATTTCAAAAAAAGAAATCGAAGGCTATGACGAGGTGATAATTTTAGGCCCTGTTTGGGGTGGACTTTTAATTTCGCCTTTAAGAAACACGCTAAAAAAATGTATTAAGGCCTCAAAAAATATTCACTTTGCGGTTACTTGCGAAACTAAGGATGACGACAAGGATAAAAAATATGGTTATGCAAAAGTATTGAGGAAGGCCAAAGGTTTGGGAGGTAAATTCGTTAGAACAATGGAAGCTTTTTCTACTGCTCTTGTAAATACAGATAACAAAGCCTGGAGCCCAAAATTATCTGAAAAGATAAAAATAACGGAAGAGAATTTCAATGGGGCATTAAAATCAAGATTAAGCGATTTTGCAATACAAATAAAGTCATTTTAGAAAAATCAAACCTCGCCGTAAAATCGTTTTTTTAATTTTAATAATAAGCAGATAGCTTTTTTCCTAGTTGTATTTTCGTGAAAGATTATTTTAGTTTCCTGTAAATAAACCGCTTCACTAGTTCCGCGCTAAAAAGATACACAATTACCAATACCACAATATAAATAACAATCTCAACCGGCAATACTTCAAAACCAATCCTTTCAGCAAAAGGAAGATACGGTAGCAGCCAGCCAATACTAAGGCAAACGGCCACGCTGAGAACCAATTTTCCCGAAGGCCTGCTTTTATAAAAAGGAATATGCTGGGTACGGATAATAAATACCACCAAAATCTGTGTGGCAAGCGATTCCAGAAACCATCCTGTTCTGAATTGTGCTTCATTTACCGCAAAAACTTTGTACAAAAGCCAGAAAGTAATCATGTCAAAAACGGAACTGGTAATGCCATAGATAAACATGTAGCGATAGATTATTTTCAGGTTCCATCGTTGAGGGCGATTGGTATAAGTTTCGTCCACATTATCGGATGGAATGGTAACTTGCGAAGTGTCGTATAAAAAATTATTGATTAAAATCTGCACCGGAAGCATGGGCAAAAAAGGCAAAAATAAGGTTGCAGCAGCGACCGAAAACATGTTGCCAAAATTGGAACTAAGCCCCATCAGGATATACTTCATCGTATTGCCAAAAGTTTTCCTTCCTTCCAAAATTCCTTCTTTCAGCACCAGCAAACTTTTTTCTGTAAGAATAATATCAGCGGATTCTTTGGCTACATCCGTTGCGCTATTTACGGAAATACCAATGTCGGCAGCCTTCAATGAAGGCGCGTCATTAATGCCATCGCCCATATAACCTACAGCATGGTGGTGTGCTTTGAGCGCATTAATAATCCGGTTCTTTTGGTCTGGCGAAAAGCGGGTGAATATCGTAGTATTCAACACTCTTTTTCTGAGCGCGTCATCAGTGAGCGTATCCATTTCATATCCCTGCATCATGCCTTTTATCGGCAGGTTGATTTCCCTGCAGATTTTTTCGGTTACAAGGTGATTATCGCCTGTAATAATTTTTACTTCCACGCCAATATCGGCAAGTGCTTTAATTACTTCACTCGCATCTTCTTTGGGCGGGTCAAGGAATGCTACAAAACCCTCAAATGAAAGCAAAGCTTCATCATGCTTTGAAAATTGCTGCTGCCCGGTAACATTTTTCACGGCGATGGCCAGCACGCGAAAACCGTCAGAGCTCAGTGATTCATATTGTTTTACCGCCGCTGCGATAAAATCTTTATCCTGAACACATACCTTCAATATTTCTTCGGGCGCGCCTTTGCAAATGAGCGTCACTTCTTTATTCTGCTCAGCCACTACGCTCATGCGTTTACGATAAAAATCAAAAGGAATTTCATCCGTTTTGTGCCAGGAAGAAATGTCTAACTTTTGAAACATAAGAATGGCATCATCCAGCGGATTTTTTATGCCGGTTTGGAACGAACTATTGAGGTAAGCCAATTCAAAAACACGGTCTGAATGATTGCCCGAAACATCCACACATCTTATCAGTTTTATTTTATCCTCTGTTAAGGTTCCCGTTTTATCGGTACACAAAACTTCCATACTGCCGAAATTGGGAATGGCGGATAAATGTTTTACAATTACCCCTTTTTTCGCCATTTGCAAAGAACCTTTCGACATGGTAAGCGACATAATCATCGGAAGCAATTCGGGCGTAAGGCCCACAGCAATTGCGATTGCGAACATGAAAGATTCCAATATATTTTCTTTCATCAGCGCATTGATAAAGAAAATAAACAACACCAGCGCAATGGTTACTTTCATAATCAGGTAGCCAAACTCGCGCATGCCATGGCTAAAATCAGTTTCTACTTCACGCCCGATTAATTTTTCGGCTATTTTTCCAAACTCAGTACCGGCGCCGGTTTTAACCACTGCCGCTTTCGCCGTGCCGCTGATAACACTGGAACCCATAAATGCCATATTATCCATTGTACTCAAATCGTTGGTGGCGCCGGCAATGGCATCAGCGTGTTTTTCGCCTGGAAAAGATTCGCCGGTAAGGGATGATTGATTGATAAAAAAATCTTTCGCCATCAGAATCCGCACATCAGCCGGAACAATTTTACCCGCATTTAATAATACCATGTCACCGGGACATAAATCCTGCGGTAAAATATCTTCTTCTGCCCCATTGCGAATAACGGTGGCTTTGCTTTTTACAGTTTGCTTTAATTTTTCCGCGGCATTTCTTGCGTCTCTTTCCTGGAAAAAATCAGTTAGTACACTCGCTATCACAATCAGGATGATAATGGAGGCATTGATGTTTTCTGAAATAGAAAATGAAATGCCCGCGGCAATTAATAAAAGGATGACCAAAGGACTTTTAAAATGTTGCAGCAAATTTTGCCACCAAGCTTCTTTTTTATGAGAAGGAATCATGTTGGGACCATTTTCTTTAAGTCGTTTGCCGGCTTCTGTTGAGGTAAGGCCGGCATCCATATCCGTTTGCAGCGTGGATAAAACCTGTTCTTTTGTTTGCGAAGCAATTGTTTTCAAATCATAATTCATGTAAGGAAACATTTCAGGTTTACCGGGTGAGATTAATTTTTAATAAAATAAAAATTTCGCTGAAAATGAATCCAAAATTATTCCAAATGCCGGAAAAAAAGCTGACAGAAGTCATTGCTGAATTTGATACTTATCATAGATGCAATGGTGATGATTGAATTTATTTGCAGGTAATTCATAGTGTTTCCTAAATCTTCAATAAAAGTTTTTGATTACTATTCGCAAGGTCATTTTATACATACTCTTTTTATTTTAAAAAATAAGTATCAGCCCTTTTAATGACTATAATCATTGCAGCCGTTATATTCTATCGCTAATTTTGGTCTAACAAATTTGAATGAAATGAAAGCATTAAATCATGATATCAGGCGGTTAAAAATGGAAAAAGAATTTGCATGGTTAATGGCTATTGCATTGATGGTAGTGAGTTTGCCATTTCTTAAAAATGCGGTTGTTTTCATTCTTGTAAAATTATATGAACCACTCATTCAACATGTTATTTGGAAAATAGAGCAACTATTCATCCACGCTTAAAATCATTTTATGAAAAAAGAAGAAATAGATGAATTTATCGAAGACAGGTTTAAAAAAATTGACAAGCATTTCCATAAAGCTATTGCCAATTTTAAAACGGAAGATATTCTTGAATTCAGAAGCGAAATAAAAAAACTTAAAGTTTTCCTTCATTTACTCAATATGGAATCCGGTGATGGATTTTTGTATAGAATAACCAAACGGATGAAAACGATATATGGTTATTTCGGCGTCATCCAAAATCTGCAACTACAATTAAAAAAGATAAATGAATATGTGAAAAAATCTTCCGGTAATCTGCCCGTTCATTATATAAATATGTTAGAAAAGGAATTAGAATTCTGGAAAAAAATCAGTAAAGATTTTATAGTTGCTGACTATGATTTTTTTAATGATAAAAAAGAAATCACCAACACATTTCCGGATAAGCTCACCAAAAAGTCTATCCATAAATTTATTCATTATACGCTTTATGAGCTGCAGGTAACTTCTGACCATTTAGACGACTACAGTTTGGATAACACCCGAAAATTCATGGAAGATATTTATTATAATTACGCGTTTATAAAGCCTTTTATTACTGAGCAGCAAACCAACTTGTTTGATGAAAAAGAAGTGGGTGCATGCCTGGAAATATTCAATAATTTTCGGGATAAATGTATGGCCATTGTTCATTTGCAAACCTATGGCGCAAATGAATTGGATGAATCTGAAAAGAAATTATTAAAAGAAATGGAAAATGACTTGCTGCATGAAAAGAAAGAACTGAAAAACCTGTTATCCGCTAAACTGGATTCCATGCACATTAAGGCCAATAATTTAAACGAATTTACTTTTGAAGATTCTTTAACTGAATAATTATTCTTCAAAAAAATCGTTAAAAAAATCAGCGCCATGACGGATATCATCACCATCACTTTTAATCCGTGTATTGATAAAAGCACGTCCATAAGCACGCTCAAACCTGAAAAGAAACTCAGGTGTACCGCGCCGGTTTTTGAGTCTGGTGGCGGCGGAATCAATGTGGCAAGAGCTATCAAAAAAATCGGCGGTGACGCGCTCACTATTTATCCATCCGGCGGCTATTCAGGGAAATTTTTGAATCTTCTTTTAAAAGAAGAAAATCTTTTGGTACTCACTTTTGAAACAAAACACCAAACGAGGGAAAATATGATTGTACTGGATAAGGCTACGAATCTTCAATACAGGTTTGACATGCCCGGCCCGCAATTATTTGAAAATGAATGGCAGCAATGTTTACAAATGATAGAAGAGAATGATTCTAAATTTATTGTCGCCAGTGGAAGCCTGCCCCCCGGTGTTCCTCTTGATATTTTTGCAAGAATCTCTGTAATCGCCAAAAAAGGAAACAGGAAACTGATTGTTGACAGCACGGAAGAAGCGCTGCAACCCGCATTGGAAGAAGGCGTTTACATGATAAAGCCCAACATAGGCGAGCTGAGCGGATTGGTAGGAAAGGGAGAATTGCAATCTGATGAAATAGAACCCGCGGCCAGGGATTTAATCAACAAAGGAAAGTGCGAAATAGTAGTGGTGTCGCTGGGCGCTTCGGGCGCCATGCTGGTTTCAAGAGAACAGGTATTTAAAATTTCTGCGCCTACAGTAAAAATAAAGAGTACTGTTGGCGCCGGCGACAGCATGGTTGCAGGAATCGTTTTTTCTATTTCAAAGGAAAAAAGTTTGCAGGAAGCCATTCAATACGGCGTGGCCTGTGGCACCGCCGCGACTTTAAATAATGGTACCGGATTATGTAGGAATGAGGATGTGGAAAGGTTGTTTAAGTTGATAGCTGATGTTTTTTTAGCAGACAACACAAATTAAATGAAACTTTATGCTGGAAAATGAAATTTACAACTGGCTGAATAGTTATAGCATCCACACACCGCAATACAAAATTTTTAATATTGATGAAGAACCGGATGTGGATTTTTATCCGGTTGCTTTAAAAATACTTTCTGAAAAAGTGGTGCATAAAACAGATGCAGGCGCTGTAATTATAAATATTGAAAACAAGGAGGCGTTAAGGAAAGCAAAACACCTTATTGAGTACAATCTCACAAAAAAAAATACTCATCTTGATGGACAGGATAAATTTATAGTGAGCAAAATGTATGCAGGTATTGAGTTGTTTTTTGGAATAGTAAATGACGCTGTTTTTGGAAAAGTGATTGTGTTTGGCGCAGGTGGAATTTTTACTGAAATTTTCAGAGACGTATGTTTTATTGACAGCGAAGCCGGTGATGATGAAATCATAAAAGCCATTGCACAAACCAAAATATCAATACTTTTTACAAAAGGATTCCGGGGCAAAAAATATGATATTCAGCTTGTAGTTGGCCTGGTAAAAAAACTTCAGCAGTTGGATGTGCAGGAAATGGACCTCAATCCTGTAATGCTTACCGAAGATGCCTTGACGGTTGTTGATGCACGTTTGCTTCCATCCAAAATGCCAGTCAGTTCAAAACAAATAAAATATTTACCCGAATTATTTTCTCCCGAACAAGTGGCCATTATTGGTGTTAGTGAACATGAAGAAAAGATTGGTTATGCGCTTGCAAAAAATACTGCTGATAATGAAAATGTTTATTATGTAAATCCGCATTTAAAGAAGTTATTTAATAAAAGAGTTTACAATACAATTGACGAACTTCCTTTGGTTGACACCGCAGTTATCGCAATTTCCGTTAAAGCTATTAAAGAAACCATTCAGCAACTGGTCATAAAAAAAGTGAAGAATATCATCATCATTACTGCCGGTTTTAAAGAAGCGGGAAGAGACGAAACTTTTTTAAAAGAACTTGCTGAAACAAATCATATCAATATTGTTGGGCCAAACTGTATCGGCATTTATACGAATGGATTCAATCTCACCTTTGGCACGCATGATATTATAAAGGGCACCACCAATTTACTTTCACAATCAGGGGCGATTGTGGCCGAGCTGATGGACAAAGCTGCGTTAAAACAAATCGGTTTTGAAAATATAATTTCGGTTGGCAATATGGTTGATGTTGATTTTGCGGATATCATCAGTTCTTACCAGGGCAACAACCCGGTTAATTTATACGTCGAGGGGATTTCGAATGGCAAAAATTTACTGAGGACTATCAGGAAAAGCGCATTAAAAATCAGGATATTCAAGGCAGGCAGAACAGAAGCTGCAAGGAAAGCCGCTTTTTCTCATACAGGTAATATGGCGGGTAATTATGAAATGTTTGTTGGCCTACTGAAAGCCGCAGGCGCTCAAATGCTGAACGATGTAAACGGACTTTTATATCCTTACGATTTGAAAAAAATCTTAATTATTACCAATGCGGGCGGCGCGGGAACCGTTATGAGCGATTTAATCAGTAATAAGCTGTATACATTAAACGAAAATGAAATTGATAAACTGAGTGAAATATTGCCATCACATTGGTCAAAAAATAATCCTGTTGATATTATTGGCGATGCATCGGATGAGAGATATTTTAAAACAATAAAAGTTGCAGATGATTTTAATGCAGATGCGATATATGTGATTATCACGCCGCAATTCATGACCAATCCTGAAGCTATCTGTAAGCTGTTTATGGAACAGCACTTCAAGACAAAAATATTTCCAATATTACTTGGCGGCGAAATAATGCAGCCGGCTAAAACATACCTGCAGAAACACAGTGTTATCTTCTTTGAAGAGCTTACAGAAGCTGTTTCTTTTTTGTAGTCATTATTAATTTAAAGTGACCGGTTTCAGCGAATCATTTAAGATGCGGTAAAATAAAAAAGGGCCGGATAAAAATCCACCCTTTGTTTAAATCCAATATCCTATGAAAAACCGATGTAAAAATAATTGCTGATTCTTTGATAAAAAATGTTCTTAGCTACCACTTTCGCTGATTGACATCAGTATTAAACCGAAATATGACAAAAACGAACATTCACTTTATGAAATTAATCTTCTGCTTGTTTCGATATAACATTTATAGCTAAAAATATGATGTAACTATGCATACGTTATGATTACAATCATATTGACAATAAATCTTCCCGATTATCTTGCATTAAAGTGATTTTATTTTTGAAATAAATTGTAGTACGATAAATAAATTTCCAATTGCTGACAATGTTGTAAATTCATCATTGCATTTTAAAAAGCTTTATCAGTAAAATTCAGAACTCAAAAAATGCCGCACAACATCTCAAACAACACTGAAAGCTTAAATCATTTTGAAGCTTTTTTTGAGTATGCTACTATGGGCATTCTGGTTGCTGATGGCAATGGCCAAATCGTCGCCATCAACCCGTTTGCACAAAAGGAATTTGGGTATGCAGAAGAAGAGTTAGTGGGGGAAAAGATAGAGATATTAATTCCTCAAAGATTCCATCACAAGCACATTCATCAAAGAGAAAAATATGCTGAAAATCGGCAAACCCGGCCGATGGGGCTGGGAATGGATTTGTTTGGCATAAGAAAGGATGGCATCGAATTTCCCGTAGAGGTAAGCCTCGGCCATTATGAAAGCGATGGCAGTAAATATATTGTAGCCTTTATTACCAATATTTCTGTTCGCAAAGCTGCAGAGGCTGAAATTATAAAATTAAATATCGAGCTGGAAAATACGGTAACGCACCGCACAAAGGATTTGGAGGAAGCCATGCAGCTATTGAGAAAAACAAATGAAAGGCTTGAAAATGTTTTGTCTTTTCAAAAAACATTATTGGATACTGCGGGCGCCATGATTATAGCCACTGATGAAAATGGTATTATCAAACTCTTTAACCCCGAAGCTGCCCTCAAGCTTGGATACAGCCAATCAGAGATTCTTAATAAAGAAACCCCTGTATTATTCCATGATAAAAAAGACATAGACAGGAAACGAAAGGAATTGCTGAAGTTGTTTGGCATCAACCTGAAAAACAGTTTTGATGTATTGGTAGAACAAGCAAGACGCAATATCCATGAAGAAGAACAATACATTTATGTAGGAAAGGCCGGTGTGTCATTTCCTGTGTCATTAACCATTACGGCGCTAAGGGGTGTCGAAGGAAATATTACCGGGTATGTGGATATCGCCATTGATATATCTGAGAGGATAAAGGCCGAAAAAGAATTAAAAAATGTAAAACAGTTATTTCTTCAACTATTGCATAACTATCCCGATGGGGCAATCAGTATTATTGACAAAAACTACTATTTCGTTTATACAGGTGGTGAACTGCATAAGCGGCTTCATTCAAATATCGGACAATTGATAGGCAAAGAAATGTATCCGAAATTTCCGGAACCTTTGCGCCAGATTATTTTTGTAATGCTGAAAAATGTATTCCAGGACAAGGTGTTTATTTCCGATTTCGAACTTCCTTACCCTATTCTGGGCCGTACTTATATAATGGACGCTTTTCCGTTGATGGAAGAAGACGGCTCGGTGAATAATATCGGCGTTATTATTAAAAATATTTCCAAATTAAAAAAAGCGGAAGAAGATTTGCGCGAAGCGCTTAAAATAGAAAAAAATTTAGGTGAATTAAAATCCCGCTTTGTGTCTATGGCCTCGCATGAATTTCGCACGCCGCTCAGCACGGTACTTTCATCAGTGTACCTGATAGAAAAATATGCCTCTGGCGAAGAGCAGCCAAAGCGCGAAAAGCACCTGCAGCGCATTGTTTCATCGGTAAATATGCTTACCGATATTTTAAATGATTTTCTTAGTATGGGTAAAATGGAAGAAGGAAAATTGCAGGCAAAATTTTCAGAATTTAGTATAGAAGAAATGATTCATGCTACCCTGGAAGAAATTAAAAATAATTTAAAAAAAGACCAGCAAATTAATTACCATCATGAAGGGAACCCCAATGTCTTTTTAGATAATTCATTGCTAAAGCATATCGTTATGAATTTGGTTTCCAACGCGAGCAAATTTTCTTCTGATACATCCGCGATAGATATAAAAACCACCAATCAAAATGAACAGATTATATTATCTGTAAAAGACAATGGAATAGGCATTTCACAGGAAGACCAACAACACTTAACGGAACGTTTTTTTCGGGGAACGAATGCCGGAAATATACAGGGCACAGGGCTTGGATTGCATATTATTTCCAAATACGCTGAATTGATGCATGGAAAAATGCAATGCAAAAGCGAACTTGAAAAGGGTACTGAATTTGTAGTAACATTTAACGCCAAAAAAATATGATCATGAAAAAAATACTTTTGATAGAAGACAATGACGATGTGCGTGAAAATACCGCGGAAATACTCGAATTGTCCAACTATAAAGTGATACTAGCAGAAAATGGTAAAATTGGGATTGAAAAAGCTCTTGAACACTCGCCGGATTTGATTATTTGCGATATTATGATGCCTGTACTGGATGGCTACGGCGTGCTTCATGCCGTTCATAAAAATGATGCAATAAAAAATACACCTTTCATTTTCCTCACCGCCAAAACCGAACGGGGCGATTTCAGAAAAGGAATGGAACTGGGCGCCGATGATTATATCACCAAACCCTTTACCGGCACAGAGTTGTTAAATGCGGTTGACAGCCGGTTGAAAAAAGTGGAATTATTGAAACAGGAATTATCACCCGATATTGAAGGCCTGCAATATTTAATGCAAACCTCTATTGGTAAAGACTATTTGAAACTGCTTGCCGAAGACCGGAATATTAACCGATATAAGAAAAAAGAAATTATTTATTCAGAAGGAAATCATCCCAACCGGCTTTATTATGTTTTAAAAGGAAAAGTAAAAACTTACAAGAGCAATGATAATGGCAAGGAACTGGTTACAGAACTTCTTTCCACTGGCGATTTTTTTGGGTATGTCGCGATGCTGGAAGGCGTTGTTTATAAAGATTCTGCCGCTGCATTGGAAGAAACAGAACTGGCTGTAATTCCGCGGGAAGATTTTGACGGATTGATTAATAATAATAAAGAAGTGGCTCAAAAATTTATCCGGCTGCTTGCAAAAAATATTTCTGAAAGAGAAAATCAATTGGTAAATATTGCTTACAATTCATTGCGCAAAAAAGTGGCTGACGCGCTCTTAATGCTGCATAAAAAATACCACCAAACTGCGGAAGGTGGTGATGCCATGCTTATAAGCCGCGGAAGCCTTGCTACTATTGCCGGCACAGCCAAAGAATCGCTTATAAGAACCCTCAGTGATTTTAGAAATGAAAATCTTATTGATATAAAAAATGATGGAAGCATTCTTATTCTTAACCTGAAAAAATTGGAATTTTTGCTGAATTGACTACCTGGTAAATAAAACGCTGATTCAATTAGCATTTTTGAAGTTGAAATCAGACATCTTTGATTAGAATCATCATTATCCGTAACGATAATCATCAAGTGTCAGGCAACGCCATAGTAATTTTAGAAAAGCATAAATTATGAAAAGGATATTACTGGCAATTGATGCTACAAATCCGGATAAAAATTCGTTGGATTTTGCATGCTTCCTCGGAAGATTGACCAAATCAAAAGTAACCGGCGTGTTTCTTGAAAATTTGATAGCAGATGAAAAGCCTCTCTTAAAGGGAATGCAGGGCTCAGCTTATGTAGATTGGGGGATAGATAAAAATTCGGATGAATATAAAGCTAAAATGGAGTTGATAAAAAAGAATATTGCCTTATTCGGGGAGGGCTGTATCAACCGGGAAGTAAATTATCAACTACACCGAACCGGTGGAGAGCCTGCCACTCAGCTAATAGAAGAAACCAGGTTTGCGGACATATTGGTGGTAGATGCTGAAACTTCATTCAACAAACACTTCGAAGGGTCGCCAACCGAATTTGTAAAAGATGTGCTTAAGAAAGCCGAATGCCCTGTAATTATTGCCCCTGAAAGATTTGAAGCGATAGTTGAAATTGCGTTTACCTATACTAACTCAGCATCTTCAGTTTTCGCCATCAAACAATTCACCTATCTGTTTCCTGAGCTAAAAGATAAAAGAGTACGCCTAATACATGTAAATAAAGAAGGCAAATGGCGGGTGGAAGAAAAGGATAAATTAATGGAATGGCTTCAAAATTATTATACTGATATTCATTTTGAGGCTCTTGAAGGTGAACCGGAAACATCATTGTTCGGAACTTTTCTTAACAGCAAAAACACATTCATAGTTATGGGCGCTTATGGAAGAAATTCCTTGTCGCAGTTCCTTAAACGCAGTCGTGCTGATTTATTGATGAATGCCATAACGCAACCAATTTTTATAGCTCACGTTTAAAGAAAGGAAGGGATCTGAGAAAGTAGCACTTGATAATTTTTTATACATTTTACAACCTTAAACGATGCTATTATCACTTAGTAAATCAATGGAAAATAATAAAGTAGCTGGCAAGGCAACTATTGTACTTGCCGGTGACATTGGCGCCACCAAAACCAATCTTACTTTTTTTAAAATAGAGGGAGGCCACTTAGCTTTACTGCATGAGGCGCAGTTTAAATCCAATGATTATAAAAATATTGTTGAACTGACTAATGCGTTTACAAAGGATATTCTTTTACTTCCGGATTCAATTTGTTTCGGTGTAGCAGGCCCTGTATTGAATGGCCATGCAAAGCTTTCCAACTTAGATTGGGAAATAGACAGTGATGAATTATCCGATCACTTCAAAATAAAGAATGTTCACCTTATCAATGATTTGGAAGCTACGGCGTATGGATTAGCGATGCTGAATGAAACAGATGTTGCAATAATTCATAAAGGTGATGATGCCGGTTATGGTAATGCAGCAGTAATAGCACCCGGAACTGGTTTGGGCGAAGCAGGCCTCTTTTGGGATGGTAATTATTATCATCCATTTGCAACGGAAGGTGGGCATAGTGATTTTGCCCCACGCAATGAATTTGATTTTGAATTATTTACTTTCCTTCAAAAAAAATTTGATCACGTAAGTTGGGAACATTTGGTTTGCGGCCCGGGTATCGTAAATATTTATCAATTTCTCCGGGAGGAAAAGAAAAGGGAAGAACCCGGATGGCTGAAAGAAGAGATTATGAAAGAAGATGCAGCGGCAGTGATTAGCCGTCGTGTACTTCAAAGTGAAATTTGTAAAGAAACGATGCAGCTTTTTATTCGTTTCCTGGCATATGAATCGGCAAATCTTGTTTTAAAATTAAAAGCAACCGGCGGCTTATTTATAGGCGGTGGTATTGCACCGCAAATTGTTTCCTTATTAGAAAACAATGCTTTCCATGCTTCATTTTGCCAAAGCGGGCGATTGAATTATTTGTTGGAAAAGGTTCCGGTAAAAATTATTTTGAATGCTAAAACTGCATTGTTAGGAGCAGCGTTCTATGGAGCAAAAAATTAACAGGGATGAACAAATAACAGACATACCTTATTTATTGCAAACAGCTGAACTTGCAGCCCGGGAGGCAGGAAAAAAAATTATGGGGATATATCATACCGGCAACTTCCAGCCATATCTAAAATCTGGTGGATCTCCAATCACAATAGCCGACAAAAGTGCGCATAAGATCATTATGCAGCATCTTAACCAAACAAAGTTGCCAGTTCTGTCTGAGGAAGGAATAGATATTGATTTTAGTGAAAGAAAGAATTGGGAATATTTTTGGATGATAGATCCTCTCGATGGAACTAAGGAGTTTATACAAAAAAATGGCCAGTTCACAATCAACATCGCTTTAGTAAAAGAGAATGTTCCTTTGGCCGGTGTAATTTATGGGCCCTGCAGCGACACCTTGTATTATGGTTCAAAAGAAACTGGTGTTTACAAAAATAAAAAGGGGAAATTGTTTCAATTTTTACCACTTGAAAAAAGAAACCATTTGAAGGATTTTTTGCAGAAAAAACAAACCAGAATAATTGTATCCAGGTCTCACCCATCACCTGAGACAACCCATTTTTTAAACCGGTTTCAAGAGGCAGTTATTATACCATTGGGCAGCTCACTGAAGTTTATGTGGATCCTTGAAAACAGGGCTGATATTTATCCAAGATTCGGAACAACAATGGAATGGGATACAGTTGCCGCTCATGCGATCCTAAACGCAACCAACAGGGGCGTTTACGATATAGATTTAAAATCAGAACTTGTTTATAATAAGCCTGACCTTAGGAATCCATTCTTTATTGCTTTTTAGGCCATTTAAAATGCCAGGATAAATTGTATAACCCGACCATTGTGATAATCATGTTTATTAATTTTAACAGGTATGAATAAACGAATTTATTACATAGTAAATGGAATCACTTTCTATAGAACGATAACCGCTCCTCTATTGATTTTTCTGATTATTTATAAACAAATGGATTGGTTCAAATGGCTGCTCGCTTTAACCCAACTTGTAAGTTCTAAAATACAAACTCTTTCTCATGGCGGTTTTCATGGAATTTGACATTACGTTTCGGGGACAACGGATTTTTTCATCATATAGGGTTGATATTTATATTT
>Ga0307372_10008531_pt1 | contig 14377 bp, 10 predicted proteins | sample OX1MG_FD_202533 | JGI IMG/M metagenome (GOLD analysis project Ga0307372, IMG submission 202533) | Soil microbial communities from Risofladan, Vaasa, Finland - OX-1 | ecosystem: Environmental > Terrestrial > Soil > Coastal area > Acid sulfate soil | place: Finland: Risofladan, Vaasa | collected...
ACGCTGGCCGCTTGGCAACCTGTGAGTAACTCAGACGCATAGCAAGAGGCTCCTCTTTCTTTTCTTGAACACACTTCTTGACCCCCTCATTATAGCTTCTTCTGGGCTATTGGGGAAGAAGTCTAATATATGTCATGCCAAAATGGTGATGTGATACCGCCCCTTTTCACCTCTACAAGCTCTTAACGTGGTTTTCCGTACCGTTAATACTCGACCCCCATCCACTGCGAAAGCGCTTACTCCGTAGCCCGTTTCATGTTGCCATCCTCCCTCCTGTTTGAGCGGACCCACCAACTCGATCCCCAACGCTGCATGCCGTGCGAGGACCTCACCACTGACATAGGAACTCACGACCAGCCGCACATCTGGGACAAGGTCGCGGGCCTGCAAATCATGCAGTAACGGCATGGTCTCTTCGACATCCTGCTCCGTTGCCGCCGTGATCTCCGCTTGCACGATCAGATGCACCGCTTCTTCTTCCGAACAGGTCTCGGTGAGATGCACGGATGTCACCTACCCATTCGGTGTCCCGCTTGCGACTAGCCCGTACATCAGTCTCATAGGGCGAAATGACCCGCTCAGCACTTTCGACGGCCGGGCCATCACGAAAGCCGAATCAGCCCGTCAACCCGCTCGAAGTGTTGGTTCCATATATGCTGCAAGCGTGTGAGACTGGAACAGGTGCGCACGCTTTGAAGAGTATGCTCGTTGGTCGCTGCTTGCAGAAGATGCCAGCTATCTTCTCCTACCTGTTTGCGCAAGTCTTCTTTTGCCAGCTCGCCTTTGGGGAGGCGCTGCAATTCAAAGCGATGCACATAGCGATCAAACCAGTCGGGACTGATGACCTCAAACAACCAGTCGGGTGCTACATCAGCGATCTCGTTGAGGGCCGCTCTCAAGCTCTCTCCTACACTTTCCAGACTGCTTCACCCGCGCACATTCGCCAGCACAAAGGTCGAGTCCGTCCGCTGCTTGCCCCCGGCTTTGAGCCAGCCGTGTTCGCGGCAGACCTGCAAAATGGGTTCCAGCAAGCGGTCTTGTGCTTCATGCTCCAGCAGGCGCTGACGAAAATCCACCAGAATGCTCGCGTCAAATCCCGAGTCATCCACTGGCAACGAGAGCGCATATTTCCAATCCAGACGCGCTCGCACCATCTCTGCCGCTTGACGGTCGGAGAGGTTTTCCAACGCCTGAAACACCGTGACCAATGCCAGTCTCCACGGCGCTTCTGCCGCCCGTCCCCGTTTGGGAAACAGATCAGCAAAATCGGCATCCTGATAGATGGAACCAAGCGCATCACGCAGATGCATAGCCAGCGTTCCCTTTGGAAAACTTGTGTGAGCGCGTCTTTCTGGTCAGAGCGGGGATGGGATCCAGCGGTTGGATGGGCAGAGACATGGTGATCCTCCTTGACGTCTTCATGCATGGCTTTCTCATGACTTGTTTTCTCTACTTTATCTCATTCTCCATTCCTTGTCCACTTGTCCGGACATAATTTCCCAGCAGAGTCTTTCATACACCCCAGTTCCTTGATCTCTGGAGTTGTGAATGATGCCTGTGCCGCGCCACGCCGCCCAAGTACCACCACCTCGCGTATCCTACTCTCGCGCAGTTGTTCCAGAGCATGGCGGGCAATATCGGTTTTCGCCAGCGCGTCCGGGGAGGTGACGAGTATGCGCGTCACGTCCATCGCCACGTTGCCATTGCCGACAACGACCGCTCTCTCAGAGGAGAGATCGATGGGCAAGCCGCGATAATCAGGATGTCCGTTATACCAGCCAACAAATGAAGTAGCTGGAAAACTGTTGAGCAGTTCTTCGCCTGGGATGCCCATCCGCCGGTCGGCCTGGACGCCCACCGCATAGATAATCTGATCGTAGAACTGCTTGAGGTCTTTATGATGGAGATCAACACCGTACGTGAGGTTTCCAAAGAAACGAACACGCGCGTCCGCCAGAATTTTCTCAAAGGCGCGGATCACCGCTTTGATGGACTGATGATCGGGCGCAACACCGTCGCGAACCAATCCGAAAGGAGTAGGGAGCGGTTGAAGATATCAATGCTCACGTCGAGATCGCGTTGCTTGAGTAGCATTTCGGCAGCATAAAACCCGGCTGGCCCCGTGATGAAAGTCAATTAGATAGTACCATCGGTGGCGATTAAACGCGCCGATTTTGGAGTCACTGAGAGAGGATTTTCAGATCGGCTCTCAACGACAAGAAGAGCAGTTGGTGTACTCTCACTGATTGCTAGTTCTTGAGAAGAGTCCATCGAAGAAGCATCGGAATCTCGCAGTGAGGTCGCGGCCTCACCGAGTGCGACTTGCTTGGAGGATGACTTCTTCGGACGAGAGGATGATAGATGCTGCTGGGAAGCCGCTTCAGCGCGATAACTTTCCACACTCATCATATCCAGAATCACGGAATGATGGACCAGACGATCAATTGCCGCCATGGTGGTCATCGGATTTTTGAAGATGCGTTCCCATTCGCTAAACACCAGATTGGTCGTAATCATGACAGATTTGCGTTCATACCGCTCCGCCAGGAACGTGAACAACACCTCCATCTCATCACGATCATGCTGCACATAGCCAATATCGTCGAGAATCACACAGGCAAATTTGTCCAGTTTGGCTAATTCTTGCGGAAGCCGCAGATCCCGCTTGGCCGCTAGCAGTCGCTGAACCAGCGTACTGGTCGGGGTCCAGAGTACCGGATAGCCAGCCTCAATGACGGCATAGCCCACCGCTGCCAAACAATGACTTTTTCCGACTCCCGGTTTGCCAATGGCGATAATGTTCGTTGCGTTCTCCAGGAAGGAAGCGCTTTTGAGGCGTTCCAATTGCAATTGTAAGCTTGGAGAGAGCCGAGAGAGGGAGAGCGTGCGAAAGGTTTTCTCCACTGGCAATCCAGACTGACGCACCAGACGGGCGGTTCGTCGCTGGATGCGCTGCTCGGTCTCAAGCCGGGCGAGTTCATAGAGATAGGCTTCATGCGACAATCCTTCTTTGGCCGCACGCAGCGCTACCCCAGCGAAAACGTCGGCCATCGCCGTCAGGTTGAGTTGAGTTAAGAGCGTCTGGAGTTCGGTTGCTCGGTTGCTGGTTTTAGGCATGGTTTCTCCTTGATGGAATCAGTTCGTCATAGGGGGAAAGATCCAGATCAGGTGTGGACAGCGCGAGTATCTGAGTAGAGTGAGGGGGATGAACCAGATCCCGCACGGCATCAAAGCAGGGCAACAGGCTTGCTTCTAACAACAGGTTCAGAGCGATTTCGACCTCACTTTCCGAGATGCTTGCCGCCAAATGTAAGATGCGCACATATTCGCGATCTGCCCGTTGGAAGTGACTGGAAACGAGGCGATCATAGGCCAGACGGAAGGTCGTGGTCGGGAAGAGATCATCACGATAGCGATAGGCGGTAAACGCGCCAGGCTTGCGCACCAGAGACCAGATCACATGACGATAATCGATACGGTGCTGCTGTTTGCCAATTAAGCGAGGGATGGTAAAAACCACCGTACTGCCCACATAGCCTTCGAGCGTCTCGGCTTTGAGACGCACCAGCAAAGACGTGCCGATCAAACGAGAAGGTACCGAGTAGAGATTGGCTTTCACCAAAATGGTACTGAATTGGCTGACGGTGACACGCAGCTCCTGGCAAGGAGCAAGCGCGGTGGTTGGAAGAGGCTGAAGCGCTTCCTGTTCTGCGGCAAAACGCACACTTCGCTTCAAATTACGCACACGAGCAAGATCTGCCAGAAAACGTTCGTAGGCTTCGCGACTGGCAAAATCACGGCTGGCACGGACACGCAGTGCCTGATCAACGGCTTGTTTGAAGCGGTAATGCGATTGCTCAACATCGCCATTTTCATGGGCAATAGTCACATTGTTTTTTGTGGGCTGCATCCCATAATGAACCATCAGTGCGTCATAGCGCACGGTCCACTCTTTGGCATGGGTCTTTCCCCCATTCTTCACCGCAGCGCTCAAATGATCGGTACGATGCTGTTTGGGCACACCGCCGATCTGCCAGAGTGCTTTTTCGATGCCTTCAGCGAGCGCTTCAAATGATTCACTCAAACAGACGGAGACCGCTTCCACATTGGAGTAAGTGAGCACAAAATGATGGACCATATGGGGAAAGGGAACGCCAGCAATCGTGACCTCTAAATCCTCCATCTGGGTAAAATCCGATTGTCCTCGCTCACCAGGAATATGCTCTTGTGCAAACATGACCTCACGATCTGGTCCATGTAACAGCCGCCACTGTTGAATATGACGTTGTAAGGTTCGTACCTGAGCGGGTCGGTAGCGATCAGGATGTCGTTCGCACAAAAGGGCAAAGAGGGTGGAGCCTTGTAACGCTGGATCCTGCTCTAATTGAGCGACTACCCAGGAGATCTTCGACGCTATCCCGTATTGTGTGTAAAGAATTTCCTTTTCAAAAGATAGAAAGGGAAGAGATAATAGAGGCATACATTGTCCCTTGTATCCAAAACGGTTCATTTCAAACAGGAGGGAACAACGATGCCTCTATCCAAGAAAAAGAGTACCACATCAAACGCCGACCCGGTAGCATTGGAGCAAGCATCCCCACCGTTGCCAGAACAGCAAACGTTCCATGAACATTTGCGTGCATTGACGCGGAGTGCGGTGCGAGTTGTGATCGAAGAAGTCATGCGTGAGGAACTCAAACAGTTCCTCGGGGCCGCCTGGGGAGAGTGTACTCCCAGACGGAAAGGCTACCGCAATGGGACCTACAGCCGTGATCTCGCGACATCGTCGGGACCCATCGAAGCTCTTGAAGTCCCCCGAGATCGAGAAGGACAGTTCCATACCCAGGTCTTTGAGCGCTACAGTCGCTACGAACCTCAGGTAGCTGAAGGGTTAACTGAGATGTTTGTCGCCGGGGTCAGCACGCAAAAAGTAGGAGAAGTAGCCCAAACGCTGATGGGCGTTGCCCCCAGTGCCAGTGCGGTGAGTCGCCTCAATCACAGCTTGACCGACCAATTTGAGACCTGGCGCGAGCGTCCACTGCTCACCCACTATCGCATCCTCTACCTCGATGGCATCCATTTCACGGTTCGGCATGGAGAACAAACCGATTCGACCATCATCTTAACGGCACTCGGCGTGGACCTGGAGGGGAACAAAGACGTGCTAGCGAGGCGTTCGTGTGCAGAGGAAGACAAAGATGGATGGAGCTGCGTCTTACACGATCTGCGTCGTCGTGGAGCCACACAGATGGATCTCATCGTGACCGACGGACATGAGGGATTGCTAGCAGCGGTCTCAACGCTCTTTCCCGCGACACTACGTCAACGGTGTGTGGTCCATAAACAGCGCAACGTGATGAACGCGATTCCTCATCGCGAACGCAAGGAGGTGGCAACAGAACTCGCAGGGATCTTCAAGCAAGAGACGAAAGAAGATGCCCTGCTGAATTTGGCAGCCTTCAAAGCCAAATATCGCCAGCGCTACCCTGAAGCTGTGCGCAGCCTGATGGAAGATGAAGAGCATCTCTTGACGTTTTATGCCTTTCCACCGGTCATGCATCGCTACATTCGGACCACCAATGCCATTGAAAGCTTTTTTAGCAATGTGCGCCAACGCACCGATCAGATTGACGCCTTTACAACAGAAACGTCCTGTCTGACCATTGTTTGGGCGGTGATGCAGGATATCCACCTGCCACGCATTCCCGTCAACTAAACGCTCAGCACTGATTGCTATTGATGGACCAGCAACCAGCCGAAAAGGGTGGTTCAGGGGGAGGGGCTGTTTTTTTGTCTTCTCGGAAGACGAAAGCGCAGGACATCCCTCTGTCCCAAGCGATGTCCTGCTTGTTAATGCCATGCCTCTGCCGTTTTCTCGGGTCTTTTACATCCTTTGGAGTGGATGACTCCTTCTCAGATTTCTGCTCGCTTGCTGGTTCCTTACCAGTACACACAACACGGCATGGTGTCGTTCCCCGCCCGTAAGGTTGTCATGATCTGTTCCCATACCCCCTCATCCCGAAAACGAGCGAAATACGCATACACCGTGGATTTGGGTGGGTACTCACGCGGAATCATGCGCCAAGCACAGCCAGCCCGCAGCACATAAAAAATCCCATTGAGTACTGCCCGCATATCCACTGCTCGTGGTCGCCCACCTGGCTTCTCAGGTGGAATCAGTGGGGTGAGAATGGCCCACTCAGCATCTGTGAGATCAGAAGGATAGATTTCCATTGGCATCCCTCCCTTTCTGGGTAGACACTCTTTCCTCCCTTTTCTCACTTATTCTATCATCTTCTCCTCTTGCTCAGACCTTCTCTACCATCGGCTCTCAAAGCCTTCCTGGACACGCTCTAGTACTAATGATCTACTTTCCCCACCGAAGTTTCACTTCGTAATTCATCTCACCCCCAACTTTGCACACGCCGAATACACCCGCTTCTCCTATCGTCTTGATGCCAAATGTTACCTCGATGTCGTCGGCTTCGATTTCCGATAGTTCATGTTGCAAAGTAAGTATCGACTTCTTCACTGATGCTAGGGCCTCATTGAAGCGTTTCTCGGCCTTCATAATTTTATTTCCACTGACATCAGCTGCCTTGATGGCGTCTTCGGTCGCTACATCTACTTCCACCAGCAGTGTACTGCCGTCTTCCAGTTTGTACTCTAGATAGGTTGCCATAATGTTCTCCTTTAGTCCTTTTTACTTAATTAACTCGATGTGCAAGTTTTTCACGCTATCAAGAGATCGAATTGATGCGGAGAAGCCTGATCGAGGAAGTTGAGCAAGACACAGAGCATGTGTATTAGTACCATGCGCGGCAAGCGATCGCGCAGATGCCACAGATTACGCGTCCATACCCCCTTGACGCTACAGTGATTGGCCAATTGTCCAAAGACGGTATCAATGCGATAGCGCCCGCGGTCCAACAACGTACCTCAACTGTGGACGGGCTGGTTTTTGGCTTTGCGGAAAGGAGCCTGAAGCAGGACACCGTCCATTCACAAGGCTGCTTGCAGATTGGGCAACTATTAGTTGCGGTCTCCCATCGGTAGCTTCGAGGTACCTGTTGTCAAGTCCTAGACGGCCTCGCTTTCATGAAGATTGGCAGGAGCTAGGTACATCTCCGTGATAACACTAAGCCAGCATAAGCGCAGGTGCAGCCGATACCCATAAATGGTTTGCCGACAGGTATAGTCTTTGCCATAGCTGACATGTCATCAAAGTGATGGCAACGGTAGGCACGTGCAAATTGACAGACCAGTATCGGCATACTATCGGCAGCTCTTGCTATTCCCAGTCGATCAGCTGATAGACTCTACTTACCAAGTCCACGAGATTTTTTCTACTCACGATAACTGAGTGATTAAACGGCCAATCTCAACATTTAAGTCATAGATTTCTTGCTGCTAGGCCACTTCTTTCTGTGCTAGTTCCTGGACAGCTTGGTTACAGAACAGGCAGGGTAAGCCTGCTAACGTCTGATCTCGCCAGTGATAAAGCATATTACTATACGCGCCGTATTCAGTGGTTAGTTGCCCCAACGTCTTTTCTTCTTTGAGCACCTCCTCGGCCACTTTAGCCTTGAACACCGCACTATCCGGCTGCCACTTTTTCTTCTGCGTGACAAGCCGATAGAATTTTATCCAAAATCGTAATGTTAGTATAATTTTCAATAGCGCATATCCCTACTTTCCTTTTTATGTAATCAATGGATAATTTATGATGGATGAAGTGTATATTCAATGATAAAATTTGACAAGTAGAGTTTCAGTTTCCAATATAGATTTCGATCAAAATTTAGGAATAAATTCATATTTAAAGCTATGCTCGACCGTAATAAAAGGATTACCATTTGTAGCATAGGCTTTGACGATCTGCACTGCTGAGGCGCTCACTTTAATCAACTATACATTGCCTTCTTATTGTGGTAGCTTGATATTGACTGCCAATTTTACCTTCCTTTCTCTTCTCTCTGCACTCTATCACATCCAGCCAGCAACCCGCAACAGAGTTGCATAAAGAACATCTTCCAGTTTCCCTTTAGACTCACCCGTGATGTAAACTTCGCGCTGGCTCTTTTCATTTTTAAGGGCCTCCACAACAGCCTCAATGATCTTATTGCCCATATCTGAAGTCTCGGAGGCTGCTGAGCCACCTAACGCGTTAAGCAGATGCGCTACGGTATAGGCACTGATGACGCTCTCGCCGCTAACCTGTTCCAATAGAAGTGGTAAGAGGTTTCCCTCAACAGATTGGAAGTGACTAGCCGCAATAATAGCCTCTTGCTGCACATCTTCCGTATCATAGCAACTGGCGAGCAAAGCGGGAATAATGGCAGGAGTGACGGTACGTAAATAACTAAGGGCGGTAAGCGCAAAGCGACGTGAGTTGAAACTTTCGGCGTCAGTCGTTGCCTTGATAAGCAAAGCTTCGAGGTTACCATGATAAGCGTGTTGTACAGCAATAGGCATCACTTCTGTACATGCAGCTACAACGGCAAGTATAAAGCGACGCAGAGGCCAATTCCGACTCGAAAGAGCTGCCTCAAATTGAGTCAGCAGATCTGTTAAGAGGCTTTGATCTGATGAAATTTTAATTTGCAATTCAAGCTGTGTGCGGGTAGCATTGACTAGCACGTTATGATATTCACCGTCCCATATGTCATCATCTACACCGGCCTTTATAAGAGCCTTCACACAATGTGACCTGTCAGATGACATTCTTGGCAATGTATTGAGAATAGTGTCAAGCACTTTTTGTTTATCCGGACCCGTTGCTCCTTTGCTTTTTGTTAGATTTAGGCGTATTAATGCAGCGGCGGCATCACTATCAAAACTGAGTTCCCGCAGTTTGTGCCGGACTTTTTCAGTGATATTCGAGCGCTGCAAGGCCAAGTGGGCTAAAGCCTTATACAGTGCTGGCAGGTCCGATTTCATTATCTGCTGATTGAGTAGACCAAGAAGTTTTAGACCAACAACATCTGTATCCTCCTGCCAGTGTCCCAAAACCTCAAGAATTTTCGAGCGAGTGTCGGGATCTTCTTCATTGACTAACCAAATAAATAGCTTCTCGCGTAGCATCGGTAGTCTGCCCCGTTGAATGTATTTCAAACGTACCAACCAGCTAAGTGAACTGAGCAAAGCGTTGTTTGTCTGAGGTACAGTGCTTGGCAAAGAGTCTAGAATAATTTCACAGGTTTTTGCTGTCACATTATGGACTGAATCAAGAATGGTCGGAATCTCTTGCTCATAGGAAGCTCCTGCCATTCGTTCAATCCAGTCAGCCAGCCAGGAGGGTTGATCGTGATTGATAGCTTCTAGGGTCCACTTCAATTGATTGGCTATTTGCGGTTTAAAGACATAATAATCTGTGAGTTTGGCGATTTGTTCAATAACCTCTTGACCAAGATCTGAGGCATGATGCTTTGCAACCAGGTTCTTTCTTGCACGCTCTCGCCGTTCATCAACAGGTGAAGAGAGATCGTCAACCAGGACTGTGATGGTATCAGACCGTAACTGAACTGCCTCGAGTGAGGTGTCTGACGATCTTACCCCCCTGGGCCAGCGATTCATGTATGTGACGATGAGTACATCTATCACACGAGCAATAGGAGTAGAAGTAGCGAGAGATTTCTGCACAATCATCGCGGAGCTAAGCGCACTATTAAGATGCTGTTTGACTATAGCATTAGTCACGCAGTTATCTTGCCACTCACCGATAGAACGCAAAAGTTCGTTAATACTAGTCATGGAACGAGCGAGACCAAAGGCAAAGTCGAGATCAGGGGTTAAGTCTAGGCGACGCACGCCAGAGAGATCAATTTCGCGGGAAAGTTCTGCTTCGCTTGTGAGCGCGTGTACAAATTGTCGTAGCAATTGGCTGGCGCTCTCTTTAGCAATGCTGAGTACGTGAGAGAAATCAGCAGCCTTTTTCTGAGTAAGATCGCGCAAATAGGGAATTTGATCACTTTTTTCACGCGCTTCGCTACGCAACTGGATGAGTTCCTCAGTATATGAAAAACCACTACTAAGGCTCAGTTTGCCAGTTGGTCTCCTATCAGGAAAATCCTTTGAAACGACTAGTTCAAAGTCATTCCACTGGTTCCGTGCTCGTGTGAGGGTACGGGCGTATTCAATTTCGAGATCAGGCAATCGGCTTATAGCTTGAGCATGCATATCATAGAGGTGATGTTCCAGTTTCTTGGTGTATTCGAGTCCAAGACCAATATCAAGCGCAATGATGTCAGGGCTAAGGGAAGCAGCCAGGATATGAACACGTTCATTGGCCTGCGCCAGTTGGTCTTCTAGGACTTTTGTTTGCTCCTGATCTTGAGTACCTTGGATGTAATCCGCAGTAGTATGAGAGCGCACACGTTCACGGTAATACTGCTGCTTAAGATCAGCCATGGTATCCAGAGTGGCAAACAATTCATCAGCAACCTGGTCGTTTATTTCTGGTTGCTTACCGTCAGTTTTGTTGATGAATGTCTGATTGAGCTGTTGTGCAATCAGGATTTTTTCCCAGGTATTACAAATGAAAAGAGTGGATAGCTGCCGCGTCTGCTCAATATCTACAGGGAGAAAGATCCCTATATTAGAAGCTAACTCATTGATATGAACTAATTGACTGTTAAACTTAAGCTCCATATCTTTTATGCGCCTGTTTCTCTCTTCAATTTGCTTAATTTTCTTGATTTCTTTAAGTCTCTTGTTTTCATAATCAACTGCACGCTTCAAATACTCATTATGAATTGCACGCTTCAAAATATCTAAATTCTCTAATGTCCTATATAGGTCATTGATACGTTTTATCTTAATATTGAAATCGGGATCAAAAGCAATAGAGGAGAAGCTTGTATGTTCGCGAATTTGTTCGCGGGCAAGCTCCAAGTTCTTTTGAATTATAGTGGCAAGCTTATATGTATTGGTGTCAATAAGGGTAAGATCAGTCAGATATGTACTGATCTGTGCAAGCTTTTCACTGGCAAGAGGTTCAACTATCTGAATCCGTGTTTTGATTTCCTGCAATAAATGTGTGCTGTTGCTAAATTTATTCCAGGATTGGATGAATTTATCGGCCAGTGTGAGTGCGCGATCAAGATCACTTGCGAGTGTCAGTTCACTATGCTGATTCCTGATTTCAAAAAGGCTCAGAGACAGGGCCAAGCAGGCAATAATTGGATAAACCTGTCGTCCCTGTTTATCGGCGTTATGTATACATATGGATACCCATTCATCATTGCCTAGCACACTTAAGACCAGAGCGGCATCGCGTGCTAGGGCAGTCCCTGGCTGAGAGGCCAGAGGAACAAGACGATGGCTGAGTTCTTCAAAGACAGAAGAGTGGAACGGGGTTGATGTTTGCAGCAGATCTACTAGAAGTGGGGTAAGAGGTGAGTCACGATTGATATTGTCAGGATTAAAATAGGCCCCAAGCGGTAAGTACAGCAAGCGGAGGATGGTCTTCCATTGTAAATTGATACTGGCTTTTTCCCATAGGATTGGATCATTCATGATAACCTTCCTGAGAGGGAGAAACTCCTTCTGGAAACAGTCGGGGCTGCGTTTGAACATCTCGTCAAGAGCTGCTAGGAGCGAGACAGCTGGATCGGCGTATCGCGACCAGGCTGTCACTAGAGCCTGAGCAATGGCTGTAGAGTCCCACTTTGTTTCGATCACAACATCAATTGCGGCATAGCGCAGCTCAAAGTCTGAAGACACGAAGGCTTCACACAGCGCGGTTTCGGCCTGCGTACTCGTTTCGATCTGTCGCAGTGTTATAAATGCTTCATGAATACGTTTCCGTAAGACCAGGGAGCGACGACCTCCTTCACGATGCGCATACAGGTTAAGCATTCTTTGAGCAATATGCAGTCCGATCTGTGGTGGCAGGCGTTCGCATTCGATACAGGCAGCTACTGCCAACAGTTCACGACGTGGCAGGAAATCTCCAGTAGGATCAGGGGTATTTAGCAAGGTATCAAATGTTTCAGCCAGGTGTCGGAGACTGTTAGGATAACGCGGTTGGCTAACAATACCAGCGGCTAGGACGATTGGTTCGCGCCAGGTCGGTTCTAGAAGCTGTTCGACAAGACGAGCGCTGATCTGAGAAGGATCATGAGCAAGGTATCTAGCGGCAAAATATTCCTGCACGGCTCTGTGTACGAAGCCATAGACGCCCTCTCCGCGTTCCAGAAGAAAACCTGATGCCTCGCGAGCAGCTTGCAGTACCATCTCGACTTGGTCCCAATCAGAGAGAATATCCATTAATCGTGCCCTTACGGTGCCGCCCTCCGCAAAACCGGTTCTTTCAAAAGCATGGATATGAGCCGCGACAGCACCCATTGCTTGGGTAAGCCGAAGTAGTGAAATGTTAACGCTTTCCCAGCGTTCTTTGCGCTGGTTATATAACGCCTCCACCGCAGCATCAAAGAGACTGACGCGCCGGGTGGGCAGCGAACGGCTGGCGCTGAACCAGTAGACTTGTGCGAGGATGGTGAGCAAGAGAGGATTGCCAGCCAGAGTTCGTACGCCGGGGTGTGAATGGTAAAAAATGGCGTTTTTAAGCTTCTTTCCTTGCTCCTCAGCTTCCGTTATCCCTGCCACATGAGCCATCCAGGCTCGACAGAATGCGCCGATGGCGGTTTCGTCCATATCTTCTACAGTGTAATGGGGAAGATCCGTAAGTGGATCAAACTGATACCCCACAATGCGCGATGTGAGCAAGAGCCTGTTCCCTGCCCACACGTTATTCTTTGACGTAGGCGGTTGAGCCTGAATGAAACTTTTGACTGTCTGCATGATGGCACGTCTTTGACTGGGGTTACTGACTTCGTCCAGGCCGTCCAGCACAACCAAAGCCCGCCCTTGAAGCAGGTAATCCTTGACCAGAGCATGAACCGCTTCAGTAGGCAGGTCAACAGGTAAATTATGAGAATTCCAGTGGTGACTGATAAAGTTTTCTAGAGACAGGTGGCTATCGATGCCCTCTTTCTCCCAGCGTACGCGTGCATAGTCAGCAATACGGATGAGAAGAGGCAAACGGGCCGGGCCAAGATCAATCCGCTTATCGGTCCTTGCCCCTGGCTGTACCAAGTCGGCGCGTACCTGCACAAAGGTGCGGTCCTCTAGAAGCGCACGCGCAAACTGTAAGACTAACCATTTGCCCAAGGTTGTTTTGCCAGAGCCAGGATCACCCAGGACAACTACAAAGCGATGGCGTTTCTCCACTTCTGCCAAGCTGAGCAGGGTATGTTCTCGCTCACCAAAAAGGCGTGGCCGATCACGCATCTGCAGCAGAAGCATTCTGGGTTGGCGAATGATAGCTCTATGTATCGCGTCGGACTTTGCGTAGTAGTCTTCGCCTGCATTGTGGGCCCATTTCTTTAGGGCCTCCACATCCTCAAGATACAAATCGTGTTCCGCTTGCCTCTCAGCTGCATTCATTTGATCTGCACGCAGAGAAACGTAGATTCGTTCTAGTAAAACGTCGCGGCCATCAGGCAGAAAAAGCTTTTCATTGCTAGCAATCAGATGCTCAAGGTATATCCGCAGTTCAGCAAGGCCATATGCGTCAGGCCAGAGACGTAACTTAGGGTGGTTCCCTAAAATAGCTGAGGATAGACGATGCAGGGTATCAGAGGTAGTCGCCCAAGCAATACGACGTGAATAATTATGGTCAGGATCGTGATCGTATGCATATTCGCTCACCATGCCTACCACGCGGTCTGTCTTCGTGTCCAGAATAGGCGCGCCGCTCATGCCACCCTGGATTTCATTGCCTTTGAGCTGTAACATAGATTGCTTATGTCTATCGGCTATGTAGACGATCCCAAGGAGGGTACCACTCGCCCAGCGATTGTCATACCCGGCTGATTTTGCAAAGCCAAAAGAAAGATAAGAATGTTCATTGCATTTTTCCGAATATCCAAATACGACAGGTACTATCCCTTGTGGGAGATGTTCAAGTTGTAGAAAGGCTAGATCATCGGCGTTTCGTGGAGACCAGCCCGCACTGAGCACTAGAGCAGTCTGTCGACAATCGTTGGCAAAGAATTGAATATGGACTGTTTGACCAGCGTCACTACCTACAGCCTGCACCACATGCGCACAAGTTACGGCCAGATGATCGGATATCACAAAACCAGCACCAAGTGTTTGGCCCTGATCGTTCAAAATGCGAATAACGCTTTGGTGAAGATCTTGCATTATTTCATTACTCTCCCTTTCCTAATCTGAAATAAGCGCTTTCTAGAGCCTGTTAGGGACTCGACTTCAAAATGTGATACAATGAAGGATGAAAACTAGAACACCTTATCCAACTGATATCAGCGACGAAGAATGGGCCTTCGTCGTGCCCTACCTGATCTTGTTG
>Ga0307372_10008532_pt1 | contig 14376 bp, 11 predicted proteins | sample OX1MG_FD_202533 | JGI IMG/M metagenome (GOLD analysis project Ga0307372, IMG submission 202533) | Soil microbial communities from Risofladan, Vaasa, Finland - OX-1 | ecosystem: Environmental > Terrestrial > Soil > Coastal area > Acid sulfate soil | place: Finland: Risofladan, Vaasa | collected...
TGACGTGGCCGGGCCTGATCGTCGCGATGCGGTAGCGGCGCGCGCCGGGCTCGGGACCTCTGAAACACTGCCTCGCAGGTGTGTCGAAAGTGTCACGCCATGTGACGACTTCGCAAAATCGTTGCCAATAGCCCACCAATGTCACAGAGTCGTGACACCACGGCACACTTTCGACACATATGCGAAGCCCGTTTTGAGGGGTGGCTGCTGCGGGCGCCGCTAGTCGACGTTCAGCACCGCGAGCTCAGCGGTGGTGCCGATCTCGATCACAGGGTGTTGCGCGGGTCGCAGCCAGCGCAGGACCTGCAGCAAGCGCGACTCGGGCAGTGCCACGCAGCCCTCGGTCGGCGCGTCCAGCCAACTGTGGAGGAAGATCCCCGAGCCCGGGGCGCGGACGCCGGCACGGATCGGCCCGACGTTGAAGTCGATCAAAGCGAAGTACGGGTAGGCGCGCGTCTCGGTCCAGAGCGGCTCCGACCCCGGCGCGAAGCTGGGTGTGACACCACAGCGCACGCGGACGAAGCGGTTGTACGTGGCGCTGTAGGGGTCCTCATCCCACCAATCGCCGCAGACCAACCGGTGGTACCGATAGTGAAGCCCACCCGGATCGCGGTCGTTGCCATAGATCGTGGCGCCAAACGTGAATACGCCGGTGGGCGTTGCATGATCGCCCTCGCGGCGCTCGGCGGCCGCGACCATGTGGCCGCTTCCGGTTTCTGCGGGCCAGGGACCGTGAGCCAGTCGCCAGGGTGAGCCCGGACGACTGCGCGTGTATGCCCGCAGCGTGGCCAGGTCCTGTGGCGGCGGTGGATGGGCGGTCGGGCTGGAGACGACGATCAGCTGGTCCGCGTTGCGCGGGATGACCAGGCGCGCGGCCGACGCAGGCGCGGGCGCGGGCGCCGCGAGAATGATCGCCGCAGCGGCGGCGATCTTGCCCAATACCGCAGTCATGGCCGCGGTCAGCCGATGGCGATCATGCGCTCGATCGGCAGCCGCGCGCGCTCGGCCGTCGCGGCGTCGACCTTGACCTCGTGGCGCCCGTCACGCAGCGAGTCGCGCAGCTTCGGCAGCGTGATCATCTTCATGAACCGGCAGGACGCGGCTTCGTTGGCGGCGATGAAGTCGACGTCGGGCGCCGCTTCGCGCAGCGGGTGCAGCATCCCCGTTTCTGTCGCGACGATCGCGGTTCCACGCTCGTGCTCGTGGTCTCGCGCATACCGAAGCATTCCGCCGGTCGAGAGCATGCGCACCCCCTCGGCGGGGACATCACCAGCGGCGACGTACTCCATCACGCTGGTCGAGCACCCGCACTCCGGGTGAATCAGGAAGTCGGCGCCTGGGTGCGCGGCCCGCACAGCGTTGATGTCATCGGGACGGATGCCTGCGTGCACGTGGCATTCGCCATCCCACACGTTGAGCGTGCGCCCGAGCATGCGCTCGACATAAGCGCCGAGGAACATGTCGGGCCCGAAGAGGATCTCGGTGTCATCGCCCTGCTCGCTGAAGATGTGGGCCACAACGTCCACGGCGTTTGCCGAGGTCACGCAGTAGTCGGTCTCGGCCTTCACGGCTGCGGTCGTGTTCACGTACATGACGACGACGGCGCCGGGGTGCTCGGCTTTCCAGTGACGCAGCTGTTCGGCGGTGATCGAGTCGGCCAGCGAGCAGCCGGCGTCCAGGTCCGGAATCAGGACCGTCTTATCCGGTGAGAGGATCGACGCGGTCTCGGCCATGAAGTGCACGCCACAGAAGACGATCGTGTCGGCCTCCGCGGCCGCCGCCCGGCGGCTCAGCCCGAGCGAGTCGCCGACATAGTCGGCGACGTCTTGGATTTCGGGAAGCTGGTAGTTGTGGGCCAGGATCACGGCGCCGCGCTCCCGCGCGAGCGCGCGCACCTCCTCCTGAAGCGCCGGGATGTTCTCAAGCATCAGCGGCGCGGCAGACGTGGTCTCGGCCTGACCGAGCATCGGTAGCGTCATGACAGCAGTTCGAGTAGGAGCGAGAGGTCCAAGGCCGGGGCACTGTGGGTCAACGCACCGACTGAGATGAAGTCTACGCCGGTCTCCGCGACCGTCCTGATCGCCTCCAGCGTGAAGCCGCCGCTCGCCTCGAGCTCTACGCGCCCGGCGACCAGCCGCACGGCCTCGCCCAGCTGGGTGGGGCTCATGTTGTCGAGCAGAATCCGGAAGCCGCCCAACCCGCCTGCCTGCACCCCGGCCGCGAGCGCCTCCTCGACCTCGGCCAGCGTCCCGCATTCGACCTCCAGCGGCAGCTCAGGCGCGTGCGCCCGGGCCCTGCGGACGGCAGCCGCCACTCCGCCGGCCATCGCCGCATGGTTCTCCTTGATCAGGATCGCATCGTAGAGGCCGATCCTGTGGTTGAGCCCGCCACCGGCGCGGACCGCCTGCTTCTGCAACAGCCGCAAGCCCGGCACCGTCTTGCGGGTGTCGAGGATCCGCGCGCCGGTGCCGTCGATCGCCCTGACGCAGCGCGCCGTCATCGTAGCCACGCCGGACAGCTGCTGCAGGAAGTTGAGCGCGGTCCGCTCTGCGGCCAGCAGCGCGGCAGCCGAGCCGGTGATCTCCATCACGGGGCCGCGCTCACGCCACACCCCCTCCGGACCCGCCTGGCGCAGCACGACGTCGGAATCGAGTGCGCGGAACACGACCTCCGCCACCTCGATTCCGTAGATGACGCCGGGCGCCTTCTGCGTAATCCGCGCAACGGCGCGCGTCCCCGGCTCAACGGTGGCCTCCGTCGTCACGTCGCCGTTGCCGACGTCCTCGGCCAGCGCGCGCGCGACCAGCGCTTCCACTGTCTCGACCCCGGGAGGCCTTGGCTCCTGCTGATCCACGCGGGCGAGGATACGCCGGGGCCGCCCGGACCGAGATCCTCCCCGCCGGCTACTTCCGCTTGGTTCGCTTCTTCTTGGGCTTCGGCTTCGGCTTCGGCTTGGGCTTCGGCTTCGGCTTGGGCGGCGGTGGCGGGCCGGTCATCTTCAGCACCGTGCCCGTGACCGTGCCGAGTGTCGCGGAGCTCCTCACCCTCGCATTCCATCTGTGTCCGACAACCTTCTCGAGCAGGTTATAGGCGGCGTTCGAGAGCCTGACGTCCACGCGCTTCGTCCTGCCGCCGCGCACGCTGTAGCTGAGCCTGCCCAGCGACAGACCCTGAACCCGCGTGATCGTCCGGTAGAGGGCGTCTCCGGCGGTTCTCGCGGCCCTGACCTGGACCTTCACCTTGGCCTTGACCCTGAGGCTGATCCTGCCGGCGCATTCGGCGTTGCCCTCACCAGCGCAAGTGAGCGTGAGCACCGCGACGTGCTGCCTGGAGACGCCGACGGCTGGCTTGAATGCGAGGCTGCCGGGCGCAACGGGGAACGGGATGCCGCTGACGACGCCGATCTCGGCGTTGCCCTGCCCGTTGTTCTCGGTCGTGCCGGTGAAATAGACCTCACCGGTCCCCGAGGCGCTCGCCACATCCGGGCCGGAAGCAAGCCGCCAACCGCTCGGGGGCAGCCAGAGTCCGACTGGCAGCGCGTACCGGGTCACGGCACCGGTGCTGATGTTGAGCTCGTCCACCGAGCCGTTGCCTGCGGCGTCCAGGAACCAGAGGTTGCCGTCAGGGCCGATCGTCATCGACACGACGTTGCCCAGGCCGCTGGCGGCGGTGCCCTTGTACTCGCCGGCCGAGTTGAACGCGAGGATCTGCGTGCTCGCCCCGCCGACCAACGCAGCGCCGCCTGCCACGTAGACGAGGCCGTTTCCGGCCGCCACGATGGTGCCGGGATCGATGTTGCCGAGTGTCGCAAAAGCCCCGGCGAAGGTGTTCGGCAAGACGTACGAGCCGAGCGCGCCGGAGGCGTCGGTGAACCACACGGAGCCACCGCTGTTTCCGATCGCATAGGCGCCGCCGTCGAACGGTGCGGTGATCGCCGCCTCCGCGCAACTGGCCCTGGGCGTGGCGGTGATTCTGCACCGGATGATGCCGCCGGCATTGTCGCTGATGTAGAGCGCTCCGTCAGGTCCAAGGGTCATGTCCTCGGCGTAGCCATTGATGCCTGCGACCGGGTTGAGGCCGGGGTTGGGCGAGCTCGCCGCCCCCACCGCGTACAACACGTTCTCGGGCTGGCCCTGGTCGTTGTCGAGCACCCAGTCGTAGCCGTCGGCGTCAACACTCGCGTAGTTGTCCGGGTAACCGGAGTCCGCCGGTAGGCCGCCGGCGACCCGAGACTGCCGGCCCGCCGGAGTGACGGACAGCAGATCCTGGTTCTGACCGCTCACGACAAACCACTCGGCGTTGGAGCCGTCCGGGGCCGGCGCGATCGCCGGCTCGAGCAGCGTATTGCCGCCCGACGGAACGCCGTCGAGCGCCGTCGAAGCCTGGATGCCTGACACGGAGACACTCGCGCGCGCGATGCCCGGGAGCGCCAGGCACCCGGCGGCGGCGATCGTCAGTACTGCGCCCGCTGACCGCAACTTCCGATGTATCCGCCCTGTTCCGTATATCAAGTGCATGGCTCCTGCCTGACTAAAGGCTGGCAGCAGCAGGAAGAAACGCTGCCGGAACCAACGTCAACCTAACAATCGTTCGGAACACCACATGAAGGTTCGCCATCACTCGTGCAACCCCTCACGCAGGGGAATGTTGCGGGTCGCGGCTGCCACGGCCGCGTCCTTGCTGATCTGCACGGCACAGGCGACGGCGAAGACCAAGCGTGCGAGTCAGCCGGTTCCGACCTCGCGCGTGTCGGTAACGACAACCGCGATGCAACAGGTGCCGACATCGTTCCTCGGGCTGTCGATGAACGTCGACGAGATGGAGTACTTCACCAAGCAGCCGGCGTTTCCGAACTACGTGAAGCTGATCACGCCCGACGGCGATGGCCCGTTCTCACTGCGTCTCGGCGGTACGTATGCCGATTCGGCGTACTGGAACGGCGGGGTCGCACACATCATGCCCGAGTACATCGCGCCCGCCGTCGACCGCGTGACGCTGAACGAGGCTTGGCTCCAGTCGCTGGCAAACGTCGTCACGCAGACCGGCAGCAAAGTGATCCTCAACGTCAACGCCGCCGCACATGACCCGGAGATGGCGCTCCAGGTGATCCAGGCCGCTGAGCGAGTCCTGCCCCCGGATAGCCTGAGTGCCGTGGCGATCGGCAACGAGCCGAATCTGTACTCCGCCGGCTATGACGGCATCAACCGCAGCAAAGCGACGTGGGTCAAGAACTTCAACGCGGTCCGCTACGACACGCTCTACTCGCTGTACGCCACGCTCCTGCAGCGCCACGCCGGAACGCCGACGCTCGCCGGCCCTGAGCTGTCAGCGCCGACGGCACCGTGGCTGAGCTCTCTGCTTCAGCACGAGCCCGGCCAGGTCGGGCTCGCGACCGAGCATTACTACGCATACAACGCGTGCGTGGCCGTTGGCTCGTCGAGCTACCCAGAGCTGCACAAATACTTCCGCCCAACCAATATCGCCCAGGCGACAGCCACGATGCAGCCCGCGATCCAGGCCGCCCACAACGCCGGGATCCCCTACCGCCTGACCGAGCTCGGCTCATCCACCTGTCTAGGTCTGCCGCTGGTGACAGACACCTTTGCGACCAGCCTCTGGGGGCTCGATCAGCTGTTCCAGTTCGTCGCCGCCGGTGTGAACGGGGTCAACTTCCACCTGCGGGCCGCTCAGCCGAACTCCGCGATCCAGGCGAACTCCGCGGGACTCAGCGCCGAGCCGCTGTTGTACGGGATCGCGGCATTCGCCAGCACGCTGGGACCAGACGCCCAGCTCGAGCAGATCAGCGGCGTGCTCCCGAGCGACGTGAAGGTCTGGGCCGTTCAGTCCGGCAACGGTTGGAGCCTCGCGCTGGTCAACGACACGACCCACCGTGAGCGAGTGCGCGTGGCGATGCCGACAACACAGCCGATGGTCGTGCGGGCGCTCACCGCGCCGACGCCGTGGTCGGGCTCCGCCACCTTCGGCGGCCAGACGATCAGCGCCAACGGCACCTGGACCGGAACGCCGCACAGCTCGACGGTCACGCCCGTCACCGGCGACTACTGGTTCACGATCCCGCCAGACAGCGCGCAGATAGCGTCTACGCAGTAGGCGGCGGCGCCAGCACGCGCAGCGTCCGGAAGCTCGGGTCCGCGGCGCCGTGCAGCCGCGCCCCTGCCTCCACCAGCGCCTGCAGGTAGGCGATGACCTCGACCGTCACCCGTTCGCCCGGCAGCAGCGTCGGGACACCCGGCGGGTAGCCGGCGATCGATTCGGTCGAGATCCGCCCCACCGCCTCCTGCACCGGGACCGCCTCGCTGCGTCCGAGGAATGCGTCGCGCGGCGCTACGGCAGGTTCGGGGCCGAGATCAGCGGGCGCCTGGGTCAGAACGCTGCTGCCTGACTCCCGTCCAGCAAGACGGGAGTCAGACGCAATCCGCCTGAAGGTCTCTGCAAGGTCGTGCGCAACGCGATCGAGCGGCTCGATCGGCTGGCCGATGCCGAGCACGAGCACGACGGTGGCGTGGGTCGCCAGCTCGACGTGGATGTCGTAGGACGCCCGCAGGGCGCTGGCGACCTGGTAGCCCGTGAGGCCGGTTCCGCGCACGTCGATCACGATTCGCAGCGGGTCCCAGCCGGCGATCCCGGGCCGCCCAACCCACTGCTCGCCCACGACCGAGCACCCGGGGATCTCCTCGATCGCGGTCCGCGCGCGCGACGCCGCCTTGATCGTGCGGTCGAGCAGCAGCTCGCCGTGCACGGCCAACTGCCGACGCGCGGCGTCCAGCGAAGCCATCAACAGCGCGCTCTGGCTCGTCGAGCGCACCAGGCGCACCGAGCGCGAGATCGCGCCGACGTCGACGCGAGCGCCGTGCGAGACCAGCAGCATCGCGGACTGGGTCAGACTGCCGACGATCTTGTGAGTCGACGCGAGCATCGCGTCGGCCCCGAGCGCCAGTGGCGACTGCGGCAGCGCACTGTGGAATCCGAAGTGCGCTCCCCAGGAGCAGTCAACGATCAGCGGCACGCGAGCGCGATGCGCCACTTCGGCACAGCCGGCGACGTCGGCCGCCATGCCGTAATAGGTCGGCGAGACGATGAACACCGCCTCGAACGGTCCGCCGCCGGCGAGCGCCTGCTCGAGCGCCTCGGGCGTGACGCCGTGGGCCATCCCGAGCTCGAGGTCGTACTCGGGCGCGACAAACCGTGGCTGGCCGCCCGACAGCACGAGTCCGTCGATCATGCTGGCGTGCGAGTTGCGCTGGACCAGCACGCGCGTGCGAGGGCCAGCCAGCGCGAGGCACAGCGCGTGGTTTCCCTGGGTCGCGCCGTTGGTCAGAAACCAGCAGTGCGCTGCCCCGTAGGCCTCGGCGGCGAGGCGCTCGGCGCGCTGATACGGCGTCGGCGCGGGGCCGAGGTCGATCCCCTCGATGTCCTGCGGGACATCGAGCAGCAGCGCGCCCGGGCCCAGCGCACTGCGCAGTCCGGGGTCCGCGCCGCCGCCGCCCTTGTGACCCGGAACGTGGAAGCGGGTCGAGCCGCGCAGCCCGTAGGCGGTGACGGCCTCGAGATAAGGCGCCGTCGGCTGCTCGGCGACATGCACCTCCGCCTCGGCCGGAAGCTCCGGCGGATCAGGCGGCATTGACGGCCGATCGGAGCAGGTAGGCACGCACGAAGCCGTCGAGGTCGCCGTCGAGGACGCGGTTGACGTCGCCCATTTCGAAGTCGGTTCGATGGTCCTTGACCATCGTGTAGGGGTGCAGAACGTAGGAGCGGATCTGCGATCCGAAGTTCACATCCTGTGCCTCGCCTCGCTCGCGCGCGATCTCCTCGCGGCGCTCGCGCTCGGCGCGCTCAGCCAGCTTGGAGCGCAGCATCGCCATCGCCTCCGCGCGGTTCGATGACTGCGACCGCTCGTTCTGGCACTGCACGACGATCCCAGTCGGCCTGTGCGTGATCCGCACGGCCGAGTCCGTCTTGTTGACGTGCTGGCCGCCGGCCCCACTCGCCCGGTAGGTGTCGATCTGCAGATCGTCATCGTCGATCTCGAGCGCACCGACATCCTCGACCACCGGCGAGACCTCGACGCCGGCAAAACTGGTCTGGCGACGGTTGGCGGAGTCGAACGGCGAAAGGCGCACCAGTCTATGCACGCCCTTCTCGCTCCCGTACAGGCCGTAGGCGTTCTCCCCCTTGACGAGGAAGGTCGCCGACTTGATGCCGGCCTCCTCACCCGGTGAGGCCTCCAGCAGCTCGACCTGGAAGCCGCGCTTCTCGGCCCAGCGCATCTCCATGCGCAGCACCATCTCGGCCCAATCCTGGGCATCGGTGCCGCCGGCACCAGCGTTCACGGTCACGAACGCGTCACCAGCGTCGTAGCGGCCGGAGAACAGGCGCTCCTCCTCGTGAGCCAGTAGGCGCTCCTCGACGTTCGCGACCTGCTCAAGGACCTCGTCCTCGAGCGACGGGTCCTCCTCCGCCATCTCGGCAAGCGCGTCGAGGTCCTCTATGTCGTGCTCGAGCGTGCGAAAGGTGCCCAGCCGCCGCGACGCGCGTGCGTGCTCGGCACTGACCTGGGCCGCGCGCTCCTGGTTGTCCCAGAAACCGGGCTCCCCCATCTCCGCTTCGAGCGCGGTCGTGCGCTCGCTCAGTGAAACCGGGTCAAAGATAGTCCGCGAGCAGTTTTAGCTGCTCACGGATGGCCGTGAGGCGCTGGGACAGCGGCTCTGACGGTGCGGTCGACATGCGAGCGCAACCGTAGCAGCGCGCCGCCCGCAACGCGCGTGCTGCCTACTCCTCGCCACCTCCGTGCTGATGCTCGTGCCGGTGCTCGTGGCCGTGGCGGTACTCGTACCGATAGGAGTAGTTGTGGCTGCCACCCTCCCCGCCCCCTCCGCCGCCGTCCGGCCCGGTTCCACCGCCCGCCCGACTGAGCGGACGGCCGCGCCGCGCGCCCCGCCTGCCCCCGCGCACGACCGTCACGAGTGTGAATACGAGCACGTATTTGGGCCAAAACTCGCCGTTCGCGCTCGTCAACGCCCAAATACCGGTGCAGGCGACAAACGCCCCCACACCGGTGGCGACATTGCGCGCCATCGCGTTGGACGTGACCGCTCGGCGCACGAGCTCTGCGGTGGTCGGCGGCTTGGGCGGCAACGCCGGCAAGTCTGAGCGGAGTGAGTTGAGCTCCCCCTCGGTGCGCGCGCCGTACACGGCCTGCAACCGCTCCTCGAACTCGGAGCTGTCCAGACGCCCGGCCGCATAGTGCTCGCGCAACACGGCGGCCTCCCGCTCGCGGTCAGCGTCGGAGATCCGCAGATCAGCCTTGTCCGCCATCTGCCGGACAGGTTACGTCACGGGGCCAGCGTGCCGGGAACGCGGGCTACGCGCAGGCGCCCACGCGCGGGCGGCTACGCGCACACGGCTACACGCCGGAATAACCCAGCCGACTGACCCCCGCCCGCCAACGGGCAGGGCTTACCGTCGCGGCACCCCTTTGTTGCTGGGAACGATCGCATGAACCGAATCCTTGTGGGAGTTGAAGCTTGTGAGGAACGCGAGCGCCCCGCCGGCGATCACGGCGTAAACCCCCCACCCAACAGAGGCGACGTGCACACCGAACAGAACGCCGTTGTGCACCGCTGAGTGGATGTGATGCCACTGCCACCCACCGAGCACGGCGAGCCCCAACCCGAGCGCCGGGACGATCATCGCCGCCCACTCAAACGCGACCAGAAGCAGGCCGATGATTGCTAGCGCGATTGTGAGCTTCCCATCACCGTTCATCCCGGACTGCGAACCGAACGGGCCGGAGACCCACGGACCGATCGATCCGATGATCGCGAAGACGAAACCGACCCCGGTCGTCGCGGCCGCGACAGTCAGATCCTCCAGGAAACCGCCGAGGGTTCGCCGGTTGGTCGGCATATCACGGACGCTACGGATCATGCGCATGCTGGGTGGCCGATCTCAACATATAGGCCGGCTCGCAGCCCGGTTAGGTGTTCCGGAATCCCCCGCCGCCCGAGTATTTGACGATGCAGCGCAGCGACGGCAGCTCGTTCAAGAACGCCCTGCTAGATCAGGCCCCGTGGCACTTCTTGTACTTCTTGCCCGACCCGCACCAGCACGGGTCGTTGCGGCCCGGCTCGTTGGCGTCGGTGTGGCGCTGCTGTACCACCGGCGCGGCTTCGGGGTCGGCCTCGGCGAGCCCGCCCCCCGCTGCGGCGCCCGCGGCAGCCGCGGCCAGCGCCTGCGCGCCGGCGGCGCCGCTGCCGCCTGAGTAGCTCACACGCCCGGCGCCGGTAGAAGAGCTCGACGTGGCGCTCGGGCTGCGTGCCGGAATCGGCGGCGGCGCCTGGGCCGGATCCTCCGCCACGGTCACCTCCACGTGAAAGATCATCCGGGCGAAGTCCGTCCAGACGAGGTTCATGAGGTCGCCGAACAGGGTGTAGGACTCGTTCTTATAGGCAACGAGCGGATCGAGCTGGGCCAAGCCGCGCAGACCGATGCCGTGCTGCAGGTAGTCCATGTCGTGCAGGTGCTCACGCCAGCGCTGATCGATGATCTGCAGCAGCAGGAAGCGCTCGAGCGCACGCATCAGTTCGTCCCCGAGCTCCTGCTCGCGCCGGTCGTACTGCGCGAGCGCCTCCTCCTGCAGTCGCAGGGTCAGATCCTCGCGGTCGACACGGTCGGGATCCAGCAACAGCAGCTCGTCGCTCGGCCTGAAGATCTCGACGACGCGCATCAGCAGTCCCGGGACGTCCCAGTCCTCTACAAAATCCCCCGCCGTGTACTCGCCAACGAGTCGATCGATCAAGTTGACGAGCTCCTCCCGGGAGGCGTCGCGCATGTCACGGCCCTCGAGGATCTCGTCGCGGTAGCGGTAGATCACCTCGCGCTGCTGGTTGAGCACGTCGTCGTATTCGAGCGTGTGCTTGCGCATCAGGAAGTACTGCTCCTCAACCTTCTTCTGGGCTTTCTCGATCTGCTTGGAGAGCATGCCGGCCTCGATCGGCTCCTCGTTGCCCTCCTCGTCGTAGGACCCGAGCCGGTCGAGGATCTTGTAGATCCGGTCGCCGGCGAACAGGCGCACGAGGTCGTCCTCGGCGGAGAGAAAGAAGCGCGACTCACCCGGGTCGCCCTGACGACCGGAACGCCCGCGCAGCTGGTTGTCGATCCGGCGTGACTCGTGGCGCTCGGTGCCGAGGATGAACAGGCCGCCGGCGCCGGTCACCTCCGCACGCGCGCTCTCCACGCGGCGCTCGATCTCAGGCAAGACGCGCTCGTAATGCTCCTGATAGTCGGGTCCGCCGGGCTCGAGTCCGAGCTTGCGCACCTCCACCTCGGCGAGGTGCTCGGGGTTGCCGCCGAGCTTGATGTCGACGCCGCGGCCCGCCATGTTGGTCGCGATCGTGACCGCACCGGGAAGGCCCGCGTCGGCGACGATCTCGCCCTCGCGCTCCGCGTGCTCCGGCTTGGCGTTCAGGACCGTGTGCGGGATCCCCCTCTTGCGCAGCCGCTCGGACAGCAGCTCAGAGACCTCAACCGAGATAGTGCCGACCAGGACCGGCTGGCGCTTGGCGTGGCGCTCCTCGATCTCATTGACCACGGCCGCCCACTTGCCGTCCTTGGTCTTGTAGACCTGATCGTTGTTGTCGTCGCGGATCATCGGGGCGTTGGTCGGCACCTGCACGACCGGCAGCTCGTAGATCTTCATGAACTCGGTCGCCTCGGTCAGGGCGGTGCCGGTCATGCCGGCGAGCTTGTCGTACTTGCGGAAGTAGTTCTGGAGGGTCACCGACGCGAGCGTCTGGTTCTCGTCCTGGACGGGCACGCCCTCCTTCGCCTCGACGGCCTGGTGCAGACCCTCGGACCAGCGCCGCCCTTCGAGGATGCGGCCGGTGTGCTCGTCGATGATCATGACCTCGCCGTCGATCACCGCGTAGTCGATGTCACGCTTCTTCAGCGCCTCGGCCTTCAGCGCCTGATGCAGGTGGTTGATCAGGTGGCCGTTCTCGGCGCGGTACAGGTGATCGATGCCCAGGAAGCGCTCGGCCTTGGCGACGCCCAGCTCGGTGACCGACACGGTCTCGTACTTCTCATCGAACTCGTAGTCGAAGTCGGCCACGAACTCCTTCTTGGAGCGAGGATCCATCCCGTCCGGGGTCTTGCCCGGCACCATCTTCGGTGCCAGCTTGGCGAACTTCATGTACAAATCGGCGGCCTGCTCGGGCGCGCCGGAGATGATCAGCGGCGTGCGCGCCTCGTCGATCAAGATGTTGTCGACCTCGTCGACGACCGCGAAGAAGTGGTACGGCGAGCCCGTTTCCGGCTTCGGACGGCCGCCGTGCTGGACCTTCTCCTCCAGCGTCGTCGCCATGTTGTCGCGCAGGTAGTCGAAGCCGAACTCCGAGTTGGTGCCGTAGGTCACGTCGGCCGCGTAGGCGAGTTGCTTGTCCTCGTATGCCTGCATGTTCTGCAGGATCCCGACGCTGATCCCGAGCATGTCGTAGAGCGGCTTCATCCACAGCGCGTCGCGCCGCGCCAGGTAATCGTTGACGGTGACGAGGTGGACACCGCGCCCCGCGAGCGCATTCAGGACCACAGCTGCGGTGGCTGTCAGCGTCTTGCCCTCGCCCGTCTTCATCTCGGCGATCGCGCCGTCGTGCAGGACCATGCCGCCGATCAGCTGCACGTCGAAGTGGCGCATCCCGAGCGACCGCTTACCCGCCTCGCGCACCAGCGCGAACGTCTCAGGCAGCAGGTCGTCCAGGCTCTCGCCGCCCTGCGCGCGCTCGCGCAGCTCGTCGGCCAGCTCCCGCAGCTCGGCGTCGGTGGAGCTCTCCATCTCGGCCTCGAAGCCGTTGATGCGCGCCACGCGCTGCTCGTAGGACTTGAACTTCTTGGCTTCGCCCATGCGAAGCGCACGATCGAGGAAGGACATGCGACTTAGGGTACTCCAGGAAAATCAGCCGGAACCGCCGGCGCAGTCCCTGTTCATAGCCGGGGCGGCCCCGCTGGGCCACCCCGTGATCAGCCCTCTGCGACGTCGTCCACGACGCCCTGTAGCGCGGCTGCCGGCTCCTCCGCCGGCACTTCGCCCACATCCGTGCCGATCACCTCCGGCACCCGCGCCTCGCGGCGCTTGCGGCGCTTCTCGCGGTGACGCTTCACCTGACGCCCGAGCTCCTCCGAAACCACGTTGATCGAGTGGCGCATGTCGTTGCTTGCGCTGCTCGCGCGCAGCGTCACACCCTTCAGATGCAACGTCGCCTCCGCGACCTGCGACTCGGAGATCGACGGGTTGTGCTCCTCGGCCACCTCCACCTCGAGCTCGGCCAGATCCGACACCTGCTTGCCGATCACACGGAATCTGCGCTCTACGAGCTCCCGCAGATCCTCTGAGACGGGGACGTTGCGCCCCTTGACCTCGATACGCATCGATCGACCTCCTTTGTGGAAGACGGGTGTGGTTTCGCGGTCGACTACACGTTAGTTCCACCCATGGCGTTTGTCGACCCGCCCGAGTGTTCTCTGTCCTTTTTACTACGTAATGACGTTCAACTGGACAACGAACCGGTGGCGCGGCGGCTGGCCCGGTGCGCTACTCACCCGGCCAGCGGAACCCCGGCTCGCTGAAGTCCGCCGTGAGTGGACTCGACGGCAGCCCTGCAGGCGGATCGACCTGGTTGTATGCCGACGGCGCGAGGTCGTTCGGCGCGTCAGCGTGAAACAGCGCCGCCAGGTACTGCGCCTGGCCGCGACCGACGGAGAGCTCGGTCTGTCCGCCGCCGTAGGCGCCGATCCCGCGTTCGGTGCAGTAGTCATACATCTCACAGAGTCTGCGCAACGAGCCGATCCGCGAGGGCTTGAGATTGACCATGCGCGGGGCGAACGGCAACGCCTCGATATCGGCAATCGAATGGATCGGCGCGTCCCAGGTGATGCGCGCGCGTTCGGCCGATAACGCCTCGGCGGCCTCCGGGACGCTCAGGTCGGGATCCTCGAGCCAGGCGTTCGGGAACGCCTCGGCGACGCGGCGGTAGAGCACGGGATCGGCAAGCTGATCGACGCCGGTGCCCCGGTAGAAACCCTTGAAGTCGATCGAGTCGACCGACCCCGTCGTGACCAGCTCGTCGATCAACTCGGGCGTCCATGAGCTGGTCGCGTCGAGCTTGAAACGCAGGCCGGCATCGAGCGCCAAGCGCTTGCTGACCGGCTCGAGGCTGGGCGGCTCGCCGAGCCTCGTCGATGCGACGTATCGCATCGGCTGGGGCTCACGCGACAAGGCGGCGTGGAGCGTGAGGCCGTTCTGTCGCAACGCCAGGTCGAGCGCCGCACTCTCGAACGCCCACACCCGGTACAGGCGCGAGA
>Ga0307372_10008534_pt1 | contig 14375 bp, 16 predicted proteins | sample OX1MG_FD_202533 | JGI IMG/M metagenome (GOLD analysis project Ga0307372, IMG submission 202533) | Soil microbial communities from Risofladan, Vaasa, Finland - OX-1 | ecosystem: Environmental > Terrestrial > Soil > Coastal area > Acid sulfate soil | place: Finland: Risofladan, Vaasa | collected...
CCAGTGATCGCGCTCGGTGGTGCCGTCATCCTCGCAGCGACGGCCATCGGTTTAGCCTGGCAATCGGGCATCGTTGTGCCGTCTGGGCAGTATACGGCAGCGGTCGTCGCTCCGATTACCGGACAGGGTGGCGCAAGTTCGGATCTCTCTTTCCAAGTGCCTGGGCAGGTCGTCGCTATACCGGTCACTACCGGACAGAAAGTCTCCGTCGGTACAACGCTCGTTGTACTTGATCAATCCGCACTTCTCGCAACTCGCGCCGGAGCGGTCGCAAATCTCGAAGCAGCGCAGGCAAATCTTGCGGCGCTTGAGGCTGGCACGCGTCCTGAGCAACTCGCAATCGACCAGACGGCCGTTACGCAAGCGGCCAATGCGCTTATGACAGCCCTCACGGCGGCTTATACGAATGCTGATGATGCCGTGCATGCGAAAGCCGATCAGGTCTTCATCAATCCGAGAAATGCAACCGCACAGCTCACGATTCTCGTACCTGATGCAGCGCTCGTGACCCGCGTCCAGACCGAGCGCATAGCACTCGAACCGATATTCTCCTCGTGGAGCGCTGTACTCGCGTCTGCAGCAACTAATCCCGAGAGCGCCGCGGCCCCGTCCGAGGCGAACATGAAGACGATCACGACATTTCTCAATGATCTCACGATAGCCCTCGCGGAGGCATTGCCAGGCAACTCTATTTCTACGGCGACGATTACGGGCTATCAGACGAGCGTGAACACTGGACGTCTGAACATGCTTGCGGCGCTTTCTAATCTCGTTACGGCTGATACTGCATACAAGGCGGCTGTCGGCGCGCTTACGCTCGCACAGGCGGGGGCGACGCAGAATGACCTCGACGCGCAAAAAGCGGTTGTCGACGCCGCGCAGGCGGCGCTTCGCGGCGTCGACGTATCTCTGCAAGAATCCACTCTTGTTGCGCCTCTAGCAGGCACGATTACCGCGATGAATGCCCGCCTCGGCCAGACCGTCGCCCCTGGCCAGATCCTCGTCTCAATTGAATCGTCCGGGGGGAGTAAACCGAGCGCGCTTGTGGTGCCGACGAGCAGCGTCATTGCAGATGGCAACCAGGCGTTCGTATATGTGAAGCAGGGAGCCGGTGCGCCGGTGGAAACGCCAGTCACGACTGGTCTTGTGAGTGCAAGTGGCATGACAGAGATTGTTTCAGGACTCGTCGCGGGGCAGGAGGTATTGACTTTTGGCACGGCTGGAAAATAACCTATGACATCACTTCGCACACGAATAATCTATATCGGAGGAACCGCACTTCTCATTATCTTGAGTGGTTTGGCGACGGCTTATTTCATCATTACGAGTACTCGCGTATCGGTGGATATGGCGAGTATTGAGGCACCACTCATCAGCCTCATGCCGTCCGCGCCTGGTCACCTCGGCGCGCTCTACGTGCACACGGGCGATACCGTTGCCGCCAATCAGCCGGTGGCACTCGTTGGTACGCAGGTTATTACGAGTCGGGTAGCGGGTCTTATTGTTGCGGTGGATAACGAAGTTGGTGCCGAAGTGGGAGCCGATACGGCTGTCGTGACGATGATCGATCCAACGCAGCTGCGTGTTGTTGGGAGTATTGATGAGAACAAAGGTCTTGCACAGATACGTGTCGGTGACCCGGTTACCTTCACGGTCGACGCATTCGGTGGGCAGACTTTTACTGGCATCATCGACGAGATTGCGCCGACGTCTAATCAGTCCGGTATCGTTTTTAATATTTCGGATCAGCGCCAGGTTCAGCAGTTCGACGTGAAGGCGCGGTTCGATACGAGCGCATACCCCGAGCTCAGGAATGGTATGTCAGCACGCATGGTGATTTACACGCGGTAGCGCGCCACGTTATGGCGGGCACTCTGCAGCAAAACGCGGCTCATCGGCTCACGGGACACCCGTGGCTTGTGCTCGCGACCGTGATGGTGGGCACGCTTCTCATCGGTCTCGACCGTACTGTTGTAAATCTCGCAATGCCGAAAATCATGGGCGATTTCGGTATTACGGTCAGCACGGCGGCGTGGATTGCGACTGCCTACATTATTAGCAATGCCATCTTCGTGCCGGTGTTCGGTAAGCTTGGTGATCTTTTCGGCAATCGCGTCATCTACCTCTGGAGCTTTGTTGGGTTCATCGGCGTATCCATGCTCGCTGGTTTTTCGTGGAATTTCAGCTCACTCATAGTTTTTCGTGTTCTGCAGGGGTTGGTTGGTGCAGCTGTCTATCCCACCGCCATGTCGCTCATCGCTAAGTCATTCGCCAATCCTAAGGCCCGCGCCCAAGCGCTCGGCATCTGGTCGTCGTCTTTCGCGATATCCGCGGTCATCGGACCCTTGCTCGGCGGCTACCTTGTTGATAATTTCAATTGGCGCTGGATCTTTTTCATCAATATGCCGGTTGGTATCGCAGGACTCATCATGACACTCATCTTCTTACCGCATGACCGGCCCGGGGAGCGGGGATCTTTCGACTGGTTCGGTGCTGTGCTTCTCTCGGGGGCCATTACGAGCCTCGTACTTGTGGTTGATCAAGGTCAGAACTGGGGTTGGCTCTCTTTGGCGAGCATGCTCTGCTACTTCGGCACGCTCATATTTGGCATATTCGTTTATATGTGGGAGACGCGCCATATACATCCCATTATTGACTTTAAGTTCTTCAGCAATCCGGTCATCGTTTCGGTGCTTGCGGTCTCGTTTATCTCCTTCGGAGGCATGATGGGCGCGATGCTCCTCTTGCCGGTATTCGCGCAGACATTTCTGCAATATACCGCAACACAGAGTGGGTATATCTTTGTGCCGATGGCGCTCGCGCTCCCGGTTTTCGCGCCTCTGGGAGCGCGACTCGCGAATTCCTTCCATCCGCGCTATACGGTTTCGTTTGGGATGGCGCTCTCCGCCCTCGGTCTATTCCTCCTCATGAACCTCGATCCGGCGATGACATCGTATGATTTCATCCTGCCGCTTGTGCTCTTTGGTGCCGGTCTCGGGCTTGGTATGGCACCCCTTACGAGTGCAGCGACAACGGCTGTTCCGCTCCACGAAGTCGGCATGTCATCCGGGCTCCTGAACCTCACGCGGAACATTGGTGGGGCATTCGGTATTGCCGTGTTCAGCACCATCCTCGCCAGTGCCACCAATGCAAACGTGCTTATGGTAGCGCAGAACTCGCACATACTCGGTTCATCCCCAACAATCCTCGCCGAAGGAGCCCAACTCATTATCATGAAAGCGGAACTTCTTTCTTACAGCACGGTCTTCGGTTACGCGGCCGCATCAATGCTTCTCGGCGCGCTCATTGCTCTCTTTTTCTTAAAGACGACGACCGCTGGCGGGGAAGATATCCCACCGGAGATACTAGCGGAAGCTGCAGCGGGTGGATAATACATCTATGACGAAACTTCTTCATACAAAACGAACACCGCACACTTCGCACAATATCACTCACGCAATATCGCTCTTCTTCGCCGTACGCGGAATCATGCGCACAAGAATTGCCAGCGGGAAGAAAGTTGATCCCTTAACATGGCTGCGTATCGAAACGATGAAATTCATCAGTGACCACAGAGAGCCGATGATGAAAGAAATTGCCGACCACCTTTCGATCACCGCTCCGTCGGCGACATCACTCATCCGTGGGTTGATGAAAAGCGGGCTGGTCGCACACGCAGTGGATCGTCGGGATAAGCGGACTGCGCGGCTCCGACTCACCGCCAAAGGAGTTATCGAGCTCAAAGAATCAGTAGCGCGCGGTACTAAACTCCTGAAAGGGCTATTCACTGTCTTGTCAAGACAGGAGCTTGCAGCGTTCATCACCGCGCTTGAGCGCATCAAAGAGAAAGCGGACGAATAAAATAAGGAGAACTTACGCGAATCCAGGGAAGTAGTCGGTCTCGATGCGGGAGCGGGAGACCCCCATACCCCGCAGGGTCTTTTTGAATGACTCGACCATTCCGTGCGGGCCGGAGATGTAGAACGTGCGTTCTCGATAATCTGGGACTTCTCGTTCAATGAGTGCCTCGTCAATCATTCCCGTGTACGTTCCTGGAATTCTGGCTGATTCATTGGTGATCGCATATACAGTTTTCATGCCAATCGTTCGCCGCGCCGTATCAAAAATGTCTTTATAGGCGATTTCGGACGCAGTTTTGTTTGCATACAGGAGCGTGACAGGACGCCTGTCTTTAGTGTTGATAAGCTGCTGCACCATACTGCGGAAGGGCGTAATGCCGATTCCGCCGGCGATGAATACGAGCTTCTTCGTTTTATTTTTCGGCAGGACGAAGTCTCCCGCGAGATGCGAGACAGAAAGCGTATCATTCACTTGCATCGCGTTGAGCGCGCGTTTGAAACTGCTTTGCGATTCGTAGAATTTCGCACCGATGCGGATCATCCCGTCGGCTTCTGTTGGCGAGGATGCAATAGTGAAGAAACGGCGATTGCCGCGACTATCGGCGGGGCGATGCGGGAGTGTCCACTCAAGATATTGTCCCGCACGAAACAGAAACGGACGATCCGGCGCGAATACGAACTCATAAGTACCGTTCGCGAGTCTATTCTTCGCAATGAGTGTAAGCACGAAACGCCCCTGTGGGCTGACGACCGAGGCATAGAGATTACCGATAAGCAACGCGAGCTCCGGCGTAAAATAGAAAGAGCCGATATGGATATTCGGCGCGAAAAGGAAGCCGACAATCGCACCGTAGATGAGTCGCAAGGAGCGGCTGGGCGGCATCGTAAGCGGTTCAGTAAGCATCACAAGCCCGAGGAAGAAGAACGGAGAATGCAGAAGAGTTTGAACGACCGCTGTCGGTCCGTTTCCGTTCGCTGTTGCAACAATCGTGAAGAGTGTGACGACTGCAAATGCAAGCACTAGGTCGAAGCGGCGGATCTTGCGTACGATGAGCAGCCCGCCGAGGAACACGAACGGCAGGAGCGAGAGATTCCCGCCGACCCACCAGGATGCCGACTGATTGAGGATGAGCGCTGAGAGCGCAACGCCGAACGCCGCCGGGTTGAAAATATGCTTCTTACCGATGGCGAAGATATATTTTGACGCCATTGCCCAGGCCGATGCGAAGATGAGGAAACCGATACCCACGTAATTCACGAGTGCCACCGGTGTAATGATGAGCGCGAGGATAAGGCCGGTGATGTATACCGACTCCACATTTGTTGCTGCCCCGAAGCTTTTCGCGAATATTGTGTTGGTTGCCCAGCACGTCGTGAGGATAATCAGTGTCGAGAAAGCGAGATCTGCGGGATGGTAAGGAAGAATGCCGAAGAGACTGAAGAGTGCCGCCAGGCCAAGCAGGACGAGAAGGTAGTACAGCACGAGGCGGTACATCGTGATTGTATTGAGGAAGTCGTCAACGAAAGCCATTTAGTTCTTCGCCTGTGCAAGTGCCGACGCGAGTGATTGTACGAAAGCCATGCTCGTTTCGGTCGCACCCGAAACACCGCTTACGTTTGCGCTCTGGGCCTGTATGGCTTCTTGGGTAAGCATTGGCATTGCCTGACTGTTGACGTATTGCGAGTAACTGTGTTCGTTCGGGTATTGCAGGAATTGTACATCGGAGAGCTTGCCGTTCGTCACTATGGCCTGCACCTGGACGGTGCCATAATAAGCGTCCGCAGAATCACCGGTATACGAGCCGTCGACATATTGGCCGGACGGTTTTTGTGGCACGGGAACTGGAGCCGGCGCCGGAGTATTCACTTTTGTCTTTGGAGGCTGAGAAGGAGTTGTTTTTGTTGGTAATGGCGTCACCGGAGGAACTGTCGTTGTCTGTGATGATACTGCCGGAGTTGTCATTGCGAATGACTGCGAGCTACCGATGTTTTGCCACACGGCGTAAATGACGGAAACGGCAATGAGCGCGAAGGAGAGGGCAAATTTTCTGCCGGCAATTGCGTTCGGCGCAGCTGGAACGGAGGAGATCTTCGGCGATACGGTTGTTGCAGCGCGATCGAACGCCTCATTGATGTCCTGTTCGCTCCATTCATTTAGAAGAAGTGACCGGCGTATTGTCTCATGCGGCGTGCCAGCAGCCGATTGCTCGCGGATATAGGCGATTAATTGGGGGGTGGTCATGCAGAAGGTAGGTACTATATAGATACACGGGAGGCGCGGCAATTATTTCATTCACCGTTCGGCACGATATGGACGCCGTATGCATAGACGATTCCTTGCGTCAGGCGGCCCGCAGCATACACTTTGTCGCCAATAGAAAGCGTCGCAAGGTCGAATCCGACCGGCGGAGTGATAGTCCAGGATCCCTCATCAGTATCGCGGTCGGCATCGTTATGGGAAATAACGAATATTGGTCCGGTGATAGACGTGACATAGCCGCGGTAGACACCCTGGTCTGTATGTGAGTCGTATATCCCTTCGTAGAAGGATCCGAGGACTGGCAGTCGATCGTTATCGGCTTCAGAGAGGAGGTAGGCATGAAGCGGTGTAACACTGACAAGTACGCTGCCGATGACCCCTATGCCCAGTATCAGGAGGAAGACGCGCACAAGCGGGAATCGATACGCTGTTGTATAGCGTCGTACCAGAAATTCAAGGGCGATAAGCAATATCACAAACAAAAACAGAGACGTCCACGGGAAGAGCACGATGAACGTCACGAGACCTTGCTCGCCGAACTCAAGAAGGAATTGCACACCACTTTTGTGAATGCTGAAAAATGCGAAGCTAAGTACAAAAAGAGCTCCAACGACCGCGAGCAGGGAAATAGCGCCGATCAGAACGGCGCGGAATACGAAAAAGATCCAGGAATGCATGGAAACGGTCCCAATACGGATTTTCTCGAGCACACTCTTTTGAATGTCATTCTCCTGCAACATATTTTTTTATCGCTTCGCGCGCGCGGCGGAGGCGGATGCCGACCGTTCCGACCGGGACATGGAGGACGTCTGCGATTTCTTGGTATCCCAGCTGCTCAAGATAGTACAGCACGACTACTTCGCGGTAGATGGGAGGGAGTGCGTTAAGTCCGCGATCGACAAGCGCGCGCATGTGCTCCCGCTCTTCATCTTCCGCGGGGTCTCTCTCATATGCGGCATGCGCCGAGAATAAGTCGAGGTCGACCGTGATAAGCGGATGGCGGCTATTGTGTCGAAGCGTATTTACAAACATATTGTGTGCGATGCGGTATATCCAGGGCGAAAAAGGCCTCGCAGCATCATAGCCCAGAATGTTCTGATAAGTTTTTATGAACACCTCCTGTACGACGTCTTCGATAGGGGCGTTGTCAGACAAGAATTTTCTGCCGTAGCGGAGCAGTTTGGGCTGGTATCTACTCATGAGTACACCGAAGGCGGCTTCATTCTTTCCCTGTACGAGCGCCGCAAGTTCTTCGTCAGTCTTCTGATTGAGCATCTCGTTCATTTGTCTCAGTATACCCAAGCACTAAGAGTTTAGCTCTGGGTATATCGCGTCGGTTGAAATATCTACCATTTACTGGTGTACTACTGGTAGTTACTAACCAAGAGGATTGCATGGATAAACCTAACCACCACGAACATCCGGAACTTTGGTTTCGGCCGAGTCCGGCCATGCCTCTCCCCGCTCTTTTATCGCTCATTGAAAAAGAAGAAATAACAGAGACGTTGCGCCTTGGAAGGCGCGATGGGGCGCATCAGAAGGGATATATTCCCGGCACCGTAGCGACGCTGCGTCTGTTCGATGCTGATTGGCAGGAACGGTTACACAAGCGAATACGTGTCACCAACGTCGTAAGCAAATCACTTCACGAGTTTCCAAATTGGCAGTCAGTGCAACAGGAACTTTCTTTTTTTGAGAATCGGCCAATTGCACTGGACGAAATAGTTAGCATCGTTGAATTCTCGTTTCCTGGGAAAGAAAGGAGAGGCATAATGAATATCCTGGATCAACTCAACCGAATAGCAGAGAATAATATTCCGGATCTATCGGGGCCGTTTTCAGTTATCATCGGAGAACATCCTTCGGCATATGCGGTGAGTCCGCGGATGTGGAACAAGGAAATCGAGCTTCGCGGAGTAGAAGGTCATTTCTTTCCCATCGATATTCCGTTCGAACGGAAGGACGATCTTACAGTGCTACTTAACGTAGCATTCGCCGCCGGCCCTGAATACTTCCGGGTGCTTACCATCACCAATCCGTACAAGATTCACGCTCTGGAGTACTTCCGTGCGCAAGCGAAGAAGTTTCCCGGCCGGGTGGTGATTTCTGCGGATGCGGAGCGTATCGGAGCGACCAACCAGATACTGATTGGCCCCGACAGCATCTTCAACGTCATTAATTCTGACGGACAGGGGATGGTGAACGCGATACAAACCTATTTCGTCGAAATGGGAGGGAAAAATCTCGCAGACAAAAGAATCGGGATTATCGGCGCAGGAGGAGCCGCACGTGGCATTATCTACGAACTGATGAAACTGACCGGCACCGGGAAGGGGAGTATCGCACTCTTTAACCGTACGGTGGAGAAAGCGGAGGCGCTCATACTTGAATTCAAGCGGTTCTTCTCCGGAGCGAAGATAACCGTGCACCCGCTCGCTGACCTCCCTAGGTTAGCGACGGGTCATGATGTCCTCGTCTCTTCCATTACGGATGGCGATCCGTTGTTTGAGCACAATGTGTACAGGACGCTCATACCGGGAACACTCATCGTGGATGCAAACTATGGCGAGAAGTCAGTGCTAGAAAAGCATGCGGATACGCAGGCATCTGACAAGGATCTCGCGGTCCGCGACGGAAGCGGCATGGTCGTAGAAGGGTACATCATTCCTTCCCAGGCGCTCGCGAAGCTTTGGGGGTATGAGGTTCCTTTTACGGTGTATGAAGAAATCGGCGCGCTGTTTAACTACAAGCCGAGGAAATAATCATGCATCCGAACCCACCGGGTCGAGCTCTGCTCGACCTTTTTCTTTTTATGAAACGATGTTTGTCGGCGAACCCGCCGCGAAATTCTTTATATTCTCAACAGTCGTGTCGAGGATTCGCTCGATTGCTTCAATTGTGTTAAACGCAGTGTGCGGGGTAACGATGACACGCGGATGGTCGATGAGATAGTGGTCTTCAAGGAGGGTCTTAATCGCGTCGGCATTTGGATGCGGCACGGTGAAGAGGGCCGTTTCGTTCGCCAAGTCGCCCTCCTCTTCGAGTACGTCGAGTGCGGCGCCCGCAAGCATTCCGGACCGAAGCGCTCCGACGAGAGCGTCGGTCTCGACGACTGCGCCGCGCGCAGTGTTGACGAGGTACGCGCCTTTCTTAATATTCACGATATTCTCCTTGTTGATGAGATGGTGTGTATGCTCGTTATAGGGAACATGGAGTGTGACGATGTCAGCTTGCGCGAGCAGATCGGGGAGCGCCGTGTAGGCGAAACCGAGCGTGTGGGAGAGGTCCCGGTTCGGATATGCATCAAAACCGATAATTTTCATCCCGAAGCCCTGGGCCATGCGGATGACGTGCGCGCCGATGTGCCCGGTGCCGATAACCCCGAGCGTCTTTCCTGCGAGGTCAAAGCCGCGCAGACCGTCGAGTGAGAACGTTCCGGTCTCGCGCACACGCTCGTCGGCGTCGATGACGCGGCGCGAAAGCGCGAGGATGAGCGCGAACGCGAATTCCGCGACGGTGTTCTCGCCGTAGAAGGGCACGTTCGCGACCGTGATACTCCTTGCCGATGCCGCCGCGAGATCGATATGGTCGAATCCGGTCGAACGGGTCGCGATGAGTTTCAGAGAAGGGAATCGGCTTATCTCCGCTTCAGTAATTGGCGATTCGATAAACGTGCAGAGGACCTGCGCACTGGGGTCGGTCAATTCCGGGTAGGTGGCCAGAGACCTCTCGTGGAAATCAATATCGTGTCCTGGCAGTCTCTCCCGCACGTATGCTTCTTCCCACGCCTCGCCCGAGAAATAATGAATTTTCATATTCGTGTACAGCTTACACTGTTCCAGTATAAAAGAAGAGACCGCCGATGAGTATTACACCGGCAGTCTGTTAAGTCCCTCCTATGCACGTTCTACGATCCTTTGAATGAATCGTGGTAGAGCGAAAGCGGCGTCGTGGAGCTGCGTCGTCCAGTATTTGGTCGGGAAGCTGCCTTCCGCCGCATATCGATCAGCGATATTGTCCGAAGCAATGGTTGCTATGTCCAGATTGCTTGCCCAGCCTATTGCTAGATGACCACCCACATACGTCGGCCGTGCCGTCAGATAGCAGCCGCTGTGCGGGAAAAGTTTGCGGAAGTGCCTCATGGAAGAAACCAATTCGTCCTGCTGTAAAAATGGGACGCCATTTTGTGTGACGAGGATTCCGCGTTCGGTGAGGCATCGTTTGCAGGCGGCATAGAATTTCTTGCTGAACAGCACCTTGCCCGGACCTTGCGGGTCGGTCGAATCGACGATAATCACATCGAATCGGCGCTTGGCTCGAGCGACATACTCCATACCGTCTTGAATGATGCTTTCAAATCTTTTGTCCGCGAAGACCGACCCGGTGAACTCGGGGAAATATTTCTGTGAAAGAGTGATCACCGACGTATCGATTTCCACCAAGGTAACGCGCTTCACCGCCGCATGCTTGAGTACCTCGCAGGCGACGCTGCAATCTCCTCCGCCGATAATGAGCACATTTTCCGCCTCGCCATGGGCGAAGAGTGGCACGTGCGCCATCATTTCGCTGTAGATGAACTCATCGCGCATAGTAATCTGCACGATGCCGTCCAGAATCAACATCTTGCCGAAGAACGGATGGGCGATAATTGCTAAATGTTGGTGCTCGGTTTGTAGTTCATAGAGCACCGTCTTAGCTTGGTACACTGTCCAGAAGCCGTTCTTCTCATGCAGTGTTTCTGGGAATGACCGCAGTTCTTTTCTGTCCACAAGAGACTCCTTCTGTTATTTGTACGGGAAAACTCTCGCAGTATACTGCCATATTTTAAAAATAAAGTCAAAAGTTTATGGCATACTATTGCACTTTTGCGAAGATTGTTCCATACTATATCTTTAGAAAGTTAGCATTTCGCAATCCTGCGAATGCATTTCACAAACGGGGGATCCGAAATGAACGCACAAAAGGCGACGCAGTTGACGAAAGGCCGTAGTGGATGCGGTAGTCTGAACATCGCATTCGATTTGTATCTCGACGCGGTGAGTAACAGTAATGTCGCTTTTTCTGCGGAAAAACTGAACGTTGTGATTCGCAAGGCGATCAAGAAAGCGGGAATGACGCTGCGGAAATCCTTCATCGATCCTTGGGAATCGGTACAGGAAGGCCCCGCAACGCTTTTCTATTCGCTCGAGGAGTCGCACGTACGGATCGAAACATGGCCGGCAGAAGGCCATTTGCAGGGAGAAGTGCAATTGTGCAACTTCTCAAAGAACAATGAGAAGGCGGCCCAACATCTCGCCGAGTGCATTATTGGGTCAGTTAACCCGGAGACAACGCAAGTTCTGTTCCTTCGCCGTGGACCTGGTCCGGATCTACTCGCTCGAGAGCTGGTAAAAAGAAGACGTTAATCTAGGCAGTTTGAAATTATGAGGCGCAAGTGTAAGCTTGCGCCTTATTCGTCGTCCGTCCGAGGAGTATGATGCAGTAATGAAGGAAACGAGACTCATTATGGGTATGCCAATCGAGATAGAAATCATAGGCGCCGACGTACGGGCCATGCTCGACGCCGCGTTTACATATCTCACTGCCGTTGACGAGCGCTTCAGTACCTATAAAAAGAACAGCGAAATCTCACATATCAATCGCGGCGAGCTTGCGCCTGGAGCTGCAAGTGCGGAAATGAAAGAGGTCTTCGTTCTTGCTGAAAAGACAAAGGGAGAGACCGGTGGATATTTCGACATCCGCCGACCGGACGGCTCGTATGATCCTTCCGGTATCGTGAAGGGCTGGGCGGTACTCAATACCGCCACGCGTATCCGCGCGGCTGGGTATGAGAATTATTTCGTGAATGCCGGCGGTGACATCGCGATGAACGGGAAGAGCGAAAACGGTGAAGAATGGAGCGTCGGCATCCGCAACCCATTCAAAAACAGTGAAATTGTGAAGATTGTGTATCCGCGCGGGAATGGCATTGCGACTTCGGGCTCTTACATCCGTGGCGACCACATTTATAATCCGCATAAGCCGGAGGAAAAACTGCGGGACATCGTGAGCATCACCATCATCGGCCCCGATGTGCTCGAAGCCGATCGCTTTGCGACTGCCGCATTTGCGATGGGGAAGGCCGGAATCAGCTTCATTGAAAACCTCCCGGGTTTTGAGGGCTACGCGATTGACTCACAGGGCATCGCGACCATGACGAGCGGATTTGGGACGTACACGACTTCTTAGACACCGAGACTGGCGGAAAACGGGCTAATGATAGAATCGAGCGCCGATTGGAAAGATGCAAGCCTTTCAGGTGTGGCGCGCGCAAGAGCAAGGCCGCGAAGCATAAGAAGCCCCTCCTCGTATGCCTCGGGGCGGGCGGCTGTATGCAATCTTTCAAGTGTGCGATACGCGCGCGCGAGTGCATTGTCATAGCGGGAAATATCGTCGTGCCTTGCGGCATTTGCACAGCGGGCGACATCGGCACCGAGATTCGCGAAATAAAATGCGGCATCGCGCGTCATAAGCCTAGAAAAGGAATTATTTCTGCCGCCACTTTGCGCACAGCCGCTCGTATTGTTTCGCTCTCGATCTCCATACTCCGATTCCCCTGTACAGGTCGAATATTAATGAGCGAGATATATTCTATAGCTGCGTCTCCACTCTCCTTTGGATAAATATTGAAACCCCACATATCATTTTGTTTTGAGCCGTCTGCAATTAGGCAATTATTGGCATCCATATGCCATTCGCCACCGAGCGCGACCACGCCGCGCTCAATATCAGCGACTCCCTTCACGAGCGAATGATGCCATTCCTTCGCAAGCGCGAGAAGTGTCCTGCGACTCACTGGCTCACGGGCGATGATAATTTCCATGCAGGTATACTATCTTATTTCAGTTTCTAGGGCTTCTGTTTTGGTAGTATAATGTTTGGGTGATGCCGCTGGATAAGAATGAGAAACCATGTCTAACGTGTGTTGAGACCTACGTAAAAGATTCAAGACCTTGGAATCACTTTGAGCATTTCTGACGGTGTTTTGCATTGAAGCGAAAGATGCGGCCGCTCAGTGTTATACCAGTCGATGAAAAGAGGGATGTCTCTCGCATCTTGGAAGCACCATCCTTCTTTCGGCATTTCTTCTTGTATCGTCCGATTGAATCGTTCGAGATGACCGTTCTCGTTTGGTGAGCGGGGGTGATTGTGCCGGTGCTGCATGCCTTTGCGCACCACATGATCGGTGAACCAGGTCTTGAACTCAGGACCATTGTCGGTCTGGATCGTCTCAATGTCGAAAGAGAAATACCTCTGCGCCTTTTTGAAGAACTGTACGGTTTGTTTCGCTCCGATCTTCGGACAGAGTCATGCGTACCCAGTGCGAGAATACACATCAAGCGCGGTATACACGTATCGTTTAATGCCGTCAGCGTCCAAAAAGTGAATGGTATCCATCTCCACAAGCGCTCCAGGATGATCGGCTTCAGGACGAGGTGCGTACTTCCTCGATCTGGCCCAGGCACTCTTCCTCTTGAGTGGGGCGCAGTACGTGCTGATGATTCGTTTGACCGATGAGAGGGATACCGAGATGTCTTCTCGTACCAGAAGCGCATGCACCACCTCGGCACAGCGTCTCACCTCAAGTCGCTTGGCGATGATTCTTGCTCGCAGCTCTTCAGGAAGAGCAGCGGGTGACTTCTTGGGTCGACTCGGTACCGTCTCAACCGTTGTTCGATGACTCCATTTCACAATCGCACCTTAGGTGTATCCGAGATACCGAGCAACCTTGCGAGTGCTCCAACCCTCTTTGATCAGTTCTCTCGCTCTGCGCCTGACGTCGGGAAGTTTGTTGTTTGTGGTGTATGCCATATGCCTTGGGTGATTCCAAGGTATTGAACCATTACGACCTATTGACTTCCTGCAAATCAATAGGTATTATTCTTTTCAGAGACGCTTCAGTGTTCCGATAGGCCTTTTCTTTTCTTACAAATTCAAGGAGGTTAGAGTGCGCGGAAAAAAGGAGAGATTTGTGGCAGTTGTTGCCTACGTGTATGCGGGGGCGGTGACCCTCGGATACTTTTGTGTGTTGTGTCTTGGAATGCTGGTAATGGAGCCAGCACGCCTACTGAAGAAACTCGTTATCATCCCCATGCAGACTAAGCATAAACAATAAGTCTGCATGCCGCCCAACTAAAAGGCCGCCATTTCCGATATTCCGGTATGGCGGCTCCTCATATGTACTTAATATGTCAATGTAGCGTAATGTTTCAATA
>Ga0307372_10008538_pt1 | contig 14364 bp, 10 predicted proteins | sample OX1MG_FD_202533 | JGI IMG/M metagenome (GOLD analysis project Ga0307372, IMG submission 202533) | Soil microbial communities from Risofladan, Vaasa, Finland - OX-1 | ecosystem: Environmental > Terrestrial > Soil > Coastal area > Acid sulfate soil | place: Finland: Risofladan, Vaasa | collected...
CTACGAGACTTTCGACCGCCGACGGCGGCAGCTCGAGGACAGGGCCGAGCAACAGCGGAAGTGGGCCACCACCGGGGTGCGGCGAGAGTCACGCGTCCCCCGGGACAAGGACAAGGCCCAGCGGGACTTTCGGATCAACCGCACCGAGAAGCTGGCCTCCAAGGCGCGCCAGACCGACCGGGCCCGCGAGAGCCTCGAGGTGGTGGACAAGCCCTGGGAGGGCTGGGACCTCCGGTTCACCATCGAGGAGGCCGCCAGGGCGGGCTCGGTAGTGGCCCGGCTCAGCGGTGCGGTGGTCGAGCGTGGGGACTTCCGGATGGGGCCCGTCGATCTGCGGATCGATTGGGGGGACCGGATGGCCCTCACCGGGGCCAACGGCTCGGGGAAGTCGTCCCTGGTCGCCGCCGTCCTCGGCACGGTCCCGCTGGCGGCCGGCGACCGCTGGATCGGCCCCAGCGTGGTGGTGGGGGAGCTGGGCCAGGACCGCCGGGCCTTCGGGGGCGAGCACGACCTGGTCCGCACCACGATGGAGCGTTGCGGGCTGGACCAGGCGGAGTCGAGGTCGCTCCTGGCCAAGTTCGGGTTGGAGGCCGAGCACGTGACCCGGCCGGCCGGATCGCTGTCGCCGGGGGAGCGCACCCGGGCCGAGCTCGCCGTGTTCCAGGGGATCGGGGTGAATTTCCTGGTGCTGGACGAGCCGACCAACCACCTCGACCTTCCGGCCATCGAGCAGCTGGAGGCGGCCCTGGCCGGGTTCGGCGGAACGCTCCTGCTGGTCTCCCACGACCGCCAACTGCTCGATTCCGTCGAGGTCAACCGCTCGCTCGAGCTGATCTGACACGATCAGGCAGGCCACATCCGACTGGAGGCACGCCGATGATGTCCACGATGACCGACGCCTGGCGCACGTTGGCTCCGCCGGCCGGGGACGAGCACGGCCCACTCTCGCCGCTCTTGCTGATCCTGACCGTCGTCACCGGGCTGATGGATGCGTTCAGCTACTTGGTCCTCGGACACGTCTTCGTGGCCAATATGACCGGCAACGTGGTATTTCTGGCCTTTGCGCTGGTGGGAGCCAAGGGGTTCTCCATCGCCCCCCACCTGTTGGCCGTGGGCTCGTTTGTCCTGGGTGCCCTCGGCAGCGGGCGGCTGGTCGCTCGGGTGGGTGGTGGGCGGGGACGGATGCTGGCCGCCACGACGGCCTGCGAGGTCGTGCTGGTATCCGCCTCGTTGGCCATCGGTCTGGGCGTCGACAATCCGGGCTCCGGTTTGGCGTGCTACATCCTCATCCTGCTGCTCGCCGTCACCGGCGGCCTGCAGACCGCCACCGCGCGCAGACTCGCCGTGCCGGACCTCATCACCACCGTGCTCACCCGGACCATCGCCGGTGCGGCCTTTGACAGCCGTCTGGCCGGTGGCGCCAACTCGCGGGTCGGGCGACGCGGTCTGGCGGTCGCGGCCATGTTCGTCGGTGCACTGGTCGGGGCTTGCCTGGTGCTCCACGTGGGCAGGCCACTGGGTCTGCTGGTGGCCCTGCTGCTCCTTCTTCCCGTCACGGTGGCTGCCGACAGACTCTCGAGGTCGCACCCGGCCTGGGATCGGGTGTCCTGAAGGGGCAGTTGACCTTCGGCGCAGGGTCGTGAAGACACCACCATCCGACCGAAAGAACTCGAGCTTCACTGTCCGTTGGATCGAGCAGTGGAGTGACGACCTTCGTCCCTGCTGTGGGGGGAAGGGCGCAGACGAGATCCGATGACTCTCCCCGGCGAATCTCCGGCTCATGGCACTAGCCGACCTTGGTGAACACGTCCTTGCCGAACGTGGCGCTCGTGGTCTTGGCCTGGCCCAGCCTGGCCAACCCGAAGATGTCCTCGACGGTGGCGAGGGTCGAGTAGTGGTTGTAGGGCACGTCGCTCGTCGTCCCACCCTTGATGAACGGGGAGATCAGCACGGCGCCGGTGCGGCCTCCGCCCGGCCCGCTGAGCCCGGGGCTGGCGGCTGTCGGCCCGGGCGTCTGGTTGCAGCAGGAGGAGGCGTCCCCCGAGTCGGACTCGTCGAAGGTCACCTCGAGCAGCCCGTCCTTCTTGAACGCCGGGGAGCCGGTGATCAGCGGCACCCAGGTCCGGAGGAACGAGTCGATGTTGGCGAGGGCCGAGGGAGAGGCGGGCTGGTTGCCGCAGGGCGCATCGTGGCCGTCGTTGCACACGTTCGGGGTGATGAAGCTGTAGTTGGGGGTGGTGGCGGCAGACTTCAGATCGGTGGCCAGCCCGCTGACCCCGGACGGGGTGCCGGCGGGGAGGGCGCCCGCGGTGGACCCGAGCGGCACGACCGCGGTGTCGCACAGCGCCTTGTCATCGATGATCGAGTGGAAGTAGACGAACGGGTCGTGGCGGGTCACGTAGCCGTCGCCGCGGACCGCCTTCTGGGTGAGGTCGGGTGCCCCGACGGCGGGGTGGCCGCAGACCGGGGACTCGCGCGTCGCCACGTTGCCCATGTCCTCCATGTACGCCTTCCAGGTGAGATGGGCCTGGGTCAGCTGGTTGGCCACCGTGTTCACCGGTGCGGGGAACACGCAGCCCGATTCGGAGATCTGGCCGTCGGTGGCCACCGTGGCCGAGGCGGGGAAATCGGAGAAGACCGGGCAGTCGGCCTGGTTCATGGGATTGGGGGCCTGGCCGGAGATCAGGCCGATGTAGTTGTCGTTGGAGAGGTGGCCGATGGCGTAGTACTGGGTGAGCAGGGCCCCCGAGGCGGGCAGCGTCGTGGCCAGATAGGGGTCGGCGGCCGGGTCGGCGAACGTGGCGTCATAGCCCTTGTTCTCCAACACGATGACGAAGACGTGGTGGACGCCGGGCACTCCGGAGGCCGAGCCGGTCGGGGTGGGAGACGGGCCGCCGGAGGTCGACGGGGGGGTGGCGGTCCCCGACGAGCAGGCGGTGGCGAGGACGGCGACGGCCCCGAGCAGGGCGATCACCGGTCGGGCCGGCCGCAGACGGTCGCGTCGGACGGCGCGGGCAACCGGAGGCGAGAGCGCGGCCATGGGGTGGTTTCTACTCCATGACGGCTCCGGCCGTCGGCACCTGCCCCTCCCCTCCGGCGGAGCGGCGTGGGTCCATGCACCCCCGCCGATGCCCCGGCAGCGACTCGGAGGGCCGGTACACTCGGGCTGGTTCGCCGAGCATCCGGAGGCATCACGTGAAGATCGTTGTCGACTACGACGAGTGCGCCAGCAACGCGGTTTGCATGGGGATCGCCCCCGAGGTGTTCGAGGTCCGTGATGACGGATTCCTCTACGTGCTCGACGAGCACCCCAGCGAGGAGCTTCGCGAGAAGGTCCGCCAGGCGGCCAACGGCTGTCCGACCGGTGCGATCAGTATCGTCGAAGACGAGTAACCAGGGAGTGCCCGGGGAAGCCCCGAGGGTCCGCTTCGCCCCGTCGCCGACCGGGTACCTGCACGTCGGAAGCGCCCGGGCGGCGCTGTTCAACTGGTTGGTGGCCCGCCAGTCCGGCGGCACGTTCGTGCTCCGCATCGAGGACACCGACGCCGAGCGCGGTCGGGAGGAGTGGGTCGACGGGATCATCTCCTCCATGCACTGGCTCCGGATGGATCCCGACGAGGGTCCGTACCGGCAGTCGCTTCGGACCGGTCGCTACCACCAGGCCGTCGAGGCCCTCTGGGAGGGGTCGTACCTCTACGCCTGCGACTGCAGGCGTGAGGACATCGACACCCGCAACCTCGCCGCCGGCGTCAAGACCCCCGGCTACGACGGCTTCTGCCGCCACCGGGGCCTGCCCCGTGGCGACGGCAGGGCGCTGCGGTTCCGCACCCCGGACGACGGAGTCACCACCGTCCACGACGTGATCCGGGGCACCGTCGAGTTCCCCTGCTCGGCCATGGACGACTTCGTGGCGGTCAAAGCCGACGGTCTGCCCCTGTTCGTGCTGGCCAATGTGGTCGACGACATCGACATGGCCATCACCCACGTGATCCGGGGAGAGGACCTGTTGCCCACCACCCCCAGGGGGATCCTGGTCTGGGAGGCCCTGGCCTCCATCGGCTGGGCCTCCGAGGGCCCTACCGGAAAGGGGAGCGGGGCCACCCCGCCGCTGCCGGTCTTCGCCCACCTGCCCCTGCTGGTCAATGAGCAGCGTAAGAAGCTGTCCAAGCGCAGGGACCCAGTGGCGGTCGAGTTCTACCGCGAACAGGGCTACCTGCCCGAGGCGTTTCTCAACTACCTCGGGCTGCTGGGCTGGAGCCCGCCGGGCGGTGAGGAGATCTTCGAGGTCGACCGGATGATCGAGTGGTTCCGGCTGGAGGACGTCAACCACTCTCCCGCCTTCTTCGACCTGGCCAAGCTCACCCACATCAACGGCGAATACATCCGGGCCCTGTCACCCGACGCCTTCCTCGAGGCGTGCCGACCGTGGTTGACGGGTGAGAGAGCGACCTGGCCGGCGGCCAACTACGACGAGGCCGTGTTCTCCAGGCTGGCCCCCCTCGTGCAGGAGCGGGTGTCCATCCTGAGCGAGGTCCCCTCCATGGTCGACTTCATGTTCCTTGAATCGCCGGTCGTCGACGACGAGGCGTGGGCCAAGGCCGTGGCCGGCGACGACCTGGCCGCTGAGATCCTGGCTCGGGCGATCGAGTCGTACCGGGATCTCTCCGATGACTGGAACCACGACTCGCTGCACGCCGCCACCCGGGCGATCGGCGATGTGGTGGGGCGCAAGCTGAACAAGGCGCAGGCGCCGATCCGGGTGGCCATCACCGGCCGCAAGGTCGGGCCGCCGCTCTTCGAAGTGCTGGAGGTGATGGGCCCGGACCGGTCCATATCCCGCCTCCAGGCCGCGTTGGCGCGCTCGGGGCCCGGGCCGGGCATTTGACCACCCGTCTCCTGGCGCCGACCGAGGGGGCCTGAGCTCCGTGGGCCTGCTCGCCACACTGACCGGGCTTCGGCTCCTACGGTTCATCCTCCGGATGGTCGCTGTCGCGGTGGTGGCCGTCCTGGTCTACCTGGCGGTCACCGCGGTGCAGGTCTGGATCACCGGTCGCCGGTACGATCCGCGCCCGGCGGGTGCCATCGTCGTGATGGGGGCGGCCCAGTACAACGGGGTGCCGTCGCCCGACCTGGCCTCCCGGCTCGACCAGGCTGCGATCCTCTGGCGCCAGCATTACGCCGGCACCATCATGGTGACCGGCTCGAAGGAGCCCGGTGACCGGTACACCGAAGCGGAAGCCTCGGATCGCTATCTGCTGATGGCCGGCATTCCCGGCCGGGACATCACCGAGTCGGGCGGAAGCAATTCGTGGCAGAACCTGTCGCAGGCCGCGCCCGCCCTGCGGTCGCGAGGGGATCCCACCGTGCTGATCGTCAGCGACGGGTTCCACGAAGCCCGCAGTCTGGCCATCGCCTCTTCTCTCGCGCTCATCCCCTATCCGACGCCGACCCAGACGTCGCCGATCCGTGGCTGGGCCACCGTCCCCTACTACGCCAAGGAGACAGTAGGGGTGGCCCTGGGCCGGATCATCGGGTTCGACCGTCTGGGCCAGATCCACTCCTCCCTCGGATGACCCACTGGTGGGATCACCCGGGAACCGGCAGTGTGGCGGAGTTCCACCACCGGGTCCGTCAAGTGGCTGTGGCGAAGATCCACCTCCACCCAGGGGCGCGCTCGGCCAGCGCTCTCCGAGGCCCACCGGAAGTCCCGCGGCAGTGCGGCCCCTGGACGCGCCGGGCACCAATGGCCGCAGGCCTGTCGGAAGGACGAGGCCACCTTCGGAGCCACTCCGGACCGAAGGTCGTAGAGGCAGTGTCGTAAGGGAGTCCGGCGGGCGCGGCCGGCCGGCCGTCCATCCGCCGGCCGAGGTGGGCTAAATTGACGCTTCGCCCATTCGGGGGTGGCGCAACTGGCAGCGCGCATGATTCTGGTTCATGAGGTTGGAGGTTCGAGCCCTCCCCCCCGAGCGCAGGTGCTGGTCCGCTCCGGGCGCCGTTGCACGTTTGAGCTTTGCGAGAGAGCACGACAGTGGGTCATTCTGAAAGGAATGACCCGACCAGGGTCCCATCGTCTAGAGGCCTAGGACACCACCCTCTCAAGGTGGAGACACGGGTTCGAACCCCGTTGGGACTGCCAGAATCGAATCAACCCGCCTGCACGTATTGGCGGAGCGCCTCTCTGATGGTTTCTGACACGCTGACGCCGTCCTCGGAAGCCCGCAGCAACAGGTCGCGCTTCAGCTCGGGGTCGAGGCGCACCGATTCGACCGATGACGGAGCCGATCCCATCGATGGCCGCCCGCCTTGCCGGCGGCGGATGCTCTGGACGTCGTAGCCCCGCTCTGCTTCATCAGCCATCTCCTCGGTCGAGCAACCTGACGGCCGTCGTATGTTCGGGGAGGAAGCGACCCCAGTCCTCGAACGGCCAGTGCGAGGCGATCCCGAGAGACCGGCGCTCATAGGCCGCGGCGACGATGCGAAAGGACAACTGGGCGCCGTTGTCATCCATCGGGGCGAAGCCAATCTCGTCGATCAAGATCAGGTCGGTTTGAGGATCTGCTCGATCACCCGGCCGACGGAGTCGTCGGCCGGTCCGCGATAGAGGGTCTCGACCAGGTCGGTGGCGCTGAAGTAGCGCACCCGTTGCCGGCGTCGACGGCGTGGTGTCCGAAGGCGACGAGGAGATGGGACTTGCCGGTCCCGGTCCGACCAGACAGAGGTTCTCGTTGGCGGCGATCCACTCGAGGCTGACCAGGTAGTCGAAGGTGGCCCGGGCCACCGACGAGGCGTTCACGTCGAACTCGTCGAGCGTCGTGGTCACCGGGAACGCCGCAGCGCCATGCGGGCCCGGGTGTTCGAGGCGTCGCGCGAAGCAATCTTGGCCTCGACCAGGGTGCGCAAGAACTCCTCGGGCTTCCAGCGCTGGGTCTTGGCCACCATCAACAGTTCGGGCTACAGACGCCGCATGGCGCCGAGGCGGAGCCGACGCAGCCCTGCTTCGAGGTCGGCTGCGAGAGCAGGAGGTGTCGTGCTCATGACTCGCTCGAGATGGCGGAGTCACCGAGCGAACGGAAAGCGACAGCGGGCAGGTCGACGATGAGAGCGTCACCACTTTGGCGAGGTCGGGGGATGGTCAGGTGCTCCCGTTTTCGATCAGCGCGTTCTGGGTCTCAGGTGCTCCCGTTTCCGATCAGCGTACACAACACGGGTTCGAACCCCGGTGGGACTGCCGAGCAGCGATTGCGTCGCTGGGTTGACCAGGCAAACCGCACATCGTCCGAGGCCTCAAGCGGTCAGAGACCGATCTGCGTTTGTCCTGCCCGGACCGCGTTGCCGCCCCCGCAGATGCGAAACGACGGCTCGGGGGATCCGCCGACACCGGGCTGCCCACTCGCCCGGAGCTGACCGCCGCCGCTGTCAGTTGTCGACGGTTATCGACAGAGTGCCCAGGGCCTGGTTGAGGGCGGGTGGTTGATAGATCTTGAGCTTCGAATCGGTTGCCTGGACGGTAAACGAGTAGGTTCCGACCGTTGTCGGCTTGCCTGCAAACGCACCGTCTGACTTCAATCGCATCCCAGGTGGCAGCGGACCCGATCCGGCGGCAAGGTCCCACCGATAGCGAGGGTGCCCACCGGTGGCCGCCAGCCGACCTGCATATCTCTCCTTGATCGTTGCGTTGGGAAGCGAGGCCGTTGTGACCATCAGCTGGTCAATCACTGATTCGAAAGAGGCGGCGATGAGGGCATGACCGGTGTCGTTGGCGTGGATGTTGCCGCTGTTGCTGCAGAACAGAGTCCAGTTGCACACATCAGCAACATTCTGTGGTTCGGTCTGTCCCAGGTAGGAACCCGTGGGAGCAAAATCGTTGCTCTGGAAGAGCGTGGCCGGGTCGGCCATTGCTGCGCCCGCGGCGCTGTAGAGCTGGTCCAACAGTGAGTTGAGTGCCGGGAGTTCGTTCTCCCACTCGGTGGCCAGCTGTTGTCCTGTTGGACCGTTGAGCCACTCGCCGAGGAAAGGATCGTAATAGTCCATCCCGTAAATGGCCAGCCCCGGATAAGCGCTTTCGAGGCCGTTGAGGATCTCCGGCAACTCGGTCGTGAGGTGTTGGACGCCGTTGGCGATGCACGACGAGTTGACGGAATTTCCGCTCTGACATCCGTCGACATTGTTGCCTCCGATGTCAATGGTGAGGAAGGCAATCTGTTTGGGGTGAGCCCGAAGAAAGGCCTCGGCATCTCCCAACTGGGTCCCCGTGCTGAACGAGCAACCGGGCCCGTTGATGACTGACGTGGTGGTAGCCCCACCGCAGGAGAGGTTGTTGAGCTGGAGCGCAGGGAAGCGTTCCAGCTCGTGCTCGTACAGGACGTTCACATAGCGGCTGGCCACAGTGCTTGCGCCGGTACCGGCACCGAGCGAATCTCCCATCGCAACGTAGTACAAGGTCTTCGTTTCCCTTGCTTGAGCGATCGCAGAAGGCGTGGCCATCCCCGCAACACCAGCAATGGCCACCAATCCGACGACTACCAGTACCGGACCAAACACCCTCACTCGACCGGTGCGCCTCTTCTTCTCCGATTCGATCCGCTTCGTCAGATCGTCCACCAGTTGGTCCCCCTGTTCCTTCGTGGCCGACTTCTTCACGCAAGAGAGCGCAAGCGAGGGCCACCGGATGCCCGAGCCCAGATCGACTGTACCGGTTGGCCAATCGTGCCCGCCACCGGGGAAGATCCTCCGTGCAAGTCGTGCGTGACGCAGGCCCTGTCCCGGTCTGCGGATCCATGAGAAGCTTGGAACAGCGACGGCAAGGGTCAGGTTCCGGGCTCTACCCGTTCAACCTTGTCGCTGGCGACGGCCAAACTGCGGCGCAGCAACACACTCGATGAATTGCAACAAAGTCGCACGTTCGATCGCTGTCTCCAGCGTACCGCTCGGAGGTGGGCACGTCCGGTGTGAACAGCTTCTGAAACGTGGAATCGGGAAGGAGTCCACTTCGGTCCGCCCGGGCTTGCCGGGAATACGCCGTTGAGCGCGATGCCTGGGTCGCGACCTCGGAACCCACGTGGCTCCGGGTCGAGGAAAGGGAGGAAAGGGAGTAGCGGATGGTCGGTAGTTTCGGAAGATCCCGGAAGGTGCGGTGGCCGGCGTTGTGCCTGGGTGCGGTCGTCGTCTTTGCCGGATGCTCGGACACCAGCGCATCGCCGCCTGGCACCGGGGTCGTGGCTGCCGGATCCGGAGGAGCGACTCCCTACCAGCGTGCAGACGCTCTGGTCGCCCGGCTGTCGCTCGACCAGAAGCTCGAGCTCATGTCGAGCGGGAAGACCGGGATCCCGCAGTTCGGCATCCCACCGATCAGCGCCATCGACGGCCCAAACGGTATCGGCGAGGGGAGTACCGGAGTCACAGCATTCCCGGACGCCGTCAACATCGGCGCGGCCTGGAATCCGGCGCTCGCACGTCAATATGGCGCTGTTCTCGGTCGGGAGGCGCGTGCGAAAGGACACAACCTGCTCCTGGCTCCGACCCTCAACATCGTGCGGAGCCCGAAATGGGGGCGAGCGGCCGAAACGTACTCCGAGGACCCCTATCTGACGTCGTCGCTCATCGCGCCGGAGGTTACCGGTATTCAGAGCGCACACGTCATGGCCGAGCCGAAGCACTACGCGGGCAACAACCAGGAGATCGGACGGGTCGGCTCGCCAGTGGCTACAGCGGCGATCAACGACCTAGTGTCGCTCCGCACGCTGCAGGAGATCTACCTGCCCGGGTTCAAGGCTGCGGTGCGGAAAGGTGGTGCCGCCTCGGTGATGTGTTCCTACAACCAGATCAACGGCTCGCCGTCGTGCCAGAACGCGACGACCCTCGGCCTCCTTGCGGCGTTCGGACTCCAGGGCTTCGTCGAGCCCGATGCGATAGTGGCCGTGCGTGACCTGGTTGCGGCCGCCAACGCAGGCGTTGACAATTTCCAGCTCGGTAGCCTGACGAGTGCAACCGGTGGGCCCGGCGCGCAACTCGCGACGCTCAAGTCGGCCGTAACTGCCGGGACGCTGTCCCTGTCTCGTGTCGACGACGCGGTCCGCCGCATCCTGATCGCCATGATCCGGGTGGGTCTGATCGATACGTCGGCACCGAAGGTGCACACCGTGGCGAATTCGCCCGCCCATCTGGCGCTTGCCGCGAACATCTCGGACCAGGGGACCGTGCTCCTGCAGAATCGTCCGGTGGGCGTCCCAACCTCGGCAACTTCGTCGAGAGCGCAAGGCACCACCGTCGGGCACAACGCTCCGGTCCTACCCTTGACCCCAAGTGACCACTCGATCGCCGTGATCGGCTACGACGCGGGGAGCGGCACACAGATCGAAGAGGGTGGTTCGCCCGCCGTTGTGCCTGGCAAGGTGGTCACCCCGCTCGCCGGGATCCGTGCACGCGCACCACCCGGCACGAAGGTCACCTATTCGGAGGGGACGCGAGGAGTCGTGCCCTTACCCGTGGTCCCCTCCGGGGTGCTGACGCCCTCGTCCGGACCCGGCCACGGCCTCAGCGGCACCTTCTTCACCAGCGGCGCGCCGACTTGGTCAGGGCCGTCCGTCGTGACACGGACGGACCCGGTGCTCGACTTCAGGAGTGCACCGTCACCCCTGACGCCGATACCGGGTACGACAGCCCAGTCGGGCGTCTGGACTGGCACACTCACACCGCCCACCACTGGCGAATATCGCTTTTCCCTGAGCTTTTCAGGAGCGGCCACACTCACCATCGGCGGCAATCAGGTGATCGACGGCAACACCGAATGGGTCTCCTTGGCGCAATCCCCCGGTGCTCCGGACGTTGCGTACCAGGCAGTCGTGGACCTCGCTGGTGGGATGCCTGTGCCCATCACGGTCAAGTACGCCACCGACTCCTCCAGCATGGGCGCGGATCTCCACCTCGGATGGCTGCCTCCTGAACCGTCCCTGCTCGCCAGCGCAGTCGCAGCGGCGAGGGCAGCCCAGGTGGCCGTCGTGTTCGTCAACGATGTGACGTCCGAGGGCATGGACCGCTCGTCCCTGGCCCTTCCCGGCGACCAGGACCATCTGATAGAAGCCATCGCTCAGGCCAACCCGCGCACGGTCGTCGTTCTCCACACGGCTAGCGCGGTATTGATGCCTTGGCACAACGATGTCGCAGCTGTCGTGGAAGCATGGTACCCGGGCCAACAGAGTGGTAGGGCCATCGCCCGGACACTCTTCGGCGATGTGGACCCTTCGGGTCACTTGCCCGTGACCTTCCCGGCTGACGAGTCGCAAGGACCGACAACGATTCCGGACCGCTACCCAGGTGTCAACGGTGTCGCCCAGTACAGCGAGGGTCTCGATGTCGGGTACCGCTTCTACGACCAGTACCGGCAGCAGCCCCTGTTCCCGTTCGGTTATGGCCTGTCGTACACCTCGTTCTCTTTGAGTGATCTCCGAGTGGCCGACAGAGGTTCGGGTCACTACGTCGTCACGGTGCGTATCCGAAACACCGGAGCCCGAGCCGGAGCGCAGGTCGTCCAGCTCTACGTCGGTTTTCCGTCGAGTGCGGGTGAGCCCCCACGCCAGCTGAAGGCATTCGACAAGATCTATTTACAATCGGGTGCTTCCGGCACTGTGACCCTTGACCTCAGCGGCTCCAGTTTCAAGACCTTCGATGGTGCCAGCAACAGCTGGGTGACCACGGCCGGTGAGTACACCGTCGGTGTCGGAACCTCGTCCCAGGACCTGCCGCTGCAGAGTTCCATCACCATCGGCTGAGGCTGTACGCCACGGATTGATTGGCACAAGCGCGCTTCTCCGGTAACCGAAGCCGTGTACCCAACTCCCCGACAAATGGCAATACTGTTGCCGTGAGCGATGCGGTTTCGGGGCTCTTCGGAAATGAGCGGGGTCTGCCAGCCCATCCCACCGAGTGCTCGCGGTAGTTGCCAGCCCCGCAACGGCACCATGGGGATACCCCAACATTGACCTTCTGGGGGAGATGCATCACAATTTTCAGCGGTCCTTGCGCCGCTTTTGTTGGCGCCTTCGGCTGGGCGCGGGGGCTGGAGTTTGGCGCGGCATAGGCGTGCCTGTCAGGTCCAGTCGGGGCACGCCCGACACATCAGCTCCGGGCGGGATCCTGAAGAAGATGTCTGGATCTCCGACGAAACGATCGAGCAGCTGATCGGGTGTTGGGGCAAGCCGAGGCCAGAAGAACGGCTCCGGATCGGGCCAGAGCCTCGCGAAGACCTGCTGTCCGAACTGAGACAAATCGAACGGCTTAAAGTGGTCATCGTTGAGAACTGCAGCGACCAGAAAGAAGATCCAGCGGAATCCAAGCACCGACAGAAACGCATTCTCGGGCCGCGTAGTTGGCGCTTGTCCGGTGCCGATCGCGCTGGCTTCGGCCGCTGCCCAGGGCCCAACTACAAGGTTCAGCTTTGCGGAGCGATGGCTCCATGAGCCCTCCATAAGCGATCCAGCAAGAACCAATGTCTTGGGTGGAGGCTGGGTGTGCTCACGAAGGGAATACCGATAGCGATCTGGGATTATCCGGGCCTCAGCGGAGTCGAGAAACTCCCATAGGACCGCAACCTTTGTCGCCCAGGTCGAAAGTGCCGCCGCCGCATCTGGGCTCACGATCGCGGGGTTACCCTCGCAACATGGGACGTTGCACCGGCTCTACCTTGGATTCAAGTGCCCCGCCCCAGTCGGAATTGCACGAATCACATAGGACTCTTGCGCGTGTCTGGTGGCGATAATCGTTTTCCGTCCATGATTTCGCCACGGTCTGACCAGTTGATAGGTCCCGGTAGTGGTAGCCGCGGTCGCGATCACGTGTCTGCTCGGGGAACTCGTCTGCCATCCAATCCCCAAAGATGTGCTCTACGGTGATCTTCGCTTCGATTCCTCCGCACAGGGCGCAGCGCTTGCGTTCTTCAGCCGCCATCACCCCTGCAGGGTAACCGCCTGCCCGGCCCGTCCACCTGCCCCAGTGCGCCGGGTCGGCGGGTCGGCGGGTCACTCCTACTCGCGCTTCTCAGCGGTGAATCACTACGATGTCCCCATGCCACGAGCTGGACAGCGGGCACTCTTCTACGGTCATCCCACCGACCACGAGCCGCTCGCCTGGTCGTGGGTCGAGGCCGAACTAGTGCGATCCGGAACCTACTGGGTCGTCGCACGATCAAGTGGCCACCCACACCCACGCCCCGTGTGGGGAATCTGGCACGAAGACCTGCTGTATTTGAGCATCGGGACCCCGGCAATCCAGCAGGCACTCGCCGATGACCCGGTGATCACCGCCCACCTCGAAAGTGGCACCGATGTGGTCATCGTTGAAGGCGAGGTCACGGGTTCCACCATAGACGTCAACATTGTTGTGGCATACGACGAGAAGTACGACTGGTCCTACGACGTCGCTGAGTACGGGCCCCTCGTGGTGGTAGCGCCCTCGAAGATCTTGGCGTGGCAGGCAGTCGGATGGGCTGGTCGCGAGAGCTTCCAACGTTCTGGCATGTGGAAGTCCTCTGGTTGAATGCACGGACGGGGACCGTCTCATACCGCCGGTTGATGGCGAATATCAGCCGTGGCCTCGCCAGGCCGCTGGAGGTCGGACCCATCGAAAGCACCAATCTGGATCTGCCACGCTCAAGAGCACTTCCCAGTCGTCGCCGAGTTGCACTTGTACCCGGTCGGCCAGTTGATCGGCTGTTGCGCGGAAGGCGGCTTTCGCCTCCTCGTCTGACTCTGCCTTCCTTCCGAAAAGGGAATCAGCGGAGTCGTTCCATGCTTTCAGGTCCGACGTGAGGGCTGCGTCGAGCAACTCACTGGGCCTTACTGCACAGTTACCATTTGGCCCGATCGACCAGATGCCCGAAGATCCCAAGTCTGCTGCAATCAATACCCGGTTCGGGAACGGCATCAACGCCGACAGTACTCTCGCCGCAATCAGAGTACTGCCCCCGAGCGCCGGATGGGTGGGGCACCATTCGGGCCCCGTTCAAGTACCGGGTGCTTGCAATCGTGAGCGCCACACCCCTCTCATTTCCCAAGAGCCGGTTTCGGACCTTCAGCTGCCCTGAGGCTGGCCGATCTGGCTGACGGAATGAGTTCGCTTCAACCCGCGGGTGAATACGTAGTCCCCACCCCGCTCGCCGTTTGTCATGATCATGGAGGGACAGATTGAGGTGGCCCTCCAGTTGGAGGGTGCAGCGTGGGACTACGCTGCCTTTGCTGCCACCGTCCAGACGGCCGGCGGCCAGTTCAGCTGTCTCGATTCGTCGACCGCACTCGAGGGTGTCCGACCCGCTGTCTTCACCAACAGGTTGTTCCATGAACTGGCCCTTGGGGCATTGAGTCGGAACCACCT
>Ga0307372_10008540_pt1 | contig 14358 bp, 11 predicted proteins | sample OX1MG_FD_202533 | JGI IMG/M metagenome (GOLD analysis project Ga0307372, IMG submission 202533) | Soil microbial communities from Risofladan, Vaasa, Finland - OX-1 | ecosystem: Environmental > Terrestrial > Soil > Coastal area > Acid sulfate soil | place: Finland: Risofladan, Vaasa | collected...
GTCGATATCGACGGCCTCGCCAAGCGGTTCGCGGCGCGCGCCGCGAGAATCGGGGTCATCGGTCTCGGTTATGTCGGGTTGCCGCTGCTGCGCACCGCCGCCGAGCGCGGGTTTACCACCCTCGGCTTCGACATCGACCGCGCCAAGGTCGATCAGCTCAACGCGGGGCGCTCGTATCTGCGCCACATCAAAAGCGAAACCATCGCCGCGCTGCGCCAGCAGAGGCGGCTCGCCGCGACCGATGATTTCGCCCGTCTCGACGAGGTCGATGCGATCATTCTGTGCGTCCCGACGCCGCTGACCCGGCAGCGCGAGCCCGATCTGAGCTTCATCGTCTCGACCACCGAAGCGATCGCGCCGTATCTGCGGCGCGGCCACCTCGTCGTCCTCGAATCGACGACCTATCCCGGAACGACCCGCGAGATCATGCGGCCGATCATCGAGCGCTCGGGGCTGCGGTCGGGGCGCGATTTCTTTCTCGCCTATTCGCCCGAGCGCGAGGATCCCGGCAATGCCGAATTCGCCACCGGCGATATTCCCAAGGTGGTCGGCGGCGACGGGCCGGACGCGCTGCGCCTCGTCGGCGCGCTCTATGACGGCATCGTGACGCGCACCGTGCCGGTCAGCTCGCTCGACACCGCCGAGGCAGTCAAGCTGACCGAGAACATCTTTCGCTCGGTCAACATCGCCCTCGTCAACGAATTGAAGATCGTGTTCGAGGCGATGGGCATCGATATCTGGGAGGTAATCGAGGCGGCCAAGACCAAGCCGTTCGGCTATATGCCGTTCTACCCCGGCCCCGGTCTCGGCGGGCACTGCATCCCGATCGATCCGTTCTACCTGACCTGGAAGGCGCGCGAGTTCGACATCGCAACCCGCTTCATCGAACTGGCGGGCGAAATCAACACCGCGATGCCGCGGCGGGTCGTCGACAAGACGGTGGCGGCGCTGAGCGAGCGCAGCGGCAAGGCCCTCCGGGCGGCGCGCATCCTGATCGTCGGCATCGCCTACAAAAAGAACGTCGACGACACGCGCGAAAGCCCGGCCCTGACGATCATGGAGCTGCTGGAGCACCGCGGCGCGAGCGTCGCATTCCACGATCCGTTGCTTGCCGAGATCCCGCCGACCCGCGAGCACGCAGGGCTCGCCGGCCGGCCGGCGAGCCCCTTGACCGCCGCGATCGCAGCCTCGTTCGACGCGGCGATCATCTGCACCGACCACGATGCGGTCGATTACCGGCTGCTGGTCGAGCATTGCCCCCTCGTCATCGACACCCGCAACGCCTGCGCCCGCCGCGGCCTTGCCGGCGCGGGCGTGGTCCGGGCGTAAGCGGCTAGCGTTCTGCTGCGGCCGCTAAAATCAAGGCGCGGTCGTGAGCGATGATCGGCACCCGGCAACGACACCCACCGCCGCGCCGCTGCGCCGCCGGGTGCTGATCATCGTCAATCCCGCGGCCGGCCGGGCACGCTCGTCGCGCCGTCGGCTCGACCGGGTGGTGGCGGCACTGCGGCGGTGCGGCTGCTTGGTCACGCTGCGCCAGGCCGGGCCGCAAGCGGGCGACGCCGAGCACCTGGCGCGCGCGGCCGCGCCCGATTTCGACGTCATTGTCGCGGCCGGCGGCGACGGCACGCTCAATGCCGTGGTGAACGGCGTCGCGGCGGCGCCGCGCCCGATCGCGCTCATGCCGCTCGGCACGGCCAATGTCGTGGCGCAGGAGATCGGTCTGCCGCGCGCCCCCGAACGCCTCGCCGCGATGATTGCCGGCGGCCCGGCCCGGCCGATCTGGCCGGGCAAGGTCGGCCAGCGGCTGTTTGTGCAGATGGCGAGCAGCGGGTTCGACGCCGAGATCGTCGCCGCGGTAAATCCCCGGCTGAAGCGCCGGTTCGGCCGCCTCGCCGTCGCCTGGGGGATCCTCCTCTGCCTATGGCGTTATCGGCCGCGCCGGCTGGCCGTGCTAATCGACGGCGTCGAGCACCGCGCCGCGGCGGTGATTGCCGCCAAGGGCCGCTTTTATGCCGGCCCCTACACGATCGCCCCGCGGGCCAGCCTGGCCGAGCCGATTCTCGACCTCGTGCTGTTCCAATGCTCCGGGCGGCTGGCGGTGCTGCGCTATCTGGGCGCACTGATTGCCGGCCGGCTGCCGGCTCGGCCCGACATCACGACCGTGCGCTGTCGCGAGGCGCTCGTCTGCGGGCCCGAAGCGGCGCCGGTGCAGGCTGACGGCGAGGTCGTCGCGGCGTTGCCGGTGACGATCGGGATTGCTGACCGGCCGCTGCCGCTGGTGCACCCGTGAGCCGGGCATCGCCATCGGTGTGGAATTTTTGCAACAGAAAAGCGTGGCACTCGGCGATGGCATGGCGCGATGCTTTGGTTTCGGCGCACGGGCTTGTAGCCTGATAGGCGCGGTCTTTGGGTGGGTGGAACATGTGCGGGGGGCAGCGGCGCTGGCCTGCGCCGGCGTCGGCGTCGGGGCGCAAGGGCGGATGGCTCGGTCTGTTGTTGGGCGTCGTGGCGGCGGCATTGATGCCGACCGGTGCGTCAGCGCAGAACCTGACCTACGGCGAGTTCAAACTCGGCGTGCTCGCCCACGACGTGCCGTTCCTCGGGGGCAAGGAGGGCGGCACCGACGTCAATCCAGAAATCATCCTGCCCTCGCCGATCGCCGATGCGTGGGCGGCGCAACTGCCGGGCTATCTGCGCTGGATGGTGCAGCCGCGGCCGACGGTCGGCGCCGAGCTCAACACCGGCGGCTTCTCCAACCAGTATTATTTCGGCGCCACCTGGACCTGGCAGCTGGCGAGCAACGTATTGATGCCCGAGGACGGGATCACCTTCGGCATCTTTTTCGGCCCCGGCTTCAACGACGGCGAGACCGTCGCGACCCAGCCGAACCGCAAGAGTCTCGGCTCGAACGTGCTGTTTCGCGAAGCCTTCGAACTCGGCTATCGCATCAACCCGGTCTATGAGATCTCGGCCTTTCTCGACCACGTCTCGAATGCCGGCCTGGCCCGCTACAACCAGAGCATCAACGATTTCGGCGGCCGCATCGGCATCCGCTTCTGACCCTGAGCCAGGCCGCCGCGAACGAGCGGCGATCCCCCCGGGCGATCAATCAGCGGCGAGGACGCGGGCGAGCTGGCTCAGCGCTTCCTGATGCCGCTCGTTCGTGATCAGCGCGAAGTTGCGGGCCAGTTCGAGACACATCCGCTCGCGCGGGCTGACCGAGCGCGCCCCCTGCCCGTCCAACCCGTCGAAGAAATAGCCGACCGGCACGCTGAGCACCTGCGCGATCTCATAGAGCCGGCCGGCCGAAACGCGATTGATGCCGCGCTCGTATTTATGGGCCTGCTGGTAGGTGACGCCGATCAGGTCGGCCAGTTGTTGCTGGGTCAGCCCCAGCATGATGCGGCGCTCGCGCACGCGGGCGCCGACATGGCGATCGATGTCCTGCGTCCGCTCGGTTGAGCGGCGTACCACGGCGGCGCGGAAAGGAGGCTCGCCATCCGTGCCGGTTTGCGGGCGCGCGTTGCTGCTGGGGTGCTGCTGTTGGGTCATCTCGGTCCACTCGATGAGGTTGGATCTCTCAGTTCCTTGCGCAGGCGTCCTGGCGACGAGGCGGCGCGACGATCGGTCAAGCTAGCACGCCGCAGGAGCACTCGGCACCACTGCCGAACCCGTCCCGTTAGCGGCTCCAGCATCCCTCAACCGCTGGATCCTGCGAGATTCGACGGCGGTCATGTGTCAAATTTTAGGCACAGTTTGCGGCGCGGCAGGGGCGCCCTGCTCTGTTCGCATGGCGCCCCATCTGTGTTGGCGTTTGACAGGCCGCCGCCGGCAATGATACCCGACGCATACCGTAACGATGGCAGGTCGATGCCGCGGATCCAAGTCGGCGATGGCGCAGTCTATTACGAGCGCCAGGGTGTCGGGTTCCCCGTCCTGTTCGTGTCGGGGCTGTCCGGATTCGCCTCGTTCTGGCATGATCAGGTTGCCGCCTTCGGCAAAACCTTCGACGTCGTCACCCACGATCATCGCGGCGTCGGGCAGAGCGACCTGACGCGCAGCGGCTTTACCGTCGACCGCATGGCGGCCGACGTCATCGGGCTGATGGACGCGCTGGAGATCGAGCGCGCGCATGTCGTCGGGCACTCGACCGGGGGCGCGATCGCGCAAATCCTGGCGATCGAGCACCCGAAACGGCTCGCCAGCGTGGTTCTGTCGGCAACTTGGACAAAGCCCGACGCCTATTTCCGCCGCCTGTTCGGGCTGCGCAAGGACATCCTGCTGCGGCTCGGGCCCAGCGCCTATGTCCAGGCCAACACGCTGTACCTCTACCCAAGCGCGTGGGTCTCACGCAACAACGAGCGGCTGCGGCAGCAGGAGGCGCAGAACCTTGCGATCTTCCCGCCGACTGAAGTCGCCGCCAGCCGAATCGATGCGATCCTGGCGTTCGACCGCACCGAACAGCTGTCGCGCATCAAGACCCCGACGCTGGTCGTCGGCGCCGAGGACGACATCGTCACGCCGGCCTATTTCTCCGAGGAGCTGGCGCGCCTGATACCGGGGGCCGAGATCAAGATCTTCCCGCGCGGCGGGCATGCCTTGACGCAGGTGCGAGCCCGCGAGTTCAACCAGGCGGTGTTGCCGTTTCTTGCTTCGCACACCCCGCGGTAAGCGGAGCCGGGCCGGCCTACGCGTCGCCCGGAATAGCTCGGATTTAAGGGTTCTTCAACCTATCGAGTGCAAAGGTGTTACCGCTTCCCAAGCGGGACCCGTACCCCGTCGTGGGCTCATCGAGGTAACAGAACAATGCCCCCTGCCGACGACGAAATGTCAGGCCATTTGTCTGCTGCTCTCGCGGCGGCGGGCGATGGGGCCTACATCTGGGAGCTTGAGAGCGACCGCCTCGACTGGTTCGGGCAACTCGCCATCACCGGGATCGAGTTCACCGCCGAGTTGGCAACCGGACGCAGCCTCGCCGGCCGCGTGCACCCCGACGATCTGGTGCAACGGCAGTTGTCGCTCGCCGCGCATTTCGAGGGTGAAAGCGCCTTCGATTGCGAATTCCGCCTGCGCGACGGCGAAGGCAGGTTTGTCTGGGTGCACGAGCGCGGCCGGGCGCAGCGCGATGCCGAGGATCGCCCGCAATCGATGCTCGGCGTCATCCGCGCGCTCGGCGACCGCAAGGCAAATCAGACGCGCCTCGAACGGCTCGCCAATTACGACGAGCTGACCGGACATTTCAACAAGAGCCGGCTGCGCGAAATGGTCGACCAGATCATCGCCGCCAACCAGCGCAGGCACAGTCCGGCGGCCTTCCTGTCGGTCGGCATCGACAACATGACGACGATCAACGACGTGTACGGCTACGAGGCAGCCGACAGCGTGCTGATCGAAATCGGCCGCCGGCTCGACACCTGCGTGCGGGTCAGCGACGTGATCGGCCGCCTCGGCGGCGACCGCTTTGGCGTCGTTCTGGCAAATTGCCCGGCGGACGGCATCGGGGCGGCCGCCGAAAAGATCCTGGCGACGATCAACTCAAAGCCGGTGACGACCGAGCGCGGGCCGATCTCTGCGACCGTGTCGATCGGCAGCGCGGCGTTTCCCGAACAAGGGCTGACCTCGTACGATGTGATCACCCGTGCCGAGAGCGCGCTGTCGGAGGCCAAACGCGCCGGCCGCGACTGCCATTCCCATTACCGCCTGACCGACGAGCAGCGGGAGCGCCAGCGGCACAGCCTGTCGATCAGCGAGCAGGTGCAATCGGCGCTGCGCGACGACCGCATCATGTTCGCCTTTCAGCCGGTGGTGGTCGCCGCGACCGGTGAAGTCGATCATTACGAGTGCCTGTTGCGCATGCGCACCCCCGACGGGCGGATCGTCTCGGCCGGTGAATTCGTGCCGGTCATCGAGCAGCTCGGCTTTATTCGGCTGATCGACCATTACGTGCTGGAAAAGACGCTGGAGGAGTTGGAGCGCCACCCCGGCGTCAAGCTCGGCTTCAACATTTCCGGCCTGACGGCGGCGGACCGGCCGTGGCTGCGCGCGCTGATCTCGCAGGTGCGCAACCGGCCCGACATCGCCTCGCGCATCATCGTCGAGATCACCGAAACCGCGGCGCTTTATGATCTGGAGGAATCGGCCCGGTTCGTCAGCGCGCTACGCCACGCCGGCTGCCACGTCGCGCTCGACGATTTCGGCGCCGGTCATACCTCGCTGCGCCACCTGCAGAGCCTGGCCGTCGATACCGTCAAGATCGACGGCTCGTTCATCACCAACCTCGCCAACAATCCCGAGAGCCAGGTCTTCCTGCGCCACCTGCTCGGGCTGGCCAAGGGGTTCGGCTTCCTGACCGTCGCCGAGTGCGTCGCCACCGCCGAGGACGCCGCGATCCTGCAGCGCGAGGGCGTCGGGTTTCTGCAGGGGTATTATTTCGGCCGCCCGTCGCTCGATCGGCCCTGGCTGGCTCAGCCGAAACTCAGGGCCGTCGAAAGCATCGAAAGCAGCCCGATCATCGGCGTCAAGCGGGCGGCCCGCGGCAGCTGAAGCGGTTCAGCGCTCCTGCCGGGTCTGGTCGAGCGCTTCCAGCTGCTGGCGCAACGCCTCGATCTGCGCTTCGAGCCGGCGCAGGCGCGGGTCCTCCTCCGCTTCGGCCACGCCGCGGCTGGACGGCGGCTCGGAAGCGGCCGGCTTGCCGTCGCGCGCGTAGGGTGACAGCATCTTCAGGGCGCGGTCGAACAGCGCCATGTTCTGCTTGCCCATCTCCTCGAACTGGCCGAACGGAAACATGCCGAAGGTGGCGCGCAGGCTGTCGCGCATCTGCTCCTGATTGCGCGCGAAGGCGCCCATCGCCTGCTCCAGATAACCGGGCACGAGGAACTGCATGCTGTCGCCGTAGAGGCTGATCAGCTGCCGCAGAAAGCTGATCGGCAACATATTCTGCCCTTTCTGCTCCTGCTCGACAATGATCTGGGTCAGCACCGAGCGGGTGATGTCCTCGCCGGTCTTGGCGTCATAGACGACGAAATCGCCGCCTTCCTTGATCAGTCGGGCGAGGTCGTCGAGCGTCACATAGCTGCTCGTCGCCGTGTTGTAGAGCCGGCGATTGGCGTATTTCTTGATGACCGTGGGCTGCTTGCCGTCTGCCATCTGGTGCTTGTGTGCCTCGGTCATGCGCCGCCGTCCTGCAAAAAGGTAAGATGCTGCTTTGCAACAATACAGCGATTCGGCCGATTCGCCTCATCAAACGCGACAATTCGCAGCGGGCGATGCTGTAGGGGACGACGGCACGCCCTATACTTTGCCCGATGAGCGAAGCAGACGATCTGGCGCGCCGCTTTTTCGAGCTGTGGGCGGAATATCTGGCGGCGCTGCTGGCCGATCCGAAAGCGGCGGAGCCGCTGCGCCACTGGCTCGCGCGCGCCGCGGCGGCACCGCCCGACGCGCCGCCCGATGATGCCGCCGCCGGCCGGCCGTCTCGCCCCCCACCCGGATCGGCGCCTGCTGCCGCGGCCGCTGCCGGCCCATCTGGCGAGCGCGATGCTGCTGTGGCTGAGCTCGCGCGCCGCATTGACGAGCTTGTCGCGCGCGTCGCCCGTCTCGAACGCCCCCGCAAGCCGGGCGGACAACCGGCTGCAGGCACTCGCCGGCGCGATCGCCCGGCTCGGACCTGAGACGGTCGCAGCGGCGCTCGACCGCGAGCTGCGGCACCGCGCCGCCGCCTTCGTCGCCGGCCTCGAAGCCTATCGCCATCATCCGTACCGCCGCGCCGTGCCGCGCGTGCCGGTGCGGTGGCGCGGCGGCGCGGTCCGGCTGCTCGACTACGGACGCCGCGGCGCCGGTAATCAGGCGGCCGGGCCGACGGTGTTGATCGTGCCGTCGCTGATCAACCGCTCCTACATCCTCGATCTGGCGCGCGAGTGCAGCTTTGTGCGCCATCTCGCGGCGGCGGGGCTGCGCCCTTTGCTGCTCGACTGGGGCGAGCCCGGCGCGGCCGAGCAGGCTTTCGCGCTCGGCGATTACATCACCGGGCCGCTCGACGCCGCCGCCACCGCCGCGATCGGGCTGGCCGGCGGGCCGATCGCGGTGTGCGGCTATTGCATGGGCGGGCTGTTGGCGCTGGCCCTGGCGCTGCGCCGGCCGGCCGAGACGGCGTGTCTCGCACTGCTCGCGACGCCCTGGGATTTCCACGCCGAGCGTTCGGCCCAGGCGCAGCTCCTTGGAGCGCTCGTCGAGTGGCTGCCGGCGTTGGTCGGCGACGCCGCCGCGGTGCCGGTGTCGGTGATCCAGAGCCTCTTCCTGGCGCTCGACCCGTTTCTCGCCGAGCGCAAATTCATCCGCTTCGCCGGGCTCGATCCCGCGGGCAAGGCGGCGAAAAGCTTTGTCGCGCTCGAGGACTGGATCAACGACGGCGTACCCCTGGCGCGCGCCGTGGCGCTCGAATGCGCCCGCTCATGGTATCGCGACAACGATCCGGTGCAGGGCCGGTGGCAGGTCGCCGGCCGGCCGGTGCGGGCCGAGGATATCCAGGCGCCGACGCTGGTCGTCCTGCCGAGCCGCGACCGCATCGTGCCGCCACGCTCGGCCGCGCCGCTCGCCGCCGCGATCCCCGGCGCGGATGTGTTGCGGCCGCCCTTCGGCCATATCGGAATGATGACGTCGCACCAAGCGCCGCAGGCGGCGTGGCGCCCGATCGCCGATTGGCTGCGCTCGCATGTTGCCTAGATCTGGGGCTAGATCTGGACTTGCGCGACGCGCCGCTTTTAGATGCGCCGGCTCTGCCCACATAGGCTGTGAAGCCGCGCCACCTTTCGCGAGGAGATCCCGTCATGACCGACATCGTCATCGCCAGCGCCGCCCGCACCCCGATCGGCGCGTTCAACGGCGGGCTGTCGAGCCTGCCGGCGCACGAACTGGGGCAGGTCGCGATCGCTGAAGCGCTGCGCCGCGCCGAGGTCGAGGCGAAAGAGGTGTCGGAAGTCATCCTCGGCCAGATCCTCAGCGCCGGCGAGGGCATGAACCCGGCGCGGCAGGCCGCGGTGGCGGCCGGCATTCCGCATGAGGCGACGGCCTATTCGGTCAACCAGGTGTGCGGCTCGGGACTGCGCACCGTGGCGCTCGGCTATCAGGCGATCCGCAACGGCGACAGCGACATCGTCGTCGCCGGCGGGCAGGAGAGCATGAGTCTCGCGCCGCACTGCATCTATCTGCGCAACGGGGTGCGCATGGGCGACGCGCAGATGGTCGACACGATGATCAAGGACGGGCTGTGGGACATCTTCAACGGCTACCACATGGGCACCACCGCCGAGAACGTCGCGACGCGCTGGCAGATCACCCGCGAGCAGCAGGACGAATTTGCCGTCTGGTCGCAGACCAAGGCCGAGGCGGCGCAGAAGGCCGGCCGCTTCAAGGACGAGATCGTCCCGGTCGTCGTCAAGACGCGGCGCGGCGACACGGTCGTCGACAGTGACGAGCACCCCAAGCACGGCACCACCGTCGAGGTGCTGGCGAAACTGCGCCCGGCCTTCGACAAAAACGGTACGGTCACCGCCGGCAACGCCTCCGGGATCAATGACGGCGCCGCCGCCGTCGTCTTGATGACGGCCGAGGCGGCAGCAAAGCGCGGCCTCACGCCGCTCGGCCGCATCGTCTCGTGGGCGACCGCCGGGGTCGATCCGGCGATCATGGGGACGGGGCCGATCCCGGCCAGCCGCCTCGCCCTCAAAAAGGCCGGCTGGTCGGCCGCCGACCTCGACCTGATCGAGGCCAACGAAGCCTTTGCCGCGCAGGCTTGCGCGGTCAACCACGACCTTGGCTGGGACACCGCCAAGGTTAACGTCAACGGCGGAGCGATCGCGCTCGGCCATCCGATCGGCGCCTCGGGCACCCGGATCCTGATCACCCTCCTCTACGAGATGCAGCGGCGCGGCGCAAAGAAGGGCCTGGCGACGCTGTGCATCGGCGGCGGCATGGGAATTGCGATGTGCGTCGCACGCGACTAGCGCAGGAAACATAGTCTTCGTCATGGCCGGGCCTGACCCGGCCATCTCGCTGAACCGGCACAAGATCCCCGGGGCAAGCCCGGGGATGACGACGGACGGAATGGGAGGGACGCATGGCCAGGGTGGCAATTGTCACCGGCGGGACGCGCGGCATCGGCCGGGCGATTTCGGCGGCGCTGAAGGGCGCCGGCTACAAGGTCGCGGCCAATTACGGCCATGACGACGCGACGGCCGAGCAATTCTCGGCCGCGACCGGCATCCCGGTCTTCAAGTTCGACGTCTCCGATTTTGCCGCCTGCACCGCCGGGGTGAAGGCCATCGAGGCGACGCTCGGCCCGGTCGAGGTATTGGTCAACAACGCCGGCATCACCCGCGACGCGACGATGCACCGGATGAGTTTCGAGCAGTGGAACGCGGTCATCCAGACCAACCTGTCGTCATGCTTCAACATGTCGAGAGCGGTCATCGAGGGCATGCGCGAGCGCGGCTTCGGCCGCATCGTCAATATCGGCTCGATCAACGGCCAGGCGGGCCAGTACGGCCAGGTCAACTACGCCGCGGCAAAATCAGGCATCCACGGCTTTACCAAGGCCTTGGCGCAGGAAGGCGCCGGCCGCGGCATCACCGTCAATGCGGTGGCGCCCGGCTATGTCGATACCGAGATGGTGCGCGCCGTGCCGAAGGACGTGCTCGAAAAGATCATTGCGCGCATCCCGGTCGGCCGCCTCGGCACCGCCGAAGACATCGCCCGCACGGTCCTCTTTCTGGTTGCCGACGCGGCTGATTTCATCACCGGCTCGACCCTCTCGGTCAATGGCGGCCAGCACATGTATTGAGGCGCGGGTATTGAGGCGCGGGTATTGAGGCGCGGGCCGCCGCAAGCGCGGTTGACCACGCACCGGCCAAACACCACAGGGAGCCGATCCATGAACGCGGGGCAACAGCACAAGCCGGTCGTTCATTTCGTCGGCAGCATTCCGCTGCCCGATGCCGAGACGGTGTTTCGTGCCTTGTCGGCGGCGACCGGGCCTTACCTGAAGCGCCTCCCGGACGGCGAGACCGGCATCCGCAAGACCTGGATCCGGTTTTTGCAGAGCGTTCTGGCCGACAACCCGGCGATCGAGGTGGCGGCCGATCTGGCGCCGTTCAAATTCGTCCAATGGGACGGCAAGCTGCTGCGCGAAATCCCGCGGCTGCGCCTGAAACCCGGCGCCATCCCCGATCCGGCGACGTTCAAGACCGGTTACGCCGAGATGGCGATCCAGTCGTGGCAGCTGTTCGACCGCCTGCAACAGGCGGGAACCATCCCGGCCGGCGTCAAGTTCCAGGTGTCGCTGCCGACGCCGATCGCCCCCACCTACAACAACATGGTGCCGGCCGACCGGCCCGGCCTGTTGCCGGCATTGACGCGGCATTTCATCGGCGAGATCGCGGCGATCGCCCGGGAATTGCCCAACGACCGCATCGCCATCCAGTGGGACGTGTGCCAGGAGGTGCTGGCCTGGGAGGGCTATTACGAACCCGGGCCGGTGGATTTCCGCGAGGAGACGATTGCCGTCCTGACCGAGATCGGCGACGCGGTGCCGTCCGAGGTTGAGCTCGGCTATCACCTCTGCTACGGCAGCCCGGCGGACGAACATTGCGTGCAGCCCAAGGATGCCCGGATCATGGTCGAGATGGTCAACGCCGTCGTGGCCGGGGTGCGCCGCCCGATCCAGTTCTTTCACCTGCCGGTGCCAAAGTCGCGGCGCGACGACGCCTATTTCGCGCCGCTCGACGCGCTCAAGCTGGCGCCCGGGACCGAGCTTTATCTCGGTCTCGTGCACCACGACGACGAGGCGGGCAATGGCGCGCGCCTCGCCGCCGCGCGGCGCCATGTCCGGGTCGACGGCATCGCCACCGAATGCGGCATGGCGCGCGGCGACGCGGCCCGCCTGCCGGCGCTGCTGGCGGCGCATGCGACGACGGCGGAGCTCCCCGCCGGCTAAGCAACATGCGCTTGGTTGGGTCACGGTTGAGCGGCACCTCTACCCCTCACCCCGGCCCTCTCCCCGCAAGCGGGGCGAGGGAGACGAGTGCACCGTCAGAACCCTCGCCCCGCTTGCGGGGAGAGGGCAGGGTGAGGGCTGATTGCCGCCGCCACCGCAATTCGTGTCCTCCAGCTATGTGCTCGCCGCCTGCTTCGCGATAACCGCGGACAAGCGGCTGTAGATGCGGCGCGCATTGCCCTCGAAGATCTTGGCCTTGTCCGCCGCCGACAGCGGCAGCTGGTCGATGTAGCGCTTCGTGTCGTCGTAATGGTGGCCCGTCTCCGGGTCGATGCCGCGCACCGCGCCGATCATTTCCGAGGCGAACAGGATGTTGTCGACCGGGATGACCTTCGCCAGCAATTCCTGGCCGGGCAGGTGATAGACGCAGGTGTCGAAGCAGACGTTCTTCAGCATGATTTCCGACAGGAGGCCGAGCTTGGCGTCCTGCGCCAGGCCGCGGAACCGCCCCCAATGGTAGGGCACCGCGCCGCCGCCGTGCGGTATGATGAACTTGATCGTCGGGAAATCCTTGAACACCGACGATGTCATCAGCTGGTTAAAGCCGACGGTATCGCCGCTCAGGTAATGCGAACCCGTCGTGTGAAAGGCCGGATTGCACGCCATGCTGACGTGGATCATCGCGGGAATGTCGTACTCCACCATCTTCTCGTACACCGGATACCAGTAGCGATCGGACAGCGGCGGGTCCTGCCAATGGCCGCCGGACGGATCGGGGTTCAGATTGATGCCGACGAAGCCGTATTGGTTGACGCAGCGATCGATCTCGGCGATGCAGTTCCGCGGCGAGACGCGCGCGCTCTGCGGCAGCATTGCCACCCCGACGAAGTTCCTCGGGAACAGCGCGCAGACGCGGTGGATGAGTTCATTGCACGCGCTCGCCCAGGCTTCGCTGGTGGTCGCATCGCCGAGATGATGCCCCATGCCGGCCGCGCGCGGGGAGAAGATCGTCAGATCGGTGCCGCGCTCGCGCTGTACCTTGAGCTGGCCGCCGACGATCGTCTCGCGGATCTCGTCATCGGTCATTGCCGGGCGCGGCGGCGGCGGCTTGCCGGCAGCATGTGCCTCGATCTGCTCCCTACGCCATCCCTCGTGCTGGCGCGGGGCGGTGGTGTAGTGGCCGTGGCAGTCGATGATCATGGCAAGCTGCCTCCTCTATTCTGCGTGCGCCGAGAGCGCTGGACGCCATCGGAATCCTCGCCGCGAGGTAACCACCTCCGGCGGCAACCGGTCAACGGCGCACAAGCTCGCCGCTAGGCGCGGGCGGCGGCTTTGCTGATCGCCGGGTCGGGCGCCGTGGGGCGGTGCGGCGGCCTGCCGCCGCGGCGCGCCATCGCGTAGGCGTCGAGATAGGCGTCGGTCATCTGCTGCATGCCATGCAGTTGGCGCAATCGCGCGCGGGTATCGGGCACGCCGGCGGCAAACCGACCGTAATCCTGCCACACCGTGCGCAGCGCCTCGGCGATGTTTGCCCGGTGCTGCGGCAGTGGAATGGCGGCCGCTTCGAGGAACTGCTGCTGCGTCACCGCGTCGAGTTCGCCAAGCGGCGACGGCAGCAGCAGCACCGAGCCGCCGGCAATCTGCAGGTCGCGCGCGCCGCCGACATCGGAGGCGATGCAGACGCAGCCGGCCGCCACCGCTTCCAGCAGCGACATGCTGCAGCCTTCCACCAGCGAGGGCAGCAGAAACGCCTGCGCGGCGGCCAACGCCGCCACCGTCTCCTGCCGGCTCAGCCCGGCGGCGAGGTCGATCCGGTCGGCCTCGGGCAAGGCGGCAATCTGCGCCTGCAATTCCGCCCCGTAACCCGGATCCATCGTCGCCCCGATCAGGCGCAGCCGCAGTTCCGGAATGTCCCGCGCCGCGTCGGCGAAGGCGGCGATCGCAATGTGCTGCAGCTTGAGCCGGGTAAACGAGGCCACGATCGCGACGGTAAACGGCGCGCCGGCGACGGCGAATGCCGGCCCGGCCGCCGGGCCAACGAACTGCTCGCGCAGCCCGTTCGGAATGACCACCATGTTCCCGGTCGGATAACGGAACTGCGCGGCGGCGAATTGCGCGACCTGGCGTGACACGGCGATCAGCCGATCCATCGTGGCAAGCCCGGCGGCGACTGCCTGGCGGGCGGGCTCGTCCATCCAAAGATAGCAGTTGTGCATCGTGTAGACGCTCGCCACCCCCCGCCGCCTGGCCTGTTCGGCGGCGAAGCGGCTGTGGTGGTAATTCACCACTTCGATCGCCGCGCTTTCGAGCAGGCTCGCGAACGCCCCCTCATCGCCGCGAAACGCCAGCGTGCGGATCTGCGGGTC
>Ga0307372_10008548_pt1 | contig 14351 bp, 12 predicted proteins | sample OX1MG_FD_202533 | JGI IMG/M metagenome (GOLD analysis project Ga0307372, IMG submission 202533) | Soil microbial communities from Risofladan, Vaasa, Finland - OX-1 | ecosystem: Environmental > Terrestrial > Soil > Coastal area > Acid sulfate soil | place: Finland: Risofladan, Vaasa | collected...
GAAGCTGGCCGCGCTCGAACATGGCGCGGCTGGCACTGAGAATCTTATGCCGCTCATCATTGATGCTGTCGAGGCATACGCGACACTGGGCGAAATCAGCGACACCATGCGCCGCGTTTTCGGAGAACAACGTGAATTTCGTAGTTTGGAATAGAGTATAAATCGTGTCTATGAACTTTGTGAATATACAGGCATGGAATGGAGAGGACCAGCTTACTGCTCCCATACCGCCTCGCCCGGCGCGAGACGCGGAACGTAGCCTGCACGCGCTTGATCGCGAGAAAAGTGAGTCGCCAGGCAGAGCAGAAGCTCCTATCGGGGTGTTTGATTCAGGGGCTGGTGGACTGACGATCTTATCGGCATTGCGCCAGGAACTGCCACGCGAGAGTTACATTTATTTCGGTGATACCGCCCACTGTCCCTACGGAGTGCGCGATGAGAAAGAAATTATCGAGTTGTCAGTACGCATCGGCCATTTTCTCATCGAGCAAGGAGTGAAGTTGATAGTAGTAGCCTGCAATACTGTATCGCAGTTTGCGCTGGCCGCCTTACGGGCTGCTTATCCCTCTGTCACATTCGTGGGGGTGGTGCCAGCCGTCAAGCCGGCCGCCCGCGCTACGAAAAAGGGGCGTATAGGAATCGCAGCTACCAATCAGGCCGCCAAAGCCGCCTATTTACGCCAGCTCATCGATGAATTCGCGGGTGGAATCCAGGCCTTTGCCATCGGTTGCCCCGAACTGGTCATGCTGGTAGAAGCAGGACAATTTGATGGTCCGCTAGTGGAAGAAACTGTGAGGCAGGCATTACAACCGCTACTGCGGGAAGACGTTGATGTTATCGTGCTGGGCTGCACCCACTTCCCCGCGCTGCGTCCGGTCATTGAACGCATCGCTACCCCGCGGGTGCAGGTGATAGATAGTGGATCGGCCATCGCCCGTAGAACCCGTTACGTTTTAGATACTGAGAATCTTATTCATCCAAACACAGGCGATTCCATAACGCCGGGCGAACTACAAATCTGGTGTAGCGGCAACCCTGACAAATTCAGCAAGGTTGCCAGCAAACTCCTGGGTTACGCGGTTACGGCCCGGCAGTCCAACACATAAAGGAGCAGCATGCAGGATCATCTTGCAGTCGATACAGACCAACAGTTTACCATCACGCCACAACCAAAACCATTACAGGTGCGCATCGCTCGTCATGTTTCCAACATATTAGCTCCATCTTCGATCTCATTGCCCTTCATCGTGCTGGTTGCTCTTTATCACGCGCAAAATGTGCCTCGCGCGTTACTCTACGCCCTGATCACGCTCTTGTTCGCGAGTGTCGGGCCGCTGTTCTATATCCTGATCTGCGTGCGCCTGGGCAAGATATCAGATGTGGATGTCAGTCGTCGCACCGAGCGCGCAGGGCCATTTCTCTTCGGTATTACATCAGTGCTGGCCGGTTGGCTGGCGCTCATTCTTCTGCATGGGCCAAGAAACCTGCAAGCGGTTTTGTTCATCACAGCTATGAGCGGAACCGTCATGATGATGATTACGCTGTGGTGGAAAATCAGCATCCACGCCTCGTCAATGGGCGGCGCGGCCACCATACTCACCGTCTTCTATGGCGCGGTAATGCTGCCTACTTTCCTGCTGCTACTCCTGGTAAGCTGGTCGCGCGTGGTTTTGCGCCGCCATACTGTGCTTCAGGTCGTGGTCGGCTCGCTGCTCAGCATCGCCCTGACGTTGCTCCTTCTGAAATACGCTGGATATAATCAGTAGGGACACCTACAGGCTGTTAATCTGCAACTTCTGAATTTTCATTGACTTTTACCACATTTTAGAATATAATTACTATTGTAAACAGCTCATCTACCATGCGTAGAAGGAGTAACGGTGCCGTCCTTCGGGCGGCGCTAGCCTTTTTCTTTCCAATAATTCGTGAATTCATTCTTCAATTTTCTACGTCTGTGTTCCTGCTCAACACAATAGGCAGTCCAAAGTAATATGTAGCCGCCCCGATCCGCAAGCACACAACCACATAAAATATTAAAGATATCACTCATACTTGAGTTCTCGCTTTGGATAGGTTTGTGTTAGAGCGCATTATAACATACACCTCAAGTATAAGATATCTTTTCCTTATATCAAAATTTGCAAATCTCCAAAAACAAAAGAGGGACGCGATAAATCGCGTCCCTACAAATCTAGCAATGTACGTTCTTATTTCTGCCCACTGCTCGCCGCACCGGCGCTGGCGCGTTCGGGCAGTTGCCCGGCGGCGGCGGCGCGACGGCGCGCGCGAATGGAGGGCGCTTGCGCCCGGCGTGTCGTAGCGACGGTAGCGCGCCCAACAATATAGATGAAACCGATGAGCATGGCAAAGTTCACGATGCCCAGCACAATCTGGAAGAGCCAGTTGGGTGAGCCCAGGCTGTTCATGACCAGGTAGATCAGAGCGGTCACAATGATGTTGAATAGCGTGACGGGAATGAGGATCAACCAGGCAAACTGCATCAACTGGTCAGCGCGCAGGCGCGGCAGCGTGCTGCGCACCCAGATGAAGACGAAGCAGAGCAGGTAAACCTTGATGACAAAGTAACCAATTGCCAGCAAGTTGCCAAGCAAACCCCAGCCTCCATTATTCAGGCCAGTCAAGAAGGCCACGCCAGGTCCAGAAAAGCCGCCCAGGAAGATGTATGTGGCAATAGCCGACACAATCGTCATATTGCCATACTCGCCCAGGAAGAACATGGCCCAACGCATGCCGCTATACTCCGTCAGGTAGCCAGCAACAAGTTCAGATTCGGCTTCCGGCAGGTCGAACGGCGGGCGGTTCGTCTCAGCAAGTCCGCAAATGTAGTAGATGATGAACATCAAAGGCTGTTGCAGGAAGAACCATGCCCAGGGGGTAAAACCCTGGAAAATGAAATCGAAGAAGCCAATGCCTTTACCCGGATAGACACCGCCTGTCTGGTAGGTCATCATATCGCGTATAGAGATCGTGCCAAGCCCCGAATTAGCCAGGATACTGGTCAGCATCACCACGCCGACGAGCGCCAGCACGAGCGGCAGTTCATAGGAAATCATCTGTGCCGCTGAACGCAAACCGCCGATCAGCGAATACTTGTTATTTGAACTCCAGCCAGCCATGATGACGCCCACCACGTCGATCGAACTCATCGCCACGTAGTACACGATACCGGTAGCAAGAGCTGTGCCTGGCACACTTACGTAAGGTGACAGTGGAAGCACGGCAAAGGCAGCTATCACCGGGGCCAGGAAGACAGATGGAGCCAGGATAAACAATGACTTATCAGTCTTAACCGCCCGGATATCCTCTTTCATCAGCAGCTTGCCGACATCCGCGACACTCTGGAGTAGCCCCCACGGGCCGGTATGGATTGGCCCGACACGGTCCTGCATCCAGGCCATGATCTTGCGCTCCGCCAACACCAGAATTACCGCGCTGGTCAGCACAAAGCCAAAGAATGAAAGAAAAGCCACAACGAACTCTAAGATATCCAACCAGATATTCACATTCGACGACTGGCTTGCCAGTTTTACTAGCATACTCGCGAATAACATAAGATAACTCCATAATGTATCAGGGCGCGACAAACCTGGCCCCTACAGGATGTTGTTTAGCGGTCAACTTCTCCCAGCACAATATCGGTACTTCCCAGAATGGCGATGACATCACCCATTTTATGCCCGCGCAACATCTCAGGGAGAATTTGCAAGTTGACGAAGGAGGGTCCGCGTATCTTGGCGCGCCAGGGATACTCGCTGCCATCGCTGATGAAGTAGATGCCCAGTTCGCCCTTACTGCTTTCGATGGCGAAATAGGTCTCGCCGCGCGGTGGACGCAGCGCGATGGGAGTGCGCGTCCCGATGGGACCCGCGGGCATTTTATCGATAGCGACGCGGCAGAGACGAATGCTTTCGGTGATTTCCATCATGCGCACGAGATAGCGCGCGAAGCAGTCACCCTCCTGGCGTACCTGCACGTTGACTGGGACTTCGCGGTAGGCCATATACGGACGATTGACGCGCAAATCCCAACTGATGCCGCTGGCGCGCAACATTGGGCCAGTTAAGCCGTAAGCAATAGCCTGCTGCTGGTCGATATAACCCACACCTTGAGTACGGGCATCGAATATTTCATTGCCTGTGAGTAGCAGATCCAGCTCTACCATATTCTTTTCAAGTTGATCGAGGAACACTTCGCACTCCTTGAGCCAGCCCTTGGGGAAATCATGGAGCACGCCGCCAACGCGCATATAGTTCACATTAAAGCGGCTGCCGCCCAGAGCCTCGAACAAGGAGAGAATGCCCTCGCGGTCGCGGAATGTCCACAACACGGGCGTAAACGCGCCGAGGTCAAGACCGTAGGTGCCAATAGCCACCAGGTGACTGGCGATACGCTGCATCTCGTTGGTCAGCAGGCGTATGTATTGGGCGCGCCTGGGCGCTTCGATACCCATAAGCTGCTCGACCGCGCCAGCATAGGCTGTTTCATTCAACATCGGCGAAAGGTAATCCGCGTTATCCATATAACGGATGCCCCCCATCACCGTGCGATTCTCAAGGATTTTCTCGATGCCGCGATGCAGGTAGCCAATAACGGGCGTGCAGTCCGTTACCGTCTCACCTTCCATGGTCAGGATTAAGCGCAGCACACCATGCGTGCTGGGATGCTGCGGACCCATATTGAGCAGCATTTCCTGTGATGTTATCCCCTCGGAAGTGTCATCCGTCACAGGAGGGTTGGTATTTATTGATTGATTTGTCACCATGAGTTTCCTCTTTATCGATTCATGGGGCGCAACGCTTGCGCTCCCTCCATACCTTTTTGCCGCGCAACACGTAATTTGCGAAAACGTACAAACACGCTATACGTCCAGAGCAGTGCCATCATAGCTGCCATACCCGCGAAAAGATAGTGATTCGGATCGTTGTAGAAAAACGCGAAGCTGAGTGACATGCCCCAGCAGCCAAGCGCGACCATGCCAGGCATTACCAGGCTCTGCGGGCCAGCCGCCCTTTGCGCAATGAAGCGACGATTCGCCCTCGCAGGCGACGCGGAGACGGGCGTACTTCTCTGTTCAACAGACGTGCTCTGCGCCGCGCGCGTCACTCGCGAATGCGCGTTGCCCCCTTTGGCCGGTTTCTTATTCCTTCTGGCTTTTGGCATAACACCACACTACTTTCCTTTTGTGGATTTATCCTGCCCGCCAGCGTCAGCACTGGACGACCCTTCATCGTATCCCTCGAAGGCATGCCCAAAAGTAGGTGTGCCTGGATGCAGGCGCTCTTCAAGACCCTGCCCCACCTTTTTCTGCACTACCTGTTCCACACCTTTTTGCTGGAATTGACCGGAAACAGCCAGATTCGGGTCAACCTGCGTAGTAGCAGGAGACTTAACAGTGTGAGGAACCTGGTGGAAGCTCTTCAACAGGGGATAGCCTTCAAAATCATCATCCAGCAGCATGCGGCGCAAGTCGGGATGGCCGGTGAATTTGATGCCGTACATATCGTAGACCTCGCGTTCCAGCCAGTTGGCGGTAGGCCAGACCGACACGAGGCTATCAACCTCTGGTTTTTCTTGATCGAGCCGCACTTTGATCTGGAGCAGTTGCTTACGCGTGATTGAACGCAGGTGATAGACAGTTTCCAGGTGATCGAGCATATCCACACCCGATATACAGCTCAACAGATCAAAGCCCAACTGGTCGCGTAGAAAACGACTGACAGCTACGAGATTGCCACGATCTACCTCGATGCCGATATAATCGCCCTTCATGGATTTGAGGGCCAGTTCTTTGCCGGTGATCTGGGCGATGGGAGCCAGGTCACGCGCCAGCGCAGCATTCTCGTCGCGATAGCCGGAAGCCGCGGGAGATAAACTTCTTGAACGCGGTACTATATCCATCGAATGACTCCCTTGCGCCAGGCATAGGCCAGACCGAGCGCGAGAATAATGATAAAGATGAGAATTTCAAAGAAGCCAAAGAAGCTCAATTGCTTAAAGATAACCGCCCAGGAGATAATGAAAACGATATCTACATCAAAGGCGACAAAAAGCAGGGCAAAGATGTAGAATCCCAGGGGATATTGCACCCAGGCTGAGCCAATAGGAGTTTCACCAGATTCATATGTCTGGTACTTTTCTTTTGTCCGTTTGTGAGGCGCAAGTATATAAGAAAGGGTCGTCGCGACAAACACAAAGGAAAAACCCGCGGCGAGCATAATGGCCGCGTACAAATAAGCCGGATTTATTGTAGACACACGCCTTCCTCCAAATAGCCGCCTTTATTTACGGTGAAAACAGTGTGTTCACCCCGCGCGCAAAGGCAAAATTGCTGTTTTGATTATAGCACAGGGAAGAAGGTTCAGACAATTACTACACCTGTGGAAGGTCTGGAACGGTTACGGTATCAGGCTTCGCGTGCAGGTGAATACCTGTCATACCAGTATGGCCTGAGGTCTCGGTGATCGAGACGACAATCACGCTGACATTATCTTCACCACCGCCGTCCAGCGCGGCCTGGATCAGATTCTTGCCGAGTTGCATCGGGTTAGGCTCGGACATGTTGATAACCCGCTGGATTTCAGGGTCGCGTACCATATCCCACAGGCCATCGGAACACAGCAACAGCTTATCGTTGGCCTGTAAAGGTTGTACGAACGAATCCACTTCTACCACAGGCTTTTCGCCCAGGCTGCGATAAATCTGGTTGCGCTTGGGGTGCGTATAGATGTCATCGGGCTTGATAATCCCGGCATCCACCAGGCTCGCCACGACTGAATGATCGTGCGTGATCTTTTGCAGCCCCTCCGGCTCGCGATACAGGTAGGTGCGGCTATCACCAACATTAGCGATATAGGCAGTAGCCCCAACGACCAGAGCGGCGGTCATAGTTGTCCCCATATCGGCATGTGCTTCCATATTACGTTGATGCACCGCCATATTCGCGTTCTGCACCCCTTGCACCAGCAGGTTTCTGTAGCCCTCGTCATTGAGACTGGTTCCCGCCGAAATTCTTGGAATGATGTAATCGATAATATTTTGCATCGCCAGGCGGCTGGCATCCTGTCCATTGGCATGCCCGCCCATGCCATCAGCTACTACAAACAGGCCGATTTGCTGCGGCTGCGAATTATGCGCGCGCGCCATTTGCACGGCAAAGATACTATCCTCGTTAGGCTTGTGCTTGCGTTTAATGCCCCTGTCCGTCTCAGTGACAACGACCAGACCCAGGTTACCAGCCTGCAATTGCCGCACATTATAAGGTTTCGTAGCCTCAGACTCCGGCAACCCATTTCCATTCCTATCCGGGAACTCAACCGTTGGTATTTCGCTTTCGGGTCTGGACTGCGGGGCGGGCGCGTACACTTCTTGCGACAGGGGTTGCGGCGGCATTTGAGGCTGAGTAAGCGCCGGGGCCGCGGGCGGCATGGCGAAGCGGTGCAAGCCCGAGTCGGACGGCGAAAATACATAGCGACAGTTGGGGCAGTAAGTGGCATTCTCTTCGATAGGTGCCTGACAGTTAGGACAGCGCAGGTCGGCAATTGGGGCAACCGGGTTATTGACACCGCCATACTGTTGTAGCGACGCGAACTGCTGCGGCGTCTCCATCCTATCAACGCTCTGCCGCGCCCGCGTAGCATCCGCCTTAAAGCTATCCAGGTCCCTCTTGCGTTCGATGCGCTTGCGCCCGAAAAGAATACTGACCAGCAAGAAGAGCAATATCAGCACCAGCACACCTGCCGCCAGACCCACGATGAGCACCCAGCCAGTGAAGGTGGGCGCGCCCTGGTTGCCCTGCCCATTCGTCGTGGAACCCGTCGCCCCGTTATTTCCTGTCGCACTTTTTTCCTGCGCCAGTTTCACAAACGAGGCAGGCGCTTGAAAAAGAGATTGCGTATTGTTGATCAAGTTCAGTGTCTTAATAGCATCTTTATAGTTGCCCTGCTCGTATTGGGTGATGCCGGTCTTCCAATTCGTGTTAAGGGTATTGCGACTCAAATTCTGCCCTAACGCCGGCTGCTGGGGAAATGCCGCCTCCTTTTCAAGGTCCTGAATACCGGCGACGGTCACTGGCGTACTGAATGCAGACGCCTGCATACCCATCAGCATGCCATCACTTCCGATAGAGGGCATACCTGGCTCACTGGTCTGAACAGTTGCCGTGGCAGTTGTGCTGGTAGGCACGCTGCCCGGTCTGGCAGTGTTTACGATGGGGGTGAGGTATTGAGGGAGCGTGGTCGGGTCTACATTCGTGGCCGACGGCGGCAAAGCATTATTCGTTATACTGCGCGCCAGCTCGATTGCGACTGATGATCCCGTACTGGCAGGCGTTGTGTCAAGAGCGAGATAGGGCAGTACCAGAGAAGCAGCGGTATGGAATGAAAAGATCACCGCGCCATGTTGCGGCGTCAAAAGTGTTTCCTGCTGCCCCGTGGCACCATTCACCATATCACTGCACACGCCCGTGCTCGAACAGCTCAACGTGTCTAGCAAGGCAGAGAGTGGCTGGTTATTGGTAAATTCGTTGCTGGCATAAATCGCGATCGCACTCAAGCTCTCATTTGGTGAACACGTATTTTTTTTACCCGTCGCGAGGAGCGACCCGTCTGTCAGCACCCAGTTATTCTTATCAATCGATGTGGTGGCCGGCCAGCTCGCGATAATCGTCCCCAGCGTTGTGCAAGTAGTTGGCTTCGCTTTAGGCGCGCTATAGGTCAGCGACAAGCGCACAATCGAAACGCCTGACAAATCTAATACCATCTGCTGAGTAGTCGGTTGAGTCACAGCAGCGCTCCCGGCAGCGGCGAAAGCAGTCGGAGCGAGCAGCAATTGTAGTAGTATCAGCAGCCCACCGAGCATGGAAAGGAGGGGCAATCCTCTGCCCCCGCGCCTTGCAGCTATGAAACGATGCGTACTCATAATTCGCTATCACTCCCTTACGTCGCGTCTACTGGTATTGTGTGCTCTTGCCTGTGCTATCTACCGAGCCGGGCCGCGCAAGCGCAGCAACATAGCCTGCGCGGCCTGGTTAGCGGGCGCGGCCTGGACTACATAGCTACATTCGCGCAAGGCATCGGCCAGCTTGCCTTCGCGTTCATATACCTGGCTCAACAGGAACCTGGCATCGTGAAAAGCCGGATTGAGCGTCAGCACCTGCACAAAAGCGCGCTCAGCCATGGGCAATTGATTCAGGCGTAAGGCCATCTGACCCAGGTCAAAATGAGGCTCAATTCTCTTGTAACCTGGGGGAAGCTGGCGTACCGCTTCCTGGTATTCACTCAAAGCCGCATCCAACTGGCCTGTACTCTCGTAACACTTCCCCAGGCGCTGGTGTGTTTCAAAGTCATTGGCATTCAAGCGCAGCGATTGCGTATAGGGCTGAATGGCCTGCACAGGCTGCTTGCGCAGGAACAGGAAGACATCACCCACCAGCTTATGCGTTTCGGCATCATTCTGGTTAAATTGCAATGAGCGATTGTAAGCCTGAATGGCCAGATCGGGCGAAGGAGGCAGGCGACGCGCGAAAACCTGCCCGTAAATTTTATGCACTAGCGCGTTGTTAGGCTCGACACCGTAAGCCTGTTGCACAGCAGCAAACGCGGGTTCGATGCGCCCGGCGGCCAGGTGATCCAACGCGGCCCTGATAAAGCTCCCACCCGGCCCGGTCAGCCCATTGCTAGACGCGGGAGTCTGCGGCGCGAGTCGATCCACGACCTGGGGTGGCATGGGTAGGGGGGCGGGCGGCTGCGCCGTGATAGGCGGAAGATTGATGATAGCCCGTTCCATTTCGATCGCGCTGATCCAGCGCTGCTCCACAGTAGGCGAAAGCGCCTTCATAACTACTTTGTCAAAAGCGACTGAGACATCTGGCCGTAACATACGCACCGGGGGAAATGAGAAAAGCGTAGGTTTGTTGTTGGCCGGATCGTGCTGCGTCAGCACGCGATGGATGGTTGAGCCAAGCGCGAACAGATCGCTGCGCGGTTCCGGCATGCCCTGCATTTGCTCAGGCGGCGCGTAGCCTATGGTCATAATAATGGTTGACTGGCGTTGCGATTGGAAAGTACGCGCGATACCAAAGTCGATCAGTTTAATCTCATCCCGACTCGTCACCATAATGTTTGACGGTTTGAGATCGCGGAAAATAATCGGCGGATTCTGATTATGCAGATAGGCCAGGACGCTGCAAACTTGCCGCGCCCAGTTGCGCGCGCGCGCCTCGGACACGCCGCGCGCCCCGTTCACCCCCGGCACAAGCCCCTCTTTCGCGAAGACTTCCGCCAGCGTCCGGCCCTCGATATAGTCCATCACCAGGTAGTTTTTGCCGTTCGTGGGAAAGAAATCTCGCACGCGTGGGATGCAGGGATGGTTAAGATTGAGCAGAAGCTTAGCCTCGCGCTTGAACCAATCGAATGCCTGGCTGCGCTCTTCCTCATTCTGGAAATCGTCCAGCATTTCTTTGACGGCACAGACTTCATCATCAAAGCGCGTATCGATGGCAAGATAGACTGCGCCCATACCACCCGACGCAACCGCTTTTTCAATCTTGTAGCGACCAGCCTCAAGCACAGTACCGGGCGGCAGACGACGACTATAACCGCCGGCATTCCCCGCAGAAGGTGGTGTTGGCTGCACCAGCGAAGAAGCAGGACGAGATTGCGGGTTGGCGACGGGCAAAGGATATTCTGGAACCCGCCCGCCAGGGCCGCTTTGCGGCGTCGAAGGATTGCTGAGAGATGCCGCGTTATTCGGATCGGATGGATAATTACTCGCCATTTTCTCTTACACCGCTTTAATTAGATGGGTAAACGCGTTGCACTACGCCTCTTCAACTCTCAACTATCATAACATACATAAGAATGCCTGTGACCTTATGCAGAATTATTTATGGCCGCATTATAACATAATCTTTCTCTGATTACAGTAGGCAAGAATACGGTAATAATGCTCCCGGTTCACAGTACAATCGCGTCCCTACTGCCTTGCCAGTCGGTCCACCTCTTCGGCAGCCGCGACATCGGATTTCATCCAGCGCGCCCCGAAAATACCCACCAGGCCAGCTATCACCAGCGCCGGTGTGCAAGTAATCAACAGAGCCTGGCTGAGATACTGGCCGGTCATGTTATGAGCAAAGTCAAACGCCGGCCTCGGATCAAAAGCATTAGCCAGCGTGCCAACCAGCGCTGGCGCGAAGGCATCACCCAGCATATGCGCGATCAAAAGCGAGATGGCAATGGCGGAGGCGCGCAGCGCCGATGGTACCACATCCTGTGAAGCAGCAGTACTGGGGCCGGTGTAGATCGTCAGCAGTAACGTCGTCATGACAAAAAACGCGCTGAACAGTACAAAATTGCGGCTGGTGATGGCAACGGCAAAAGCAGGCGCGCTTAACAGGAAGCCAATACCACACACCAGCACGCGCGCGCCCTGGTGGCGGCGATTGAGCCAGTCAGCCATATATCCACCAATGATGGTACCGGCCAGGCCCGCTATGACGATAATTCCGCCGGAAAACAAACCCGCCGTTCCTGAACGCAGTCCGAAGGTATCCTTCTGCTGGAGATAGGTAGGTAAGAAAGTAGTGTTGACGCCCAGCACGAAGAAGGCGAATATCTGCATGACAATCAATACCACCAGGGTTTTAATTTGTAACAATGAACCAAACTGCGACCACACTTTTGAAGACACCGGCACCGTATGCGGAGGCTCCTCGATTTCTGCCACTTCGCCCGCAATGGCAGGATAAAACTCGATTTCTGCTTCGTCGGCCTCGTTGCGGCGCGGTTCGCGCAGCCTGAAAGCCATAAACGCCAGGATCAAGCCGGGGATGCCGGTGAAGACAAATGCCAGTCGCCAGCTTCCAGTGAAGATACCCGCCAACTCCCCGCCTATCACGAAACCAAAGAGGATACCGACAAGTTGCCCGACACTCCACCAGCTCATGACACGCGAGCGCTTCTTGCGGCTGAAATAATCGCTCATCATGGCGGTACCAGCCGGGAAATAGCCCGCCTCACCAATGCCGAGCACCATGCGCGAAATGAAAAGAGTAGTGAAGCTGTTGGCCAGGGCGGTTAAGGCCGTCGCCACGCTCCAGATCGCTACGCAAATAGCCACGACGTTCTTGCGCTTCGCGCGGTCGGCCCAGATGCCCAGAGGAACCGTTGCCAGCGTATAGACAACCAGGAAAGCCGAGGCAATGTAGCCAATCTCCTGGTTGGGATTGGTAAACCCCAGTTCTTTGGCAACTGTGGCGGCTGCGCCGGTCAGCACATAGCGGTCCATGTAGTTAAGAAAGCTGATGCCGAACATGACCGAGAAAACGTACATGGGATATCTGTGGCTTTTTGGCCTGGATGCCTCCAGGTCGGGTTTGGAAGACGATGAAATATCACTCACTAAAGCCTCCATCTTTGGGGGTTATAATCGAGCACCGGAGCCAGGATCGCTACTCCAACTGTACCATAGTTTGATGTCTCTGAGAAGAGGTCAAAAACGAGCTTGCCAGGACGTGCCTGTGTGATATACTTCATTGTAAAACTTGCCCCAATTGACGTATAGTGAGTATAGGGTACATTCTAAAAACAATGGTAGGAATAGTAAAGGGGTTAATTTATATGCAAAAAAAGTATGCACTTCCCGGAATGTTTTTGTTGATAGCTATGATGCTCTTCGTGAGCGCGTGCGGGGGCAGTTCCCAGACAGCTGGACAACTGATCTTAAATAGCTCGACCGCTATGAAGCAGATCAAAGCGGTTCACGTCGCTATGACCGCGACAATCAATCTGGCGGTCAGTGGAACGCCCGGCAGCAGCTCTACAGCTTCGACCCCTGGTAATGTAAATGCTACAGCCAGCGTAAACGGTGACGAAGTGCTGCCCGACCAATCATCATTCAAACTCACCACCAGCGGCATCGGCAAACTCGCCTTCGCGGAAATCACCAAAGGCAACCAACTCTACTTCCAAAACGCTCAGGGCCAGTGGTATGTGATCGATAAAAGCAAGCTGAGTGGCACCAACAACAGCAGCAGTACCCTGCTGTCAAACGCCAGTATTCCAGACTTCAATAAACTGCTTGACCTGGTGCAAAAAGACGCGCAAATAACAGATCACGGCGACCAGACGCTCAACGGCGCGAGCCTGCGGCACATCACCGTTACCCTCGATAAAAACGGCCTCGCGCAATTGATCGAGAACACAGGCCAGTTAAAGGGTCTAACGGGTGTGAGCCAGCAGAGTCTCAACGATATGCTCAACAGTGTAAGCAACTTCAGCGCCAGCCTGGACTTCTGGTTCGACGAGTCCACGTCCTACCTGCATCGTTTCGAGATAAAGCTGAACATGGCATTAAACCTGAACAAATTCGCCACACCTACCGCTAACTCGACCACGCCTTCAGGCTTCTCACTCAAAGCAGATATCGTGCTCGACCTGAGCAAGTTCAACGACCCTTCTATCAAGATCACGGCTCCGACCAACGCCATCCAAACAGATAATCCCGGCGTCATCTTTGGCGGCGCGTAAGCATCCAGCCTGTTGCTGGCAGGGGTTCTCTACATATAGAAAAGGTCTCACCATCGCCAGAGCGAGGTGAGACCTTTTCTATATGCACAAACTATCGCCACAACGTGTTCAAAGCATCAGACAATGCGCTATCTGGCATTTCCTGTCCACCATCTGATGATGTTTCGCCTTCTGCAGTTTGAGTATCCAGATATGGCGTAATATCAAGAAGTGAGGCTTGAGCTTGCACAGCATTTAAGCGACTTTGCGCTATTTGAATATACGCGGGATCGATTTCTATCCCGATACAACGTCTGCCTAGCTGTTTGGCGGCCACAGCGCTTGTCCCCGAACCTATAAACGGGTCAAGCACAATATCACCAGGTTGAGTAAAGAGCTTGATAAACCAGGCTGGCAGCTCAACGGGAAATGTTGCGCTATGACCGCGATTGCTACATTCTGTTGCTAGGTGGAGAACGTTATCAGGATACGCCATCTCCCGGCCAACCCAATTCTCTATCTTCTTACCAAAACCGCTCTGAACCCGTGAGTTATCGCGCTTTTTATCTGTCTCGCTAAGATTCCTCAAACGAGTGCGGCTCCAATCACCCATTGGAACACGCACTGTATCCTGGTACATCGCAAAATGTTTGCTCTTTGTGAAGTGCAGGCATCGCTCCCAGCCATCGCGAAAACGATTAGGCCATTTCCCAGGATAGCTATTGCGTTTATGCCACATATACTCTTCGGTCCACAACCATCCCTGTTTGCGCATCGCCAGAATAAGTTCAAGCACATACGTGTGACGCTCGCCGTTCACAACACGCT
>Ga0307372_10008549_pt1 | contig 14350 bp, 12 predicted proteins | sample OX1MG_FD_202533 | JGI IMG/M metagenome (GOLD analysis project Ga0307372, IMG submission 202533) | Soil microbial communities from Risofladan, Vaasa, Finland - OX-1 | ecosystem: Environmental > Terrestrial > Soil > Coastal area > Acid sulfate soil | place: Finland: Risofladan, Vaasa | collected...
AGCACGGCGCCGCTGCCGTGGAGGACGGCCTGCACGCCGGGGGCGCCTGCGGCACCGCCACCTGGTCCGAGGTCGCCCAGAAGGTCCGGGCGCACGGCCGCGACTGGGGCCTGGCTCGCGCGCTGCTGGGGAGCTATGGCCTTCGCCTCGAACCCGTGACGGTCGCTGATGCCGAGCAGGCGGCCGTCCACGGGGCGGCTGGCAGTGGTCTGTCACTCGCCGACCGCTTGTGCATCGCGCTCGGCCACCGTCTGCATGCCACCGTGTGGACGGCGGACAGTCGTTGGGGGTCCAGTGAGATCATCCGGCAGATCCGCTGACCCATCTCGGGGCTCGGCGCCTGCCTGGAGCCAACGCTCGTCCTGCGCATGCGGCGCTCAGGGACGGGCCTGCGTCCCAGACGGCGCTCGGGCGAATCTGGCCAGAGCCGCTCGCCGACCGTGGCTGCCTCGTCGTCGACGGGTGAGGGTCTCGGAGTGGGCCGCCCTCTCGCCTGGGAAGACGATCAGGACCCACCGGGCGCCGCGCTTCCGGGGTGCTGGGGCGGGGTGACGCAGTTCACCGGGAGCCTCCCCCCCTGGTCGCAGGGAGGACGACGTGGGCATCACGGCCCGGCACCGACAGGGCTGGTCGATCGCGGCCATCGCCCGGCGCGGTGGCCTCCTTCCAGGCACTCATCGTGGCCGGCGGAGCCTGCGTCGTCGCCGGCCGCCGAGGTCTCCAGCCCTGCTCCCACACCCTCACCCGGTGTCGACGGGTGCGACTCCCCCCAACCTCCACGATCGCGGGCGCTACCTCAGGCCGCCCCTGGACGGGTGGAGCGCCCGCTCGGCCCGTCGTCTCGCTCCCCGACCCATCCGTCCCCGAGGGAAGTGCGCACCGCTTCGCTTGACAGTGCAACGATCCCACGGTATAAGTGGACGCACTGTGAGCGCCAACCTCGCCGTCCAGCTGAGCGCGGGGGACCTCCGGGTCCTCGTACTCCTTATTAGCGGGGGGCCGCTCAGCTAACGCCAGGTCACGACGGCGAAGGCAACCGGCCCCCCGACATCCCCGGGGGGCCGGTTCTTTTTTTCCCCTCCGGACGCCGGGACCGGGTGCCTGCCGCACGACCCCTCCGAAGCGCCCATCCCCCACGTGATCACCCGCCCCACCGGAGCGTCATGCCCACCCCGAGCCCCGATCCCACCCAGTCGATCCCGGCCCGTCGGAGTCCCGCCGACCCCACCGACCGGGCCCAGCACCCCCACCGCGCGCCGGCGCGCTCGATCGAGTGCGTCGCCTGCCACCGCCACTTCCTGACCCGGGCCGGATCGGGAGCGCTCCTCTGCGCCCCCTGCCGGCAGCGACTGCGTGCCGCCGGCCCCACCCGCCTCGAGGAGACCACCCCGTGAGCATCCCCACGCCCGACTCCCCCTCCGATCCCGCATCCGGGCCCGACCGGGTCCCGGACGACGTCGCCCTCGGGGAGGGCCCCCGCAATCGGCTCGACCATCTGCGCGCCGCCGAGCCGGGGCGCCCGATCCGCGAGCTGGCCGCCGACGCCGCCCTGACGGCCGCGATCGACGCCACCTACCAGGCCGGGTGAGGGCGGCGTCATGGCAGCGCTGCCCGCCGCCGCTCTGCGAGAAGCCGACGACCCCACCCGGGCGGTGGCCACCGACCCGTGCGGCGCCGAGCTGCTCCTCCAGGCCCTGGTCGACCACGGGGTGACGACGATCTTCGGGTTCCCCGGCGGTGCCAATCTCCCCATCTACCAGTTCCTGCCCAACTTCCCGCTCCGCCACGTCCTCGTCCGCCACGAGCAGGGGGCGGCGCACATGGCCGACGGCTACGCGCGTGCCAGCGGCCGGGTCGGCGTCTGCCTCGCCACCTCCGGGCCCGGAGCGCTCAACCTCATCACCGGGCTGGCAACCGCCCACTACGACTCGGTGCCGGTCGTCGCGATCACCGGCCAGGTCGCCACCCACCAGATCGGCACCGATGCGTTCCAGGAGTCGGACGTGATCGGCTCCAGCCTGTCGGTGACCAAGCACAGCTACCAGATCCACGACGCCCGCGAGCTCCCGGCGGTGGTGGCGGAGGCCTTCCACGTGGCCACCACCGGACGTCCCGGGGTGGTGCTGATCGACATCCCCAAGGACGTCCAGCAGGCGCTGGTCGCGAACCCGCTCGGCGCGATCACACGCGCCCGGGCCCACCAGGCGCCGCCGCCGCCGGAGCCCGGCCTGCTGGACCAGGCCGCCGCCCACCTGGCGGCGGCGGAGCGGCCGGTGATCCTGGCCGGGCGCGGGGTCGCCATCGCCCAGGCCGAGGACGCCCTGCGCCAGCTCGCCGAGGCGCTCGACGCCCCGGTCGGCACCACCCTGCTCGGCACCGGCGTGTTCCCCAGCACCCACCCGCTGGCGCTGGGGCTGGTCGGCTTCATGGGCACCGGGGCGTGCAACCGCGCGGTGACCGACTGCGACTGCCTCCTGATGGTCGGCATGCGAGCCGACGACCGGGTCACCTGCCGGATCGACGGCTTCGCGCCCCGGGCCCAGCACATGGTTCACGTGAACATCGATCCCGCCGAGCTGGGCAAGACGGTGCAGGCCGACTGCCAGATCGTCGGCGACGCCGGCCTGGCCCTGGACGCCCTGCTGGCGCGACTGGCGCCGCGACCGCGGCCCGCCTGGCGGGCGCAGGTGCAGGGGTGGCGCGAGCGTCATCCCCCCCGCTATCCGCGCAACGGTCGCCTGCAGCCGCAAGAGGCGCTGGCGGAGCTCTACCTCCGTCGTCGCCCGGAGGACATCACGGTCGCCGATGTCGGGCTGAATCAGATGTGGGCCGCGACCAGCTGGACCGGCGACGCGCCCGGTCAGTTCCTCAACTCCGGGGGCCAGGGGACGATGGGGTTCGCCTTTCCGGCCGCCCTGGGTGCGCAGGCGGCCCACCCCCGCCGACGGGTCTTCTGCGTGACCGGTGAGGGCGGATTCGTGATGACGGCCCAGGAGCTGGCGACGGCGGTGGACGCGGGCCTGCCGGTCAAGGTCCTCATCCTCAACAACCACAGCCTGGGGATGGTGCGCCAATTCCAGGACGACTTCTACGGCGGGGTCCGATCCCAGGTCGACCTCGCGGCGACCCCCGACTTCACCCTGTTCGCCAAGGCCTACGGGTGCTTCGGCGCCCAGGTCGAGCGCTTGGACCAGGTCGGCCCGGCCCTGGACGCGGCGCTGGCCCACCCCGGTCCGGCCATCGTCGACGTCTGGATCGACCCCGAGGCCAACATCTACCCCATCGTGCCGCTCGGGAAGGGGCTGGCGGACTTCGTCGAATGCCCGGACCCGTCGTGACCCTGGCCGAGGGGGCCGCCCACGAGGCCCCCCATGCCCATCTCGCCCCCCGGCCGATCCCGGAGCCGACCGGGAGGCGGGTGCGGGTGGTCTCGATGCGGCTGGAGGACCGCTCCGGGGTGATGCAGCGGGTGACCAACTGCATCCAGCGGCGGGGCTTCCGGCTCGAGACCTGCGCGGTCGGCCCGACGCCGGAGCCCGGCATCGCCGGCCTCACCCTGCGCGTCGACCCCGGCTACCAGCCGCCCGACCAGGTGGTGAAGCAGCTGGCCAAGCTGATCGACGTGGTCAGCGTCGAGGACATCACCGACACCCCCCGGGTGGAGTGGACCACCGCGCTGGTGACCATCGACCGGCGCGGCGCGGAGGCCATCGTCGATCCCGCCGTGGCCCGGCTCGACGGCCAGATCCTCCACCGCGACGCCGACCGGGTGGTGGTGGCGGTGGCGGGACCGCCGGCCGAGTTGGCGACCCGGCTGGAGGCGCTGCGCCCGCTGCCGGGCGCCGACTGGGTCTGCAGCGGGCCGCTCGCCTGTGCCCCCGGCCAGCCTGTGACAATGGCCGGTACCGCCGCCAGCGCCCCCCCGACGACCCAGCAGCGAGGACAGTGACCGGGATGGAGATGTACTACGACGCCGACTGCGACCCCTCGGCGCTCGAGGGGGCGCGGATCGCGGTCCTCGGCTACGGCAGCCAGGGCCACGCCCACGCCCAGAACCTGCGCGACAGCGGCCACCAGGTGGTCGTCGGCCTGCGTCCCGGCAGCCGCTCCCGGGAGCAGGCGACCCGCGACGGCTTCCAGGTCCTGGACCCGGTCGAGGCCGCCCGCGATGCCGACGTCGTGATGGTGCTGATCCCGGACCACGACCAGGCGGCGCTCTTCCAGCAGGGCCTGGGCGACGGCCTCCGTCCCGGCGCCCTGCTGCTCTTCGCCCACGGCTTCGCCATTCACTTCGGAACCGTCCAGCCGCCCGCCGGCTGCGACGTGGCGATGGTCGCTCCCAAGGCGCCCGGCCACATGGTCCGCTCCACCTATCAGGCCGGCATCGGCTGCCCGGCGCTGCTGGCGATCCACCAGGACCCGACCGGTCGGGCGCTGGCCCGCACCCTCGCCTACGCCAGGGCCCTCGGCGCCACCCGGGCCGGGGTCCTGCGCACCACCTTCCGCGAGGAGACCGAGACCGACCTCTTCGGGGAGCAGGCGGTGCTCTGCGGCGGCGTCGCCCAGCTGGTGAAGGCCGGCTTCGAGACCCTGGTCGAGGCCGGCTACCAGCCCGAGCTCGCCTACTTCGAATGCCTCCACGAGCTCAAGCTCATCGTCGACCTCATGTACCAGGGCGGCCTCTCCCTGATGCGCTACAGCGTCAGCGACACCGCCGAGTTCGGTGACTACGAGAGCGGCCCTCTCATCATCGACCAGCACGTCCGCGACCGGATGCGCGAGGTGCTGGGACGGATCCAGGACGGCAGCTTCGCGGAGCGCTGGATCGACGAGAACCGCTCCGGGCGGGCGGCCTTCCTGCGGCGGCGGGCCGAGGAGCGGCGCCAGCCGCTGGAGGAGGTCGGTCAGCGCCTGCGCGACCACATGCCCTGGATCGTGCCGGTGGCCCACATCCCCACCGCCGAGACCGAGCCCGTCGCCGCGACCCCGTCCGGGAGCGGCGGATGAGCGCGCCGCCCGCGAGCGCCAACCCCGACGTATCGGAGGCGGTGGCGGGCGCCCCCGCTCGGCTGGTCCAGTTCTTCGACACCACCCTGCGCGACGGCGAGCAGTCGCCGGGGGCCACCCTGCACCTGGCCGACAAGCTCCTGGTCGCGCACCAGCTCGCCCGCCTGGGCGTCGACGTCATCGAGGCCGGCTTCCCGGCCTCCTCGCCGGGCGACTTCGAGGCGGTGCAGCGGATCGCCCGCGAGGTGGAGGGGCCGAGCGTGACCGGCCTGGCGCGCGCCACCCGGGGCGACATCGAGGCGGTCCACGCCGCGGTGCGGGAGGCCCAGCGGCCGCTCATCCACGTCTTCATCAGCGTCTCCGACATCCACATCACCCACAAGCTCGGGCTCGACCGCCGGACCGTGCTGGAGCGCACCGGTGAGGCCATCGCCCACGCCCGCTCGCTCTGCGACGCGGTGGAGTTCTCGCCCGAGGACGCGGGGCGGACCGACCCCGACTACCTCTGCGAGGTGGTGCAGGTCGCGGTCGACGCCGGGGCCGCGGTCGTCAACATCCCCGACACCACCGGCTACTGCCTGCCGGCGGAGTTCCGCGACCTGGTCGCCACCGTCCGGCGCGAGGTCCGGGGCATGGAGCGGGTCCTGGTCAGCGTCCACTGCCACGACGACCTCGGCCTCGCCACCGCCAACTCGCTCGCCGGCATCGAGGCCGGCGCGCGCCGGGTCGAGGGGTGCATCAACGGCCTCGGCGAGCGCGCCGGCAACGCCGCGATCGAGGAGGTGGTGATGGCCCTGCGGGTCCGCCGCCCGGTCCTCCACCTCCTCGACCACCTGCGCACCGAGGAGCTGGTCCCCACCAGTCGCCTGGTCGAGCGCCTCACCGGGATCCCGGTCCCCCCCAACAAGCCGGTGGTGGGCGCCAACGCCTTCGCGCACGCGTCGGGCGTCCACCAGCACGGGGTGCTCCGCGACCGCCGCACCTACGAGATCATGTCGGCCGCCGACGTGGGCGCCGACGGCACCCGGATCGTGCTCACCGCCCGCTCCGGGCGGCACGCCCTCCGCCACCGCCTCGGCCAGATCGGGGTGCAGCTCCCGCCGGAGTCGTTCCAGCTGTGCTGGGAGCGGTTCCTGGCCGTGGCCGACACCGCCAAGGCGGTCGAGGACGCCGAGCTGGCCGCGATCGCCCACGCCGTGATGGACGAGCAGGCGGCCGCCGGCGCGGCCCCCACCGCCCTCCCGGGATGACCGATCGCGACCGGCCGGCCACCGGGGAGGGCGGCGCCGTCCGCATCGCCGCCCTCCCCGGGGACGGGATCGGGCCGGAGGTGATCGCGGCCGGGCTCACGGTCCTCCGAGCGGTGCTGGGACCGGCCGGGCTGCGCTGCGAGGTCACGACCCACCTGATCGGGGGCGCCGCCCTCGACGCCTGCGGCGAGCCCCTCCCGGCGGCCACCCTGGCGGCGGCCCAGGCCGCCGACGCGGTCCTCCTCGGCGCCGTCGGCGGCCCGCGCTGGGATGCGGCGCCGGTGCGGCCCGAGGCCGGCCTGCTCGCCCTCCGGCGCGGGCTGGGCGCCTTCGCCAACCTCCGGCCGGTGGTCGTCCATCTGGGACTGGAGGCGCACAGCCCGCTCCGGCCGGAGCGCCTGCAGGGCGCCGACATCCTCTTCGTCCGCGAGCTGACCGGGGGGGCCTACTTCGGCCGGCCCAAGGGGGTCGCCGGCACCGCGCCCAACCGCCGCGCGATCGACTCGATGGAGTACGGGGAGGCCGAGGTCCGGCGGGTGCTGGCGGTCGCCTTCGCGGCCGCGGAGCGGCGGCGGCGCCGACTCACCTCGGTGGACAAGGCCAACGTCCTCGCCACCTCCAGGCTCTGGCGGGCGGTGGTGGAGGAGGTCGCCCCGGAGCACCCCCAGGTGCACGTCGAGCACTGCCTCGTCGACAGCTTCGCCCTGCGGCTGCTGCAGGAGCCGCGCGCCTACGACGTGGTCGTCACCGAGAACCTCTTCGGCGACATCCTCACCGACGAGGCGGCGGCCCTGACCGGGACCCTCGGGACCCTGCCGTCGGCGAGCGGCGGGGGGACGGGGCCGTGGCTCTACGAGCCGGTGCACGGGTCGGCACCGGACCTCGCCGGCCGCGGGATCGCCAACCCCCTCGGCGCCATCGCCACCGTCGCCATGCTCCTGCGCCACACCCTCGGCCGCGACGACCTCGCCCGCCGGGTGGAGGCGGCGGTCGCCGCGGTGATCCGCACCGGACCGCTCACCCCCGACCTCGACGGCACCGCCGGCACCGCCGCCGTGACGGCCGCGGTGGTGGAGTCGGTGGAGCGGGACGTGGCGGCGTGACGGAGCCGGCCGTCGTCCTCTACGACACCACCCTGCGCGACGGCATGCAGGGCTTCGGGATGCAGCTCAGCGTCGACCAGAAGCTCCAGCTCGCCCGCCGCCTGGACCGGCTCGGGGTGGCCTACGTCGAGGGCGGCTGGCCGGGAGCCAACCCCCGGGACACCGCCCTGTTCGAGCGGCTCCGCCGGGCCCCGCTCGCCACCGCCCGGCTGGCGGCGTTCGGCGCCACCTGCCGCCCCGGCGCCCGCGCCGAGGAGGACAGCGGGCTGCGCCTCACCCTCGACGCCGGGGCGGAGGTGGTGACCCTGGTCGGCAAGGCGTCGCGCTGGCAGGCGGAGACGGTGCTGCGGACCACCGCGGGGGAGAACCTGCGGATGGTCCACGACAGCGTCGCCCATGCGGTCGCCCGGGGCCACCACGTGGTCTTCGACGCCGAGCACTTCTTCGACGGCGTCGCCGGTGAGCGCGGCGACGCCGCCTACGCGCTGGCGGTCCTGGAAGCGGCCCTGGCGGCCGGGGCCGCCTGGCTGGTCCTCTGCGACACCAACGGCGGCCAGCTGGTCCCGGCGGTGGCCCGGGGGGTCGCCGCCGCCCGCGAGCGGGTCGGCGACCGGCTCGGGATCCACTGCCACAACGACTGCGGCCTGGCGGTGGCGGCCTCGCTGGCCGCGGTCGAGGCGGGCGCGCGGATGGTCCAGGGCACCCTCAACGGCTGCGGGGAGCGCTGCGGCAACGCCGACCTCGTCGTGGTCGCGGCCAACTGCGAGCTGAAGCTGGGGCGACCGGCGCTGCCCGCCGGCCACGCGGCCGAGCTGGTGGCGGTCTCCCGGACGTTCGACGCCCTGGTCAACCGCGCCCCCGACCCCCACCGCCCCTACGTGGGCCCGGCGGCCTTCCTGCACAAGGGCGGCCTCCACGCCCAGGGCATGGCCCGCCACCCCCTCGCCTACCAGCACGTGGACCCCCTGCGGGTGGGCAACCGCTCGCGCACCGTGGTCTCGGACCAGAGCGGGCGGAGCAACATCGCGGCCAAGCTGCGGGAGCTCGGTCTCGCCGACCTCGACCCGGAGGCGCGCGGGCGACTGGTGCACCGGCTGAAGGGGCTGGAGGCCGCGGGCTGGGCGTTCGAGGACGCCGACGCCTCCTTCGAGCTGCTGGTGCGCCGGGAGCAGCCCGGGGACCAGCCCCCGTTCGCCCTCCGCGAGGTGCTGGTGGTCGCGCGCCAGGAGACCCGCCCCGATCTCCCGGCCCGGCAGTCGGTCGAGACCAGCGTCAAGCTGGAGGTGCGGGGGGCGCTGGTCCACACCGCCGCCGAGGGCGCGGGACCGGTGGAGGCGCTCGACCTCGCCCTCCGCCGCGCCCTGGTGCCGCACGTCCCCCAGCTGGCCCAGGTCCGGCTGGTCGACTACCGGGTCCGGGTCATCGACGGCGACCGTGGCACCGGCGCCACCGTCCGGGTCGGCATCGACTCCAGCGACGGGGAGGCGCTGTGGACCACGGTGGGCTGCTCCGGCAACATCCTCCACGCCTCCGCGCTGGCCCTGGTGGACGGCTACGAGTGGGCCGCGCGCCACCGCGGAGCCGGCCAGCTGCGGTCGCCCCGGATGGAGCTGGGCGCGTGAGCGCCCGCACCGCCTACGCCAAGATCTGGGACGCCCACGTGGTGGACGGCGACCCCGGCGCGCGTGTCCTCCTCTACGTCGACTGCCACCTCGTCCACGAGGTCACCTCGCCGCAGGCGTTCAGCGGGCTGCGCGCGTCCGGGCGCCGGGTCCGACGCCCGGACCTCACCCTGGCGACGATGGACCACAACGTCCCCACCTGGGAGCGGTCGCGGCCGACCCCGGACCCCGTCGCCCGCGAGCAGCTGCGCCAGCTCGACGCCAACTGCCGGGAGGCCGGGATCCCGCTCCTCGGCCTCCACCACGCCCGCCAGGGGATCGTGCACGTGATCGGCCCCGAGCTGGGGGTGTCCCAGCCGGGGATGACGATCGTCTGCGGCGACTCCCACACCGGCACCCACGGCGCGCTGGGGGCGCTGGCCTTCGGGATCGGCACCTCCGAGGTGGAGCAGGTGCTGGCGACCCAGTGCTGCTGGCAGCTGGTGGCGCCGACCCTGGAGCTGCGCATCGACGGGGTGCTGCCGCAGGGGGTGACGGCCAAGGACATCGCCCTCGGGGTGATCGGACGGATCGGGGTCGGCGGCGGCCGGGGCACGGTCGTCGAGTACACCGGCGACGCCGTCCGGGCCCTCTCCATGGAGGGCCGGATGACCCTCTGCAACATGACCATCGAGGCGGGGGCGCGGGCCGGGCTGGTCTCCCCCGACGACACCACCGTCCGCTACCTGCGGGGGCGTCCCGCGGTCCCCGCCGGCGCCGACTTCGCCCGGGCCGCCGAGCGGTGGCTGGGATTCGCCACCGACCAGGGGGCGGTGTTCGACCGCACCGAGCTCCTGGACGCCGCCCAGCTGGTCCCCTACGTGACCTGGGGGACCAACCCCGAGATGGTGGTGCCGGTGACGGCCAGCGTCCCCACCCTGGCCGGGATGGCGACCGAGGCCGAGCGTGCGGCGGCGGTCCGCGCCCTCGCCTACATGGACCTCGCCGAGGGCACCCCGATCACCTCCATCGGGGTGGACCGGGTGTTCATCGGCTCCTGCACCAACGGCCGCCTGGAGGACCTGCGCGCGGCGGCGGCGGTGGTGGCCGGACGGCGGGCCCATCCCCGGGTCCGCGCGATGGTGGTGCCGGGGTCGCAGACGGTCAAGCGCCTGGCGGAGGCGGAGGGCCTGGACCGCATCTTCCGCGACGCCGGCTTCGAGTGGCGCGAGGCGGGCTGCTCGATGTGCCTCGGGATGAACCCCGACGTCCTGGGACCGGGGGAGCGGTGCGCCTCCACCTCGAACCGCAACTTCGAGGGTCGCCAGGGAGCGGGCGGCCGCACCCACCTGGTCAGCCCGGCGATGGCCGCCGCCGCCGCCCTCCACGGCCACTTCGTCGACGTGCGCGAGCTGGAGACGGCAACCCTGGCGAGCGCATCGCCGACGGGCGCGGGCTGAGGCCGAGGCGGTGCGCACCTTCACCGCTCACGAGGGCCTGGTCGCCATCCTGCCCCGCGACGATGTCGACACCGACCAGATCATCCCCAAGCAGTTCCTGGGCCGCACCGGCCGCGACGGCTACGCGGAGGGCTGCTTCTTCGGCTGGCGGGTCGACGCCGCCGGCCGGCCGCGGGCCGACTTCGAGCTGAACCACCCGGCCTTCAGCGGCGCCAGCGTGCTGGTGGCCGGGCGCAACTTCGGCTGCGGCTCCTCCCGGGAGCACGCCGCCTGGGCCCTGCTCGACGCCGGCGTCCGGGTGGTGGTGGCCAGCTCGTTCGGCGACATCTTCACCGTCAACGCGCTCCAGAACGGCCTCCTGCCGGTGACCCTGCCGGCCCCGACCGTCGCCCGGCTGATGGAGCGCGGCGGCCGCCGCGACGGGTACCGGCTGGTGGTCGACCTCGCCGCCGGCGAGCTGCGCGACCGCGAGGGCCTCACCGCGCCGTTCACCGTCGACCCCTTCTGGCGGGCCTGCCTGCTGGAGGGACGCGACCCGGTGGGGATGGCGCTCCAGCGCGAGGCCGCCATCGCGGCCCACGAGCAGGAGCGCTCCCCGCTCCTGCCGGTGACGGTCGGGCTCGACGCCTGAGCCTCCCGCCGCCGCCGGCGGCCGCTGGGGCACCCGCCCGGCGAACGCCCGCCCCGCCGGCGGCCGTGCGGGCCGCCGGTACACTCACCCGCCATGACCTGGGCGATCGCCTGCCGCTGCCGCGACGCCCCCGGCACCCTCGCCCGGGTGGCGACCAGCCTGGCCGGGGCGGGGGCCGACATCCGCGACGTGGCCCTCACCCGCGAGGACCCCGACACCGTGTTCCTCCACTTCGAGATCGAGGACGGCCCGGACCCGGACCGGGTGGCGCTGGACCTGGGGGGGGCCCTGGGCGTCCTCGGGGTCGAGCGGGTGCCCACCCAGCTAACGATCTTCGGCAAGCGCGTGATCGTCATCGGCGGCGGGGCCCAGGTGGCGATCGTGGCCCAGGGAGCGGTGAACGAGGCCGACCGCCACAACATCCGCGGGGAGCGCATCAGCGTCGACACCATCCCGCTGGTGGGCGAGCAGGAGATCGCCCAGGCGGTGCGGGCGGTCCGACGGCTGCCGCGGGCGGTGATCCTGGTCCTGGCCGGCTCGCTGATGGGGGGGGCCATCACCGAGGCGGTCCGGGAGGTGCGGGGACATGGGATCACGGTGATCTCGCTGCACCAGGCCGGCTCGGTGGTGGACGCGGTGGACCTCGTGGTCACGGACCCGATCCAGGCCGGGGTGATGGCGGTGATGGCGGTGGCGGGGACGGCCCGCTTCGACATCGCCCGGGTGCGCGGCCGCCACTTCTGAGCGGGGCCGCCGGACGGCCGGCGCGGCCCACGGCGAGGCGTGACCGGGTCATCGCCCGGGCGCGATGGCCCCGTGACAGCGGGCGGCCACACTCACAGCTGGAGCGCCCGGGCTTGCCTTCCAGGTCGGGCGCGGGCCGCGATCCACACCCATGAGGACGACGATGCCCGCAGCCGAGCCGCAGCGCGCCGCGGCACCCCCGGTGCCCGCGGCCGCGCCGCTCGACCGCGCCGGCGCGGAGCGCGAGGTCACCCGCCGCATCCTCGCGGGCCGCCCGACCCGGGTCCTCCTGGTCGGGGTCGACCCCCCGGCCCCGGAGGCGGTGACCGCCGGCGCCGTCCGCGAGGCGGCGACCGCCCTGGTCGGCGCCCACGGGGTGGCGGCGATCGGACGCTGCGACCCGGTCCTCACCGCGGTGGTCCTGGGCGGCGCCGAGGGCGCCTGCCGGCGCATCAACGACCTCCGCACCGCCCAGACCCTGGAGGTCGAGATCGGCGCCCGGCTGCAGGCCGCCGGCCACCCCCAGTGCGGGGTCAGCGTGGTGGCGGGCTCCGAGGCCGTCGGCCTGGAGCCCAAGGTGGCCCTCATGGTGCGGGCCATGCTCAACACCCTGGGCGACCGGGCGGCGGTGCTGGCGCGCGGCCGCGCCCATCTCCAGCAGGTGGCGAGCCTGCTGGAGCACCAGCGCCTGCGGATCCTCTTCCAGCCGATCGTCCACCTGGAGCGCCGCGCGATCGTCGGCTACGAGGCGCTCTGCCGCGGGCCGGTCGACCACCCCCTGGAGATGCCGAGTCGGCTCTTCGAGGCGGCCGACCAGGCCGGCCTGCTGGGCGGGCTCCACTGGGAGCTGGTGTGGCTGGCCCGGCTGCGGGCCGGCCAGCGCTTCGCCAGCCCGGACCTGCTGCTCTTCGTCAACGTCGAACCCCGCGAGCTCGGCGACGCCCCCCCGCCCCGCCGCCACGACTGGGATCGCCCCGACCTCTGGCCGGAGGACCAGATCGTCGCCGAGGTCACCGAGCGGCGCCCGATCGCCGACCTCACCACCTTCCGACGTCACACCGACCGCTACCGCCGACGCGGCTACCGCTACGCGCTCGACGACGTCGGCTCCGGCTATGCCGGGCTCGGCACCCTGGCCCTGCTCGCCCCCGAGTTCATCAAGGTGGACATGCACCTGGTCCAGGGCTGCGAGGAGGACCCCGTGCGCCAGTCGGTGGTGAGCGCTCTGGTCCACCTCGCCCGCAGCATCGGGGCCGAGGTGATCGCCGAGGGGGTGGAGACCCGCGCCCAGCTGCTGATGCTGCGACGCCTGGGGGTCGACTACGGCCAGGGCTTCCTGCTCGCCTGCCCGGCGGAGGATCCGCCGCCGCTCACCGGCTCTGGCCTGGCGGCCCTCCGCCAGGCGGCGGGGCACCCGCTCCGGGGCCTGAGGCGGCAGGCGTGAGCGCGCCGGTCGCCGGCCGCCGCCGCGGGTGGCCCGGGAGCGCCTCCATCGGACAGCGCCTGGCGGGGGGACTCCTCCTCCTGGTCGGGGTGCTGGTCCTCAACCTGGTGGCGGCGGTGCCCCAGCTGACCGCGATGCAGGCCGCCAACAACCAGCTGCGGCACCGGGACCTGCCGCTGCAGGCCAGCACCGACGGGCTCTTCAACCATCTCCTCGGCGCCCAGACCGCCCTCGGCGAGACGCTCGTCACCGGCGACGCGAGCTCGCTCGCCGCCGTCCACCACAACCTCGCCGCCGCCACCGCCGACGAGGCCACCCTGGCCGGCCTCACCCGGCGGGACCGGGCCCTGGTGCTGGCGCTGACGCAGGTGCGCCAGCGGGCCCGCACCTGGGAGCGCGCCTACCTCGCCCCCCAGCTCCGGGCCCGAGCCACCACCCCGCTGGCCGGGCTGCTGGCCGCGCTCCCCCAAGGCGACCGGCTCTTCCACCGCATCGACACCGCCGCCGGCCAGCTGAAGCGGGCGGCCTCGGCGCAGGTCGCCGCGGACCTCAGCCAGGCCGCCTCCGCCCAGCTCGAGATCTTCATCCTGGTCCTGCTCACGTCGGTGATCGGGTGCGTCGTGGCCGGCACCCTGATCGTGCTCACCGCCCGGTCGGTCCTCCGGCCGCTGGCCGCCCTCGGGCAGATGGCCCGCGACCTCGGCGACGACCGGCCCATCCGGCTGGAGCCGCCCCGGGGGACCCCGGAGCTGCGCGAGCTCCACGCCAACCTCACCACCGCCGGGCTCCACCTCCAGGAGAAGCAGGCGCGGCTCAGCGACAGCAACGCCGAGCTGGCCCGCGCGGTCCAGGTGAAGAGCGAGTTCCTCGCCACCATGAGCCACGAGCTGCGGACCCCGCTCAACGTCATCCTCGGCTTCGCCGAGCTGATCCGCACCGGCGCCGCCGGGGTCATCCCGGAGACCGCCCAGGACCACCTCGACCGGGTCATCCGCAACGGTCGCATCCTGCTCGGCCTGATCAGCGACATCCTCGACCTCAGCAGGCTGGAGGCCGGCCGGATGGAGGTCGGCTGCGCCGTCACGGCGGTGGACGTCATCGTCCGACAGG